>RCUF01000073.1_pt1 | contig 67422 bp, 60 predicted proteins | sample 2166311 | NCBI WGS metagenome assembly RCUF01 (sample SAMN09932608, study PRJNA488358) | compost metagenome | feature: garden; material: soil; isolation source: compost soil in 4-hydroxybenzonitrile-enriched culture | place: Germany: Experimental Botanical Garden Goettingen | collected 2016-01-27
TTATTTTCACGAGCCCTCACTGGCTTAAGGGACGCCAGCCCCGCAGCGTGAATATTATGTTATACGAGCCATTCCGCGAAAATCTTTGACCTTCAAAATGCCCAAGATCCCATATGTATCAAGGGATGCCGACGATTTTGGAGGAACGCGAATATCCTTCAAATAACCCGGTTTTTCGTGCAAGTTATACGAAAGTGTATAACTGATTGTTATACGAATCCCGCTCCCTCCTTCGCATATCCGCTTTGGTTCGCATAACTCCATAGGGAGGAAATGCGAAGTGCCGAACCAGGAAAGCTTCAAATTAAATTCGGATTGGAACGATGCTGTACAGTTTTTTCTTCAAGATTGCAAAGTCAGAAACTTTAGCAAGGAGAGTATTACCCGCTATCGCAAAGGCTTGGAAAAACTCGGCCAGCATCTCGTCGCATTGGAACTGCAACTGCAAGATCTCTCGCTCTCTATCTTCAAAAAACGGGTGCTGGTTAGTATTCTTGATGAAAGCTTGGCTCTGCGAACGATTAATTGTAACCTGCAAATCTACAAGTCCTTTTCTCAATTACTGCACGAAGAGGGTTGGATCAATGAGCCTTTTGCAACCGAAATAAAGCCCTTCAAGCTACAGCCGTCTTCTGCTCATACGTTTACCGACGAGCATCTTTACCAATTGCTTGCACTGCCTGATCGTACAACATTTACCGGATTACGAAACTATGTGATGATGCTGACCCTTCTCGATACCGGCATTCGCTTAAAAGAATTAGCCAATCTGCAAGTCACGGATGTTTTACTGGATGAAGCTTCCCTGCGGATCAACTATGGGAAAGGAAGGAAGTCACGCTTGGTTCCAATTGAACGGATTGCCGCAGGTGAAATGAAACACTATTTGCTGGAGCGCGGCACCCTGGATCATGCTGGTCTTTGGGTAAACTTGGACAATCAGCCCTTTCTGCCTAGCGGCATTCGCACGATGATTGCTCGTTACTGCCAATCTGCCGGGATTAAAGGCATTCAATGCTCCTGCCATACCTTTAGGCATACGTTTGCCAAGAAATACTTATTAAATGGCGGCGACGTCTTCACGCTCAAGAGCATAATGGGCCATGCTCAAATCGAGATGACTGAAATGTATGTCGAATTGTTTGCCAACGACTTGCAAGCCCAGCATGAAAAGTTCAGCCCTATCGAACATTTAGCTGAAGCTCTTCAACTGCTGTCAGAAAGCGAGGTAAATGGCAAATGAATGTTCGCCGTAGACAAAACAAACTGGAAAACGTAGAGAATCCAAGTCAAGCCAAACAACAACTCAGTTTTGAAGATTTGCTTTCTTCTTTTATTCTTGATTGCAAGGCCAAAAACCTTTCACCGTTAACGCTTCGTTTATATCAGGACAGCGCCAAGCAGATGAAAAATGCTTTTCTCGCGCAGCAAGTGCCTTTCGATATCTACACGGTATCGACTCGCGAAATCAAAAATTATTTTATTGCCTATCTGTTTGATCAAGGCAGGTCGGACAATACGGTAAACGGACGGATCAAGGCCATAAAGCAGTTTTTCAAGTATTTATTTGAAGAAGGCTGGCTGACAGAGAATATTGCAAATGATCTTCATGCGGTCAAAGCGAAGAAACTAATGATTCAAACGTTTACAAAAGAACAAGTGGTCTCTATCTTTGAACAACCGGATAAAAAAACATTTACGGGCTACCGTGATTTTACCATGATGATGGTGTTGCTGGAAACGGGGATGCGAATTAGTGAGCTATGCCATTTGAAGAAAGGTGATATCTTTTTCAAGGAATTGGAGATACGAATTACGAAGGGAAAAGGCGGTCGTGCACGCAGAGTGCCGTTCCAGCAAACCTGCGGGAAAATCATTCGTAACTATTTGGACTTACGAGGTGACCTAGAGACGGATGCCTTGTTCGTCAACATGGACAACGAACAAATCAGTACAAGAGCCTTGCAAGACAAAATGCATGCATACGGAATTGCTGCAGATATTAGCGGTGTACGAGTCTCTCCACATACATTTCGTCATACAATGGCTAAATTTTATATTCTTAATGGTGGCGATCCATTTACTCTCCGGCGCATTCTTGGGCATGCTTCACTCAAAATGGTGGAATATTATGTGGAGTTATTTAGCAGCGATATTAAGCAGCAGCATAAGAAATTTAGTCCTGTTGAGAATATGAAACGGATTCTATGAATTAAATTTGAGGCGCCGAAAGTGCCTCTTTTCTTTTTTATTTTGGGACTAACTAATATCATTATTAAATACTGAAAACCAGCTACCGAGTGCATCAAGATGTAGTATGATAAAAATGAAACCAGCTTTAAATCAAGAGATAATAGCCCTGCTTAAAGGAGGTGAAACGTATGGCAAAGTATTCGGATGAAGAGATCAGAGGCATGTCCAAAATCACTATTAAAATTGCAGCAGATTACCTAGGTATATCCCCAAACATGCTGACACTCGGAATGAGAAATGACTTGTTGCCCATTGGTTTTGCAATTCGTAATGAAGAAAGATATAGGGAGAGTTGGTCTTATACCATCGTACCGGAACGGCTTATTGCCTATAATCACGGCAAGATCAATGCAATTCAGGTAGAGAATATTGAAAAAAACTTGAATACGATCATTGATCAATTCGAAGAAATGAAACGGGACCTGGTTTTTCTATTAAGCGAAAACGAGGGATTGGAGGGATCAAACAATTCGACGCACTCCTTGCACCGCAGGTAAATCACACACTGCAGGGTAAACACACTGCAATTGACTTTCATGATGATAAAGAAGCTGTTCAACAAGTCGCACAAGAAGAACAACCAACTAGAATTGAACCTGCAGTTGTTCCTATCATTGAAGTAAGCTCATCAAGTGAAGGAGAGGAGGGAAGCGTTTTGCCCGAGTATTCGAATATTGAAATGACTCGAAAGCAATTATACGATGAAATCTGGGAAATATCGGTCGCCGGATTGGCCAAAAAATACAACCTCCCTTATACCCACCTTTTGAAACAGATTAAAGACGCGGGCATTCCGATTCCTCCGTCTGGATACTGGACGAAGCTCAATTTTAACAAGCCTGTAACCAAGCTTGAATTACCGGAGCCGGCAGATGAAATCATTTTGTTATCCAACTCCCGACCTTCTACTCCTAAAAAGAAGCGGCAAAGCTTAATGATTGAAAGCTACAGCAAAGCCGAGTTGGAAGCAGGCATCTCAGAAGCATCAACAGCACTCGAAGCTCCTATATTACCAGTGGAGGAGCTGGCTCCCTTCCCTTCTACAACAATGAAGGATGATGCCAGCGAGGTCACTCAAACAATTGACCTACCAGAAACGTATGAGCAATCCGGACAAACCTTCAATATTTATGACAGAGAGCTTCTATACAATGAAATATGGTTGACTCCCGTAACCGAAATAGCTAAACGGTATGCTGTCTCGGATGTCGCAATCCGCAAGGTATGCCAGTCGTTGGATATCCCCACGCCTCCAGTTGGGTATTGGGCCAAGCTTCGAGTAGGCAAGCCAGTAACCCGTACTCCGTTACCTATTACCAACAAGCCTACTAAAAAATCAGGGGTACGAACCGGAACAGATTACACTCCACCACTTGAGAAAGAGACACTCAGCTTTTTAAATGAAGAAGATAGAAGTGTTGTTCTCTCTATTGCAACTCAAATCAGACTACCCGATGAGAACGCCAAAATGCATCCGACAATTGTAGCCCACCGAAAAGCAGTCATTGATTGGAAGAGAAAACATAGGGAGCAAGAAACCAGGGGTTATAATAGAAGAGGCATGGATACACCTCTATTTCTTGCCGATACGGTTTCTGAAGAAGCCTTGCCTAGGGTGTTGCATCTCTTTGATACGCTAATCAAAGCCATGGAGCCTCTGGAATGCTCGCTAACTAGCGATTTAAAGTTTGTTGTTAACGTTGAAACCGTCTCTGTCTCGGTGACAGAAGCAAAGGACGAAATCCAGCATATTCCTACGAAAGAAGAAAATATACAACTACTAAAGTATGAAGAAGACAAGCGCCGCCATTCATGGGCGTCAAAACCAAAAATCAGAAAGTATGACTATGTTTACAATGGCCGACTAACTGTTTCGATTAATAGCTCAAAAAGTTTCCGTGATTGTAAATCATACGTCATTGAAGATCGTCTTGGTGATCTCATGATTTCGTTGTATGAGGCTTCCGATATACTCAGGCAAGAGCGTGAGGCTCGAGAAGAAGCTGAACGTAAGCGTCAGGAAGAGGAACGTCGAAAAGAGGAACACCGTCAGCGTGTAAATGAAGAGGTTGACCAGACACTGATGCTGGGGAATTTATCGGAGGACTACGATACTGCCTGCAAAATAAGACGCTACATTGCGGCAGTTGAGGCATCTGAAAACCTTGATTCAAAAACAAAGGATTGGATAACATGGGCAAAAGCCAAGGCAGACTGGTTTGATCCAACGATTGCCCGGGAAGACGAGTTTTTCGGGAAACGCGATCATCAAAGGAATGCTGACCAAAAGAAGCTGGAGCGTAGATGGTGGTAATGAACGGGAAAAGCAAGTGCCCGCTTGTCTTCAGGTCTGCTTGCTTTTCCAAGAAAAAGGTACAATTCTAGCTTCTTTGACTTTCTCAATCCAATAACTTCTCCTTATACAATCGCCTCATAGGGGACGATTTCGCATGCTTAGATCGCATTTCAGGCCGCCATAAGTTCACGTATTTCTTGACCATGTCCTGCGAGGTATGTCCCAAAATATCCTGTAAACTGTAAGGATCACCTTCATTCATAATATACAGCTTGGCAAAGGTATGTCGGAGAGTATGCGGGCTAGAGCGTACGTCCTTAATCCCCGCGGCTTCTCCATACTTGCGGATAGAAGCCTGAACGGATCGTACCCCCAGCGAATGTCCATCCAATGTTACGAAAAAGTTCAATGACGGTACTTCTCCCCTAGCTTTAACATATCGAATTAGCAACTTACGGACATCATCACAAAATGGAATATCCCGCGGCTTCCGACTCTTGCCGATGACCCCAAGCAACTGGCTTTCCTTCACATCGACTTGGTTCATTTTAAGCTTGGTCAGTTCACCAACCCGCAGACCACAATCCAAAATTAAGGACAGCATGACGAAATCACGGAAGCCAGTAAAGGTCTGCTGATCAGGTTGCTGAAGCAGTGCAATAACCTGATCCTCTGAGAATGAAGCCATCGTTGGCTGGTGGCCTTTACGTAATTTTAAATACTCCGCAGGATTATGCCCAATCCAGCCTTCATCTGATAGGAATTGAAAGAATCGTTTTATGGCTTTAATTCGGTTATTGATCGTATTGAGCTTGTACCGCTTCTTTTCGACCATCACCATAATGAATTGATTTCGCAGGAAATCCGCAGAAACCTCATAAATTTCGGCTTCTATCTCCTGTTCCTGCAATATTCGTCGGTAACAAGCCAAGCTGCTTCGTTCAAACTTCACCGTGTGCTCACTTGACGTTTCAGCGCGACGAGCTTGCAAAAAGAGATTTACTGCCTCTTCCCATGTCAAACGATATCCAGAATGCGAAAAGTAGGCTGTATCATAAAGTTCATTACTTCTTCGCTTAGCCGTACTATCCGTTTTCTCGAACAAATTAACCACATTGCTCCTCATATCTAATACCTCCAACTCAGTCATAATGTTTAGGCCAGTTTTCCCAATCGCCGATTTACTTCATTTACTCATATGGACATCAAACATTGGGTCATAATATCTTTTGTAACTTTCTGTGTATCTTATTATCAATGCATATGAGTTTTCATTCCTATAAACATCATTTCATTTTTCAATTAAAATCGGAATCAAAACAAAAAAAGTAGGAATCTCGTAAATGAGTTTCATACTTGTGTCTATCATTGTAATTTACTTGTTGACGTCAGTGCTCTTCATTTAGGAGAATGACATAAAGCATAGCCACCCTCTCTTTAGATTAGTATTATCTATACAACTCTATTAAAAAGAGTTCAAAGAAATTCTATACAATCCTCCCATACATGACCTGCATATCCCATCAAACAAATCCTGATAAACCACCTGTCCACGGCTGGAGGAAGCATCGACGAGTTTCCCATTACCTGCATAAATGCCGACATGTGTAATATCCATAAAACGACATTGCATTCATAACTCAAAAAATCTTTGTAGCGACCCACCCCAGCCTTAGGCTTGCTATACGGGATCACCTAAACGGGTTAACGCTAGTTTGACCGCCTCAGATCTATATGCTTTCTCTGACAAATCTCGATAAACCAGATCAGGTTGCTCTTGTGATAAGCCTGTATCATTGTCCTTGCCTAAAAGCGCAAACATAAGAGGCCTGAAATCCTCTGGAAGCATCTCCTCCATAAGTTAATTTTGATCGTAGGTCGTATCTATTCCTCGCATTCCTATTACAACCTTCAAATGTGTCGTTCACAGCAAGGGAAGGCGCTTCCCCCCTTTCATTTACGTAGGATTTTTTTTTGCTCAAACATCTTACTTTCGACGGTATTTGAGAAGCCCGTTTTATAAATGAACTTCAGCTTGTACGGTTCTGGCTGTATAGGATCAGCAAGATCTCCTACAATAACCTTCTCAACAATGCTTTCGAATACATTACGGTCAAAGGCAGAAAGCACCTCATGCTTTTGCAGCACCTTTTTCAAGTGCTCCAATCTCTTTTCCAAATCTATTTCCTGCCGCGAGCCTTTTTCTAGCTGAGCCTGCTCAGCTAAAAGCTTATTGAGCTGGACTTCCAGTTCCCCATACCGGCTCTTGTAAGTAGCTCGATCTATTTTTTCATCCAAGCAAAGGTCAATGAGCTTACAGCGCTTTTGCTCCAATAGCTTGATTTCATTTTTCACTTTATTTAGTTGCCGAATATGGCTCTGATTATTAAGAGCAGTTTCCATATTTCCCATCAGCTCATCTAATACATCCGTATGATTACTGCACAATCTTCGATAAGATTCAAGAAAAGCACCTTCGATTACATTTTCGAATAGAGCCTTGCTATGCGGACAATACTTCCTGCCCTTTTTCGTTGCGGTCACGCATTGCCAGATTACCTTTGTATGATTTGTTCCACTATGCCAGTTTCGCCTGGATAAGTTACTGCCACAAAACGCGCATTTCAGCTTACTGCTAAAAGCAAACTGTCGACTGTATTTATTACGTTTTCCCTTTTCGACGCCTCTTAATCTTGCTCCTCTTCGATGCAGGATAGCCTGGGCCTTTTCAAAAATCTCTTCACTGACTATTGCCTCGTGATGATTTCTTATATAAAATTGGTCTTCTTCACCGTAATTCTCCAGCCTTCTTTTTGAAATCGGATCAACTGTAAACGTCTTGCCTTGAAGCAAATCACCCTTATACTTTTCATTTTTAACAATGCCAAGAATACCAGTATCCAGCCAATTGCTTCGACCTGCTCGTGTTTTATGACCCGCGGCAGTCAGTTCCTTAGCAATCATACGAGCCCCATAGCCAGCTATGTAACGCTCGAATATATAGCGAACGATTTCTGCCTCCTTCTCATTTACAGATATTTTCTTCGTTTGAACATCATAATCATAACCCAGGCAGCTTTGAAATCCAACAAGCTCGCCACGCTTCATTTTCATCTTCAAGCCCTTTTTAACGTTGGAGAATATATTTTCAACCTCTTGCTGTGCCACTGAGCTTAAAATAACTAATAACAATTCGCCGTCCATTGTCATCGTATTGATATTCTCATCCTCAAAAAACACTGCTACATTCTGCTCTTTGAGCATTCGTACATATTTGAGTGTATCTAGCGTATTTCTAGCGAATCGAGAAATAGACTTGGTAATAACCATATCAATTTTTCCATTCATGCAATCATCAATCATCCGCTGGAAGTTCTCACGCTTATTGACCTGTGTCCCCGTGACTGCCTCATCTGCATATATATCGACAAGCTGCCAATCCCCTCGTTTGTTCACAAGCTCAGTGTAATAGGCCACCTGTGATTTATAGCTGCTAAGCTGCTCCTCAGTGTCTGTACTTACTCTTGCATATGGGGCTACTCTTAAAGTATCGGAAGCTCCGCCACCTTTTCGGTCAGATATTTTTCGGCTAGCCTTAATCACTTCTACTTCTTATGCCATTGTTAGTCCTCCCTCAGCGCTTATTATCTCGGAATTAGTATAATAAGACTGGGTGTAATCAACAATTGTGCAAATCAGGTTGTCAGGTCAGAAATCACACCGTAGTCCTTCATGATTTGCTTTTGAGTGTACGAAACTCCTGTTCGGTAATTAGAGATATGGATAATAGCTGCTTGAGCATAGCAATTTGTATGCTATATCGGATCAGATTGCGCTTCATACAATACCTCCCATAAAGCAGATTCAAAAAATTCATTATTAAAGGGTTGGTTTAAGATAAATACTATAGTTTGACATAAGTTTAAATGAAAGGGGCATGCGAATGCCCCTTCTCCTCTGTTTTGGTTTGACGATTCACTTATCCAGCGAACGATGGTTAGTCATTCTCATAGGTAGCTAACCTCTCCCAGGTTCTCTGCGAGCTGCCCCCATTGCGATAAGCTGTGGCTGGACAGAAGTATCATTATAGCTTCGCATGGATCGTCGCCTTAAATGGAACCACCATTTATTTGCTGCATGGTAAAATCGCTTGCATCCTACAGAATAAAATAAGATGATTGTGGCGCACCTGTAGACTGGCTTCCTCCTTTTGGAGCATGCGAAGAAAGTGCTGGTTAAGATAAATATTTTGTTTTCAATGAACAGGGAGGGTTTATCTCTCTACTTGTCATTTCATTTTCCAGTTAAAATCGGACCTACTTCTTAAGTTAAAAGGTTTATAATGAATGATTAATTTAGAATACTGAAAAAGCATTTAGTATAATCGGAATAATAACTGCTCATTTTGATAAAAACACCTTATAAAGATTCCGTTAATTGTGTATACTGATAAAGTAAAAACAGTCTAGTAAAGGGAGGAGAGAGCTCTCTTTTGAAATATATTAGTGTCCAACAAGCTTCCAATAATTGGGGAATCTCTGATCGTAGGGTTAGAATTCTCTGTGAGCAAGGAAAAGTTGTAGGTTCAATAAAAGAAGGTCGTTCATATAAAATTCCTTCCGAGGCAGTAAAACCTATTGACGGGCGTAAAAATAGACATAAGAAGATACCGTATGAGTTTCAAGATACATTTGAATTTATCGACTCACTAAAAGCCGCACTGGAAGAAAAACATAAGATAAAAACTCCTGGAGATGCACGATTGTTAACAGACAACTTTTTGTGTGAATACGTCTTTAACTCTAACGCACTTGAAGGGAATGAACTTACACTTGAAGAAACATCGCTGGTTTTAAAGGGACGAACTATTAATGATAAAACTTTGAGACATCATATAGAAGCTTTAGGCCTCAAAGATGTCTTCTTGTATGTGAAAAAACTTGCTTATAACAATGTTCCCCTATCTGAACTTGTTATCAATAATATTTATTCTTCCCTACTACTAAATGACTCGCACTATACAGAGATGAATAAAAAATCTGCAATTCATGTTATTAAAAAAGAAAATTTCCTTGCCTATTCACTAATGACATCAAGACAACTCAAGAGTATTGTCAGAGAATCTAACAAAAATAATCTACATCCTATAGAAAGTGCATCATTGTTACATCTAAAATTCTACGAGCTTCATCCTTTCTCAAATGGAAACGGAACTATTGCTCGTTTGCTTTTAAATTTCACTTTAATGAGAAATGGATATCCTCCCGTTTGTATAAGAAGTACTGATGATAAAAGATACAATAAGAGTCTATTCAGCTACTGTTGTAATGGTTCTTCATCTGAATTGATAAAACTAATATCAGGATATTTAGAGTATGACTTAAAAAATTGCTTGCTTAATTTAAACTATCCATAAATCTATTTTGTTGAGGTAAAATATGAGTTCAATATTTGATAACATCGAGAATAAAGAAAAATGCCAGATATTCACTCCACAAATCATGGTAGAGACTATGTTAAATTTAGCTGGTTATACCACTAACTTTGTAGGTCGAAAAGTTCTTGAAAATTCCTTTGGAGAAGGAAATATCTTGAAATCAGTTGTAAAAAGGTATATTACTAGTTGTATAGATGAAAATATGCCCCCTGAATTAATTTCCAAGCATCTTGGCGATGATATTTATGGAATAGAACTTGACTATCAACTTTTTCAAAAATGCTTGCAGGAATTGAATAATCTAGTTAATGATTTCAAATTGCCTCCTGTCAAGTGGAATCTGCATAACAAAAACGCATTAACTTGGGAAACTCATCAAAAATTTGATTTAGTTATAGGTAATCCTCCCTACATAACATATAAAAAAATTGATGAAGACAGTAAGATTCAAATCCGAGAGAAATTCACATCGTGTTCTGTTGGCAAGTTTGATTATTGCTATGCTTTCATAGAAGCAGGCATACACCTTTTAAAAAAAGATGGGAAGTTAGTTCAATTAATCCCTAGTAATATATTCAAAAATGTTTTTGCTAATAATCTAAGAAAATTACTAAAGGAACATATTTCAATTATATTAGACTATCCATCCCAACGAATCTTTGAAGGCATACTAACATCAACAAGTATCTTTCTTTATGATCGAACTTACAAAGACAATCATGTTTGCTATAAAAATCTGACAGAAAAAACTGAACTTAACATTCCGAAAGATCATTTGGATGGCAAGTGGATGTTTTCTTTTATGAATAAGCAGCCACAAGCAAATACAATACGATTTGGTGAGGTTTTCAATGCATCTATTGTTGTTGCTACATTATTAAATAAAGCTTTCATTGTTAACCAAGAAATAATCTCAAAAAAAGGAATTGAGAAGAGTATCATTAGGAGAGCAGTAAGTCCTAGATCGCTCAGGTATAATAGAGAAGAATATATAATTTTTCCATACAATTATTCTAATATGAAACTCGTTCGTCTTAATCCAACTACTTTTATAAAAGACTTTCCATGTGCCGCTCGCCACTTAAAAGAATATACTGAAGATCTCGAGAAACGAAAAAAAGATATAAATACTCAATGGTTTGAGTATGGACGGTCACAAGCACTCGCCCATCTAAATCAGGAAAAGTTACTCCTCTCTACTGTAGTCACAAATCAAGTGGAATTATATAAACTGGATAGAGATACTATTCCCTACTCTGGAATATATATAACTTTAAAAATCAATTCATCCTATTCGCTTCAGGATGCAGAATCAATTCTAAAAAGCCCCGAGTTCATGGAATATGTAAAAAAAGTGGGGATTAGCGTTAGTGGCAAGTCAATAAGAATCACCTGTAAAGATATCAATAACTTTACATTCAAAGGAGGACGTTAAACTTGGAGGAGTTAAAGTATATCATTGAAGATAGCACCATAGCTGAATTACTTGGTGTTCAAAACTTTACAAATGATGAATCTGCAGTTCTTGAATTAGTTAAGAATGCTTATGATGCAAGAGCAACATTACTTACTCTTCGCTTTAAAGGTACGCAACTCATAATTACTGATAACGGTATTGGTATGGATTCTGATAATATTAAGCTCCATTGGATGCATGTAGGTAAAAGTAGCAAAGAGTATCAGGTTGTAGACGTTAATAATAAAACAAGAGTTCTAGCCGGTTCTAAGGGCGTAGGTCGCTTTGCACTTGCAAGATTAGGTAGAAATATTGAAATTAGCTCTAAAAAAAGTGGCGCTACAGGGGTTATCTGGACTACCGATTGGAACGGCTCAATATTAATAGAAGATATTAATTTGCATGAAAATGGCACAAAAATTATTATTGATAATTTACGAGAAAAGTGGAGTAAAAAAAGAACAGAAAATCTTGCTGATTTTCTCTCTAAAACATATAACGATGACTTAATGAAAATTGAAATATATCATCCTGATATCGAACTAGTAGTTAAAAGATATTTCCCAAATCCTAAACTTGGAAAAAACTGCTTGAGTAACATAAAATTAAATTTTAATAGCGAAAATTGTATATTAACTACCGAGGTCCAATCTGACGAATTTCTTGACGACGCAAAAAAATATTGTCCTGGAATTAATATCCATAATTTTAGTGTTGAAACAGATGTAATTGATGAATTTAAATCATTAAAAGAATTTGATTTAACACTAGAGGAATTAGAAGCCCATTTAAATAATTTAGGAAACTTTTCTGCTGAGATGTATTTTAATATCAATTCATCTTCTGTTGAAATGGAAAAATTCTTATATAAATACTCAAGTGTCCCAGAAAATTTAAAAGGCGGAATTATTTTATATCGAAATGCATTTAGTATTTCCGCATATGAAGGAAAGAAAGATTGGCTTGGATTAGGGAAACGTACAAGAAAATCTCCAGCGGCAGCTTCTCATCCTACAGGATCATGGAGAGTTCGTGAAAACCAATTAGCAGGTAAAGTTGAAATTGATAAGAAAAAGAATGCTTTATTACAAGACTTATCAAATAGGCAAGGATTAGATGAGAATACATTTTACCAATTGTTTGTTGAAATAATTCTTACAGGTCTTAAAGAATTTGAGCGTTATCGTCAATCTATTGTACGTTTAATTGACGTGAAAAACAATACAAACACAGAAGAGAAGCCTACTCCAATATCTGATAAAGTTGTTTCAAATCCTACGGCAGTTTCCCAATTGTCTCGTAAAGAAGCAAAGCAATTAGCTGCTGAAATTAAAACTTATAGAAAAGAGAGTAATGAATTTAAGCGTGAAAAAGCAAATGTTGAGCAGAGATATAAATATGATGTTAGAATACTAAATGTTTTAGCAACTACTGGCCTTAAAGCATCTTCTATTGCTCATGAAATGAGAAATGATCGAAATTCAATTGCAGATAACAGTAGCAATATTATTTCTGCACTTAAAGAATACGATATGTGGGATGAACTTTTATCCCCAGATAGAACAGAAAAATCATACAAAAATGTCCCTTATTTAATCAACTCCAATAGTGAAGTAAGCACGAAAATTGTAGCATTTATGGATACTATGCTTTCTGAAGTAGAGAAAAGGCAATTTGAATCGACTTGGCAAAGCATTAGCGATTTATTAAACAAAATTAAACAAGTCTGGGAAAGAGATTATGCCTGGGTGTTAATTGAAGTTCAAATAGATGAGGATATTGTTTTTAAAATGTCTGAAGACATAATTCGAGTAATATTTGACAATCTCATTTTAAATAGTATTCAACAAAATGAAAGCAAAGATCATCTTAAAGTAACCATTGTTGCAAAAGATCAAGGGAATTTTGTTCATTTTCTATACTCTGATGATGGAAAAGGACTTGATAAAAAATACAACTTAAACACACGGAAAATTTTAGAAGTACATGAAACTACTCGTAAGAATGGCCACGGCCTTGGAATGTGGATTGTAAATAATACCACCGTTATGTCTGGTGGAGAAATAATACAAATATCCGGGCACAATGGCTTTTCCATTGAGTTTTCTTTAGGAGGAAACATGTAATGAATGGATTTAACATTCTATATATAGATGATTCACCTGAATTGGGATTATCTCGTTACCTTGATTCTGAATATTCCAATGAGGAGCATGAAACAGATTATTATGAAATCACATTTAACCCTGAAGAGGGATATGAGAGCTTGATTAGAGATCCTAAAGTACAATCAGCTAATATTATTTTTATTGATTCAAGACTATTTGAGAATCGTAAAGTTGCATCTGGAAAATTTTCAGGTGAAGAGTTTAAAATTATACTTAAAAAATACTATCCATTTATTGAAGTAATAGTAATATCTCAGAACGGGGCTGATCCGAGTGTAAATACAATATCAAAATATGATCCTAATCGCGGTGAAACTGCTTCTGCATATTATGCTGAACATTTGCCCTCATACATCGAAAAAGCAATTGAAAACATTTTAGTGTATCGACGCCTCGCAGAGAAATTAGAGGTTAACACCAATTGGGAATCTACTCTAAAAGAAAAAATAATAAATTCCTTAAAAGGGGTTGGTAAGTATGATGAACTCAATAAGTCCGATATTGATGCTCTTATTAACACCTTCAAAGAAATCCAGGAGAAAATTGATGGCTAATGATTACAGAGCAACAAAGTATTGCCCACAAATCAAAAATTTAAGTTCCAATAAGTGTAAAGTTGCAGATACAATAAAAGCAAACCACCCTAGAGCAAGAGATATGCACGCATATATTAGAAAAAATGACGAGCCTTACAAAATCGAATTTATGAAAGCTTATAATTTCAAATGTGCCTATTGTGGTACATCTATTGATTTAATACCGAAAGAAATGTTTGAAATAGACCATTTTATTTTTTTGAAATCATTCCAAAAAAAATCCGATGCTGGATATATTGAAAACTTAGTGTTAGCTTGTCATTCATGTAATCATCAGAAAAGCGCATTGCCTTTGCCTGAGGCAGACATAGAATTTCTTCATCCTGATAACGATAAAATTACTTCTACCTTTAAGCGAGATGATCAGTATTACATAAAAATATCGCCAGAGTTTAACACTAATCAAACTATTAGTGCTTTCTATACCACTCTCGGACTAGATGGAGAGATCCATAGACTAGACTACTTACTAATGAATATGATAGGTCTTCAGCGTACTTTGACAGATGATACTAGTGCTTATTCAGAGTTAGGACAAGCCATCGACATACTCCGACAAAAAAGAAATTTGATGTAACCCCCTATTCTAATGAAATTATATATGTTTTTCACATACTCAAATCATAAAAAATGTTGTAAATTTAATGAATTAATGATTCATAGCATAAGGCTTATCCAAAATTATTATTCAAACCTGTTAATTAAAAGTAAATCCAAGAACGTTGATAATACAACATTCTTGGATTTACTTTTTGATAAAAACAGATCGAAACAAGAAGCATATGAACCAGAAGTTGCTATGATCACTTGCTACAGCGCATATCCAGAGACCCCTAAATAAGTTTGTCCAATTTTCTCAGTTATTGTATTTGAACTATCTGCCAATCGAATGGTTACTGCTCTTTTCCGTATGGAATTATGGAGTATAATTAAATGCGATTTTGTTACTTCCTTCTTCCTCAATTCACTTAAATTTCTCTAATCTTGTGCCGTCCTTTGTTCTTTATGGTAGAATTTCGCATTCTAGCCACTTCAACCCTAGAGATTTTTCAATCTCTTACACCTTTTATCTTGAATATCTTTTCAATCTCTCACCACCTCGATCTTATAGAAGTTATGTATAACGTCCTCGTATTACCGAAGCCTTAGATCTGGATTCAAAAGGAATTCCTCTGTATCCAACGAAAAGGTTGGGATTGAAGCGGAATCTGAACCGACAATGCATTGTTAGGTGTAGTTTTTTATGTTGAATTCCATCCTGTTTAAATATTCATCAAGAGTCAACTCACCCATAGCTTTCTTTAATGCGATTTCTATAGAAATAGTCGCAGATGCCAATGTATTTAGATCATCATCAACTATACGTATTTTTGTTTTTTTAAAGTTGTCTCTCACAAATTTGTCATCATAAATAGCACATGACAGTTGATCTAAGCATTGTGATGCATGAATCAAAGAAGATTTCACGTCATGATTCATTTTCCCTTTGACATTTAAAATAAACGTGTCACCCTGTTCCTCGTTTGATACATATTCAAAGCCTACAGTTTGCATGTTGTGGATAATATGTAGCAAAGAGGATTCATATCTAATATGTATATTCTCAGTTCCACCCAATTCCGAAACTATTTCTTCCATGTAGTTTAAGTATGTAAATACTTGCCCGAGTCGTATTACTCTATAAATGTCTTGTGTCCACTCCAGAATTTTGTAAAAATTATCGTAAGATATTGCAAGCATCTGAATGTTGTTTCTTCCGTATTTAACTACTATGTCATTTTCATTAATAATGAAGGATTTGTGTGCTGCAATATTTCTCCACTGATTTGTTGATATTAATAAGATTGGGTCTTTGAGAAACAAATCTGCATCTCTTCTTACTTGGATGGGAAAATCTCTAATTAATTGCCCAAAATCGGAGGATGAGTTATCAGGAACAGAATGATGTAATTTAAAATCAACAAATTTACACAGTAATTTAAATCGAGGTTTAAAAACACTTTCCAGTGTTTCATCAATTACCTTGAAATAGAAACTTATTTTGTCTCTTTCCGAAAATTCATTATGGTCGGGCTGTGTCAAGACATTTGTCATCCACTTCATATCTGTATTTGAAATGTCGTCAAACGAATCAGCTAATACTTTAATGATTCTTTGATTGTTTGTATTTAAACAGTCCTTATATAGATCAGATGTCCATTCAAACAGTTTTAAATACTCTGGTTTTGTACAAAATCTTATATAATTAATTATTTCAGTTCTAAGAATCTCTTTATTTTTTTTAAAAGCTTCTTCAGAAAAGTACTTTCCAAATTCTATTTTCAATAAGTTATTCCAGTCCTCTACTGAAAATTCAGAAGAAAAGTGTAAGTCTTTATATAGTTGTTCTCGTTTCAAGATTTCAACTCCTTATTAAATTTCTGTATTCATGAACTCAAAAGGCTTAAGTTGCCAATCAAGTGGCTCCCCCATTTACTCCCTTTAAAGGCCCCTACTTTATTATTTCTGCAATAACCATCTTGTCATTTGACCATTCACATTTTCTCCAACATAATACTTACCCTGCTTAATTCCACACAAACATTCTTTAGTTAATAATTCAATTAAACCATTTTCAATACATGTAATTCTATATCGATTTAAATTCTCTATTACATTTTCAATTGTAGTACCTTGTTCCAAACAATAATCTATTAAATATTTGCTATCTACTCTAAACTCTCTTCCTTTGCAAAGTAAATGTACTATTGCATACTCGGTTAAAGTTACTTCGACAGGCTCCCAAACCTCGGCTATTTTTCTTTGAAAATCAGTGAATTTAAGTTCCGTGTATTCCCATCCCTTAGTAGTTCCTACAGCGAGTAAGAATGGATTTAATGCTTCGATTTTATCGTTATAACCAAAAACGCCCAAATCTAACTCTTCGAAAATATAGTATAGTCTAGTCCAAATCAACTCAAGCAGTAAGGATAAAGGGTCCCCTCCATATGATGCATAGGAAATCCATTCCTTTGTATTTGTAGGAAGAGAGTATGGAATTCCATTAGTTTTAACTAAACTATAATTTCCGGCAATTATTAGGCTTGGGAGAGATACTACCCCAAAGCTCTTTTGTCCTTTATTTTCAATCATATAATTTAAAAACGCTTTTCTTAAACTTAATTCAGAAGCGAAGCTATCATATCCAAATACAATTCTTAATGGAAGGAAACATTCAATCATTAATGCGTTATATAGTAATTGATTTTCAAATGGCAAAGATTTTATTTTATCTGCTTCAGGTAATAGTTGACCATAAATATTTCTGTACGACATTTCTAACATATCTATTTTCATATCGTTTTCTATCTCAGTAAGTTCAATTACACTTAATAAGTTCTGATAAGCAGAATTTAGTTCACTAGAATAAAGATTCTTTTTGACTTCTATTACCGCAACAACTTGATGAAAGTCGTAAACATATTCTTCAATGAAAGGGAGCTTTCTCCCTTCTCCTATTACAAGCATACAATCGATTTGCTTACTTAAATCACCTTTTGAATTAGTAACTTTACCACTACACACCTTTAAATCAAATTCATCGAATATTGCCTTGCTTAGAAGCTCTTTGGTTAATCCCTCATACATACTTCCTATGGTAGGATTATGATTATAATTCAGATATTTCAATATATCTTCTACTCCATTTTTTTTAATTTCATTTAACAATTCGAGCACCGTTGATATCATGACCTCACTCATTTCTTATAGTAAACTGTAAAATATTATATCATCTAATAATATTCCTTGAACACATTTAGCAATATCCCTAAACATATTGCCACCAAGGCTCTCTACTTCATTGTTTGGGTAAAAGTCTATTTATATACAATCGCTTCAATGGAGACGATTTCGCATGTTGGGATCGCATCTCCATCCGCCACAGATTGACGCATTTCTTTACCATGTTCTGCGAGGTATGCCCAAGATATCCTGTTAGCTTTAGAGATCAATTCATAGCATAGGACTTGGCAAAGGTATGTCGGAGAATATGTAGGCTGGAACTTACATCCTTAATTCAGCCGCTTCACTGTTCTTGCGGATAACACTTTAAACAGATCATCCCCCGAGTGAACGGCCCTCAAAAGTGCGTTGATATCACTTCTCCTAGCTTGGATATACCAAATCAGAATTTGTATACAGCGTCAAAAATAAGGTTTCCTGTAGCTCCAGCTCTTCCCGATGCCCACGAGCAGTTGGCTTTCCTTCACATCGACCTAATTTATTTTAAGCTTAATCAGTTCACCGACACGCAGTCCAAAATCCATAATCAACAATGCATAAGGCAATCACGGAGCCAGTGAAGGTCTGTTGATCAGGTTGCTGAAGCAGTGCACTAACTTGATCCTATGAGAATGAAGCTATCGCTGGCTGTGGCCTTTGAGTAATCTTAATTCTCAGTAGGTTTATGCACAATCTAGCCTTCATCTGGTAGGAACTGAACGGAATGCGAGATGGAAGATGGAGGATGTATCATTGACTTCATTAATTGATTCTTCGTTTAGCCATACTGTCCGTTTCTAGAACAAATTAACCACATTGCCCTCATGTCTAATACCTCCAACTCATTCATAATTATTAGACCAGTTTTCCCATCTCCGCTTTACTTCATATACTCACATGGGTTTACCTCAACAAACAACAAGCATTGAGTTATAGTCCGTTTATTAATTCCTCTCAATCGTAGTATCTATACGTATGACGTTTTACTCCTATGACTTAACTTTTTATTTTCCAATTAAAATCGAGCCAAAATAAAAAATACACGAATCTCGTAACTGAGTTTCATACTTGCGTCTAATCATTGTAACTAACTTGATGATGTCAGTGTTCTTCCTTTAGGAGAATGACATAAAACATAGCCACCATCTCTTTAGATTAGCATTATCTATAAACTTTATTAAAAAAGAGTTTAATAAAATTCTATACAACCCGCCCATACATTACCTGCTTATCCCCATCAAACAGATTCCGATAAACCACCTGTCCACGGCTGGAGGAAGCATCTACGACTTTCCCATTACCTGCATAAATGCCGACATGCGTAATATCCATAAAACGACCATTGCGTTCATAGCTCCAAAAAACCAAATCTCCCGGCGCTAATTGCTCATATTGGATTGCAAAATTATTATCTACTATATATCGCGCCTGTTCTGCTGCTGTGCGTGGCAACTGAATATTTAGCTGCTTATACACCCACTGTACCAGGTAGCTACAATCTGTGTAGCGTCCCGTCCCAGCCTTGGGCTGGCTATACGGATCACCTAAACGAGTTAACGCTAGCTTGACCGCCTCAGCCCCATGTGCTCCCTCTGGCAGATCTCGATAAACCAGTTCAAGCTGCTCTTGTGATAAGCCTGTATCACTGTCCTTGCCTAAAAGAGCAAACATCAGAGGCCTGAATTCCTCTGAAAGCATCTCCTCCATAAGTGAATGTTGATCGTTTGTAAATCTATATTCCCCCGCTTGCTCCTCGGCTGTCCGGCTAGTGATTGTAATATGGAGAACCGTTTCATACGTTGTTACTGTTGTATTTTTCAAGCTGCCATCCTCCTGCTCTACCGCCACTGTCTCCTCATGCTCAATCTTTTCTAAGTCGTATTCAATTACATTCATATCCCAAAAGACGGAGCGGATGATTTTCTCACGAGTTGCATCAATGGTGACCACATCCATTCCGCCCTCAGGGTCCAGCGCCGTTTTAACTGCAAAGACTGCGATGACATCATTCCAGTTATCTATACGGGTATTGTCTGCACTACCAATGTAATTTAGCTCCTCCCGATCAACAGTACCTACATGTTGTCTAATCTCCTCTATTCTATCAGCAAATACAGCATCCATTTTTTGGACAACCGCAGATAAGGGCTTTACATTATGCTCCGTATTTTCGTCAGAAAAGAAGATGCCAAAGGGGGATGCAATGAGAGATGCAACCGCTAGTACGATACACATCAGCATAATGACGGAGCCACTCACTCCTAATAAAGCCATGATTCCCTTCACTGCCACAGCGGCAGCCTTTACCACGATACGAAGGATGCGAAGATTAAAACGGGTCGTGACCTGTATTCTTTGTATATTTCTTCGAGCTAGAGCTGCCTGAGCAACTGCCTTTTTAGCTTGCTCTACACCACCCTTTTTAAGAGTTGAAGCATTCATACTGCTTTTGGATCTGCTGGATGTGCCTAACCTTGTTTGTTTGGTTAAGGTTTTGATTATTTTCTGCCCTCTGGCAGTAATGGAATGACGAATTGGCTTAGAATATTTTGGCTTCCTAGCAAACTGAAAAGTTGACTGTACTCGGGAGAATGCCCTTCCACCATTGCCAGGTTGTTGCCTACGGCTAGACTGACGATTCAAATAAGAGCGAGCATTTAATTGAGATGCAGGATGCTTTTCATGCTCCGCTAGTATTTTTCTGCTTTTCTGCTGCTTAATAGACTGCAATTTCAGTTTGAACTTTCGTCCAATATACAAAAGCCGAGCATTAGCCCGGCCTTTCGCATTCCCCTGCTTTTTTAGAATTCTATCTGATAAGCTCACGTTCAAGGTCTGTCCAGGCCTAAGAATTTTATGTTGAACGTCCCGATACCTAGCATGACTTACTAATACTTTAATTTGCTTCATACTACGTGGCAGCTGAGTCAATGTTGTTTTTCTACCGTTTAGTGTAGATTGCTTTGATGCCTTTCTTCGTACTGTTATTCCTTTTCCAATCTGTCCCTGTCTGTTTACGCTTACGTTACGCTTATTATTTGTCAATGCAGGTGAGTCCTCATTACTTATCATGCGAGAAGCTCTTTTTGAAATCGGTTTGATTAAATGTCCACCTATTCGCATTGAGCGCTGCAAAGCATCACTCGATTTCTCCTTAGCATATTCAACTGGAGAATATGCCCCTGATTCATCCTTATCCTTCTGCTTAGGTTGGATTATAGCTGCTCGTGTTTTATCAAGTAGCTGTACGTGCCTCTCCAGCCTTTTTACATCTCTATGCGTAGTCCTTGTTTTTATATCCTTCACACCATCACCTCCACAGTATTTATCGAGTACGGTTATTAATGCTTTTGGTGATACGTTCATGCTCCCTACAGTATTCAGGGTAACGCAATCGGATAGCCTCAAAGAAGTAAGGCCCGTAGCTACAGTCAAATAGCTCATGTGGAGTGGAGTAACGCTCCTTTCCATCCTCAGTCCAACCGTTCCACAAATTAAAGGCCAAACGGCTTGTTCGATTTGTGCTACTGGTCTGCCACGCGGCGCTGAGACCTGCAGGCTTAATGCTGTCATTTGAATAATCAAATAGCTCATTCGCATGGCTTCTCGTTTCCCATGAAATCCCTAACACATAAAAAACGGCTCGATGATAGGCATCTGTGCAATTGGCCCTTCGTAGCGACTCATAATAAAAACGTTCGTGCTCCTCATCTCGAAACATTTTTGGCTGCATGTTAAATCGCTCCCCTCATATGAATGCAGCGACTGGTCACCAGCACCAGCCGCTGCACTACGAAATGATCCTCTAACAATCCCATCATTTTTATAGATAAATCGGACCTGTTACTTACAACTGTATGTTATAAAGTAAGCGAGACAGCTTTTTCAGACCACTGTTTATAGACTTGCGAACCGCACGCTCGTCCACCTTTTCAATCTGAGCAATAGCAACCTTGCTTAAGCCTAAGAAATAATGGGCATAAATGCGTCTGAAGCTCTTTTCCGACAACTGGCTCATCGCCTTATAAATCTCCTCCCGAAGCCAAGCATCCTCGAACTCCATTTCAGAAGATCGAATTGGGAATAGAACTTGATGCTCCATGCCGTCGTTAACATCCAGTGAATAATAAGCACGATGACGATACGCACGAAGCTTGTATGCGCTATCCAGATTATCAAAGCGACGCATTTCCTCAACAATTTCTTCATCCACCTCAACCCATACATCTGTTGTATAGAAGGGATACAGGTCTTTTAAATTTATTTTCATCGTTCTTACCTCCGTTTTTGGTTTTTTGTGCAAACCAAAACAGAGGAGGAGAACGACAGCCTGTCCCATGCTTCAAAAATCCATTAGCAGAACAAAAAGAACCCCAAAGCAAAATGCGTTTAGAGTCCGCAGGTATAGTAAAAATTAAAAATTGACACAAGGATAATAGAGTAGCGTATACAGCAAAATTGCTCTGCGCTACCAGCCTCTTTGCAGCATAAGCTGCACGTGATTTGATATGAAAGGCACTCGTCCACAAAATATCAACTCCCGCTCACATAGCAACACCAGTGAGAAGAAAGCCTGCTAATTATCTATTCAGGTGTCGCTACTCGTAAGTGAAATCAAACTTAGAACCTCTCAACCTATACAGCCTCCAAATCAAATTCAAAATAACTACATTTTTAGATAAAAATCCCTACATACTATATGTCGCTCGAACCACGCTAAATCACGAAATCAGGAGATAATCCCTACTTTTAGTCATAAAATTGAAATTCTTGTAATCTATTTGAAGCTTGTCTTTGGATGAATGTGGTAAAATATAGGAGAATAGAACCAACTCTTTACTTAGTAGCGCTACTTGTCATCACTAGCTAAGAGGAGGAAAAGCTTATGTACAGCTTGAAAACCAACGGGGAATTTTTAGAGGAAATCTATCGAAGTCATGCCAAACAAATTCGTTTGTATTGCAAAAGGCTTTTGCAAGGTCATTACATGGATGCAACTGAGGAGTGCGTGCAAAATACCTTCCTGCATGCAGGTCAACAAGCAAACAAGCTAAAAAAACATCCGAATATTAGGGGCTGGCTCTATAGAACCTCCCGAAATCAGGTAAACAATGTTTTTCGAAAATGCTATATTAAGAAAAAATATGAGGTTGACCTTCACTGTAAGGTAGAGGATATGATAGTCTGTGGCTGTCTGTTTTTAGATGAAGCGCTATTTCCTTCAGCTAACATAAGCAAATTGGTTGAAGAGCTTTTGAATAAGCTCAAGCCTCGTGAGCAGGAATTGTATCAGGACTACTTTAAACAGCACCTGTCCATATTGGAATTGAGTATGAAATATGGCATCTCTCCTACAGCAGTTACCAGTCGAATACATAGACTGAGGAGGAAAATGAAGCAATTGCTTCAGGAGGCATTGTAGTTAACCAAATCAAAAATGAAACACAAGGAGGCGACTGTCCATCGTCACATGGACAGTCGCCTCCTTGTGGTTAAGCTCTACTCACCGGGCTTCGTCGTCATTAAGCTATACAGTCTCGTATGTCGTGGAAACTTATCTGTGAATGGCACTAATGAGCTGCCCACCTTCAGTAGACCGTTTCCGGCATCTACATTTGTAATATAGGACAATTGCAGATCAGAAATATTCAATAGCTCCGCTAGTTCTCTTCTATCCGTGCTTGCTTGATTCAGCATCACAATAAACTCGCTGTTGGCCAGCATTGTTCTAGCCGTATGGCTTTGCAATAGGTCGTCCACATTTTGTGTAATTCCCGTACAAAAAGCGCCATATTTTCTGACTCGCTTCCAGAGCGTAAACAGAAAATTGGCGCTATATTCATGCTGGAACAGCAGATAGATTTCATCTATGAAGATGAACGTATTTCTCCCTTTTGCCCGGTTTTGCGTAATTCGATTAAGAATGCTATCCAAGACGACCAGCATCCCAATTGGCAGTAGCTGCTTTCCTAAATCCAGAATGTCATAGCAAATAAGGCGGTTGTTCACATTTACATTGGTTGGTTTAGCAAAGGTGTTCAAGCTGCCGGCAGTAAACAGCTCAATGGCTAGTGCAATATCCTGAGCCTCCGGCTCGGATTGCTTGAGCAGCTCTGCTCTAAAATCCTGCAGGGTAGGTGGATCTCCCTTGTAATTGTTTTGCAGGAACCTTCGATATACACTGGCTGTGCAACGGTCAATAAGTGATTTTTCCTTTGCGCCCAAGTGATGCCCACCCATTAGCTGCTCACAGAGAGATAGCACAAATTCTGATTTTAAAATGATGGGATTGGCGCCATCCCCATACTGACGATTCATATCCATCGCATTAATATGGTTTGGCGAGGTTGCTGAAATATGAATCGTTTCGCCTCCCATTGCTTCAACCAGTGCCGAATATTCGCGCTCCGGATCAATGAGAATGACATCGTCATCTGTAGCCAGCACCTGATTGACGATTTCTCGCTTGGCAGTAAAGCTTTTCCCTGAACCAGATACTCCTAAAATGAAGCTGTTTCCATTTAACAGCTGCTTCCGATTGGCAATGAGCATGTTCTTGCTAATGACATTTTGCCCATAATAAATGCCCTCGGGATGGATGACCTCCTGCGCCCGAAAGGGAATGAATACTGCCGTGCTTTCCGTAGTCAACGTTCTGAGCGCATGCACCTTCCTTATCCCGAAGGGCAATGCCGTATTCAGTCCATCCATTTGCTGATAGCTCAGTGTGGAGAATTGGCACAGGTGCTTACGCGCTGTTGTCAGCAGCGCCTCTGTATCACTATCAAGCTGCTCCTTACTTTTAGCAACATGCACCATCGTCAGCAGACCAAACATCATACGCTGGTCACGTGTAGTCAAATCATCCAGGAACTCCTTACTCTGCTTGCGCTGCTGCTCCATATCGTAAGGCACGACAGCAGAAAAGTTATTGTGCTTGTTTTGTCTACGCTGCCAGTTGGTAATGTTGGTTTCCACGCCCAGCAGACGGTTTTCCACCTCACGGACTGCTTCATCTGTCGGAATTGGAATGATGTCCAGGGATAGGAACAAATTCCGATTTAAATCACATAGCTCGGATACCATACTGTCTTTAATATAGCTCGCATATTCACGCAGAAAGATAACCCTCCCGTACAGCTCCCCCATGCGAAAATGATCCTTTTCAAACTCCAGCGTATCGGGGCAGATGTAATCCTTAAAGTCATGTCCCTTTCGCATGGTTTCAGACATACTAAATCGAAAGCCTGATTCTTCATTGGTCCGGTAAAAGTCATGAAAAATCCGCAGCCGATCTGCTCCATCTAGCTCAATGCAGCGTGAACCAAGCCGTGCAAAATGAGCCGATAGCTCGGTGGTGACCCTAGAGAAATACTGCCGCGCCTCTTCGACGCTTTTCTTGGCGATGGAGATGGTTATATATTTCTCCTGAACCGTTCCGTGCGCTCCAACGGCCTTGTCCAGCAGCATTTGATTATATTCCTTCCGATATAGATCAAGCGAATCTTCCCGTAGTGGAATAAGCATAGAGCCTTCAAAATCAGCCTGATTCAAGCGGCGGTTATGAATCGTTATTTTGGTTGTCGCTCCGCTGTCAAAGGAATTAAGCAGCTCTGAGTAGGATAAGAACATCTCCTCCTTATCCTCCCTGGATGCCACGGCATAGTTAATATCCTCGAAGCGATAGGATTTAGAAAATTTGTTGCCCACAAAAAAAATCCCGTCCGGCCAGATGGCACGAATCGGGATTACCTGTTGAACGCCTTTTGGTATAACGAATTTTTCCTTGTCCTGCTTTAGAATGCGACTTAATGTTTTAATCATCGCGCTTCATTCCTTCTTTTTCATACTTTTGAATCGTTCCCTGTAGCGCCTCATAGTAGGTATTTATGGAATAGAAAACTAAGCGCCGCGGCATTAGAAATTCGGATTTTATATATGCCCATAATAGCTGCTCTGCTGTCATACCGTGATATCTAATAAAGCCCAATGCAGCGCATGGCGCAGCTCCTAGCACACACATCCAGCTTAGCGTTTCAATACCAAAATGACTACGCAAGCCAAAATACAGAGCAACGGCTATTCCAACAGCCAGAATAGAAAAAAAGAACTGCCGCAAGGACAGTCCAAAAAATAAGCTTTCCGTATATTCCCGGATTTCCCGGTTAATTTTTACCTCCACCTGCACCCCTCCTGATTAGCTACTTTTTACTCAATTTTCTTATTGCTCTCTGTATGGCTTCATCCTTCGCCTTCACCAAACCAACTGGAATAACATAACAGCGTAGTGACAAGTTCGATACCATCCTTCATCCCCTGTTGATACAAGCGTTCTTTTACAATGCCATGCTTGTGGAGATACAAATCCTCCCATTCCGAGAACTCCGGCATCCGTCCAATATCCTTTCCCGCAAACAAAGCTTTAAAGGCTTTATCTGCTTGCTCACGAAAAAAAACTAATTCAGGATCATGCTCAATTTTTGCAGACATCTCATACATTCTTTCCTGAATCGCTTGCCGAAACCACGGTGGAAATCCCATCGTCCCGCTTCCCCCTCACCTCTGCGCTAAGACTACCTTCTACTCTTCTTTTCTCGATACAACTGCATAAGCAGGTCATCGACCAGCCGACTTTGCACTTGAAGCTGCTCATTATCAAAAAGCGGAATGGACTGCTCCAATGACCTTTGACCAATTGCGTTTAGCCTTTGACGCTCCTCCTCTAACAATTTAACTGAATCAAGCACTTCATAGCCTCCTTATAATTCTAGACTTTTTAGGTTACAAGAATAGTAACTTCAAAAATCATGTCAGTCAATTGTACGCTCATTCATAATAGAAAATACAGGCTATGAAGTCGGATTAAGGAGGTGCTCTTCATGCTTACCTATGATAGAAAGCTGGTTGGTCAACGTATTCGCAAACAGAGAGAAGCACTAGGGATTTCACGTGAGCAATTTGCTGAAAAAATCGGCAAGGTTCCGCGTTTCTGTGCTAATATCGAGCGTGGGCAGGTAGGCATGTCTATTGAGACGATGCTGAGTATTTGCTCCCTACTCAAGTTATCTCCCAATGATTTACTCTTGAACTCAGGAGCTCATCCATCTGAGGATAATGAAACAGCTGTAATTATGGCTGCTTTGAAGCATTGTACTGAGCAGCAGCGTAAGGATGCTCTGGCACTGCTAAAGCTATTTCTTGGCGCATCCTGGCGCAATTAACAAACTCTAATAGCTCTGCTTTTATAGCCCCATCATTTCCCTTACCATCCGATCCGCCATTTTTATCATCCCTACAAGCACCAGCATGTTAAAGATTAGCTCCCCAATATAAGTCCATACCATCGTGATGGCCCCAGCGCCTTCCTCTACTGCTGGAGGCGCAGCAGCAAAGGCTGTAAAGATGATACAAGCCAGCACGATGATGGCCCCCTCTAAGCACACCGCAGCATATCCCTTTAAAAAGGATTTTCCTATGGATTGACATGGCTCTCCTGCAAAGGAAGAAAGTGGGACGGGTGCAATGGCTGTATACAAATAAATACGAAAAAAGCGTCCATATACGGATAAAATCATGATGAAGGACAGCACGGTAATAAACAGACTACCCAGCAGTGTGACAATCCATAGAGGAATGCTCTGCCAAAAGCCCACCTCTTCAATGGCTTGAGCTATTGTACTGGGCAAGGCAGTCGCAGTAGTCGAACCAAAGCCTGCGCGATCCATCATGGTGGAGATAATCCCTTGCACAATGGTAAACAGCGTCAGCATGAGCTCTAGTCCGTAGGTGACCACCGCCTTTGCCAGAATAAAACGAATAAACAGCTTAACAGCCACCTCTGGCTTTTTCACCTCAGCAAAGCTGCCTGTCGTTTTCACAACACCAATGACAAAAAACAACACAAGCAGGGCTAAGCCTGTTGCTTGCAGTCCACCATGAATATCCAGAATGACGTGCCAAACGCTTCCTCCTTTAAACTCAGCAGGGGATTGCGTGACAAGCGTCCAAATCTCTGTCATTTTGTCATTCCAGGTTTCTAAAGCATTCTCTAAATTTTCAGCAATCCAGCTATTTTTAGACACGGGCTGCCTCCCTTCCAGAAGCAAAGGGGCAAGTCTATAAGTCCTGCCCCTTCTTTTTAGCTGGTTATCCAGTGATAATATTCAAAATTTCCTTGGTGAAGGTAATGATAATGCCTCCAGCCAAGGTTAAAAACCCGTTAGCTCGCTGCGACGGATCATGCGACTTAAAGGATAGTCCCACCTGTACCACGCCAAAGCCTAAAATAATCATGCCAATCGCCCGAATTAAGCCAAAAATGAAATTCGATAAATTGTTAACAGCGGACATGGGATCACTTGCTGCATAGGCAACGGATGAAAAAATCGTACTAAGTACAGTGAAGATATATAGTCCAAACAGCCACTTGCGTTTTATGCTTCCCTTCATGCCATTCTACCTCCCTGGTCTACTAGACTTGCCTCCACTTCCTCCTCGGAAAGCAGTTCATACTCTCCATCCTCATGCAGCATAATAGAGCGCCAATCCCTTGCATGCTCAGTGCCGCCGTGCTGAAAGGGTGGTTGTTCTCCATCTGCTGTATGAGGAAGACTAGGGTGCTTCAATAAATCGTATTTGTCGTCCTGTACCGGATACTCCCCACGAATGAACAGTAGTGCATAACGGTTATCCAGTAGCCGCACCTCATCTGGGGTGAGCAGCTCACGTCCCGATTGCTGATAATTAATGGAGTAGCTGCCACTGCGCCCTTTACTTTGACCATACGTATTCGTATCAATCGTTTCCTTGCCAAGTAGCTCAGACACGTATTTATGCGTGGACTGCTCATTTCCCCCTAAATACAAAAACACATCGCAGTTGCCTACGATGGATTCCCAGCTATCCTTGTAAAGTGCCTTGAGCTGCGCCAGATTTTGCAAAATAATAGATACCGAAATTTCCCGACTGCGCATCGTGGACAGCAGCTTATCAAACTCGTCTGGCAAGGCAACATTCGCAAATTCGTCCATAACAAAATGGACATGCGTAGGCAAGCGGCCTCCATGCCGATAATCAGCCTCATACATTAAGGCTTGAAAAAGCTGCGTATACAGCATGCCTACAATAAAGTTAAAGCTGCTATCGTTGTCAGGAATGACAGCAAATAACGCTGTCTTTCTCGTTCCAATCGTGGATAAGCCCAATTCATCAACCAAGCTCATACCTGCTATCGTATGCAGGTTGAATTTTTCCAGCCGTACACCAAGTCCAATCAAAATTGATTTTGCCGTTTTTCCCGCAGCCAGCTTGAAGATGTTATACTGCTTCACTGCTAGGTGATCAGGGTCACGCATCTCCAGTCGCTCGAACAACTCATCAAGCGGACTCTGATAGGCTTCATCCTCCTCCCGCACCTCTGCCGCTGCAATCATCTCCATCACCATCGGAAAGTTCTGCTCTTCTCGCGGTGCTTCATAAAGCAGGTATAGAATGAGTGCTTCGAGCAGTGCCGTTTCAGAGCGTTCCCAAAATGGATCATTGGTGCTACTGCCCTTGGGTGTGGTGTTGCGAATCAGGTTTGTGACCAGCTTCAGCACATCCTTGTCATCCTGCAAATAGGCAAACGGATTGTAGCCATGAGAGCGATGAGGATTAATCAAATCCAGCACTCGAATGTCATAGCCCTGTTTCTGCAGCAAATGGCCTGTGTCCCGCAATATCTCCCCTTTGGGATCAAGCACGACATAGGAGGTAGCGGTCTGCATAACGTTGGGCTTGGCATAAAAACGTGTTTTCCCCGCACCAGATCCTCCGACTACCAGCACGTTCAAATTACGACGATGCTTCCGCCCATCCAAGCCGATCCGTACGCGCTGAGTTAAAATTTTGTTTTGCTCCGGCTTCTTGCTGTGATATTTGCCATTTAGCGTTTTTGTCCTCCCCCAGCGTGCGCTACCATGCTCCTCCCGGCGGCGGTAGTTACGAGGAGAAGCTAGATAAATACCCGCACCCAAGCCATAGGACAGAATAAAGATAAGTAAGCTGCGTGGTGTATCCTCTACCCACTGAATATGAAAGGGCTGCTGAATCGCCTCATTCAGATGTGTAATGATACCCAGCAACCCCTCTGACAAAGCGGGCGCTGCAAGCAAAGCCAGCCAAATGATGGGAATAAAAAAAGCCGCAAAGAGTATTAAATTACTCCTTACGGCTCTATCGCGCTTCATGGCGTTTCCATCGCTTCTGCTTTTGATATGGGGCTTCAATCGCCTTTAACAATAAATCATCGACTGCATCTGTTGGGCGCTTCTCACCAATTAAGTCATTACGTAAGCTATGCAGTGCGTGCACCACAATACCATGCTCGTAATGATCCAGGCTTAGTGTGCGTTCATGCTGCTCCTTCATTGGCACTCCCTCCCGTATTTATTTAGATTGAAGCTAGCGAACAGGCTCTGAGCGCTTGGCTTGTCGCTGCTGCTGTGAGAGCTGGCGATTCATTCGGACAATGCTAGGCTGCGCGGCTTCCTTCATATGTGTTAGTTCTGCCCGAAGCTGCTGCGGCTCCATTTGGCCCAGCAGCTCAGGCGCACGTTGAAAGGAAAAGCTGCTGGTAGCAAATCCAAATCGCTTGCTCAGCATATAGGCGGCACAATACGCATGGAAGCTGCTTTCGGAACGTGCGTATTGTCCGTTGCCCTTATCCATTTCCGCATGTGCAAGCTCCTGTGTCAGCGAGCGAAAAATATCGCCTGCATCCAGCCCGCGGCGAATCAAAATGCTTCTTGTATCCGGTTGATACAGCGCATACATCTCTGACGGCAAGCTGTCACTCATTGTAATGGGAACTGGCGCACGTTCAATTAACGCTTTAATTCTGGCTCTTTCATCAGGTATGATAGGCTGCTCCTGCTTTTGAAGCGCTGTGGTTTGCGAAATATCAAACATCTTCTTTGGATTATAGCTAATGGCGGTGCTCCCATCCTCTCGCTTGTAGCTCTCTCCTGGCTCCAGAATATAAAATCCGGTTTCCTTCCTGCGGATAAAGACGCCCTGCTCCTTCCAGCTTTCAAAATCAGCAATACGAGTCGCTTCTGGCCGCTGTGCCAGAATGAGTAATGCGTTAGCTACACTATAGCGGTCAAAACGGCTCTGCACATCCAAATATTGTTGAAAGCCCTCACTATTTTGGGCAATTTGCAGCGAGGTCGTATCTATGGTGTCATACGTCCACTGCCTTAGCTCCTGCTTTTTTTGCACCCATGCCTCTTTATTAAAGGCCTGATCGTCACGCTTAGCTGTTGAAGGAATGGATGCTTCTTCTCTGAATAAATCATCCAGCCCGCTCATTTCGTCTTTCCTCGCTTTCTTCCTCCATTACCCTTTACCTTGTTGCTTTTCACCTTCCCTGCTGCTTGGCGACTTTTTCTGGAAGGCAGTGGCTCATCATGCAGTAACATTTGCTTTTCCTTATTGGCCTTGCGGTTCTCTTCTCTAATTTCCCGTAATAGATGTCGAATGGATACTCGTTCTGGCTCCATTGTAGGCTGAGCATCAGGGGTATCCTTTACGGTAGCCTCGCTGCGTTCGGAGATAGGCTCTAACGGATGGGAGGGCTTCTCCTCCATTGTTATCTCCTCCACCACGTCTTCCTCCTTCCTCACCGGCTGCTCTTCCTGGATTGGAGCTTCCTCCGGTGCTTGAGGCTTTCCCATCAGCTCGTCCAAAAAATCCTCCGTATTCGCCTTCTCCAGCTCGCCCGAAGCCGCTGTTTCCGCTGCTTCCTGTGAATGGGTGTGCTCCTCTGCCTGTGGCTCTTGCTCCTGCTGCGGCGAGGCAGTTTCCCGTGACTTCTCAATTTCACTTTTAATGCTTGCTGTATCTACCGTTGCCAGCTTAAAGCGCTCTACAATCCGATTGATTTTGGAAGCGTCTTCGGCGCGAACCATGATGTCACATAGACCATCCACATTCTTTTTATCACGTAATGCGCAGTACAATACGCCATAGCGTTTTGCTTCCTTACAAAAGGTTGCCAGGTCTTCATTTCTTACAGCAAATACCTTGAGTTCCTTCCCGCTACGCAGCATACTCTCCAAGCGAATGCTGCCCTTTGTCCGCTTTTGCCCCTGCAGGGCTGCAAATAAATATACAGCCAGGTGCTTAGCGCCTTCTCCTGATATCTTGGCCATCACCTCGATGCTGCGTAGACTCATATTCACGACCTGATTGGCCGCCTCTGCTTCGGTGCTCATGCTTCTGCTCCTCCTTTCGCCATACTTCTTGCCCTTGCCTTAACGTGGTCTGCATGTTCCCAGAACGTGCCAGTATTCCCTCGCCAAGCCTCACCTCCCTTCGTAGTACCGAGAGCTGCTTCGTTAAATCAGCTATATCCGCCTTGTAGCTTAGCCTTTGTTCATTATCCTTGCAGCGGCGAATTCGATGATAAAGTCCCTTTCGTCCCGTTTTTAACCGCTTCATTTGTTTGCTGACCTCAGACAGGTAAAGCTCGAGCTGTTCCCTTGTTAAAAGTTTCTTTTCACTAAGCAGCTTGGCTTGTGCCGTCAGCAGCGACATCCTTCGTAAATCCTCACGCAAACGAAAGGTTGGTTTTTTAGCTGTCCTACGATTGGTGGGGATAATCCCCATTTGATACAGGTACTTTACATATAACCCCTGCAAGCCATGAAGCTTGCGACTGCCAGCCACTTTCCCGTACAGGACACCCTTTCGTTTTCGTGAAGGTAGAATTGGCGTTGATTGCTTAGGAGCCTTGTTCTGGAGAATAAGCTGCTTGATTGCATCTTCGGTGTACGCTTCTCCAAGGCTACGCAAACGAACAAAGCGTTGCTTATCTGGGGGACGGATTGCCCAATGCTTTACCGTCGTTTTTACCTCGTAGCCCTTCTGTTGTAATTGCGTGAAAAACTGCGTCATCGTCATCGCGGCGGCTAGTGCTTCGTCCACATCCTCACGAATGAGTCCTCGCCAGGTTGGGCGCTTTTCACGCTCTGCTCTCCATTCTCCATAATGTGCAGCCCTTCCACGCTCAGGATGCGTAATAACCGACAACGCATGCTCTCTGCAAAGCCGATCCGAGGTTTGACGGAGCAGTGCATAGGAGGCCTTGTTATCGTAGTAGCGTTTGCCGTCAAAAAAAGAAACAGCATTTAACACAAAGTGATTGTGTAAATGCTGTTTATCCAGATGGGTGGATACCACCACCTCAAAGCGCTCTCCCCATAACTCCTGTGCCAGCTTCATTCCAATAGCATGGGCAATTTCCGGTATTGCTTCACCAGGTGCAAAGGATTGATAGCCGTGAAAGGCCAGAATTCCCTCCGTCTTTTGAAACTGTCTTTTTGTTCGTTGCATCTGCTCATAGGCAGTAAGCGGATCACAATTGATGCCACTCACATATAGCTGTTTTTCCGTTTTGCTGCTGTCCTGCACATAATTTAGGGTTTGCTGTAGTCCATCCCGCTCAGGTTCTGGTACCGTAGTTTTTTCAGGATTTGCAATATAATCAATGATGCGCTTTAACCGATTTGTCACATCCCAAATGGCGGTCGTTGCCAACAGACACACCCTCCTTACTTATGGTGAAGGTGTTGAGTTTAAGCTTGTTCGTTTTTCTGGAGCGGTTACTGCTTGTTGAATACATTGAACTGATTCTCGAAGTCGGTCGGCCTCCTGCTTAAAAACAAGTGCATCCAAATGTCCAGTTGCATTAGCCTTGGCTGCAAGCTGGTTTAAGTTGTTCCCAATAGCATGAAGCTCTCGCATCATAGCGTAATAGTCAGGAGACGGTAATGGTTTGGGTGAAAAACCACTGAGCAAAGTACGTATAAAGGCTTCTTGGGAAAGCCCCGACTTTTTCACTTGCAGATCTAGGTGCACACGTTCCCTTTCATTTAGCCGAATCATAATTTTAATGCTACGCTTTCGCAATAATACATCTCCTTCCTATGACCATCCTTATAAATGAAATGCATTCGTAAAATCAACTCATTAATAGTGATTAAGCAGAAGCCATCGCTTCGGGAAACTGGGGTATTAGGGGCAAAGCCCCTAACAAGCGAATTTGGTGGCCAGCCAAATTCAGTGCTTGCGACAACACGAGACATACGTCTCGCATTGCCATTTCAAAAACACGCACCGAAGAAAAAGGGAGAGGGTGCTTCTTGAAAACCACTTGTTATTCATCGACAATCGCTCCTAATTTGAATGTATTTAAATGCAAAATCCAGTGTTCAATTCCTCTATTTATAAACATCAATCATCCATGCAAAGCCAAGCTACCTTAGCCTCATTTGTTCTTTTCTCAGATACAAATAATCTACCAACATGTCGTTCACGTCTTTCCCTTTTCGCGGTGTTTTATCTGAAATAGCAAGTTCAGGGGAATACAAAAGATGAATGATAGATGAAGCAGCCCTTCCTGGTTCATCATTATCTAAATGCAGTACCAGTCGTCTAATTTCAGGATGAACGCTTAAATACTGAGTTAAGGCTGCTGGAGATCTAGCCTGCTCCTTCCCCATCGAAGGCTTGGATATACCACCTAAAGAAAGCAAATGCATTCGCCTCCAGTCCGAGCCTTTCAGCTTTTCCAGCGTGCAGTAGGACAATAGATCAATTGCACTTTCAAACAAATGAAGACTTTGCCCAGCTTCTTTTGCAGCAATAGAAAAGGAGTAGCGCTTGTCGCTACCCCCTACCTCACCCATATACCTTGTTTTGCTGGTTCCACGGATCGCTGCATAGCGGGGGATGCCCTGCTGGTCAAACCCGACAAAAACAGCATTATGGTAAGGACGGCTTTCATAGAGCCTTTTAGATGCCAAGCAAAAGTCTATGACGCTACGATCAATGCCTCGCTTGCTCAAATAGGCAATGACACGCTCATTGTTGTTACTTCGCTCTGGAAGCTCAAATTCCTTACTAGAAGGCGTTACGGTATCATATTGAATATCCCTATGCGGTCTTTCTATTGAATCTTGCCCTGTTAGTTCAAGCACAGCTTCTGGAAAGGTTAATCCTTTTACTTTAATGAGGTAGTCTAATGCAGAACGGCCTCCGATTCCGCGAGACCACCAGAACCATTTCCCATTTGAGATTTTTAGACTATCGTGGGTTCGAGTGCAGTAGACATTACGAGAGTAGCGAACCAGTTCGTAAGGCTCGTACACTTGTAAATATGTCAGCAAATCAAGCTGCTTCGCCTGTTCAATTTGCTCTTTACTTAAGTAGCTCAAGGCAGCTCCCCCAATCCATACTGTAATTTTGGCAAAAAGAAAGACAGCCCTGCGGCTGCCATGAATTTGCATAATAGATTGTATGGTAAGCACTACGCTTTGACTTACTGTCTCAATTCCTTTATCTCTTCAACCGTTAAGCCAGTTGCCTCAGAAATGGTTTGCAAATCCACACCTCTGTCCAAAAGTCGAATCGCAATTTCTTTGCTGGTTTCAGTCTTGGCCCCTTCAATTCGGGAATGCTCATCGCTTAGTGCCTTCATTCGGGCATCATAAGCCAGGCGTGCGGCGGTATCCTGGCTCAGAAACTCCAGTGTATCCATCGCTTTTTTCAGCATGGGCTCCTTCATCGTTAGCACCTCCCAATTGGATTTATCGACTCCCTTTAAAAACAATAGCCAGTTCACCAGTCCGCCTTCTCCAAGCTCTGCCGAATGCTCGCTCAGCTTGGTCAACTCCATAATATGAATTTCAATGTCATCCACCAATTGAATTCCGGTGCGATCCTCTCGTAAATGAAATACGCTATGATAACGATCATTAGGCAGACAGGAGTAATTCAGTATATTTATGGTTACACATTTCTTTAATGTATTGTAATTTCCGCCCTTAGGTATCTGATGATAGTACATTTCAGACCAATAAAACAGCGTTCGTTTTTCCATATGATACGGGTTAAATAATTGCATTTCAATATTCAGCAGCTCGCCCTTGGCTGTCTTCGCCTTAATGTCCATAATGGACTGCTTGTCATTTGGACTGTCTGGCTCGGTGTACGGATTAAGCAGCACAATTTCAGTCAGTGGTGATTCACCCGCCTCGCGGAAGGTGCTGTTCAAAAAGGCCAGCAGCACATCCTTGTTATGCTCGCTGCCAAAGATTCGTTTAAAAATAACATCTACACGCGGATCAAGCAATTCCAGCATGAGCCTCTCACTCCATTCCTAACTATCTTCATTATACCATTGTATCCTGTATAGTTGAATATACTCACCTTGGCTGGAACGATTAGAGCACACCTATTTTTTTGAAGTAAGAATAGCAGTCAGCATGTCCCTGCATGTAAATGGCTGCTCGCTCCATCTGATCAAGCTCATCCCCAAGCGCTTTACTGAGTAGCCAAGCCTCATAGTCCTCTTGACTTGGAAACAAGGCCCGATTGCCCTCCGATACGTTTTGGAGCAACGGATGCTGCTGTAACAGAAGCGAACGCTGCTCCCCTAGCTGACGGTATACCGGTTCACTTGCACGCAGCCGACTGACCACTTCATTTTCTATTTCACTAAAGCCCATTTTTAATAGCTCTGTCCATAGCTCCAATCCATACACACTCCTCCCTGCCTCCACTATACAAAAGCCAAGCTAGGAGATCGAATGTGTCAAATGAATTATCTCTCCCTATGAGGGGGCCTGCGAGTGGACTCCTGCTGTTCATCCGGGGCAGCATCTACTCCTTCATTTTCTCGTTTGTCCATATTCAATAAGATGTTTAACTCAGCAAGTCGCTTAGATTTCTCCTGTAGCTCCTGCTCTTTTTCAAATGGCATGGCAACCTGCTCCTTGGCGGTATCCACTTGCTGGTACAGTGTTGTTAGTTGTTGGCTAGCATATTGCAGCTTGCTTGGTAGGTCGGACAACATATTGTTTAACCGTGTCATGTTGCCTCCACCGTCTAATCCCAATGAAACCGTATGACCAAGCATGCCGCGCAGCGTTGCCTTATATTCCTTTTGAAAGCTATCAAAGGACAGCCATAAGCTGAAGCCCAAATAATCGCCAATTTCCTGTGGATCTGGCGATGTCATTTTCTTGCATGCCTCCAGCAAGGCTACGCCTGCTGTCGCCCTTTCCGTATAGCTAGTTCCCTCAATAACCATACCAGGAAAGCCTGCGTCCTCCCCATATTTCTGAGAAGCCTCCTTGAACAAGGCTACGTCTTTCTCCAAGCCCGCAATTTTCTCTTCTGTGGACTTAATCTGCACAGGTAGTATTTTGAGAAGCCGATCCTCCAGTGTATATCGTTGGCTTAAATGATTGGCCTTTAGCAGCTTTAGCTTGGATACCTGAATATCTAAATCCATCTTTTCCTTAATGTACGGGTTGCCTGTCGCCAGCGCCTTTACCTCGGCATAGGACAACGCTGTTTCATCAATATCCTCTGCAGAGCGTACAGGGGACTTACTGGTCATAATTTGAGAGATAAAGCGCTGCTAGTTCTCTAGCGTCTGATACATATAAGCATCAAACGTATTTTCGGTGACGTAGCGAAAGATATGAACCTCGCCGTTCTGATTACCTTGCCTAATAATTCGTCCACTACGCTGTTCCAGATCTCGTGGACGCCACGGACAATCCAGGTCATGAAGTGCAATCAATTTTGTCTGCACATTCGTACCCGCACCTAGCTTGGCGGTTGAACCAAGCAAAATCCGCACCTGCCCAACCCGCACCTTGGCAAATAGCTCCTTCTTTTGTACATCTGTATTGGCTTGATGGATATAGGCAATTTCCTCTGCTGGCACACCTTTTTCTATTAGCTTACGCTTTAACTCATCATACACATTGAATGTACCATCCGTTTTAGGGGTAGACAGGTCGCAAAATACGAGCTGTGTGAGTTGCTCCTTCGTGCCGTCTAACCAATGCTGATAGACGTTACTCGCACAAGCGCTCACCTTGCTGCTCTCATCATCAGGGAGTATTGGATTAGCCAATCGCTGGTCCAAAGCCAGCTTGCGTCCATCATTGGTGATTTTGAGCATATTGTCCTCGTGAGGCTCAACCTGCTTAGCACGAACCCTCTCTGCCCGCTCCGATAGCTCTGCTACCATGTTCTTTTGAAACTCACTCGGTGGTACAGCAACATTATGAAAATGTGCTTTCGGTACAGGAAGCTGGAGCATATCTGCTGTTTGAATGTCTGCTACTTCTTTGAACATGCTCATTAACTCCGGCAAATTATAAAAGCGAGCAAACCTTGTTTTCGCCCGATAGCCTGTTCCCTCCGGTGCAAGCTCTATCGCGGTAACTGTCTCACCAAATGTGGATGCCCAAGAATCAAAATGCTGCAATCCCTGCCTTTGTAGCCGCTCATATTGGAGGTAGCGCTGCATCGTATACATTTCCGTAATGGAGTTGGAGATGGGTGTGCCTGTTGCAAAAACAACCCCGCGTCCCTCTGTCAGCTCATTCAAATAACGACACTTCGCAAACATATCGGAGGACTTCTGAGCCTCTGTTTGAGATAAACCCGCCACATTACGCATTTTGGTATACAAAAACAGGTTCTTGTAGGAATCAGCCTCATCCACGAACAGCCGATCCACACCAAGCTCCTCAAAGGTAACAACATCATCCTTACGGCTCGTATCATTCAGCTTCTCCAGCTTGACCTGAAGTGTTTTTTTGGTCTTCTCTAGCTGCTTAATGGCGTATCGTTCACTTTTAGCCTCCTTCAACTCCCGAATACCACTCGTAATTTCAACAATTTGATCATGCAGCTGCTGACGCTGGCGCTCGGTTGAAATCGGAATCTTCTCAAACTGCGAGTGACCCATAATAATGGCATCATAGTCCCCGGTAGCAATCCGAGCGCAAAATCGCTTGCGATTTTTAGTTTCGAAATCCTTCTTCGTCGTTACTAAAACATTAGCTGCTGGATAGAGCTGCAGGAACTCTGCCGCCCACTGCTCAATTAAGTGATTGGGCACAACGAACATGCTTTTGTTGCATAGGCCCAAATGCTTGCTCTCCATTGCCGCCGCAGTCATTGCAAAGGTCTTGCCCGCACCCACGCAGTGTGCAAGCAGCGCATTTCCTCCATACAAGGCACGAGCGACTGCGTTAATTTGGTGCTGCCTGAGTCTAATTTCCGGATTCATCCCCTTGAAACGAATATGACTGCCATCATATTCTCGCGGTCTAATCGCATTAAACCGTTCATTGTAAAGCTGTGTTAATCGTTCCCTTCGCTGAGGCTCCTTCCATATCCACTCCTGAAAGGCTTCCTTTATTTGCTCCTGCTTTTGCTGAGCGATTGCCGTTTCCTGCCTGTTTAACACTCGCTTTTCTACCCCGTCCTCAACGACAGTATCAAAGATGCGTACATCCCGTAGGTTTAGTGTATCCTCCATAATTTTGTACGCACTCATTCGGCTTGTACCATACGTCATATTGGCCTTAATATTATTGCTGCGGTCATCATTCTTGCCGCGTATATTCCAGGCCGCTGTATATTCAGAATAAAGCACCTGAATGGACTGCTGGAACATATAGGGCGTATCCAGCAGCTCAAACATAAAGCTGCGAATATCCTCTGCTGGCAGCCAGGTTGCACCCAACCGCACATCAATTTCAGAGGCATCCAAATCCTTCGGCTGCACCACTTCAAGCGCCCTGACATTTTCGCCATACCTTGCCTCATCATACGTGGCGAACTGCTTGGCAATTCGCAGCTTATCTCGCACATGACCGGAGAGATAAGCATCAGCCGTTTCATATATCGGATTTCCTTCGATATCCGTTCGTTCTGGATTTGCAAATATGATGCCTTGCAGCTCTTGTATCAGCTTCTCTCTTGTGAAGCCTGTTAAATTCTCCATAAAGGGCAAATCAACACAGGCCTTTTCCCCAATGGATACGGCAAGGGCCTCTGCCGCCGTATCCACATGTTCTATGACAGAATGCTGCTTAATCGTACGCTTAGTGAACATGTCCGCCTTGCGAAGCAATCGTCCATCCTCATCCAAAATCTCTAGTGAGCATAGCAAAAAATAGGCGCTATCATCGGAAAAGGCAAGACTGTTGGCTCGACTGTTAATCAGACCATATTGCTTGGTAAACTGGTCATACTGCTCACTAAGTCTCTGCTGCTGCTCCCGAATAGCCGCCTCACTATAGTCCTCCATCTGATAGTCCATTAGTGTGCGCACCGTTTCCCGCAAAGTAAGCAGCCCCTTAATACGTCCAGCAGCAGTCATGGAGGTATCCAGCCGATGCATGCGGCTATTTTCCCGAAAATAAATGTGTCCATCCACCAGCGTGTAGCTAAAGTTGCGAACGCTCGGATCAGCAGGTAAAGAAAAATCCTGCTCTTCCGGTAGCTCCTCGCGCTCTAATTCTTGCCACTCTGCATGAATGCCCAGCATGGCTTCCTCTAAAAGCTCACTTAGGCTGGTGTCGGGATGAGGCAGACAGGCGGTTTCTCGCTTATTTCCATACATCCGGTCATCAAAGACCATTGTGCCAAGCACCATTTCAGGATGTGCTACAAAATACGCATTAATCGGTACACTATCGACTGTTTCAGCAAGCCCCAGCCATTCCACGCTCTGTTCACTCACTGCAACCATGCGGTCGCGCTTTTGCAAAAATAAAATGTCCGCTGTTACCTCTGTTCCTGCATTAGAGAGAAAGGCATTATTCGGCAGCCTAACTGCACCAAGCAGCTCTGCCCGCTCGGCAATGTATTTACGAACAGCCGGACTTTGCTTATCCATCGTCCCCTTTGAGGTGATAAAGGCAACAATTCCACCAGGGCGTACCTTGTCCAGTGTTTTGGCAAAAAAGTAATCATGAATTAGGAATTTATGCTTGTCATACTTTTTGTCAGAAACGCCATAGCCGCCAAAGGGTACATTGCCAATGGCGAGGTCGAAGAAGCTATCTGGCAAGGCTGTTTCCTCAAAGCCACTGACCATAATGGATGCACCGGGATAAAGCTGCTTGGCTATTCTGCCTGTAATGCTGTCCAGCTCCACGCCAAATAGCCGAGAATCCTGAAAGGACTCCGGCACAAGACCCAAAAAGTTACCTGTTCCACAGGCTGGCTCTAATATATTACCACTACGAAAGCCCATTCTCTCCAAGCATTTGTACATCGCTTGAATAACGATTGGGGGGGTATAATGGGCGTTTAGCGTAGAGGCGCGCGCAAGCTCGTATTCCTCCGGCTCCAGCAGCACCTTTAGCTGGGCATATTCGTTGCTCCATTGGGCATTCCCCTCGTCAAAGGCCTGAGATAGCCCGCCCCAGCCTACATATTGAGCAAGAATCTCCTGCTCTTCGGCTGTAGCCTGACGATTTTCCGCCTCCACCTGCTTTAAAAGCTGAATTGCCGCTACATTACGAGTAAATTTCACCTTGGTACTGCCCTGCCCCAGCTCATGATCCTGAATACGAAAATTGTCTGGAGCGGGATTGCTTGAGCTATGACTTGCTTTCTCCTGCTCTCCTAATGAAATAGGGTTTAAATCTTGAAAAGATGTCTCTTTGCCGTCCTTCACATCACTTGTCAAGCTCTGTAAATCATCGTCAGGCTTCTTTTCGCTTTCCACGGATCTTAATGCCTCTTTTTCAAAAAGAGGCCAAAAATCTGCATTCAGTGGGTTGTTTTGCAATAGCTCCTTAAGCTGCTCATGAGATACATCCATTGTATAGTAGGGGCTGTTAGCATCTTGAAGTCGAACAAAATCCTTGTTGAAGAAGGCAATCTCATACTCCGTTTCACCTTCAAATACGGTATCTCCCTGAGAATAAATATATCGCTCATATTTGGTGGTATCTTGATTCGTTAGCAAAGCTTCATTAGTCTCAGCCTCATTATGAACAACCTCTATTTCCCCCTGTTCTTTTTGCCGATAGAGGGGGAACTGCTCCTTCTCCTGCTGGGTTAAATAACGCCCATGCGCAATTAGTTCCCTAATGCGCTTTTGCACCTTCATCCAGGACAAGGTGATTTTGTCCTCAGGCTTCCCGCTGAAGCCACGCTCAAGTATAATCCCCTTACTGTTATGCCATTCCCTTATGTCTGTACCCGTAAGAATGGGTACGCGACCACCCTCACCGTATTCCTGCTTCAAGAAATCGGCATGCTCCTTGGGAGATAAATGCTGTTGAAAATGAGCAGCAATTCGATACTTGCTATCAGCAAAGCTGCTTCCTTTCTGTAAAATGGCATCTATGACCGCTTGAGGCAAAGCAAAAGCAGAGGCCTTTTCCGCCTCTGCTTCCTCCATCCATAATAGCTGCTGTTCAACGGTGGGTAATGTCGCTTGCTCTTGAAACTCCTGTAGAAGCAGCATGCTTTGAATATGTCCGGCAATGACACCCCAATCATAGAAGCCTTGTGCTTCTCGTGCTTCTGCTAAACCTGTCCATAGATGCAGGACATTCGCATAAGGCTCATAGCCGATACGCAGTCCGCTAGCTAGTACAAGCTCCGACGGTTCAGGCTCAAACAGACTTCGTACATACAGTTGCCGTGCTAGCGGCTCATCATTCTGAGCAAAAAACAGTTCAATCGCACCCTTGCCCTCCCGCAAAGGCGCTGTGCGCAGCAGCTCATTAATTGCCTTCCAGTCATGAAAAAACGGAAGACGATTGTCCTCCGCACTTCGATCATGCCACTTTAGCTGTAAATCAGCTCCGGTAGCAGGATTTCCTCCGCCTGCTGCTTGAGGCTGTTCATATGAGCCGTCCATGCCATCGGCTCGCTCGCCTTGTCTGGCGCTGGGTGCATCAGTAGAAGCTGAGTCATAACGACCTCCAGCTGCTGGCGCAGGGTCTGCTCGATTTCCGTCAGATGAGCTTGCAGCTTGCCCGATAATATCAGACTGGCGTACAAGCCCTTCTGCTCCGTCTGAAGGTAGCTTTTGCGTAGCATCCCATACTTGCCAATCGCCGTTACCTCTTCTGGCATTGTCAGATTCGGAAGCAGGTAGTCCCCTTGACGGGTGTAGGTCAGTTCCATGCTCATCCTTCCCTTCTGTCTTGTTAGCTTTATTGTGCTGGAGCGGTGTTAGTTTTGCAAGGCTGCGGCTCTTATATTGCTGTACGGAGGCACGTTCAACTCGTCGCTGCTCTCGAATGGTTGATTCCAACTCGCGCAGTAGCATTTCTGACACATCGCTGATGGCAGACCCCAATTGAGAGAGGGTAGGCAACGTATTAAAATAGCCAATACCTGCTAGCTCTTCTTCGCCAATATAGTCCGCGGCAGAAAAGCCACATCGTGTCAGCAGCATATAGCCTACCGCATACTGTGCGTTCAGGCGAAACAACAGCTCCACATGCGATGGCTCCAGCTCTTCCAATAAGCTGAACCCCAGCTCCTTCATTATTGCTTGTACATAATCGGCACTATTGTCCTCTACTGCCTGTTTTGCGGTGGCGATTAGTAATTCCGGTAGAGTGGCATATTCGCCCTCTTGTTCTAGCCTATTGCTTAGTGTCTCGGCAATTGCCGCGTTGTCCCCTGACGTAATATGCCAAAGTGTTACCTCCTGTGCCTTGCGGCTTTGCGTATCGGAAATATCAAACACATACCGCAGACCAAGTGTACTGCCCCGATCCTCAATTAATGCGATGCCTTTGGCTCCACGTTTTACCCAGCGATCCAAGCGCTTATTCCACACCTCTATGGTTGCGCAGGCCGTTGCATCAGGACGCTGTGCAAACAGAAGCAGTTGGTCATGAAAAGGATACTTATAATTCCATGCTGCTGTCCGCAAAAAAGCGCTCCACTGAACAGGATCATCCACGACGCTACGAGCCGTTTGTGCGGAAAGCTCCACCATTTGCTGCATTTTTGCAGTCAATGCTCTCTCCTCCCTTTAACGCTCCACTCCGCGTGGCAGTTTTTTATGTGATGCTGCGGGTGCTTCTAACCCTTTTGCCAACGGTTTTTCCAGCAGGTGCTCCTTGCGGTAGCAATACACATAGAAGTTGTAATCGCCTGCAAAGGGAAAGCAGCGCAAATAATAGCGGTGCTCCTTGGATTGCATGGAAAACCCGTATACATCTGTACGCCATGCACCACCAATACGCGCCTCTGGATGCTGACTGCAAAAGCGAAGCATGTGACGGCGACTCTTCAATACCTCCTGTTCACCCATCGCTTGGAATACCTTGCCCAATTCATCTTTAAACGCAGGCGTTTCATAGGGGGAGCTTCTCGTGAACCAGTTGACCCAAAACTCTTCCCCTGAACGCCCAAAATCGCCGCGCAAATGCCCGATACAGGCTCTACTCATTTCCTCCTCAGCAGATGCGGAATAAAAATAAGCCGCATCCTCTGGTGCGGCGGCTTGCAGCTTTTCATCCATAGCTCTTCCTCCCGGCTGGTGTAGTTAATGTGTGCCCCCTGTTCCAAAATCGTCATAGCTGGACAAATTGGCATGATAAAAGACAACATCTCCATCCAGCAGGGAGAAGGCTGCCCCGTAAGGATCAACAAAGCTACGCTGAAAGCCCTCCAGTTGCCATTGATTGCTGAGCGGCGCATCCTTATACTGCAAGTGCGGCTCATTCAGCTTTTGGTTGCGGATCGTTTCCAGCTTGAAATTCACGATAATATAACCATTCCGAAGAAAAATCGGGGACTTGTCATCCAGCCGATGTGTGCGCCCGTACTCCGCCACATTGAAGCCCTTAGGTACGACATAAGGTGCGGCAGGCAGACTATACTCCCCGAACCAACGTTGTACAGAGGCCTGAACGCGAGCCGCATTCACACCTGATGGCGCCTTTGTACCCCCAATCAGGGTTCGCAATTGTGGCGGCAGCAGCATGACATCGTACCCGCCGACGTAGGTGTTCTGCTGTGCATTTTTCAAAAATTGACGAATATACGTCTGCTGATCTCCAGTGGAACCGTTTAATGCCCATAGGGAGGTAGCCGTTTGCGTTAGCTCCTGCTGGGAGACATTTCGCAAGCGCGTGTTTAGCATTACCTGTCTTCGCTCTGTATCAGCACTAGAGCCAATTCGGATGAAGCGTGTATTTCCCGAATGATAGTACAGGTCTACCTCCTGCCGATTTTCCCCCTTACTGTCTACAAAATAAAAGGTGGGTGTAACTTTAATGCCGTCGCCTGAACTGAACATGTTACCGAGTGTTTTCACCTCAAACTTGAACTGATAGCCTGTTTTTACTGCAATATTTTTTCTGCCTATTTCGGGGTGACTACCAGGACGAATCGGCAGCACAAATGGATTGCTATTACCCCTTGCTGCACCATCAATCCCGTTTTTCCCAACCCAGTAGCTATTTCCGGTCGGTGTGGCACTGCCTTTAGCTGTACGGAACACCGTTTCCCACTGATAATCGGCAATATCCGTGATCCGAAAATCGTACATACGTCCGATTACCTCCACATCAACGGTTTGCGTAGCAACGTGATGTGCATTATCCAGATTGGCATGCATTTGAGAGGTGAAGGATGCAGGACTGTTTTCAGCAAGCGTTCGGAACAGCACACTGTAGTTGCCTTCATCCACCCAAGTGGGCAAATAAAAGGTTGTCTGTAGTTCACCTACAGGAATGGATGTCCAGGTTTGTTTAGGAATCAGTGTTGCCCGGTCTGCCCGGTACACATCAAATGGAAACCATACCTGCTTGTCCCGCATATATTTGGCATAGTCACGATTCCCATAGCCTGTAATGCTCCGATGCTGTCCGCTGGTTGGCATAGAAACGGTAAATGGACGATTTAGAATAAGCGCTGAACGTCCCACAGTAGGCTGTGTTTTTTGGTTATGCGCCTTGTCGTCAGATACGGATGCCAGATTAACCACGGGAGTATGGACGGTTACAGGATTGATGCCTTGAATCGGGAAGCTTTGGGCTTGTCCGCCACCAATCCCCTTAACCAGCTTATAATCCAGCTTGCCTGAGCTTGGCTGACTGACCTTATTACTCTTACTTGCATCAATGACATAGCCCTGACCATACAGCACATTCTGTCCAATCATTGGTGGCGTGGGAATACTTCCTGGCGTGGGAGCGGTTTCCTCTGTCTGACGATTATCCATCACCGTTTGTCCGTTGAACACTAGGGAGTCGTTTTTCACTTTAATTTTGCCAATGGCTGCCTCCGCCTGTGACTTCCAGTTCTCACTAGGGACACTTGGACGACTGCTACCGCCCTGTAGGGTTTGTCCAGGTAACGTCACGTTCCGATAGACAGGATCAGTGAGATGAGATGCAGTATCTGTTGTATGCGTGGCAGCTACATTGGGCTGTGTATAGCCCTTCGGCTGGAGTACAACCTGACTAGCAGGCAGTGCATAATTTGAGACGGTTGCTTTTTCAAGACCGTACACTTCTAGCCGATTAATCAACCAATAGCTATATTTTCGCTCTACTGTATAGCTATTGATCACTGTTTGTGTATCTGAGCGACTGACTGACACTGTCGTTGCATTTCCCTCACTATCAGGGGGACCAGGCTTACTCTCTGTCCAACGTAATGTATAGGTGCGGCTTACGGTAATAGGATATGATTTTTTCCCCTTTATCTCTGAAAACCTGCTTTTATACAGGTATGCTCTTGCACCCGCCTGTACATAAAGGGACTCTGATGTTGGTATGCCCTTGAGCACATCAAATTGCTCTTGACCTCGTTTATCTGCTTGTATAGACGCTGTTACTGATGGCTCCATCATTTCAGCTTCCTTCGTGCCCCCAGGTAAAGGCTCCTCTGTTTGTCCTCCGTCCTGCTGCTTGTATTCTGCAACAAGATCGGTTCCACCTAATGCAACCGTAAAGCTCCGAACACGCACCTTATCATTTGTTTCTGGATTTTCTTGTAGCCATTTTTTCTGGCTCTCATCCTGCTTCGGTGATATATAGGATCGGACAATTGTATAGGTTTTCCCCCCATCTTCAATAACTGCTGGGAATTCGTGATTGATTTCCTCCCCGATTTTAAATTTGCCCTTTAGAAAGGTAATCTGAGGCTGTTGAATGACTTGTCCATCAACCGTTTTAGCAATAATATCTACTGGAAAGTCTGCACTTCGATAGTATAAATGAATACCAAAATAATCATCGAGATCATCGGGATGCCGCCAGCCCTCCGCGCCCTTAATACCGGACAAGGTGTAAAATGGTCCCTTGCGAACCGTACCGTCTCCGTTGATAGAAACCATAACTGCATAAAAGTACAGGTCATCATTATCCTTAATGCCCTCCATACCTGCTGCCCAAAGACGCTGTGTTACAATCTCCTCTGGTATTTTGTAATAGGAGGTCAGAGGCTTCCCTGGTACTGGAGGATTTGGAGATTGTCCTGTTTGCTTTACCTCTTGATTAAGGAATACAGCATGAGGCTTAGTCCTTGGATCAGCACATTGCTTGGGAATGGTTGTAGAGCATACCTGTTCTCTTGTTACAACCCATCCCACTGTACGGTATCGGATCGCGTTGGATGCAGCCGTGCTGGTTATTTCAAACTTCACCATGCCATCCTCTACCCCCATAATAGGGGGAGCAGCCTTTGCCTGCTGAATGAGTGAGATGGGCATAAAAAAAGTGCATGCGAGCAGCATGCACAATAAACGCTTATACCATTTTATATGCTTCATACGACTATTCCACCTTTGAAATGGTGTAATTATTAAATAAGCTGGCAGTCGGCGATACCTTTAAGGTTTTTCCCCAATCCCCACCTACGTTCGTAGTCATTTTAATATCTGAATATCCTTCATACCATACGTTCTTCTCAAGCTTTATATCTTGCGGAAACCATTCATCATAAATAAGCTGCTCCTGCTTATTAAAAGCCACAAAATTCAATCGAAATTTCACTCGCATGTGATAGGAACCAAATCCATCCTTATAAATTAGTGATGGCTCTGGCTCCAAATAGCCTGCCACTTGAATTTTGTTGGTCTTTACCCAATCTACATACTGTCGAATGTATTTTAGTTCTGCATTAGAATTTTGCATTTTTGTATTAAACACGGCTTGCACCCAAGCATCGTCTATTGTTTTGTAATCGACATTAAGCCACAGACCGCCAAAAGTCTTTAGTCGCCCCATCCATACATTTATATTCTCCATTGTAAATTCAGGAACCTTGGAATAAAGCTGTGCCGCTACTCTTCGATCAGTTGGCTCTGAATACGGATAAGCCAGCTCATACATTTCATTCGGTATATCTGCCAAAATGTACGGATAATCTGCTGCGTTTTTAGGGAGATTGGTCTTTCGGATGAGTCGTCCCCACTCATCAGTATCTGCTTCAGACAGCTCCTTGGTTTGAATCAGCACCGTTGCTGTCTTGCTCTCCCATTTTACCTCAGCGCCCAGCACCTCACTGACAAAGCGCAGCGGCACAAACGTCCTGCCGCCAGTCATGACAGCCTGTGTATCCAATTCGACTGGCTTCCCATTCACAATAGCCGTTGCGGAGCCGATGGCGAGGCTAATATCCTGCCCATCACGGGAAATGGGAACGGTTCGACTTTTCCCCTCCCAGCCCACCTTGGCTCCAAGGGATTCCGCGACAAATCTTACAGGTACTAGCGTACGCTGATTCGCATCAATATAGGCCTGTGCATCGGGGAACCAAATCTTCTTGCCATCCAGCACGACACTCACAAAGGTAGGCGGTAAACTGGAGGCATTCGCACTTGCAACAGGCACACTCATAAGCAAAACGGCTATAAGCATAGCCAGTGTCCATTTCCTCATCCTGCTTCACCTCTTCGATTAATTTCAATGACAATATTGGAAGGATAACCCTATTACAGTTAGCATAACGGCAACACAGTAGCATGTCTACCCTTCCCGCCAAGCTTTAAGGCAAGGGCATATAGCCTTTTTGCGCAGCCGCCTGCTCGCTGGTGAAGGTTTCTTCAATAGGGTAATTGTAATTACTGGAACGTCGGTAGTACACCTTCAATTCTCCCTTGCGTGCGCCTACAATTTCGGGCAGCTTGACCACTCGACTCCCGCCAAAGGCATAGCTGTTGTACACCCTGCTGCCCATCGGAATTCCTTGTAAGAAGGCAATGACACCTACATCTTGAATGGAATTGTGCCAATCCTCTAGCGGAATAGATGGCAGTGTAAACGTATAGGACACACCACTACGCAGGGCAACTTCAGTATGCTGGTTAATCCGATAAGCCAACTCATCCTGAAGAGCTTGAACAATGGTGCTTTGCCGAACCTGATTAAATAGATTCCCATCGTTCAGAAGAGGAATAGCTGTTGCTGATAGCTCCGAGCGTAACCCCTCCTGCCAGCTATGCGTGCCAGCAACATATGCCAATACCTGCTCATCCAGTGTAAACGAAAAGCTATTGCCCGCCGTATCCGAATAGACATAAGGCTTCTTCATGCCCCAGGCTTCTCCCATAATGGTCTGACCACTGCTATCTATCCATTCATCCTCTGCATAAATATAAAACCCGTCATAGCCAACGATGGCGACTGCCGGAATATATCGCCTCAGCACGCCCTGCGCTATCGGATCATCCGCAATCCCAAAGTTCAGATACAGCGTGTCATAAAAGGCTTCTATTGCAGCCTCCTTGTTTATGGCTATACGCTTGACCGACTCGTAGCGGGACTCCTTTTGCTCATCTGCATTCAGGCTCAGCGCTTGCGCCGCTGCATCTACAGCAGCATCCAGTGCCACATCGTAGCGTAGCTCCATCAGCATCGTTTTTCGCAGCAGCTCGGTTTCAAGCTGATTAATTTGTACGAATGGAAACAGGATCAGTACACCAACAACTGCCCACTCAATCCACTTCATTACGCACCACCCCGCCGTAAGGAATGACTATTTTCTCGCTTGCGCTGACAGCGTTGTTTATAAAATCAAACATCACTGTGCCCGGCGTGCGACTTTTATTGGCAACCGTTACGGCAAAGGTATCCCCTATTTTCAACTGGTAGCGGCGAAGCGGGTCATCCTTAGGTATAGACTGTTTGGGGAACAGCGTCTCCATAATTTGCGCCTGATAAAAGTTGTCTGTAAGCAGCTCATAGCGATTTTGAAAGGTTTCAGGCCGCGTCACATCGGTGTATACAGGCACAAATTTTTTGCTTTCATGCTGCATCTGTACGTCAAACACCAAGCCAGTTACGGACAGTGCTTGAACAAAATCATTATACATTGTTGGCGAAATATACCCCTTGTCTCGTACACTGTCTACAAACGTGGTTGTCGCCTTCATCGCCACTAGCTCCGATAAATCATCCTGCTGCTGGAAAGCGGTATAGATGGGATATAGGTACAACAGCAGCACAGCTAACAGGATGGAAAAAACCTTCATATAGCTGTTCATCGTATTCTCCTTTATGAGGACAAGCGGACACGTAGCACTTCTCCATTGGAATCGCGGTCATAATGCACCTGATAGCGTGTGTTCATCCCAAGGCTGGAGGCTAATCCATTCTCACGCTCGATGGGGACGGAAAACCGTATACCATCGACCACGATTTCAACAGCTCCCTCCAAACGGGCAAGCAGATGCAAAACCTCATTGCCTGATAAGCGTCCATCACCAGCAAGGGGGCTAAGAGATTGCGTAATGCTGCGATCCAGCCCTGTTCCTGCCAAGTAAGCAGTCCTCGTCATGGCATTCCCTGTGGTAAATAGCAACAGCCCACTCGTTATCGCTAGCAGAAACAGCAAGCAAGCTGCACTCATCTCCAGCATGCTTCTGGTTGGATGTCCCATGTCGCTGCCTCCTTTCTTAAAAGCAGCGAGCAGACGCAGGTCTGCCCGCTAACCCTGCTATTTCTTATTGCTGAACGAAAATAATACCGCGAATGACGTTACTGCGATCCAGTACCAGTTGCGCCTTAAACTTCCCGCTCGGATTCACATAGTTCACATTTGCTTCATCTACTGTATGAGCCAGCTTTCCTGGCGCTTCGCCAACAACCGTTCCGTAAGTGATGCTATCCAGCGGCACTCCGGCATTAATCACCTTGCCATACCATTGTCCTGTCGGGTTTTTCCCTGTCACGATTTGAATCCCGAACTGCTCCTGATCACTAAACTTACGCAGTGCATTAACGACTTGGCTGCCGGACAGCGTGGTATTGTCATAGACGGTGAAAGCCGTTTGGCTAAGCTCGGTTTGAATATTACTGAAGTTGCTCTGCGCCGCCTTGGTGGAATCCTGTGCGGACGTAAACAGGACAACCGCCAGCGTAATTAAGGCGATGGCAAGAAAAATCCCTGCGGCCATCACCAGTGCTTTTTGTGCGTTAGACATATCTTTATCGCTCCTTTGAAGGTATAAAGTGGTACAACAAAAAGCCCTCTCCTGTTGGAAAGAGCCTGTAGAGCCTTATGAGTTATTGGATGAGTTGAAGCTGTTCATAATACACCGACATTTGATTCAGACTGACCCAAATGAGGGGCAGCACCAGATAGCCAAAAATGAGCGTCATCATAGGAGCGAACCCAATCCATCTGCCCCAGCCTGCCTTGTGTTCAATTAATTGCTCATACTCCTGCTTGCGCTGCTCCTGGGCAAAGGCATACTCGGACTCCAAATCGTCAAAAACCTCTCCAAGTGGCAGACTCTGAGCCGCCAGCTCCAGCTTTTCGACTGTGCGCACAAAGGGAAGAAAGGGTACATCCTCCTTGAGCTGCATCAGCGCCTGCTCAGCCCCTTGATCGAAATGCAGCAGGCAGGATTGCAGCGGCTCCTTGAATAGCCTTGCAAACTGCTCCAGCCAAATCAGTAAATCCTCCACCGACATACGCTCCATATGGGCTAGCATGGCAATGACCGTATGCAATTGATCCACCTCATGCTTCATTTCCATCTGCCGCATTTTTCGCTGAAACAGACGAATGCCAACAGGGAGGCAGTAGCCTGCCCAGCCTGCTAGCAGGATAAGCAGCACCTCCCACCATTTCACATATTGCTGGTCAAGCTGCTCCAGCTTACCTAAAATGCGCCGCGCATCTACCTCAAGCTGCGCCTCGGTTTTCCCCTTTTCGGCCTCACCTCCTAAAAGTGATAAAATTGTTGCCATTGAGCGCTGCTTCACCCCCTTTAATTGCTCCATCACCTGTCTATCTAGGGCTAAAGCTGCCTCTGCACTTGCCTGCTCCTCCGGTGTCGGCTGACCGAGCAGGATGCCAGAGCGTACAGGTGTGTATAGGAGCTGATGGCGCTCTGTGATGTGCAGTGCCGTACCTACGCCGATTGCCATGAGCAGGGCGAGGGCACCTGCCATTATGCGCCGTAGCGTAAACCATTCCAGCCGCAGCGGAGATCCGCTTTCCTTGAGCAGCCTAGTTAGCTTGGTCGCTTCATCAGAACCAGGAGCTGGTCCCAAGCGATGGACAAGCCTGCGAACCCAGCCCCACTGATACAGGTGCTTTTCCCACATCGCTCGATCTGTAGCTTTGGGCGTTATCTCCAGCTCCTGAATGTGCCGAAGCAAAATATAGGAGAGCCATACCACCAGTAGCACCCCCAGCTTAGTTACCCAGCCAGAGGTGCTGGTATAGAAGGCTGCCATTGCCGGAAAATAACGGCTTGCCCATGCCTCCAGAGGCTGTGTGAACAACAACGGAAATAGGGCAATCACGGATAAGCCTTGTAGCAGAAAGCCAAGCCTTTCTCGTCTAAGCAGCTCCATATTCAGCTCATTGGTCAGCTTACCTAATGATTTTAAATATAGAGAGCCATCCTTGGTCTGCTTGTCCCCGTATTCCTTCGTCAAATAGGAAAGTCCAGCCAAGCCCTTTAAATAGCGGTTAGGTGCCGTTTCCAAATACTGCTCCAGTCGCTCCTCCGTATGACTATCTGAGAGTACCTCCACCAGCTCCTGACCATGCAGCGCCATCTCATAAGCCGCAGAGTCTGCCGCCTCATAAAGCGCCTCCTCCACCATGCCATGCCGATGATAATGATGCCGCAGATCGCCTAAGAAGGTGCGAAGCTGGCGCAGCAGGCGAACCTCCAAGCGCTGCACTGCGACATCGGCCATCATGCCATGCACGACCCAGCAGCCAATGAGCAGCATGAGCAGACTGATGGGATCACGCACCCACAGAAGCAGGGGAAAGCTCGCCAGTACAAGCACACTCCATGCCCACAGCGTCACACGCATCGTTTCCAGCCGTAGCTTCCACTCGTCCCCCATATGCAGGATGGTTAACCGTTTGCGTATGGAGATTAGATAGGCACGAAGCAAAGGAAGCCTGCTGCACAGCAGGTATAGCCGCTGCATGAGCTGGTGCAGTGCTTGCTTTTTACTGGTCTTGGCTGGCTTGCGTAAGGCCTCATATTGTCGCGCTGCACCCACCTGGGAGCTGTAGCGAGAGAGCCAGAGAAAGGCAACTGCAACACCCAAAAACAGCACCGTTGCTGTTCCCAGCAGCAACGAAAGTCCATCAAGCCTCATGCTCATCCCCCCAGTGACTTAAAAATGCTAAAAAGGCCGCTTGGTCTGGGCCAGAAAGCCGCTCCAAAATGGCGCTGCGGCAAGTGTCTGACAGCGGATGCACCGCAACATACTGTCCATTCTGAAACTCCACCACATTGCGCGCCTCGTATAACGGGCGATCCGTCGAGCGCTGAAAATACGTGGTCATCGTATCCATAAAGGCGCTCATTTTCCCCTCAAGCGTAGGCAGCTCCCGAAAATGTGTGGGATAGGCTGCTTCCTGCTCCAAAGGCACACATTCTGTGATGCGTTCAATATAACGCCGCCCATCCAGATCGCGGCGTAGATGGATATCAAAGTTAATGACGCTGACAACCTGCTGCTCGGCTACTCGTTCATTCGTAAACACACCTGTTTTAAGCAGGGAATTACGAAGCGCATAAACCAAATCTCGAAAGGTCTTGGCATGATGGGTAAACAGGGTAAACAAGGAAGCCACCTGTGCCATTTGAATCATCCAGGCTGCGACTGGATCGGTGGCTACCTCGCCCAAAATATTCACCGAGCCATCCGTTTTCTTTTGAATATCCAGACCTGCCTGACCAGAAATGGTATCCGTTTCACGTAAGCTGAGAATATTACGATTCGGATAGATTTTGCGGAGCTGTAGCTCAAAGCTCATTTCCTGTACCCGGATGGGAAGCAGTGCCGAAATATGCCTCACCATCGCCATAAGCAAGGTGGTTTTACCGCTACCCTGTGCGCCGGTAATGGCTGTAATTCGCTCACCCATGACCAAAAAGCGAATGAGTCCAATCGGCAGCTCTGCATGCTCGTCCTGCAAAAGCTGCTCTAGCGTGGCACTCTGCACGTCAAATTTGCGCACAAAAAAAGCCCACGATTCGGATAATCGGGGGCGCAGCACGACTACGCGGGAGCCATCTGCCATTTCATTGACCTTATAGCCGTTTGCCTCGGACAGTTGACCGGGAAAATTGTGCTTGTAGATGTTCTGGCAGACACGGCGAAGCTCCTGTTCAGAACCAAAGGACAAAAAGCTCATATGAATAGATTTCCCCTGATAGAATAGCCAGACACTATCATAGGAACGCGGAACCTCTCCCAGCCTTGCCTGGGCTGTGCCCTCGCCCTCCCATACGGAAGGAGGAATACCCGATACCCCGCCAGATATACCATCTATGCGCATATCCCGTAGCTCGTCCACCACGCTAAAGCCCTTGTATTGCTGATAAATTCGTTGAACGACAAGCTCCAGCTTGTCCTGCACCTCCAGCGTTGGCTGCTCCTGCTCATAAATCTCAGCAATCTCCTCGGCTGTGATGCGATAAACCTCCTCATTCCCTTCATCCTCTAGTAGCTTTGCCTCGTCCAGCGCATAGCGCTGAATCAACTGACTAAGCGCCTCATAGCCATGCTGCTGCTTATATTTGTGCAGCAAAATATCGAAATGATCCTGTGATGTAAGCAGTTCAGGATTGTCAAAGGGAATTAGCCGATTAAGGCTGACTTCATCCAGTGTAAAGTGGTGGGTAAGCAAATCAGTTATCACCTGCTTTACATATTGCTTGTCCCGCAAATCGCCAGAGGTTGCACCACGCAGCGCGCGTTTCAGCTCTGCTCGCTTGCTTTTACGCCGACGATACTCCTCTTCTGACAAGCCATAGTCACTCAGATTCGCGCTTGTCAGCTCATGCAGCGTATGCTTGATGTAATCTGTCATGCCCTCTAGCGTATAAATGGGAGCTTCCTTCGGCTGGTCGGGCATGATGCGGTTCATGCGAAGAAACAGCAGGCTAGCTCCTGCCAGCAGTAAGCCTAAAATAAGCAAGCCATGCCAAGCGGCCATCATTGATCCGGCTCCCCCCTTCCACCAAAGAAGGGCTGGAGTCCGCACTGGTTGATGAGCGCCTGCACCACTTTTCTTACTTCCTGGACATAATTAAAATTTTCATGCACCTTTCCTACCTGCCGATTTCGGTTGAAATAACGAAGCGCATCGCCATGCTGACGATTATCCAGCCAGCCTGTGTTGTAGCTGATTGGATAGGCCACTTCACGCTGCTTGCCAAACTGTCGCAACAAATTTTTGGCAGTCCAGACCGAATGGCGATCATACTGACCAAACACGAGTAAATGCTTTTTACTTTCCAGCAGCTCCTGCATGCTTACATGCCGAAAAAACTGCTGAAGTACCAGCTTATTTTGTGGCAGACAGATCACTAGCACATCCGCCTCCTGTAGTAGCTTCATCGTCCACGCACTCCTAGCACCGCAGCCACCGTCTACAAGCACCAAATCATACGCGCGCTTCGCCATATCAAGCATGGCTGTTAACCAAGGCATTGCCGTAAGCATAAAGCTCTCATCTGTTCGCTCAGAGCCTGGCAGCATGTCTAGCCTTTCCTTAAGCAGCGGCAGTGTGTAGTTATAAATCTTGCTAGGCTGAAGCTTTTGATTTTGCACCAGCCGTAGCAGCGCATCCACTCCCATATCCGTGCCACTCAGTAGGTCACCCTGCTGCCATGAGGTGCGTGTAAAACCCTGCTCCAGTGCGGCAAAGCTGCTCGCGGTGTGACCAAACAGCACGGAACGTGCCGTATACTCCAGTCCCAGCAAGGCAGCTACCGCCATCAAATTGCTGGTTGCTCCCGCTTGACCGGATACCGGACTCCAACACACAATCGTATGTCCCACAGATTAACTCCCTCCTTATTGTCCAATTCATTCTTTATCATCATCAGTATCTTCCTCTGACTCGTGCCTTCCGCAGTTGTCTCCATGCCTGCTGCGCCGACCGCTCATCCCATTCCAGCAGATGCTTGACCATATCCAGCACAGTGCGACGATAGCTGCCTGTTATCCGTCTAATGTCTATTCGGTTGTGATGCTGATTTTCCAGCTCCACAGTAAGATTACGCTCGTCCAGTGCAAATCGAAAAATAGGATTCTCCCACTGGATATGCTGGGTATCCAGCAGTTCATCCAGATAAGCCTCTGTGATGCTTACAGGCACAAGCTGGGTGAGCATTTTATAGAAGGACAACGGTCTTTCCTCCACTTCATGCAAACACAATCGCTGCATTAGCTCCGCATTTCGCTTTAAATGGTGCATCCACTGGCTACTGCACCAGACTCGCTTGTCATAGGAGAGCAGTTCTTTCCTTGAAAGAAACTCTGTATGGTCGGTATCCAGCAGCATAATATCATAGCTCCTAGCGGTCGTCTGTGGCTGGAGTTGGCGCTCTAATTGTGCTGTTGTAATAAATCCATAAGCAATATCCATTCCTTTAAACTCATGTACCGCTGCAAGATAAGAGCTGTCTGGTAAATAGCTCCTTACTCCCTGTCCTATAGTGGAATCCACCAGTAGTACCTTTAGCCCCATAGTCGTTAGCAGTTGACCCAAAATGAGGAGCAGATGGCTCTTATCCGGCGCGCCTAAGAACGCAATTTTCTTCACGTTGTACTTCCTCCTCACTGATTGAAAATTTCCTGTAGCTTATCCGTATCACTAGATGGCTCTGATGAAGCAGGTGGAGTGACCTGTGGGGATGGTGGAGCAGGTTCACTCGTTGGCTGTTTTGTTGCTGGCATTGTGGGAGGTGCTTCCTCCATCCCGGGCTCTACTGGAATTGGTTCCTGTGCTGCGGGCTCAGCAAGCTCAGGCTGTGGCAAGGTCGATTGCTGTGCCAAATTGCTTTGCAGCGTTGCCGCGCGCTCATTCATAAGCTGCTGCTGCACAGAAATATTGCCAGACATCACCCGTAGCTTATCTGCCTCGCTCATGTCACTCAAATTACTTTCCAGTGTTTTACGCAGTCTACGCGCCAGATCTGTCGTTGCCTTTTCAACCAGATTTGGGTCTTGCTCCATCAAATCCAGCACTACGCTGCTTGCGGGATAATTTACGATAGCTTCTGCCTGTAGACCAGCCTCTACATAGGTCAACGCGTATAGTCTTGCTCCCTGCAAGTAGGCATCTATCGTCGCACTGGAGAACAGCATCCGATCCGACTCATTTAGCTCTAGCCAAATGACAGTCCCTTCTCGCTGTAGCACCTGCTTTTTGGAAAGCACTACAAAGTCCTCACCTGTGGGAAACTGAATCCGCACATCCACGTATTGCTCCTTTTTCAGCAACGTGGGAAGCTGTATAATTTGAAGCTCTTGAACCCGTACATCGTTTGTAATTGGCTTACCCTCATATAGCATAGCTGGAGAAATAAGCGCATCAGTCTGTAGCTCAACCTTGGTGTACCTGCCAATAATGTCATTTTTATCTGTCATTACATTTGCCTTTAGCATGACAGCAGGCACAGTAACCGATTTTAAATCATCTGATGTAATCTGACTCCCAGCAGGCAGGACGCGAGTCAATGCCCAGGCTTCACCCTGTGCCTGCTGCTCCGCTATCTTCAATTGCTGAATTTGCTGTTCGTATTCTGAAATCATGACCTGCTTCTGCTGCTGTTGCTCCGCCTGGCTTTTCACGGAAAAAACAACCGCTGCGGTAAGAAACAGCACGCCTAAAATAATGCTGGCTATGATGAATAGCTTACGGCGATGATACGTCCATGACATTGCTTTCATCTCCTTTCTATTTAACGTGCATCCGTATGCTGAATAGGCTTTTTCTTCTCTGCTGCTTGCTGCTGCTCTAGTCTTTGCTGCGCCCAACGTGGGATATGCTCCGGCTTTACGCTCCCCAGTATATCGTCCCGATTCCAGCGCTGATTCTTGCCCGAATATACACTTCTGGCATATACAGCTCTGCCTTTGGAGTGAGGGGACATTCCAAAGCCGCCTATAGCCACAATAAGCTGATGATGTGCGGCCCGATATTCAGGTCGTAGTCGTTCAGGGCGAATAGCCAGCAGTTCATTTTCAAGATTGGCTTCACTGGTAAGTGCATGACATTCATTCGCCGTTAATACAGGCATATCCAGCGGAAGCTTGGCACGCTCCTGCTGCAAGGAAGCTACCTCATCCTGAATACGCTCCGTAAAATCCTGCACAGCCTTTAAATAATCGCTTCCTTGCTCCGCACCATAATATTGCTCCATATTTATCAGATTTCCCCTTGTGCAATAACAGACCAAATAAGGCTTATCTTGGTGCTGCTCGTTTACAGCGAGGATCACCTCAACCTTACCAATCACAATGGCTTGAACAACCTCATATTCCTTTACCATCCGTTTCTCCTGCCCCATTAAGCATCCTCTTTTCCATGCTCTTCTTGTTCTCCTGTCCGTTGCTTACGGTCTGAGATGCAAGGACGATGACTTTCCTCTCCATCCTCCAGCTTATGGCGACCAAAGCCAGGCTTTTCCTTCATTAAGCGTTCATAGGCACGTCGCTTCCCCTTAGTAAAATCCATTTTGTATTCACCTCCTCTCTCTGAAAAGGGCATAGAAAAACTCTCCCTTTACAGGAGAGCCGGTTACCCTATTTGATTGTATATTCAAGCATTAGCGCTCATGCTCACGCTGCCGCTTTCGATACCAGCCCTCCAACAGTTGCACAATGAGGTCTTCCTTCTGCTTTTCAGTGAATTCCCTTGGGAAAAAACGCTCAATTCGTTCACGCTGGATATGCAGCTTTTCCTTCTGGTTCGGTTTCTCCTCCGTAAGAATGGAGAAAATAACATCCATATTCAGCCGACCATCCTGACTTAGCTTTTTCATTCGCTGCGCCTGTGCCAATGATGGTGTACAGTCCTCAGACTGCATCGTTTCGTAGAGATTCTGCTGCTCTTTTTCGGACAAGTAAGATAGCTCTACTGCCGGATTAAAGGCAATTTGCTTCTCATCCACCATTTCAAGAATGGTTGGGGTAAGTTCGGTTAGACGGATGTAACGGGAAATTTGGTTTCGGCTTTCTCCGACTTGTTCAGCAAGTATTTCTCTTGATTCTCGTCCCTCCAACTTCCGCCCAAGTTGGGCGGAAGTTAAATCCGTTCTCTGCCCCTGCCTTTTCATCGCTTCCAGCTTCATTTTATAAGCAAATGCCTTTTCACTCGCTGAGATGTTCTCCCTTTGCAAATTGCTATCCACCATAATGATCGTTGCCTGATCGTCGTCCAGTTCTCGCACAATACATGGCATTGTTTCCGCGCCAGCAAGCTCACTCGCCTTTTTCCTACGATGCCCCGCAACCATTTCGTAGCTGCCATCTGGCTTCGGACGCACCAGACCGGGAACAAGTACACCATATTGCTTCACACTATCTGCCATTTCCAGCATGGCTTCATCTGCCTTGACCTTAAAGGGGTGGCCGGGAAACTCACTGATTTCAGCAAGTGGAATCTCCACTACCTTTTCCCGCTGCGCATCAGCACGGCTTTCATCTGTCGAGAATAAATCATCGACCGTGCTCAGCTTGATGCTGGCGCGTCTGTCGTCTTTCGCTGCCAATACGCTGCACCTCCCTCGTAAAAGCCATATACGCCTTCGCAGCCTGACCACTTGGATCATGCGCATAGATGCTTTTTCCCTTGGCACTCGTTTCTGCCGCGCGGATGGATAAGGGAATTTCATCCTGAAAGACACGTAGCTTGTCCCCATACTCATGCCGAAGCACATGAGCAATGTCCTTGGCGAAATTCGTGCGGCTGTCTACCATCGTAAGCAGCACACCATCCAGCGCCAGCTTCGGATTAATTTGACGGCGCACACGGGCAATGGTTTGTAAAAGCTGAGCCATTCCCTTTGCTGGCAAATAATGCGCCTGCACGGGAATAATGACACTATCTGCTGCTGCTAAAGCGTTGATTGTCAGCATCCCCAAACTCGGCATGCAATCAATAAGGACATAATCGTAATCCGATTTTACATGGTCGATATAGGAGCGCAGAATCGTTTCGCGGCTCATCGTGTTTACAAGGGAAACCTCAACCGCCGACAACTCAATATTGCCTGGCATGAGAGCTACACCTTCCTGATGCTGCAAAATTCCTTCATTTGAATCGTAGGCCTCCTCCATCATCGTTTTGACAAGCAGAGTAGCCAAAGAAACAGGAATACTGTCCGGCTCCCGATAGCCCAAGGAATCTGTCAAATTCCCTTGGGCATCTGCATCCACTAGCAATACTTTTTTGCCTTCCTTAACCAAGCCAATTCCCAAATTCACAGCCGTTGTCGTCTTGCCCACACCGCCCTTTTGATTAGCTAGGGCGATTACCTTTGTCATCTCATTTCCTCCCTTCCACGTAAAAAAGCCGATTGCGCTGAAATTCAGGGCAATCGGCTTTTTGCAAAATATCTATATGAAAAGAGAGCATCCAGTCAGGAATACTCCCTTGAGCAAAAACCTTTTAATTTTTACAAACAATAGATTAGAATCATCTTTGTATAAGATCTCGTGAATTCTCTAATTTGGCCTTTAATTTTTCTAAGGCGATACGTTTTGTTGTTTTATTGTTGCTCAACCCCTCTATATTTAACTTATCAAGAATTATATTGATGTGATTTATATCATCCTTAAAAAAATCATTGAGATTAGAAAAGCTATATACCTCCTTTATCCCATATAAAAATGAATAAATCTCATTCACCGTGGATGTACTAAGTTTTTCAATAACTTTTTCAGGGTTTACATAAAACAAAAATTTTTTTCCAGTTGTATAAAGGCTTTTATTTTCCGAACAGCTTGATTTGAAGAATTCACCCCATGAGTTATCTAAATCCATACTTTCATTTATTTTTTCTTTTTCCTCTCTATCTTTTTTATACAACACATCAAAAAGTGGTTTCATAATCAAATTATACTCTTTGATTAATTCCTGATCGTCGCTTAACACTTCAAGATTTTCCGCCGTAAAGCCATCTTTCATTGTCTCCAAGCGTTGTTGCATATGATTAACACAAGATTCACACAAATCGTCATACTCAAGGGGTGAAAAGTTTTGATTTCTAAGTTGCATTAGCATAATTATAATATCTTTAAAATATCTTGGGTGATACTTTGTCTCTGATAGTTCACTAAGCATATTTTTCAGAAGTTCACTGACTTGTTCATCTTCTAAGTACCACCACATACAAAGTCTATTAAAGCTTAGTGAATTTTCAGCTTCTTTACTCACCGATATTTCCTTCTCTTCATTCATAGTACCAAGGATAATTGATTTGACCTCGTCAGAATCTAAAAAACGCGTGTTCAGATAAGTATCTACAAAACGATAGCCAAAGACACTCTCTCCAAAGACGCTGCCTTTTCCTAAATAAACCATTCCAGTTTTTGAAGTTGAGTTATTCCACGAATACAACTGTTTACCAGTCTTTATTTGAATCGATAATTCAATAATATAGCATAAAATTCTTTTGTACTGTTCTACAAGAAATTGATTGGGTTGAAATTCAATTTCTGATACTACCATAAGTATCTTTTCATAAGCAATTAATGCAAATATTAATGTTCTAATATTAGAGTGTTGTCGTTTCTCAAAAATAGAAATAACTACTTCTTTATGAAGAATCAAATTTTCTTTTGATAGTTCGTGTTTTATATATTTACCTATGATTTCTTCATAAATATAATTAATGTTTGCATTATAATTAATGGTTAGCCCAATTAATTTTTCCTTTACCTTTTCATACAAAATATCTTCAGAAAAAATTTTCTCTGTATACTCTTGTAGTTGTTCCTTTGTTAAAGGTAGCGTATCCTCCTCTGCTCCTCTTTGTTTATCTTTGGATTCGTTAAGATTTAAATTGGGGTTCAGGACAACAGAATACTTATGAGGCAGGTCACTAATTAGCTTGGGTTTTCCAATTTCTGATTGATTGGCCACAATAATAACCTTCATTGAATTGTGTTCAACCAGATTATTAATAAATCCAAGAAGTTGGTTTATGTCAATTGAACAACGTTCCAAATCATCAAAAATAACAACACAATTTTTGATTGTTTTTATATCAGAGAGTTTTGGCAATTCATCTTTGTCTACATTAAAGTATTTCATGCCAGTAGTCATAAGTTTAGAAACAATATTAATTCCTTTTCCTATTTTTTGACCAGTCCCTTCTCCTAACTTCTTATCAAAAAACATTTCCAAAGTTGCTGAATAAATATCTTCTATTATTTGCGAGAAATTTTCCATTCCGTACAACGAAACATAAAGAACATTTTTAATATTTTCTGCTTCGCCCTCAATCCTGTCTTTTAGTGACTTAATAAGTTTTTCTTGAACAAAATATGTTTTTCCAGAACCCCAATCGCCATCAATTAGAACTGCTTGCTTATACCGATCATCCGTAACATACTCAGCTATCAGATCAATTATTTTTTCATCTGTAAGATACATTTTTAAATCCCCCCTTACATGTGATTAGGATACAGTGCTTATGTTTATTGTGTATCATCAGTAATACGTAGCACTAGAATTAATTGATGAAAACAATAAACACATTACGCAAATTGATATTTGTATTATCTCCGTAAATCTCGACTCTGCCTTGCAAGTCAATATCAATATTTCTTAAAAGATGCTGGGTTGCCTTTAACGTATGTTCTCCAAAATCATAAATTACGAGAAACTTATAGCATGTATTGGCATTAATCCCTTTGACCTTAGACTTACCTTCAAGCAATCCTCGAATATCCTTAATTATTCCATTCTTTTGAGCCGATCCAAACTTATAACCACCATTAATAGGTTTATTACATTTAATTTCAGCTATAATATTTACTTCTCCTGAAACTACAAGATCGTAGCCATTATCGCTAGGTTTAGTGGCGAGTAACTGCTGCAGATATAGTTGATAGTTTTCTCTTACATATGGAAATTGCTCGCTCAGCCAATCAACGAAGTGAAGAGAAGTTTTATAGGTGATTATGTTATGTATATCCTTTAATGTTGTCTTCATTTCCTCAAAATCATTAACTGTTAATCGTGAATAGTAATCTTCTGGCACTCCAGTAATTTTAGTTGATATAAATTCATTAAATTTCTCTTTAAGTTCAAACTCCCTATTATAACCAGTAATAGTAGCACCTCCGCGATTCATTTGGAAGGATTATCCTATAATTATAATCTATTAGGTTGAACGCCTCAAATACTTTTAAGTATGGTATTCCTTAAACCATCTGCAATTTATATTTGTTAGCTACTAAGCTTGGGAGAAGTAAAAAGAACACTGCAGAAACAGTGCTCCTTTAGAAAATCCAGTCATATTTGTTTTTTTAAATTGACATGTCTACACACTCGACCTCAAAACCAAGGTCTAGCACGACCGAAACCTCAATTGTTTCCTTTAGAACCTTATTTTTGAAATCGGGGCCATTCTTCGTAAAAGTCGTAAACGGCGCAAAGTGTTGAAAACAAAGGATTTCTAGGTATCTTTGCGTTGCATTCCTATTACTACCTCGACATGACTGAATACATATAACATGTCCTTTTAATAAAACCAACCTCACGAAAGTAATTAAAATAAACTCATCCAGCGAACGGCGGTTAACCGTTCTCATAGGCTGTCGCCTCTTCCAGGATCACTGCAAGCCGCCCCCATTGCGATTACTGTGGCTGGACGAATGTATCATTATCCCTCCGCATGGATTATCGCCTAAATGTTACCGTCATTTATTTTTGCATAGGTAGTGATCGCTAACATTCTATATTGAAAGAATGGTCGTGGCGTACCTGCAAAATGGCTTTCCCTATTGGACATACGGGGAACGTACCGGATGAGAGAATATGTTTTTTTCAAAGAACGGTCGAGGGCATGTCCCTCTACTATTCGTTTCATTTCTGAAGCCAAATCGGACCCTTCTCTCAAAAAAATTTATGAATAAAAAAACGGAAGCACCAAACTCTTAATTGAGCTTAGTACTACCGCAACTTATCAGGCAACTTAATTCCCAAACCTGTTCTTTATCAGCATTAGGTCACATACTTATTAAGTCCTTCAAAATTAGTCGCTTGATTATAGTCAAAGACGATTCCCACACTGAACTTCGCTCTAGTTAATGCAACATACAGTTTTGAGCGGCTCGTAGAAGCTAAGTCAAAGGTGTTATTCTTAATCCACTTAATAATGGGTTGAGTTGGATAGATTAATACCCTTTCGAATGTAAGACCCTTAGATTCGCCAAAATTAACACACTTATAATCTTTATTTACGGTTTCTCTAATGCTGTCTCTTAATTGAACTGGGTTGTAGCTTTGTAAATAATGTTCAACATCTTGTTTTCTTACTAAAAAGATCCCGTCATGTCCTGTCACTTCATGTTGGTTTGATTGGCATGAATTATATTCAGGAAATAATTTTGAAGAATAACTACAAATCAGATCATTATTTCTATGGGATACATTCAACGAGTCTTCATCAATTTCACAATCTATCCTTCGACACTCGGTTTGAATAAACTCTTTGATACGCCCTTCTTTATATCGATCATACTTTCTTTCAATGTGGGTTAGATATGTTACCTGACGAGGATCACCTACGAACAGTATGCTTGAATCACTCTTTAATAGTAACTTTACAATCTCCAAGTCATACCCTGCTAGGTCTTGGATTTCGTCAATAAAGATATGCGAATAGATACTGCTTAATCTCTTAATAACGGCACCGTCGCTTCTTTCATTACATCTGACAACCAATTTGGAAATCTTATCTGAGTATACTTTAGAGTCTCTTGTAAAGTAGTGCTGTTTAAAGTGAGTAGTTTCACCAAAGTAAACCCTACGTGTTCCCTGAACATATCTCAAAGCCGATGGTTCATTTACTAGAAGCATTCCTCGAATTTGATCATCATATAATCCACCCTGATAAGGTCTAATTCCATGTTGTAGTAAAGTGGAAAACCAAGTTTGAATTGTGACATGAGATGGAACGCATCCATTCAATTCAACAAACTTCTTACGAATTTCGGCTTCGTTTGCTTGGGTATAAGTTGTAATAAGTACATTTCCTTCTCGTAGCCTTATTGCTTCATTTACAAGAAATGTGGTTTTTCCAGAACCAGCAGCTGCGATAACCAGTCTATTAGTTTTCATACTGATCACCTTATTGCATCTGCGATGTATTCAGGAAATACCACAGATTCAGCGGTTTCGAATATTTTTAATGCACACTCGGTTTTATTAGACTTCATATATTTATACATATCATCAACGTCTGCATATTCTGTTTCGAAAATAGTATTAAATTTGCTGAGCTCATTAACCTTTAGTAGTTTTGGTTCCAATGTATTGTAGTTAAAGGGGCTCTTGCCAATAAATAAATTACCTTCATCTATAGTCGGATCAAAACAAATTTTGATACCTTCTTTTGCATTAACACCCAAATAGTCACTGTACTTTCTATTAACAGCTTGTACGTCTCCATCATTATCCGTAACGACTGTTACAGGTTTATTAAGCAATACCGCGATCTCTAAGAAACGTAAGAAGGAAGTGCCTACCGAAATAACATCGATTTCATCCTGAATAGGTAATTTACCTTCATTTGAAAGCATGTATGCTTTTTGAACTACCAGTTCATCGGAATCTCCCTCAACTAAAATAGCCTTCTTGCAGAGAATCAGCCGAAGGGTATCATAACCAGCGACCTTCTGAAAGAAACTTTTTGTATCGGGCTTTAGATCATTGAGCTTTATTGCCTTTTTGTCGTTTAATAAAATCAAGTTGCCTAACCCCAATTTATTAGCTACAAAGCTACTATGAGTAGAAATAATTATTTGTTTATCTTGCTGATTCTCCGCTATTTTATTTACAAACTGATTTAATTTAGTATGTGATAGGTGGTTTTCGGGTTCTTCAACTAAAATGACTGCAGCTTCTCTTGTTCTCCTATGACTTAGTGCCAACTCAGTTTTCACAATACATTGCTCGCCTTTTCCAACAAAGTGAAACGGTACGTCATCAAGATACGTCACCAAGCTGTTTTCCCAAGCGTTCTTAGAAAGCAGCTCAACAGAAAGTTCGACTTTCTTTCCGGTTAGAACGGCGGTTTCTTGAATTTTCGCATTAATAGCTTGAATTGACTCTGAACCCATGAAATTATCTCGCATTTTTCTATGCGCTTGGGAAATATCCACTATATCTGCGGGCTCTAGGTTATCCCGAACAATTCTAGAAATATAAATATCAGATCCATTTTGGTATCGATTACTTGATGAATCAATCATGGCAGATTTTAGTGGAATGCTTTTGGGCGTTATTATCTCCCTAGCAAATGTAGACCAAACCAAATCGTAATATTCAATGGGTAGTGTCTTTACATCTCCTTTACTAACTAATTGTTCATATTCAGCTTGATACTTTTCATCGAAGCAAATTTTAAGTGAGATCCCACTTTCCTTCGCACGATCGCTATTGCCATTACCCTCTAACAACGCTATATCATCACCACTCAAAAATATTTCAATTAATATGTATGGTAACTCGTGACTTTGTCTTTGCTCCAGTCTTGTTAAGTATTCGCTGACAACAGTATTATTGAAATAATACTGTGTTAACTCATTTTTGATTTGTCTGCCATTAAGAAGACCAGTGAGCGCTAAATGAATCGCTTCAAGAATGGTACTTTTCCCTGCTTCGTTGTTACCTACTAAGATGTTCATTCCTTCACTAAGTTCTATGACGAACTCCCCGTAGAAGCTCTTAAAATTCTGGATTTTCACTTTTTTTATTATCAATTGTCCATTCCTCCATTCATTCTTTCTAATTAGGCTACTATATTTAGAGTACTTCGAATATCTACTTGCTCGGTTCAACTTACTACTTCAGATTTGAACTTAAACCTTATATGAGTTAATCTTTATTTATCAGCTTCGTATATCACGAAAAACTCAGGTACGCATATCCTTAACTGCACATATCTCAGAGACACCTGGTTCGTATATCTAAGCTGAAAAAATCTATGTTATGCGAAACCAGAGCAACAAAAGCGAAGCTAGGACATAAGATAATCCCTTTATGGACAAGGGATCCCGGCATTTTTGCAGGGCCGAAAAATAGTTCGCATAATATGGTGTTATTCGATGCTGTTAGAGCCTCTTCGAAATACGTTCAAAATACGC
>RCUF01000074.1_pt1 | contig 67263 bp, 77 predicted proteins | sample 2166311 | NCBI WGS metagenome assembly RCUF01 (sample SAMN09932608, study PRJNA488358) | compost metagenome | feature: garden; material: soil; isolation source: compost soil in 4-hydroxybenzonitrile-enriched culture | place: Germany: Experimental Botanical Garden Goettingen | collected 2016-01-27
CCACTGCTAAACAAGAAGCGTCCCCCAAAGTTATCTTAGATATAACTTTGGGGGACAGCCTCTTGTTTAGTTCTATTTCTGTGCGTAGCTTGATCAACATGTAAATGCTATAATATTGATCATATTAATCTATGGAATTGAATAGTGGGAGTGTTACGTTCATGGATGCAATGACAAAAATGTGGTTGTCCATAGCGGCAATTCTTGTAATGGGGTTGTCCGTATTTTTGATTACGTTTGCACGTACGAAAACTAAAGGATTCCTCAGAGGTATTTTGTCCTTGATTGCTTTTATAATTATGTTAGCAGGATTTTTGACCGGACTAGTGTCCATTACTTAAGAGAAGAGGAAATAACATGATAATTGGGGTCAATGGTCATGACGAAATATTTTCCAAGGTGATCCCCGCGCTAACAAAGCTTGCGTCTCAATGTAAGGATTCAGAAGGTACTTGGTTGCTTGGAGGGAGCTGCAGCTTATGGCTGCAGGATGTATCCATTACGGCAACACCTAATGATATTGATGTTTATGTTGATATGAAGGATGTAGAGGAAATCCATGCGAAATTATCGGGATTTGCTTTGGATGAGCCGCATTTGGATGATACGGGGCTGTATCACTCTTGTCTCAGTCACTACAGTTTGGATGAGCTGCCGATGGAATTGGTTGGCGGTTTTGAAGTTAGAACAGAGGGAGCTTACTATCGGACAGAGGTTACAGATGTATTGTCTTCAGAGGCTCCTCAATGGAAATCAGGCAATATCGTGATTTCGTTGATGCCGTTGGCTCATGAGTTTGTTTTTAATATTTTGCGAAATCGTCCGGATCGATATTTGGCTATTGCCACAATTATTCGCAACCGTCCTGCAAAACATCTGCCACTTTTGTCCAAGCTGTTAGAGAGAAACGAATGGAATGCCCAGTACGTTGGCAGAATGGCTGAAATTTTGGATCAACCATTATTGTCGGGACAATGGAAGGAATGCCGGAATGGTCATGAATAAGGAGGTCATCGGCGGTGGATGTACAAATTCGATTTGAGCCGCTAGGTAAAATCGTCAAGGTTCGCCCGGGAACAAGTGTGTTGCGTGCTGCTCGTGAAGGCAGAGTGCTGATTAAGACGCGCTGCGGCGGGAATGCCGGCTGTCTGATGTGTAAGGTAGAAGTCGATCCCGAGCACACTTCAGCGCTTACGCCGCCAACTGATGCTGAGCACCGTAAGCTGGGACCTCTTTTGAAGGAGGGTGTTCGACTTGCTTGTCAGGCATCCATATGTGGACAGGCTGAAGTCAAATTGCCGGAGGACCCCTTAAAGGCAGCGATCCGTAAGCAGCTGGAGCAGAACAACAGCGATGATTTGTGGTAATAACACTAACATTAATAATGTAAATAAAGAGGAGAAGTGCTTTGAAATTTCAATTACGTAAAAAACTGCGTACAAAATATAAAATTTCATCGGTTTCGCGAAGCTTTTTCACACTGCTACTATTGTCTTTTGTAACCACTATGCTGTCAGGCTGTCTTTATTCAGGAGGAAAAAGTCAGGGGGAGCAAGTATCTTACCGTGAAAGTGTGGACAGGCTTCAGAGAGCTATCGATCAGTTTCAAGCGGATCAGGGGATTCTACCGATACATACTGCCGGAGAAGAGATACCACGTTATGAGAAATTTCGAATTGATCTCGATAAGCTTAAAAAAATGGGATACATCGACGAGATTCCGGCCACTGCTTTTGAGAATGGAGGCAGCGCCTACTTCCTTTTATTGAATGAAGAGGTGAAGCCGACTGTTAAAGTAATGGATTTGACTACTGTACAAAAAGTGAATGATGTTCAGCGTCAGGTCAGCAAATATCGAATTGCAAATGACAACAAGCTCCCTGTTCTGGATCAGGTTGAAGCATATCCCGGCCTGTATACAGTGGATTTGAAGCTCGCAAGCGCAGAGTCTTTTGCAGCAAAAAGTGTGTTTAGCGGACAGGAATTATCGTATTTAGTGGATAATGAAGGACAAGTATACATCGATTATGCTTATGATATTATGCAGGCTATCGATAAATTTGGAGCTGTTCCTGCTGAATACGAGGATTTGCGTATTTTGCTTACAGAGCAATCTTACTTTGTGCCCGTAAAATCGCTACCTTATCAGTGGGTGGATAAGGCTCCTGAACCGATGCTATGAACCTGGTCGTTGCTCTTATTTGTGCAAAAACGGGTTCCAAGGTATTTGAATGCAGCCATTCCTCGTACATTGACTCAAATTGTGACATTGCACCCTACACCTTTCTCTGCCAAAATAAAACGCCGCATAAATACAGCCATCTCATCTAGAGCTTGGCTGCATTCATGCGGCGTGTTCTTTTCTGCCTGTGGAGTCATTATATCTTTTCTTATAGTGGTCATCAATCACTCTATCTCAATATCAAATTTCCGGAATACATGAATCCGTAGGATCATAACTATTGTAATATGGCGGAAAAAAGCCCGCCTTGTTCGTGACGAAGCGTTTTTGAAAAAAAAGCAGGCTCGGACGGGAAATACCGTCATAATTCCGCATCTGGTACATATGATGTTACTAGTCCAAATGCATGTACGAGTTACGCCGCTTCGTTCAGGCACTCTCCACAGTGGTATGCGGCGGCGGACACGGGCGTTAGGGGAGCTGCCGCTCCTGCCGTAGCAATGATTTTGAAAATAATGTTGAATAACGAAGCGGATGCTCTCAAGGCATTTTTCCTTCGGTGAATTTTGAGGAGGGGATATCATTGGTATTGGAGAAGGTAGACATTTTTAAGGACATCGCCGAACGGACCGGTGGGGATATTTACTTGGGTGTTGTCGGAGCTGTTCGCACAGGGAAATCGACATTTATTAAAAGATTTATGGAGACCGTGGTATTGCCGAATATCGCAAGTGAATCCGACCGAATTCGGGCAATAGACGAACTCCCGCAAAGTGCGGCTGGCAAGACGATTATGACGACAGAACCAAAATTTGTACCAAATAACGCGGTGCAGATCAAGGTGGCTGAAGGACTTGATGTTAATGTAAGACTCGTAGACTGTGTGGGCTATGCTGTGGAAGGTGCCAAGGGTTATGAGGATGAAAATGGCCCGCGTATGATCTCCACACCTTGGTTTGAAGAGCCAATTCCTTTTCAGGAGGCAGCGGAAATTGGAACACGTAAAGTTATCCAAGAGCACTCCACACTTGGTGTAGTAGTCACAACTGACGGTACGATTGCTGATATTCCGCGCTACTCCTATGTAGAATCGGAAGAACGTGTAGTAGCAGAATTAAAAGAAGTGGGTAAACCTTTTGTGCTAGTAATTAACTCTACGCGGCCAAACAGTGATGAAGCATTACAGCTGCGCGGCGAACTGGCTGCCAAGTATGATATTCCGGTCATCACTTTGAGTGCAGCTACTATGACTGAAGAGGATGTTACAGGTGTGCTCAGGGAAGTGCTTTATGAATTTCCGGTTCATGAGGTCAATGTCAATCTTCCTAGCTGGGTCATGGTGCTCAACGAGAATCACTGGCTCCGCAGCAATTATGAAAACTCTGTACGCGATACCGTAAAAGACATTAAACGTCTTCGTGATGTTGATAGAGTCGTCAGCAATTTCATGGAATACGACTTTATTGACAGGGCAGGTCTAAGCGGTCTGAATATGGGGCAAGGTGTAGCAGAGATTGATTTGTACGCACCGGATGAGCTCTATGACCAAATCCTCGTTGAAGTTGTCGGTGTAGAGATTCGTGGTAAGGATCATTTGCTGCAAATGATGCAGGAGTTCACTCACGCCAAGCGGGAGTACGATCGCTTTGCAGAAGCGCTGGAAATGGTCAAAACAACAGGATATGGAATCGCAGCTCCCTCTCTTGCAGAAATGGCGTTGGATGAGCCTGAGCTTATTCGTCAAGGCTCAAGATTTGGTGTAAGATTAAAGGCTACGGCTCCATCGATTCATATGATCCGAGTAGATGTAGAGTCTGAATTTGCTCCAATCATCGGCACAGAGAAGCAGAGTGAAGAGTTGGTTCGTTACTTGATGCAGGACTTTGAGAATGACCCTATCAAAATTTGGGAGTCTGACATCTTTGGTCGCTCGCTTCATTCCATCGTTAGAGAAGGTATCCAGGGTAAAATAGCCATGATGCCGGATAATGCCCGCTATAAGCTGCAAGAAACACTGGGTAGAATTATTAATGAAGGCTCTGGCGGATTGATCGCAATTATCCTATAATGCGGCCTGGAAGTCTGAATATATGCAAATATAAGACATGAGTAGCTGATATTAGCTACTCGTGTCTTTTTACTACTCTAAAATAAATTATTAAAACCGATTCACATAGAAATTACATATTGTATTAACCTATAAGATTTTTAAGATAGAATTTGAGGGGGATTTACAACGAAAAACATCACATTTTTCCACAAACCTGTATTCACACTAATCATGCTTGTACTCGTACTTGCAATTAGTGCAGCGGAATTAAAAAAGAACTGCACCGAGCAATAACGGGACAGAAGGTAAAGAGTTGGCAGGTAAACGAATTACCCTGATAATGGAATTTAATACAGGTATTTTTTTCCGGAAATATGTACAAGGTGTGACAGAAGAGGTTGAGGAATTTGGTGGTGAATTAACGACTTTTGTAGCAGAGAATAACCATTTATGTCATGTACGATGGACAAGCTGCTGCAAAATTTGATCGTGGTGAAATTACTCAAGAAGCCGCATTGTATTACGCAAGTGGAGGACAAGGGGACTACATAAAATGAAAGATACACTATCCTAACATTATCGGAACCTTCGTTGGCTCTGTATTGATCGGCGTTCTAGTAAACGGATTAACGATGATGAACGTTCAATATTTTGCTCATGACATAGTAAAAGGTGTTGTTCTAGTACTTGCCATGTCGGTAACTTTTTATGTTTTAAATAGATCCAGGACTTAAATAACTTGAAAATATTGATTCACTGTATTACTATAAATTTGTTCCGCGCAAGGCAAAGTGCCGTAAAAACACTGATTTTACTGGATTTTTATGTGCAAAAAGCGCGTTGCAACGTATATTCTGCGGTAAAACGGAAAGACAGAATATCAGAGAAGCTATAATTCCCTAATAGGGAGGTGAATCATAATGAATAAATCTGATTTGGTATCTCAAGTATCTGAAAGTGCTGAGCTGTCCAAGAAAGATGCAACGAAAGCGGTTGATGCTGTTTTCGAAGCTATTTCAACAGCGCTTCAAAACGGAGATAAAGTACAATTGGTTGGCTTTGGTAACTTTGAAGTTCGCGAGCGTTCCGCCCGTAAAGGACGTAACCCTCAAACCGGAGAAGAAATCGAAATCGCTGCGAGCAAAATCCCTGCTTTCAAACCAGGCAAAGCGCTCAAAGACGGAATTAAATAAGATTTCTACATATTTTCCGTTCTATAAGACCGTGGGCTTAACGTTCACGGCCTTTTCTTTTAAATGAGAGAGGTAGCTCACAAGTTTGCTTTTGCTCACAGAGTATTATTTTACTAAAAGGAGGCTCGGTGAGAATGAATCATGAGCAGCAAAGAAGTGGAAGCGATCATGAAACCGTGAATAACGGTGATTATTTCGTCGTCAAAGCCAAGGAACAAGGTGTAACTGTGATTGGTTTGACTCGCGGTAAGGACACACGATTTCACCATACGGAGAAACTGGATAAAGGCGAGGTATTGATCGCTCAATTTACCGATCATACTTCCGCAGTCAAAGTAAGAGGGAAAGCAGTAGTTTATACAAAACACGGAGTAATCGATACTGAGGAATGATTTTGAGATTGCAGGCATAGCCTGCTTTTTTCTTTTGTACAATAAAGTAAGGACTTAATGTCAGGCGGACGGAGAGTTTGAACATCCTATAAACTGAAGGGGGACTCCCCGTGAAGCAGAAAGTGATGTTAATGCAGACAATAATAATAACTTTAAGCGCCGTTGTGCTGCTTATGTTAATTTCCAAGCTGGAGGGTATTCAGCCATATTGGAATAGTTCGCATACCGTGTTTGCCGAGCAGAAGCCGATACAGTTAAGCGATGATAATTTGGTAAATGAATTCATACAGCTTGATCTGCCTGTACGGCTGTCCAAGGTGGAAATCAATGGTTCGATTTTGTCAGTAGATCTCAAAGTAACAGAAAATGAATTAAGCAAGGCTAACATGTACATGGGAATGGCTGAAATCATCTCTTTCACCTTCAAAAGAACGACTAATATAGATCAGTTGCTGCTTCGCTTGGTGGCTGAGGATCGATGGGTAGGTGGCAAATATCTTTTATTAGCTGCTGATGTTCGAAGAGGGACATGGCCATCGTCGGCACTAACTGAGCTGAAAAATACCGGGGACAATGATTTAGCGCCTGAGCTAAAGAACTGGTTTCGGGTGACAGAGTCTCATTTGTGGAAAAAAAGGCTTCAAACAAATAATGAAATTAATGGAAATATAACTTTAGAATAATGAGTGGTGTCCTTCGTGCGCACCGAATTAACATATGCTATAATATACAAGATTGTGACATAACTTGTTGATTTTTTTGAATTACATTACAAGTTGTCAGGAATAGCGGCTCGGAGGCAAAGGATGATACCTGATCGCATAACAGAATTAGCTAAGAAGTATATTGAGTACGATATGATTACTACTCACACGGAGCTTCCGGAATTTCCGGCACCCCGTGTTGGTTTGCTGTTTACTTTTTTAAATGGCAGGGAGAGCGGTTCATCCCGTACAGCGGAGATTTGCTCACTGGCTGCCTTTCTTGTGCAGCTGGGCATGGATACTCATGATAGAATCGATACCTCAAAAAGCCGTAAAGATGAGATGGCTATGCGTTCCCGTCAGCTTAAAGTACTTGCAGGCGATTATTTCAGCAGCGTATTCTACGAGCTGCTCGCCAAGATTGATGAGATCGATATGGTATCTGCCATGAGCTCTGCCATTTGTGAAGTGAACCGTCTGAAGGTAAGGCTTTATACTGCCCTTCAACGTATTATTTTGCCGGCTGAGGACTACATAAAACAAAGTGTCCAGGTGAAAATGGAGCTCTTTCTTTCATTCTCTCAATTTATGGACAAGTCGGCGCGGAATTTATGGAAGCTGCTGCTTGCAGAATTAAGTCGCTGTGAAGTCATGCTTGATGAAATGAAATACAGCGGAGCATTTCCGCATGATCGTAAAGGATACGCTTACTTGCACATTATGGAGAATGCAACCTCTGAGGATAAAAAAATGTTGTCACAAGGGGCTATTAATGAACAGGAGTGGCAAGCACTTCTTGCAAAATACAATGTGAAAGAGCAATTGATGTCCATGCTGAACCAGTCTGTTGAACGGGTACAGTCATTGATTCAGGAGTGTAAAGGTGAACAGCAGCAAGCCGAGATTAAACATATTTTGCAGCAGATTAAGGGCGTGCTGTCACCTCAACGGCACTCATTTCAGTAAGGATAGGGTGGGAAAGTCAAAACATGAACAGTTCTTCTTCCAAGCCAAAGGAACAATTCGTACATTCGGTGTTTCAGAGTATAGCTCCAAAGTACGATATTATGAACGACATTTTGAGCTTTAGACGTCATAAAGCATGGCGCAAGTTCACGATGGCGAAAATGAACATGTCGCAAGGAAACAGTGCGCTGGATCTTTGCTGTGGAACCTGCGACTGGACGATCAGTATGGCGAAGGCGAGCGGAGGCCATATTACTGGACTTGATTTTAGCGAAAATATGCTGCAAGTTGGTCGCCGTAAAGTTCAGGATAGCAAGCTGGATCAGACCATTACACTTGTTCAAGGCAATGCTATGGAGCTGCCGTTTGAAGATAATATGTTTGACTATGCAACTATAGGCTTCGGCTTAAGGAACGTTCCGGATCTTTATCAAGTACTTCGTGAGATGAAGCGGGTCGTTAAGCCGGGAGGCATGGTCGTTTGTCTGGAGCTGTCCAAGCCAACCTGGCAGCCGTTTAAAGGAATTTATTATTTTTATTTCCAAAAGGTATTGCCTCTGCTCGGTAAATTGTTCGCCAAGCGATATGAGCAGTATAAGTGGCTGCCAGAATCACTTGCCCAATTTCCGGGACGTGAGGAACTAAAGCAAACATTTTCTGAAATCGGATTGACCCATGTGGAGGCTTATCCTTTAACCGGTGGGATTGCGGCATTACATATCGGAACGAAGGAGTAACCTCATGTATAGAAAAGTAGTCATTTTTCTGCAAATGATCAAATTTGAGCATACCGTATTTGCCCTGCCTTTTGCCTTTATAGGTGCGCTTCTCGGTTCGGTGGCGATGGAGCATACATTGCCGACCTGGGCGGAGATCGGTTGGGTGCTTCTGGCGATGTTCGGTGCCCGCAGCGCAGCGATGGGGCTTAACCGACTTATTGATCGGGTTAGCGATGCAAAGAATCCTCGTACGGCTGGCCGTGCCATTCCAGCTGGATTGCTTAAGATCAGTGAAGTTATTGTATTCATTATTATTTCATTCGCATTACTGTTCTGGGCGGCTGCGAAGCTTAACTCATTGTCGATGAAACTGCTGCCGATCGCGGTAGTGATGCTGGTTCTGTATTCTTTTACAAAACGTTTCACTTGGCTATGTCATGTAGTACTTGGTCTTACGATCGCGCTGGCTCCTTTAGGGGGCTGGGTTGCTGTAACAGGTATGGTTAATACGACTGCGATGGTGCTGTTTGCGACCATTACTTTTTGGGTGGCTGGATTTGATATTATTTATTCCTGTCAGGATGTTGAGTTTGACACGAAAGAAGGGCTTAAATCGATTCCGGTGAGATTCGGAGTGGCTGCCTCACTTAAAATTGCGAAAGCATTTCATATTATTACGGCTTTCGGCTTTATAGCTCTGCTTCTGATGACAGATCTTGGCTGGTGGTATATCGCTGGAATGATAATTGCTTATATTATTTTGTTCTATGAGCATCATATCGTTTCTCCAAGTGACCTCAGCCGATTGCAGACCGCATTTTTTATGATGAATGGTGTGCTTAGTATCGTTGTGTTCTTGTTTACTTTGATCGATTTGGTGGTGCGGCAATACTGATGATATCCAGCAAAAAAAAGGCAATGGTCGTAGGTGTTACGGGAGCGAGCGGCTCGATTTATGGAATAAAGCTGATTCAGACTCTGCTAGATGTTGGATATGATGTTCATATCGTTATTTCCAATGCTGGATGGCGTGTGATCAAGGAGGAGCTCGGCTGGAATATCGCTGACCGTAATGCCGCGTTGAACGAACATTTTAACGGTTATTCAGGGAGCTATATCTATCATCAGATTGGTGATATCGGTGCAAGCATTGCCAGCGGTTCCTTTTTGGTGGAAGGGATGATTGTCATGCCTTGCTCCATGGGAACCTTGTCGTCTATAGCGAACGGAACGTCTGACAATTTGATGACTCGGGCTGCTGACGTTATGTTGAAGGAGGGCCGGCCACTTGTGCTTGTCCCACGTGAGACACCGCTGCATGCTATTCATTTGGAGAATATGCTTAAGCTCGCCAGGCTTGGAGTCCGGATCGTTCCGGCCATGCCTGCGTTTTATTTCAACCCGAAAAATATTGATGATCTGGTTGCTTTTTTGGTAGGGAAAGTGCTGGATACCCTGAGAATAGAACATGAGCTCTTTACTAGATGGGGGGATGAAAGTGAACAACCTGGAAAATGACCAAATCCTCATCGGCAAAATTAAATATGCTAATGTGTGGCCAATATTTCATGACTTTAAACTGACTAACTTGTCGGAGAAAGCCAGTCTTGTTACCGAGGTTCCATCTTTGCTGAATCGACGGATGCTTGAAGGCTCTCTAGATATTTCACCTGTGTCTTCATTCGCATTTGGTTATGGGTATGATCGTTTTTTGCTGCTACCGGATTTATCTGTCAGCTCAGATGGCCCTGTGAATTCTATATTTCTTTTCTCACGTAAGCCGCCTGAGGAAATCAGAAATGGTGTCATTGCTCTGACCAATACTTCGGCAACGTCAGTGAACCTGCTCAAAATCATTATGGAAAAGGCCTACGGAGGCCATCCAACTTACTGGGACAGTGAGCCTGATCTGGATGCCATGATGGAAAAAAGTGATGCTGCTCTATTGATTGGAGATCATGCGATTACGGCTTCATGGCGAGATCATGGTTATATCGTTACGGATTTAGGGGAAATCTGGAAGGAATGGACTGGCTATGGTATGACGTTTGCTGTATGGGCGGTTCAGCGGTCATTTGCGGAGAGCAAGCCTTCATTTATTTCAGAAGTGAGCGCAGCTTTTGAGCAGAACAAACAGCGCAACATGAATAACCTTTCCCCGATTGTTGAACATGCTTGTACAACGATCGGAGGCACACCTGAATATTGGCGTCATTATTTCAATAACTTGTGTTATGATTTTAATGAGAAAAGACAAGCAGGATTAGCTTTATATTTTTCATATGCCTATGAGCTCGGACTTATTCAGAATGAGGTAAGAATGAACATTTGGAATGATAATATATAGATTCGGGTGAAAGAATGAAATTATTGGACATATTTGGCGCACTAAAAAAGGATATCGATTATATTGAGCGGCAGTTATACGATAGCATCGAGGGTGATGACGAGCTGTTAAGCGAAACTTCCTTGCATCTTTTAAAAGCAGGAGGGAAACGTCTGCGTCCTATCTTCGTGCTGCTTGGCGGCAAGTTTGGCATCTATGATCTGGAGAAGCTGCAATATGTCGCAGTGCCGCTTGAGCTGATCCACTCGGCCTCATTAGTACACGACGATGTCATTGATGATGCAGCGACCCGTAGGGGGAAGCCGACAGTAAAGGCAAAATGGGATAACAAAATCGCGATGTATACCGGAGATTATATATATGCCAAGGCGTTGATGCTGGCTACGCGATTGAACAATCCTGACATTCATCGGATTTTAGCTAAATCCATGGTACAGATGTCTGTAGGTGAAATGGAGCAAATTCGTGATTTTTTCAACATAGATCAAAGTGTACGCCACTACTTGTTAAGAATTCGCAGAAAAACTGCGCTACTGATCGCCATCAGTTGCCAGCTGGGAGCCATGGCTGCGGGAGCCCCTGCTAAAGTTCATTCGTTGCTGTATCGCTTCGGATACAATGTGGGTATGGCATTTCAAATTAGAGATGATTTGCTTGATCTGTGCGGAACAGAAAAAATGATCGGCAAGCCGCCAGGTAGCGATATGCGTCAGGGTAACATTACATTACCTGTTATTTATGCATTGCAGGATAAAGAGATCAGGGAGCCGCTTCTTCAGGAAATTACGGAAATAAGATCCGGTCACGATACGAGACGGGCGATTGAAATGATACTATCCAGTTCAGGGATCAAGCGTGCCGAAGAGCTGGCTGATCGATTTATCGATAAGGCTATGCAAGCGCTGGAGCAGCTTCCAGAAGGCAAACCGAGATCTCATTTTAAAGAGATTGCTTTATTTGTCAATAAACGCTCTTATTGAACTTTACCCTCATCATGTTTTTTTGGTAGAATACAAAAGAATCTGCAGATCAGGAGGGAATTTATGGAACGTACTTTTTTGATGGTTAAGCCTGATGGAGTACAACGTGGATTAATTGGCAGAATTGTTAGCCGTTTTGAGGACAAAGGCTTCAAGTTGATCGCAGGGAAAATGGTCCAGGTTAGCGATGCTCAGGCAAAGAAACATTATGCAGAGCATGAAGGTAAACCCTTTTTTGATGAATTGGTAAGGTTTATTACGTCTGGCCCTGTGTTTGCGATGGTTTGGGAAGGTGATGATGTAGTCGCGCTGTCTCGACTCGTTATCGGAAAGACAAAGGTTACGGAAGCTCTTCCGGGAACTATTCGCGGTGATTTTGCCGCCCATACACCATTTAATCTGATTCATGGTTCCGACGGGGCGGAGAGTGCGGAGAGAGAAATTGCAAATTTCTTTGAGTCGCATGAACTGCTCGGGTATACCAAAGCAATCTCTGCATGGATATGATAGGCGACCAAAGAGGACCTCTGCGGCAAGACAGCATGGACACTATTGATCCAGATTACGCAGGGTTCATTCAGAACATCAAGAAGAGTACAGGAATTGATTTATCTCAATATAAAGAAGCACAAATGAAACGGCGTTTGACGACGCTGCGCAACAAGAATGGTTATGATAGCTTTGCTTTGTTTTATAACGCAATGACGGTTAATAAGGCGTTGTTCTATGAGTTTCTTGATAAGATGACGATTAACGTGTCAGAGTTTTGGCGCAATCCGAATCGTTGGGAGATGCTTCGGGATAAGGTGCTTCCTGATCTGGCAGCAGGGAAATCCCGATTTAGGGTTTGGAGTGCGGCGTGTTCAACAGGTGAAGAGCCATACACGTTGTCAATGATATTGTCTGATAAGGGATTACTGCCAAGTACATATTTGCTGGCGACGGATATTGATGAAGGAGCCCTTGGCAAAGCGGCGGAAGGATTATATTTAGAGCGTTCACTTAAGGACGTGCCGACCGATGTTTCTAAGCGTTATTTTACAAAAGAGGGCATGATGTTCCGGTTTGACGATAAACTCAAAAAATCGGTAACCTTCAAGAAGCAAAATCTTTTACTGGATACCTTCGAGGATGGATTCGACCTTATAGTTTGTCGCAATGTTATGATTTATTTTACAGAAGAAGCGAAGCACGAATTATACCACAAGTTTGCAAAAGCTCTAAGACCGGGCGGTATATTGTTCGTTGGCAGCACTGAGCAAATCTTCTCACCCGGCCAATATGATCTTGAGGCTGCTGAAACATTCTTTTATCGTAAAAAAAGCTGAACAAAATCATGTTAGCAGTATATAACCATCAATCCTGTCCAATAATGAGGAACATCCGATATTGTGGAGGTCTAGTTATGGATAAGAGAAAGGTTATCGAAGCTTATCGGCGAGGGTTTCTCACGTTACAGGAGTGTGCTCAGGTGCTCGGCGTGGAGAAGGCTCAAATAATCGGCCTGCTGGAATATTCCGAGGCTGAGCCCAAGTCGTCTACTGCGTCGGACGATAGCTCACTGCATGCGACGTATAAGAGATAGATTGTTAGAGCTTTCCGAATCATCCGATGAGAAACGCGGTTTCTTTTGCCTTGAGCATGAGAAACTGCGTTTTTTAACATATCAGGATAAGGTGTTTAGAGACAGAGGTAAAAGTAACTATTGCTGCCAGCTTTCTTGTCAAAAGGATAGTCCTATACTATAATGAGCAAAGAAATTATCGGATTTTAGTTCTTTACAGTTTAACAGTTTAAAGGGGGAAAGCGTTATGACATTACGTTATTTAACGTCAGGGGAGACACACGGTCCCCAATTGACAGCGATTATTGAAGGTTTGCCGAGTAATCTGGAACTGGATTTCGAGGCGCTTAATTTTGAATTAGCTCGTCGCCAAAAAGGATATGGCAGAGGCCGTCGGATGCAAATTGAGAAGGATACGGCACAAATTGTTGGCGGAGTTCGTCACGGATATACAACTGGCGCACCGGTAGGATTAGTTGTTGAGAACAACGACTGGAAGCATTGGCGCAACATTATGAACATCGAGCCGATTGAAGGCACTGATGAAGAGAAGCGTCGTGTGCATCGTCCTCGTCCAGGCCATGCCGATTTGAACGGTGGACTTAAATACAATTTGAAAGATCTGCGTAATGTCCTTGAGCGTTCAAGTGCTCGTGAAACTGCGGTACGTGTTGCAGTAGGTGCTGTTGCGAAGCAATTGCTGCAGCGTTTTGGCATTAAAATTGGAGGTCAGGTTATTCGAATTGGTGAAATCGAAGCACCTCCACATCATTTACCACTAGATGAGCTAGTGAAGGTAACTGAAGATTCTTCTGTGCGCGTAGTTGATAAAGAAACAGAGAAGAAGATGGAAGCATATATAGATCAGATTAAAGCAGATGGAGATTCCATCGGCGGAATTGTCGAGTGTATTGTTGAAGGGGTTCCAGCGGGTTTGGGAAGCCATGTGCAATACGACCGCAAGCTTGATGGGCGCATTGCTCAAGCCGTGATGTCAATCAATGCATTCAAAGGTGTAGAAATCGGTATCGGTTTTGAAGCAGGCACTATTCCAGGCTCTCAAGTTCATGATGAAATATTGTACAGTGAAGAACGCGGATACTACCGGGCTAGCAATCGTCTTGGCGGCTTTGAGGGTGGTATGACCAACGGTATGCCTGTTGTTGTTCGCGGCGTAATGAAACCTATTCCTACTCTGTACAAACCGCTGCAAAGTGTGGATATCGATACGAAGGAGCCTTTCACAGCTCAGGTTGAACGTTCTGATGCTTGTGCGGTTCCTGCTGCAAGTGTTGTGCTGGAGCATGTTGTAGCTTGGGAAGTGGCTAAGGCGTTCCTTGAGAAATTCGGCGGAGACTCCATCGAGGAAGTTGAACGTAATTACAAGGGCTATCTGGCTCAATTGGAGAGCTACTAATGAGAACGCTCAATGTAGATTTGGGTGAACGGTCATATCCGATTTATATCGCTGGTGGGTTGCTTGATAAAGCCGGAGAATACTTTGAGCAGCATGGGCTGACCAAAAAAAGTCCAGTACTTATAGTAACCGATACTAATGTTGCCCCGCTATATCTAAGCAAGGTAGAGGGTGCTTTAAGTGATAGCGGCTATACAGTAGTTAGCAAGATTGTGAAATCCGGCGAGAAATCTAAATCGCTCCAAGTGTTTGAAGAAGTAATGACCACAGCGATCGAAGCCGGACTTGATCGTCGCTCCGTTGTAGTGGCGCTTGGCGGCGGAGTGGTTGGTGACTTGGCAGGATATGTAGCTGCTGCATATATGCGGGGAGTTACATTTGTACAGATGCCTACTACGATATTGGCACATGATAGCAGTGTAGGTGGTAAAGTCGCTGTCAATCATCCGCTTGCCAAAAATATGATTGGTGCTTTTCATCAGCCGGAGATGGTGCTTTATGACGTAGATACGCTGCAGAGCCTACCGGATAGAGAAGTTCGTGCCGGCTTGTCTGAAATGATCAAGCATGGACTGATATGGGATGCTGCATTTGCGAAGTGGTGCGGAGAACATACACAAGACCTATTGAATCTCGATCCTGAAGCGCTGGGATATGGCCTGACCATGGGCTGTTCGGTTAAAGCGAAGGTGGTCTCTACAGATGAAACGGAGCAAGGTCTGCGAGCTATCCTTAATTTAGGCCATACCATTGGCCACGCTCTTGAAGCGATTGGTGGGTACGGGGAGTTTCTACATGGTGAAGCGATATCGATCGGTATGGCTGCTGCGGCTCTCATCGCTGTGAACCGTGGTCGAGATCGGGAGCTGTACAATGAGACCGTCAAATTGCTGCAAGGATTTGGTTTGCCTACCGTAATGCCGAATCATCTCGACGAGAATGAGATTATATCGGCCATGATGCATGATAAGAAGTTCAAAGAGAGCCAGATTGTATTTGTACTTCCAGTATCCATCGGCAAGGTGGAAGTCGTGTCTGACGTGAAGCTTGAGGAAGTGATCTCAGTGATCCAGGAGCTGAAGAAGGAGGGACAACATGTATAACAGAGGGATTCGCGGGGCAACGACAGTGTCCCAAAATGAAGAGAAGGAAATATTGGAGGCTACTGCTGAGCTTCTAAAAAAAGTGGTTGAGAGCAACGAGATTGTACCTGAAGATATTTGCAGTGTATGGATTACGGTTACACCGGATCTGGACGCAACTTTCCCCGCTAGAGCGATTCGGGTGCTCAGTGGCTGGGATATGGTTCCCCTTATGTGTTCAACAGAAATCCCTGTTAAGGGTGGACTTCCCAAATGTATCCGGTTGTTAATTCAGGTTAACACCAATAAGGGACAACGGGAAATGAAACATATTTATTTGAATGAGGCTAAGAGCCTTCGCCCTGATTTGAGTGTATCGGACTCCTGATTGTTCAAATTGGTGGTTGCCAAATAGGTTTGGGATAAGGTATAGTAATTTTAAGATTTTTAAGCAAGGTGTTTCATAGTTGCAGTATTGAGCAGAGTAGAGTTTAGTTGAGCTGAGAAGAGCAGAGTTGAGCTGAGAGATTGTCTGTAGTGGAGTTTTTTAATTAGGATAAGGTAGAATAGAGTAGGCTTTGCGCAGAAAGAGTATTTTCCACGGATTGTGGGTCATTTTTATTGCGCTCATCCTGATCTTTATATTCAAGATCCTTATCGAAGCCACTTGCAGCTATCTTATCAATAACTGACTTCTAATACAGCATACCTCTACTTCGGTAGAGGTTTTTTTATTGCACAGCTATAGATGAACTTAGTGAAATTAATTAAAGGAAGTGAATGACATGACAACCCCGCAAGTAGAGCAGGTAATTGCAATGGCTAAGGAGTATAATCTGATTCCGATTGTCCGGACGCTGCTCGCCGATATGGAAACACCCATCCGAATTTTTCGCCGTTTTGCAAAGCATGATCGGGCTTTTTTACTGGAAAGTGTAGAAGGTGGAGTTCAATGGGCACGATATTCATTTATCGGTACTGACCCGTTCTTGATGTTCTCGGTCAAAAAAGGCGAGGTCGTCATTGAGAAGGAAGGCAAGAAACAAACATCGGTCTCCACGAAGCCTGTAGAGGAGCTAAAAGCAATTCTGAGACAATATCGCAGCCCGGAGCTGCCGGAAATGCCGCCGTTTACAGGAGGAGCAATTGGTTTCTTTGGTTACGATCTACTTCAATACTACGAGAAGCTTCCTGCTCATCAAATTGACGACATGAACATGCAGGATGTTCAATTTATGTTCTGCGATCAAGTTATCGTTTTTGACCATGTTAAACAAAGAATTCTACTTGTGGCTAACGTTCATGTTAAAGACGGAGATAAAGACGAGGACATTGCTAGAGCCTATGAAGCCGCAGAAAAGAAGCTTGACGAAGCTGCGGATTTCCTGCAGCAAGAAGGGCCGGGAGAGAGCTTTAACCGCAGACCGATCCCGGCTCATGTAGAGCTTGGTGATGTTCGTTCAAACCTGACTAAGGAACAATTCATCGCAAATGTTGAGAAAAGTAAGGAATATATTCGGGCAGGAGATATTTTTCAGGTTGTACTCTCCCAACGCTTTCATATCGAAACAGAGGTAGATCCGCTTCATGTGTATCGTGTACTTCGGACGATGAATCCTTCTCCGTATATGTATTATCTCAAGATGGATGATGAAATTATTGTTGGAACATCTCCAGAGGTGCTTGTGAAGGTCGAAGGAGAACGAGTCGAGACTAGACCAATTGCAGGGACCAGGCCTCGCGGACATAACGAAGAGGAAGATTTGAAGCTGGAGCAGGATCTTTTGCAGGATGAGAAAGAACGTGCGGAACATCTGATGCTGGTGGATCTTGGTCGAAATGATCTTGGAAGAGTGTCCGAATTTGGAACAGTGAAATGCGATTCTTTTATGGAAATTGAGCGATATTCACATGTCATGCACTTGGTTTCTAAAGTGTCTGGACAGATTCGCAAGGATAAGGATTTTTTTGATGCATTCCTGTCGTGTATGCCTGCCGGCACAGTATCTGGCGCTCCAAAGCTGAGAGCAATGGAAATCATCGCTGAGCTTGAGCCAGAGGCGAGAGGAACGTATGCAGGAGGCATTGGATATCTTGGCTTTTCGGGCAATATGGATTCTTGTATTACGATTCGGACGATTGTATTTAAAAAGGGTAAGGCATATGTTCAGGCTGGAGCAGGCATCGTATGGGATTCCGTTCCAGAGAGTGAGTATCAGGAATCAGTAAACAAAGCCAAAGCATTGCTGACAGCCATTCGTACTGCGGAAATGATGTTTCCACCGCAATCCAAAGGTGATGCAGTCATAAATCAGGATTATTTATACGAGTATAACCCGCAAGCCTGAGATGAGGATCAGAAGAGTATAAGAAGAGTTCGGAGAGGAGAACTACAATGAACGGACAAAATACAGTGCAAGGCGGAATTAGCCGCGTGATCGAAGGACAGCATCTGAATCGTGAAGACGCGCGCAGCATCATGGAGGCCATTATGAGCGGTGAATCTACTCCAGCTCAAATTGGCGGGCTGTTGACCGCGCTTCGGATTAAAGGCGAGACGGTTGATGAAATTACCGGTTTTGCCGAAGCGATGCGTAACCACAGCAGTCGGTTGCAAACTGAGACGAGTCAGCTGTTGGACACATGCGGAACCGGAGGTTCCGGTATCCATAAATTCAATATCTCTACAACCTCAGCCATTGTTGCTGCATCAGTATCGGTCAGAGTGGCTAAGCATGGTAATCGTTCTGCTTCCGGCCGTGCAGGCAGTGCTGATGTACTGGAAGCGCTCGGGGTGAACATTCATTTGAACGCGGAGCAGGCCAAACGTTGTCTGGACGATATCGGAATCTGTTTTTTGTTCGCTCAAGTGTATCATCCTTCAATGAAACACGCTGCTGCTCCTCGTAAGGAGCTAGGGATAAGAACAGTATTCAACATGCTTGGTCCATTGACCAATCCGGCAGGAGCAGATCGTCAGGTGCTGGGTATTTATGACGCCAACAAAACGGAGACAATTGCAGAGGTGCTGAGAGAGCTTGGCTCAAAGCGGGCACTAGTTGTAACAAGTAGAGAAGGGCTCGATGAGATCAGCATTTCTTCACCAACCCGGATATCCGAACTGAAGAATGGTGAGATCAAGACGTATGACCTTCAGCCACAGGATCTGGGATTGAATATGTATCCACTTGGGGAAGTCATTGGGGGAGATCCGGCGAAAAACGCGGAAATTATTAAGCGTGTGCTTCAAGGGGAAAAGGGAGCATATCGCGATGTAGTGCTTGCCAATGCAGCGGCTTGTATCTACGTGTCGGGTCTTGCCGATTCGATCCGTGAGGGTGTCGCTATCGCAGCGGAGTCTATTGATTCCGGTAAAGCTCAAAGCAAATTAGACCAGCTTATTCAGGCTACGGGGGAACTTAGCTATGTATCTTGATCGAATTGTTGAAACGAAAAAAAGAGAAGTAGAAGAGCTTGCAGCCGTATTTTCTTTACAGGAAGCGGAGCGGAAAATAGCGGAGCTTGAGCCTACACGAGGATTTCATTACGCACTTGCAAAAGGCCGTAAACGGAATTTGGGACTTATTGCTGAAGTGAAGAAGGCTTCGCCATCTAAAGGACTGATTCGTCCTGATTTTCATCCGGTGGAGCTTGCCAAGAAATATGAGGCTGCAGGTACAGATTGTATGTCAGTACTTACAGATCGTGATTATTTTCAGGGCAGTGCGGCATATTTGACAGAAATTCGTCGTCACGTTAATGTTCCGCTGCTTCGGAAGGATTTTATTATAGATGAACGGCAAATTTACGAAGCGCGTCTTATTGGCGCGGATGCAGTATTGTTGATCGCGGCTATTCTGAACGATGAGCAGCTTCAGCACTTTATGACAGTTGCCTCTTCCATTGGTCTTGATTCTTTGCTTGAGGTTCATGATATTCATGAGATGGAGCGTGCACTTAATCTTGGGTCGGCCAAATTGATCGGTATTAACAATCGTAATTTACACACATTTGAGACATCATTAGAGACGACCGAGACACTGGCGACGATGGTTCCTGAAGATGTAACACTCATTAGTGAAAGTGGAATCAGAACTCGCGAAGATATTGAATATCTTGGCAAAGCTGGTGCAAATGGAGTGCTTATTGGTGAAACCTTTATGCGTCAGGAAGCGGTAGATCAGGCTGTTGTGGATCTACTTGGTCCAGTTACACGTAACGGTGGAGTTAGTGAGTACGAAGGGAGTAAGGCGTAACATGGCTGATGTAGCCGTAAAAATTTGTGGACTTCAATCCGTTGAAGTGCTAAAATCTATGATAAACTTACCTGTTGATTACATCGGATTTGTATTTGCGAGGAGCAAACGTCAGGTTACCACGGCAAGAGCCGCGGAGCTTGTACCCGTGTTAAAGGAATGGAAAACGGGTAGTATACCGCAAAGCGTCGGTGTTTTCGTAAATCCTACATGGTCAGAATTATCAGAAATTTTGAAAAGCGCACCGCTTGACATTGTACAGCTGCATGGCACGGAGAGTCCGGAATTTTGCCAAGAGGTAAAAGAGAGACTCGGTGTGAAGGTTTTTAAGGCATGCTCTGTACAAAATGACGGATCGCTTCACGGTGGGTTAACAATGGAGTCCTATGAAGGGGTTATCGACGGATTGCTTCTCGATACGTACGATCCTAAATATGGCGGTGGTTCTGGAATGACGTTTGCCTGGGAATTAGCTGCGCCGTACAAGGCATGGGCAGGCAGCAACGGAATTCTTTTTCTGGCGGCAGGAGGACTTCATCCCGATAACGTTAAGGATTTGTTAATGACGATGGGGCCTGACGGCGTGGACGTGTCCAGTGGTGTTGAAACTAATGGAGTCAAAGATCTGATAAAGATGACAGCATTTGTGGAGAGGGTGAAGGGTATATGACACAAGTTCCAGACGAACACGGAAGATTCGGCCCTTTTGGAGGTCGTTACGTTCCTGAAACATTAATGAATGCTTTATTCGAATTAGAAAATTCATACAAGCAATACCAAGATGATCCTGATTTTCAAAATGAAATCAATTATTTGCTGAAGCAATATTCTGGACGGGAAACTCCCCTATATTATGCTGAGCGATTAACGGAGCAGCTTGGCGGCGCAAAAATCTATTTGAAGCGCGAGGACCTGAATCATACGGGTGCTCATAAAATCAACAACGCGATTGGTCAAGGAATTTTGGCTAAACGTATGGGTAAGAAAAAAGTGATCGCTGAGACAGGTGCAGGCCAGCATGGAGTTGCTACGGCAACGGTAGCTGCGCTGTTAGGCATGGAATGTAAAGTGTTTATGGGGGAAGAGGATACCAAACGTCAGCAGCTCAACGTATTTCGCATGAAGCTGCTTGGGGCAGAGGTTGTTCCTGTAATGTCAGGAACCCGCACGTTGAAGGATGCTTGTAATGAAGCGCTTCGTTACTGGGTCAGCAATGTTCAGGATACGTTTTATATTCTTGGTTCTGCAACGGGACCTCATCCGTATCCGATGATGGTTCGTAACTTTCAACGCATTATCGGGGATGAAACTCGTCGTCAAATCCTTGAATCGGAAGGACGTTTGCCAGATATGCTAGTCGCTGCGGTTGGTGGCGGCAGTAACGCCATTGGCATGTTCTATCCGTTCGTGGAAGACACTTCTGTTCAGCTTGTAGGCGTAGAAGCTGCTGGTCGAGGTGTTGATACGGAATATCATGCCGCAACCATGACAAAAGGAACCAAAGGCGTATTCCAGGGCTCAATGAGTTATTTGCTACAGGATGCATTTGGTCAAGTGCTACCAGCGCATTCAATCTCGGCAGGATTGGATTATCCGGGAATTGGACCTGAACACTCTTATTTGAAAGATATTAAACGTGCTAAATACTATCCGATTACGGATAAAGAAGCTCTGGACGCTCTGCAATTGCTGAGCCGCACAGAAGGTATTATTCCTGCACTTGAGTCGGCACATGCTGTTGCTCAGGTTGTGAAGCTAGCTCCTTCCATGACTCGTGATCAAGTCATCGTAATCTGTCTATCAGGTCGTGGTGACAAGGACGTAGAGTCAATTATGGCTTATACGGAAGGAGAGGGATTAGTATGACTAAAGTGGGATTGAACCTGTTGGATCAAACCTTTGAGACATTGAAAGCTGAGGGCAAAACGGCCCTGATGCCATTTATTACGATGGGTGATCCGGATCCTGAGACTACAGTTGAAATACTTCTGCAATTGGAACGTGCTGGTGCAGATATCGTTGAACTAGGTGTTCCTTATTCCGATCCATTGGCTGATGGTCCAGTTATTCAGCGTGCTTCGGAGCGTGCTCTTGTACGTCAGATTACAATTCCTAAATGCTTAGAGATTGCACAAGCAGCAAGAGAGCGTGGAGTTAAATTACCCTATGTGCTGTTCACTTACTACAATCCGGTGCTGCAGTTGGGGCTGGAATCATTTTTTGAACTAGTGTACGATGCGGGAATCAGCGGTCTTATTATCCCTGATCTACCATATGAGGAATCGCAAGAGGTGCTTCATTTGGCGGATCAGTTTAATATCAAGTTAATACCTCTGGTAGCCCCAACGTCACGAGATCGTGTTGCGCGTATCGTTGAGTACGCTCGTGGATTCATTTATTGCGTTTCTTCTGTCGGAGTAACTGGAGAGCGTGCATCATTTCATCAAAGCGTGGATGAATTCATTAAATCGGTTAAAGAGCAAACGGATCTTCCTGTTGCGGTTGGCTTTGGTATTTCTAGTCATGAACAGGTTAGTCATTTTTCGGAATTTTGTGACGGTGTTGTAGTAGGTAGTGCTATTGTTCGTAAAATTGAAGATACACTGCCATTATTAAAAGATGAGGCTACAAAAGAACAAGGATTGTTGCAAATTCATGACTTTGTGGCACAATTAAAGTCAGGCAATTCATAAATATGCTTGAGATGTATTATTGTGAACGAGGGAGGAAATAAACAGATGTTACCTAAGCCCCATATAGTAAATCTGCCTGTATATCAACCTGGTAAACCAATAGAGGATGTAAAGCGTGAGCTTGGTCTGGATGAAGTCATCAAGCTTGCTTCAAATGAAAATCCATATGGTTGTTCCCCTCGCGTTCGTGCAGCAATTGAGAGTGAACTGTCAAATATTAGCCTCTATCCTGACGGCAGCGCTGTCGAGCTAACTGAATTGCTTGCAAAACAGTATGGAGTGAACACGGATCAGATTATTTTTGGTTGCGGTTCAGATGAACTGATTGCTCTCACAGCTAGAGCTTTCTTCCTGCCGGGTGATGAGACCGTCTTGGCCGATCAGACCTTCTCAGTCTATAAGAGTAATGCCGATATTGAAGGGGCAGTTAGCATTGAGGTTCCACTTCAGGATGGAGTTCATGATTTGGATGGAATGCTTGCCAAGATCGGAGACCGTACAAAAATTGTATGGATCTGTAATCCTAACAACCCAACAGGAACGATTGTTTCAGACCAGAAGCTGAAGGCATTTTTGGACTCCGTACCGGCTCATGTGCTGGTCGTTCTGGATGAAGCGTACGCTGAATATGTAACGGATTCTGAATATTCGAATGGAATCAGCCTGTTGTCCCAATATCCAAACCTTCTCGTGCTTCGCACGTTCTCCAAAATATATGGTCTGGCTTCGCTCCGGATTGGATATGGAATCGGACAGTCTAATGTGATTAAGCTGATCAATCAAGTTCGTGAACCATTCAACACTTCCAGAATAGGCCAGGCGGCTGCTAAAGCCTCTGTTGCAGATGTAGAATTTGTGTCAGAATGTCGTGACAAAAACCGCAGTGGTATCCTATACTTGAATGAGCAGTTTGATCGTTTGGGACTTGATTATTTCCCTGCTCACGGTAATTTCATTATGGTTGATGTAAAAACTAAAGCGACTGAAATGTTCCAATCGCTTTTGGAGAAAGGTATTATTGTTCGTGCCGGATTCTCTGTATATCCAACCCATATTAGAGTAACGGTTGGTTCTGCTGAACAGAATGCCAGGTTTATTACTGCTCTTGAACAAGTGTTATCAACAAAACAAGCCTACGTATAGATCCGTATGAAACAAGAAGTAACTCAAATGGGACTGATTCAGGTGATTCAGTTCCATAACGAGTTGCTTTTTCATCGAATGATGATAACGCCGCACTATTTAACTCTGTAGAAATCGAGTGAATGTATATGACGACTAAAATTACTATTTTTGGTGTCGGCTTGATCGGTGGATCGCTGGCATTATGTCTTAAGGACAAACCTGGATTTACGGTCGTTGGACATAGTCCAAGACCAAATTCTTTAAAAAGAATGCTGGAGCGCGGTGTTGTTGACGTCGCGACGTCCTCAATGGAAGAAGCGGTACAAGATGCCGACTTTATTTTTTTGTGTGTTCCGGTAGGCAATCTGGAGGAATACTTGCAGGAGCTGTACAGGCTTCCTCTGAAGCCTGGCTGCATTATTACGGATGTAGGCAGCACAAAAGCTTCGGTTGCTGCTTGTGCCCAGAAGCTTGCACGTCATGATGTACATTTCATAGGCGGGCATCCTATGGCTGGATCTGAGCGCTCTGGAGTAGATGCTGCCACAACGCTGTTGTTTGAAAATGCATTTTATGTTTTAACACCTCCAGCCAGTGTGCCTGAGGAAGCGTACTTCAGGCTAGAGAAGCTGCTGACCTATACCCGGGCTCAAATCGTGCGTGTGGATCCTGTAATGCATGATCAGATCGTAGGAGCTATTAGCCATTTGCCGCATATTATTGCGGTAGCGCTTGTGAACCAAATATGTGACTATAACGCAAATAGTGAACTGTATCGTACATTGGCAGCAGGAGGGTTCCGAGATATTACGCGGATCGCGTCCAGTGATCCCATCATTTGGCGTGACATTTTGTTAAGTAATCGAGATGTGTTGCTAGGTCAATTAAAGGACTGGAACCGGGAAATTGCAACATTTGTCTCTTTGCTTGAGGAACGGAATGGCGAAGGAATAGAAGAAGCTTTTCAGAAAGCAAATCTTTTCCGTAGTGAGCTTCCTGAAGGTCGTAAAGGTGCAATTACATCCCTGTTCGATATTTATATTGATGTTCCTGACACTCCGGGTATTATTGGTCAAATTGCTACAGAGCTTGGGGAACAGCATATCAATCTTAGCAATATGCAAATTATTGAGAACAGAGAAGATGTACAGGGTCTGCTTCGTCTATCCTTCCGTAACGAGACAGAAATGGAACGAGCAAAAGAGCATCTGCAGGGTATCGGATATAAGGTATATTTCTAATCATCAACAAGGCAAATGCCTTGTAATCAAAAATGTAAGCGCTAATAAAAATATGTTGACAGAATGAAAACGGATACATATAATAAAAGTACAGTATGGTTTCTCTCCACTCCTATCCAATATCTATTGCTCCTTAGTGAGCAAAGTCCACTTCGTGAAGAAGTGGTCTTTTTTTTGTATTTTTAGGTATGTTACACTTTTAAATAGACAAGAAAAGGATGGTGACATAAATGGACTTGGGATTGCAGAACAAAAAAGTAGTTATTACCGGTGGAAGCAAGGGAATCGGGCTGGCCACGGCACTGACACTTGCTGCAGAAGGCGCTCAGGTTGCTATTGTGGCTCGAAATGAAGAAGCTATGGTTAAAGCGGTTGAACTTATCCGGGAGAAAACAGGAAATGAAGCGATTTGGATATCTGCGGACGTGTCTGTTGAGACAGAAGCGATACGTGCTGTAGAAGTCGCAGCTGAACGTTTGGGTGGTATTGACATAGTAATTAATAATGCAGGAACCTCGGCAGCGAAATCTTTCACTAGTGTAAGCACAAAAGAATGGACTGCAGATCTGGATTTAAAATTGTTCGGAGCGATTCATTGTATACAAGCGGCTGTTCCATATATGCAAAAAGCGAACGGGGGAGCAATTGTTAATCTAACGGCGATTGGCGGAAAAACTCCAGGAGCGTCAACGCTTCCGACCTCGGTCAGCAGAGCTGCTGGATTAGCATTAACGAAGGCACTCAGCAAGGATTTGGCAGGAGACAATATACGAGTGAATGCGGTGTGTATCGGATTAGTACGCAGCGATCAAATCGAGCGTAAATGGAAATCGCTAGCTCCTGATTCGTCATGGGAACAATTTTCGCATGATCCTCGTCATGAGATTCCACTTGGGCGAATCGGTGAAGCGCAGGAAGCTGCGAATGTCATTGCTTTTCTAGTATCTGATGCTGCATCCTATGTAACGGGAACATCGGTTAATGTTGATGGAGGCAAAGCGACGGTGCTGTAATGATAAGCAACAAAAGGGATGGTGTGCCATCCCTTTTATCTAGATGAAGTACAGCCCATACATATAAGGCAGCGGAATAGCAAATGGATTGTGACTAGAAGATTTGCTTACATCAATAACAGTGTCAGGATTGAAAATAACAGAGCTCAGTTGATCAATCCCTTCAATGAAAACTTTTTCATCTTTAGTATGCAGTTCGTAGCGGTTATTGCCGAGAATATTAATATACGTCTCTCCAGTGGCAGTCTTATCGAATCCAGCCTGTTGAATGAGAGCAGCTTCATCGACCACAAGCACGGTTCCGGCATTGTTCACTTTCTCGGATTGTACATGATCATTTTGAAGTAATTCAATAAGCTCGGAATCTTGCCAAGGAAGAATTGCGGATAGAGATGCCAACTGGTAGCGTGAAATTGCATCGTACATAAGTTCATATGCTGCTAAAGGATTTCCGGCCCATTCTATGATCTGTCCCATATGCTGCTCTTGTACAGGTGTATTTTCACCAGGAAGCATTAATATGATCGCTGCAGCTATTTCGTTATTGTCTGAGTATGCGATTCGAGTGATCTGGATTTTTTTATTCAAGGTGGCGTAAGCACTTGTGCCAATGCTTTGCTGTAACTCTGTGATCCCCCACTGGAAAGACGACGATTTATTGGTCAATAGATGATGTAATGTAAAAATATCTTCTGGCACTATGTCGCGATAATTCCATGAAGGCAGAGAGGAGTTAACATTGTGTTTGCTCACTGCATCTTCCTTTATAGTTACTTTGTTGGCGTTTCCAAAAAAAACACTACCTTCTCTTGTATATAGGGAGCGGTCACCTGAAATAAACATAACCGAGGCCCCTGATTTTCGGGCATGCTGACGACAGGATGCAAGCAGTTTGCTTGCTAAGCCTTGTCCGCGAAAAGCCGGATCTGTACATACCGCACCGATAGAGTAAGCTCTGAGAGATTTCTTGGCTCCAATCGTTATCTCCACAGGTACCATACCCATAAACGAGACCAGATTGCCTTCCGGGCTAAAAGCTCCATAGGAATGAGGAATTCCGGCTTGGAATAAAGTTGGAAAACATGACCCCATATGACCGTTCTCATCATTGCAAAAAACGATATTTGCTAATTTAGCAGCCTGCTCCAGTTCACTTTTTTTGACTAAACGAATCTCCATTATCGGCAACCTTCCTTTTTATCTAATGATGCTACATAGGTTACATTCAGTTCAATGCTATCATATAACATTCTCTTGCGAATTGCATGGTGAAGGCGGATAACTATTTCTCTAATTCCGACTTCTATGGTATAATATTGATCGATTATAACATGCAAGGTAATTCTGATATGTTTTTGGGGAAATTTTAAATTTGTTACATATTAGAGCGCAACTTTTTTAATCCTGTTCGGTAATAATGAGATAGAGTCGAACGGGAAGATGAGCATGGATGGGCGAGGAGGATCGCACTCAATGACGGATTCCCAACTGATTCGAGAAATCAAAGAAGGCAATACTGAGTTGTATTCGGAGCTGATGCGACGATATCAACGCAAGATATTAGCCTTCGTGTATCACATGTTAAAGAGCTCCCACATGGAATTATTAGCAGAAGACTTATGCTCGGAAACGTTCTATAAAGCATTTCGAAGCTTGCACTCCTTCCGGGAGGTGGATGCTTCTTTCTCCACCTGGTTGTATACGATTGCTAGGAACACAGTACTTAGCGAACTGCGCAAGCAGCGTAACGGCAACATCCCGTTAGATGAAAGTGGATACGTTCCAGTTGCACCAAGTGAAATCGTTCCGGAACAAGCAGTTTTACGGAGTGAGAAGGTAGACATGGTACGTGAGGCGATTAACAATTTACCAGAGAAGCAGAGGTCTGCACTAATTTTACGTGAGTATGAACAACTGGACTATCAGGAAATAGCGAGCATCCTTGGACAGAGCGTTAGCGCGGTGAAGTCTTTGCTGTTCAGGGCGCGAAGCAGTGTTAAGAACCAGCTTGAACCCTACTTTTATGAACCGATTTATGAGCAATACGAAGGGATGAAAAGCAGATGAATTGTAAAGAGGCCCGAGAATTGTTCGGATTGATTCCCGATCTACCCGAACATCATCCTCAGCGTAAGCTGATGGAGTGGCATGTTCTGGGCTGTGAATCCTGCGCGGCTGAATATCAAATTTGGCTAGAAAGCTCGGAGGCCGTCAACTCTTTACCGATTGAAATCAGTGAGGAGCAGGCGGAGGTAGTAAACCGCAGGGTCATGGACCGGATTTATGCGGAATCTCCGTGGCTTGCTCCAGATGTTAGGGATACGAGTTATACGAAACGAATACGGCGTCGTGTCGTTATTTGGGCGTCATGCTTTCTGGTGCTTTTCCTGTGCAGCTCCATTTTGTTTGTTGTCGGGGGATGGGCCAAAAATAATAGCCAAGTAAAACCAATGACTGGTGTATTACCAGCAGCAGTAGCGACAACGGATTCTGATATGTCTTCGGACTTTTCCTTTGTCTTGCCTACGGAATCACGGGGGATTGTTGATCCGTTCGTAGTACAGCTCGGGCCAACATATCCGCAGTACTGGATGTTGCTGTCGACAGCAGGTCTTGTTCTTGCCTTTGTATCATGGAAAGGCATCCGCCGATATCGAAGATAAGACAATGTATAACGCCTCCTTTCCGTTTAAGAGCGGAAGAGGGCGTTTCTTATTTTATTTGCATAAGATTTAGGAGGATGAATATGCTTGTTGGATTAATTCGCCACGGACTGACAGACTGGAATGTCATCGGTAAAATTCAGGGACAAAGTGATATTCCATTAAATGATGAGGGTAGACGACAGGCACATCGATTAGCTGATCGACTTGTGACAGAGAGCGAGTACCACTGGGATTTTGTATTAACAAGTGATTTATCGCGGGCGCGTGAGACGGGAGAAATCATCGCGAATAAACTGAATATTCCTCTTTATGAGCCAGATTCCCGCTTAAGGGAGCGCGCTTTTGGTGAAGTGGAGGGGCTGACTGCTATTGAAAGAGAGACTCGTTGGGGCAAGGAATGGGATTTGCTTGATCTTGGACAGGAAAAGGATGATGACATCCGCCTCAGAGGGCTTGATTTTCTAAATGACATTGGTGATCGATATCGTGATAGTAACGTGCTTGTTGTTTCACATGGCGCGCTGCTTGCTCAATTATATATTGCATTATATAAAGAGAAATGTATGGAACGAATCGGTAATTTGTCACTGACTGTATTGGAGAAAGAAGAAAGTGACTGGATTATGCAGCTATATAATTGTACTCGTCATTTGGAAGAAATATTGGAGAATTCAAAATAATCCAGCTTTGGCTGGGTTATTTTTTTTGGCTAAACGGAATAAATGCTGCAAAAAATCCCATAATGGTAGTAAAACGGCGAGGCGGTATGATATGAATTTGGCTGATATGCTTACTTTTGCCGACATCGGACAGCTTAGCAGAATAGCAGACCATTACCAATGCGACTGCAATGGTAATTCCAAGCATGAGTTAATTCAATCAATCCTGCAGACGATCGGGCGCAGAGAATTTATCGAGCATCATGTTGCGGGAATGAGTATGGAGGATTTGCGGTTTCTGAATATGCTGCTCTTTGACGGGCGTAGGCAGTTCAGTCTTGAAGAGCTTATCGCTTGTGCTCAGCAGTCGCGTTTTACGGAAGACGCCAGAGAGAAGGAGACCCCTCGAGATATCATCTCAAGATTCAGAAAGCAAGGTTGGTTATTTCAGGGGAGAACCCATAACACTCGTTATTTATTTGAAGTTCCGGAGGATTTGAAACACAGGTTTAGGGTAGCGTTGGAGCAGCAATTTAGATCAGGGGTAATCAAGGCGCTGGGTGAGCCTGCTATATACCGGGAAGAGCCTGAATTGCTTGCAAATGATTTGAGATTGCTGCTGCAATATGTACAGCATCATGAAATTCCTTTGAACAATGAAGGGGTGATGTATCGACGCAATCAGTTGCAAATTATGGAGAAATTCCATGTCTCCGAACAACTGGTAGGAAAGGGATGGAGGTTTGGTTATGGCAGGCGGTTCAAAGATTACCCTAACAGGCTTGCACTATTATACGACTATGCTTATTACAAGGGGTTAATCACTGAGAATCGCGATAAATTGTTACTGACATCCTCAGGTGAAGAATACTTAATTGAAGAAAAGCGGGAGAGCATGATTCATTTTGTCAGCTTTTGGTTGAGACTCTATAAAGGTCCCATCCCTAACCTGCTCTCTTTGGTGTACTGGAGTGAACGTTGCTCCAAGGAATGGGTCACAGTAAACTCGCTCTATAGAAGGATTGAACCTTTAATCAGGCCCTTCTATTATGATAATCCCACATCTATATATGAAGAACGAATTCTAAGAATGATGCTTCATTTAGGGATGATGCGAATTGGTGAGGATGAGTACGGGGAGCGATATGTTCAAACGACTCCATTTGGATCGTCAACAGTTCAACTGCTTTATAAAGGTTAAATTTAGAGCCGCAGACACACTGGAATTTGTCGTGTTGACAATTGACAGGTAGTATTGTTACAATCCACCCAATTCATGAATGGGGAGTGGAGAACATGCTGCTTGGATATAAAGGCATAATGCCAATTGTAGACTCAACAGTGTTTGTAGCTGAAGGAGCAAAGATAATAGGCGATGTGTCCATTGGTTCTGAATCTTCGATCTGGTACAATGCAGTACTTCGCGGAGATTTGGCTAAAATAATGATCGGTAATCGCTGCAATATTCAGGATGGAGCTATCGGTCATGTAAATAGTGACCAGCCACTTATTGTAATGGATGATGTCTCGGTAGGACATGGCGCTATCATACACGGTTGTACAATAGGCAAAGGTACATTAATCGGTATGGGGGCGATTGCCTTAAACGGTGCGCAAATTGGTGAATATGCTTTAGTAGGAGCAGGTTCCCTTATTACAGAAAATACAGTTATTCCACCCTATACTCTTTGTCTAGGTTCTCCTGCCAGAGTCGTACGTGAATTGACAGAGAACGATCTGCTGCGAATGAAACGGACGACGGATGGCTATGTGGTGAAAGGACAAGAATATAGGATCTCTTGAACAATGGTTTGGAGGTGCATCCTATGGATCAGATGAAGGTTACTTATGAAGCAATGCTCAGTTTGGCTGCAGAAATGGTATGGGACGAAGCGTTACGCAAACATCGATCAGAACAAATATATAGTGAGATCGATACAGCTTTGGCCAGTGGTGACGAAGTGGCCTTCCGGCTTCTGACGGATGAACTGAGGACGCTTAAAAAATAAAAGAAATGCCTTCGAGGCATTTCTTTTTTGCATTAATCAAATTTACGAATAGATGGAATCATTAGCACGAAAATAATAGAAGCAATTCCTATAGTCGCAAATATCATCATTGTTTGAGTGCCTCCGATCACGTCAGCAAGCCAACCGACAACAACATAACCGAGCGGAAGAAGAGCAAAAGATCCAAGCATGTCAAGGCTGGCAACTCTTCCGAAGGCTTCTTGTGGAACTAGTTCCTGGAGGCTTGTCTCCCAGATTAATCCGAATAACATTAGACCAAACCCTTCAATAGCAAAAAGAACACATAGGCCTATCGCGGATGTTGTAAACGACATGAACAGAAGAGCTATTCCACTAAGTAATGCCCCTCCGTAAGCTAATAGTCCACGATTGCGCCAACCGCTTCGCATTCCGAATAATAATCCTGCTAGAATAGCCCCTGCTCCAGAGCAGGTAATAGCAACTCCGTAGATATAAGGACTTAGGTGCAGATGCACTTTGAACAACCATGGAATAAGCACAACGGTAAGTCCGCCGTAGCAAATATTTACAAATGAAAAAGCTACTATCGTAATCCACAGCCAGGGATTCCCTTTAAGTATCTGCAAGCCCTCAACAAAATCAGTTCGAAGATTGCTTCTAGTTTGCTGCTCATTTTCAGCGTGAACATTTACTTCTCTTTTATGAAAAGGAACCAGCTTCCGAAGGAAGAACAAGCAGAAAAATGAGGCGATATAACTAAGGGCATCGATTGTAATACCCCATCCTGCAGACAGGAAGGTAACCAACACACCTCCGAGCGAGGGTCCGATGAGTCTAACAGCCTGATTGCTAATTTGGGTCAGCGCATTGGCAGAGTTGCGAATTTCCGGGGTAAATACAGTTGCCCGAGTCGCGGAATACGCTGGCTGGAACAATCCATCCATCGTACCGTATATAGCGACAAGGATAAACAGCAGTTGGATTGTCAGGCTGTCTGTAAACAACAAAGCTGCTACTGCGCCCATTACGATAAATCGGATCACATCTGTAAATAGCATGATGTTCGTTCTATTGTAACGGTCAACAATCCAGCCTGATATTGGAAGCATAACAACATTTGGAAGCATATAAGCGGCCATAACAAACCCCATCGTTTTAGTGGAGCCAGTAAGAGTGTAGACAACGACAGGCAAAATAATCATTGTAATACTGCTGCCAAGAAATGAGATCAACTGTCCCAGCCATAAATATGGAAAAGCCCTGGATGTTCTAAACGGTGCAGCATACTGGGATAAAAAATTAGGTTTGTTCGCTGTACGTGATTGTAATTCCATGAGACACCTCGTTTACTACTTAGATTTATTCGGGACTAATGTCCCGGATCTTCGTCCATTACGCGACCCATTTGAAACGAAACACCGTATTCGAGACCGTTAGTGTCCGTATTCATCGCTTCCCATTTGTTAAAGAGGGCTATAAAATCGTGTTTAAATTGCTCAAGCTGATCCTCAGACAAGAGAAGGCGTGTCGATATGTCGAACATAGGGGTATCCCGGGTAAAGAAAAATTGGGGAAGATCAGGTTGTTTAAACGTTGTGCTTTTAGCACGATAGTACTTTTCCGTAACTCCTCCGACTGCATGAGTCTTTACAAGCTCTAACAGTCCGCCATCATACAATTTCTGAATATGGTAATGGATGTTGCCTGGTGTTTTGTTAAGCAGATCGGCGACTTGCTTCGAAGTTCGAGACTCCTCTGAAAGGGTGTTTAAAATTTTTATTCGAAGTGCGCTTTCAAGCAATTTCGCTTGTTCTCTTGTAATTTGCATCAGATTAGAAGATCGTGGCCTGCAATCAGAATTATCCATTATCACTAACCCCTATCATAAAAATATTATGAAGCAAAGATGGATGGATCTATGTAATCAATCTATAATACAGATCAATCTGAAATACAGATCGATTATAGATATATAGGATTAATCCTGTCAAGGGTATCTTTTAAACGTGAGAGGAGGTGTATATAATGAGATAGATAATAGGGAGGAGTTGTTATTTGTATATGAAATTTAGTGAAATTAATAAAGATTCTTGGGAAGAATTATGTCTATATTTGGACACTTGCCTTATTCCTGTAACAGGCTTAAACGGAACAGAGTCCCCGTATGAGGTAGTACGAGCTCTAGAAAGACTAAGAGATATGATGAATTTGGTTGAAATTCCTTTTAAGGGAAGAATAGTAACTTATCCGTCTTTTCAATATGGAAAAGAAGAAATAGCGCATCACATAAATGAAGTTTGTCACAATGTCAAGCGGGCAGGATTTGCTTATGTTATTGTCATTTCAGCAGATGTAAACCTCAATGCTGTACAACTGGATAATGCGGATCTAATCCTTACGCCAAGCGCTTTCTCGGAATTTTCAGAGGGTGGTAAGCAACAGTTTACCCATGAAAAAATTCAAGAATTATGGCAGCAAAAAAGGTGAAGGAATTTGTGACAAAATAACGACAAATTTGAAAGGAAAATGTGCAAATCGTGGAAAAGATGTGACAAATTCTTGACGCTCTTAAACCTCTAATATATTATTAATATGTCTTGAGCATGAATGTGATTAATGTTATTGAAATGGTGAATGAATGGTCTGCAAAGGGGGTTGAAGACTGTATGAGCAATCAACATGACGAGCACGAATCATCACACAAACCGCCCATACGTAAGGAAATGTCCCGTCGGCAATTTCTTACATATACATTGGGAGGCGCTACCGCATTTATGGTAGGCGGTGTGACGCTTCCGATGGTACGTTTTGCTGTTGATCCGATTCTACAAAAGAAAGGCGAAGGCGCTTTCGTAAAAGTAGCGGAGATTAGTAAAATTACCAGCGAGCCGCAAGAATTCTCATTTGAACTGCAGCAGCAGGACGGGTGGTATTCAAGCACAGCGTCGCTTACTGCCTGGATTCGTAAGGACGAGAGCGGAAATATTTATGCGCTTTCACCGATTTGTAAACATTTGGGATGCACAATCGGCTGGAACACGAGCAAGGATTATCCTGATCAATACCTTTGCCCATGTCACGGAGCGCACTACACTAAGGATGGCAAGCAGCTGGCTGTTGCATCCAAGCCACTGGATGAGTACAAGGTAATGCTGAAGGATGATTGGGTTTATTTGGGGGAAGTTGTTCCGAATACGATTGTGAAATAAGGAGGCGTAGATTCAGATGTTTAAAAATGTGTACAACTGGATAGACGAACGTCTTGACATCACGCCGATTTGGAGAGACGTTGCGGATCATGAGGTTCCTGAACATGTTAACCCTGCACACCATTTCTCCGCATTTGTGTATTGCTTTGGCGGATTGACGTTCTTTATTACGGTTATCCAAATCCTGTCAGGGATGTTCCTTACTATGTACTATGTTCCTGATATTATTAACGCTTATGCCAGTGTCGAGTATTTGCAGACACAGGTAGCCTTTGGTCAAATCGTACGCGGTATGCACCATTGGGGTGCGAGCTTGGTTATCGTTATGATGTTCCTACATACCTTACGTGTGTTCTTCACCGGCTCATATAAGGCGCCGCGCGAAATGAACTGGGTAGTGGGCATGCTGATCTTTTTCGTGATGATCGGTCTTGGTCTCACGGGATACTTACTTCCATGGGACAACAAAGCTTACTTTGCAACAAAAGTTACACTGGAAATTGCTAATTCAGTACCCGTGTTAGGTCCTGTTATTAAAGAATTGCTGCAAGGCGGTACGATTGTTGGTGCTGAGACACTTACTCGTTTCTTCGCTATTCATGTGTTCTTCCTTCCGGCTGTACTGCTAACCCTTCTGGTTGGACACTTTATTATGATTCGTAGACAGGGGATTTCTGGACCACTCTAAAGCTCAAAGAGGGGGTTCAAAAATTCAGCTTTTGATCACGATCCTGGATCGCCCTACAATTTATAGAAGGGAGGCATTGATATGGCTCACGGAGACAAAACGAAAGAGAAAGTTGTATTCGTCGGAGATTCGCGTGTACGCAAAGGCAACGGATTTATAACACCTCCTGACTACACAGCGTATCCTGGTAAATCGGAAGCATTTATTCCTAACTTTTTGTTAAAGGAATGGATGGTAGGTGTTGTTGTGCTTGTCGGCTTTTTGGTATTGACGATTTCAGAGCCGGCGCCGCTCGGCTTTCCTGCAAATCCTAGTGCAACAGTCATTCCGATGCCAGACTGGTACTTCTTATTCTTGTACCAATATTTGAAATACCCATATGCTTCCGGTGATTTTGTAGTACTTGGTACACTTGGAATCCCGACTGTTGCTTTTGGTGGTCTGCTGCTTGCACCGTTTTTGGATCGCGGTAAGGAACGTCGTTTCTATCGGAGACCGATTGCTTCTTCATTAATGCTTTTGTCGCTTGCAGCGGTAGTGTATTTGACTAACTTCGCTTGGACTCACTATAAGCACGAGCTTGAAGCGTCAGGTCAAGAACCGGAGCATATCCAACGTGAAGAGAAAGCTCGTGAGAACCGTGAACGGGGTCTTCCAACATCCAATGCAACGAAGCAAAAAGAGGTGGCCATCGTTGATAAAGATGATCCAGCCATGGAATCCTATAAGAAGGCTACATGTATATCGTGTCATGGAGCCGATTTAAAGGGAGGCGCTGGGCCATCTCTTCGAGGCATAGGTGACGTACATGATAAAGATGCTATTTTATCAATAATTAAAGAAGGCTATAATGGAAAAATGCCTGAAATGTATACAACGGCCACTAATGCTGGTTTAACTGATCAGGATATCGATCATTTAGCTGAATGGCTTGCGAAACAGAAGACAGAACAGTAAAATTATAATGAATGTAAACACCTGATCGGTTGATTCGATCAGGTGTTTTTAATACAGGGAGGTATAGGGTTGAGATTGTCATATTTGTGGAGCCGAGCTTTTTTGTCAACCCGGTTCGTGCTCTGGCTGCTTTTCATTTGTAATTTTCTTGGGACGGTGTACGGGTACATCTGGTATGATTCACAATTGAAGTATACGTGGCTTAATCACCCACACTGGCAAATTATTTTTGTGCCTGACAGTCCTACAGCAAGTCTGTTCTTTACGCTTTCGTTACTGTTCTTGTTGTTCCCTAAACAGTTAGGTAAGTTATATATGCTGCGCACGCTGATTGAGGGACTGGCAGTAGTGACTAGCGTGAAATATGGAGTGTGGGCGGTCAGTATGATATTTGCCGGCGCATTTCAAGGTGGGGGCTTAGTCTGGCAGGATTGGATGCTTGTTGCATCCCATTTGGCTATGGCAGTTGAAGCACTGCTTTTTGTTCGCTTGTATAAGTTCGGCACGACGATGCTAATTTGTGCAGGAGTATGGACCTTATTAAATGACACGGTTGATTATACTTATGGTGTATATCCCTGGTTGCCGGAAAAATTGTGGGATAATGTGAACGAAGTCATGATTTTTACATTTATTTTAACTCTGGTCAGTATTTTTATTGGATGGCTTGCTCTTAAATTCCGCAAACGTTAAGAAAGCTTGTTCTAATATCGGACAACTCTTCATACCATGAGGGTAAGGAGGGATGTCCGTGAAGAGACTTAGGCAGAAATGGACGTTACTTATTCTTCTTGTTCTTCTGGTTATGCCAAAGGTGGGGGCGGTGGAGGCGGGTCCTATAGTAGAGGCTGTGACCACTGAGCAGCATAATGTAGATCCGAAGCAAAGTGAACAGCAGCGTTCAGAACGGCTAATGCAGTTTGAACAAATTTCTGAACAATTGTATCGGGACATGCAGCAGGGCAATACCCAAGATGCGAATAATAAGATGAATGAACTCATAGATGCGCTGGAGGGGCTGTCCTTTAAGGGATTAACTTCGGTTGAGGGGATTCATGCTTTGGCAGAGACGATCATGGATGCCAAGGAGACGGTCGTCAGGGCCCAGCTTGATCCTGAGGATTGGGTTATTAGTTCGGCGCGACTGCGCCTTGCTGTAAACAGTCTTACTCATAAGGAAAAGGCGTTGTGGCTCCAGTATTATAAGGTGATGGCAGATGATCTTCAAGTAATGAATAAAGCAAGAGCAGGAGGAAGCCCAGCCCAGTTTAAAAAGGGATTCCAATCTCTTCAGAGTCATTATGATGTGATTAGGCCGGCTGCTGCAATCCGTAGAGACCCTTCGGATATGAATCAGTTTGATTCCTGGATGTCTTATGTTGCTGGACTAATGCGTACCGAAACTTGGGACGAAAATGCTATAAGAGATGTCATGAGTCATGGAGATCAGTTAATAAAAGATTTATTCGGGCGGAAATCAGATGAACCGGTATTTTTGCCAATTACAGGCTACAGTAGTCCTTGGTATTGGACTCTTCTAATCGGAGCATGGATTGTGGTCGCTTTAATCTATACAGCCTATCGGAAGTATAATGCCAATCAGAACATAACCTCGCTGCACGACAAGAGAGATAGAGCGGATAGCTATCGGTATTAAGCCCGAATGAATAAGTGAGCTTGAATAAGGGGCATCCCATTATATCATTTGCTTTTGGGAACCCCTTTTGGCTTATAAATAATAAATCCGATGAATGAACGGCAATCCCCTCTAAATCTATTTATCCTCGCGAAAGCCCTCCCCATGAACATCGTTTACATCGCTTATAATAATGAAAGCACGTGGATCAACCTTTTTTGCGATTTCATTGATACGACGAATTTCCTGTCTTGAGACAATGCAATATGCCATGTATTTCGCTTGCTTGGAATAAGCACCAATCGCCGGAATGAGCGTTACTCCTCTTTCCATATCTTTTGTAATGATATCGGCAATCTCGGGCGCGTGGTCGCTTATAATGGTAAAGGCTTTTGCAGAATAAGCACCCTCCTGAATGAAATCGATCACCTTAGACGCAATAAAGACGGCAACCAGTGTATACAATATGTTCTCCTTATCCACATAAAGCAGCGATAATCCAATAATCGCAATGTCAATAGTCAAGATAACCTGTCCCATGCTGAAGCTGTATTTTCGGCCTAATATGCGAGCGATGATGTCCGAGCCTCCGGTGGTTCCTCCAAAGCGAAAGACGATACCAAGGCCTGACCCTAGAGTGACTCCGGCATACAGTGTTGCTAGAATGAAGTCCGTTTCGAAGGGGACGATCCAGCCGAGGTGAATCATTTTTTCAAATATCCATAGAAAAAGTGACAGGGAAGCAATTCCAATCCCGGTATAAATGATCTGCCTTCCGCCAAGCACTCTCCAGCCTAAGAGGAACAACGGAATGTTGAGTAGCAGGTTCGTAAGCGACGGAGAAAAACCAAAGGCGTATTTCAGCAAAATCGTAACCCCTGTAACGCCGCCTTCCATGAGATGGTTAGGAATAATAAAAAATAAAATACCGAAAGCATAAATTGCCGTACCTAGAAGTATAGGGAGTATCGTTTTTAAATAGCCTGTCATTTTATAAGTGTTCATCAGAATCCCTCACCAGTAAACAGAATGGATAAAGTACTAAATTGAGCATACTTTCCTAGTATACCTTTTTTTTGACTATATAAAAATTGTTTGTTTTCAATTCACCTTTACGATAACATAGGGGTAAAATGACAACAGATGGAGGGATAAATTTATGGAAAAGTCTCTTGCAGAATTGCAACGAGAAGTAGACCGTTATATATCCCAGTTCAAGGAAGGATATTTCAGCCCGTTGTCTATGCTGGCTCGGATGAGTGAGGAGGTTGGCGAGCTTGCTCGTGAAGTGAATCATACATATGGGGAAAAACCGAAAAAAGCAGATGAAGCTGAAAATTCGATCGAGCTGGAGCTGGGCGATATCCTTTTTATTACGATATGCTTTGCCAATTCGCTTGGTATTGATTTAACAGAAGCTCATGACAAGGTAATGCATAAGTTTACGACTCGTGATGCTGATCGTTGGACGAAAAAGGACGAAGATTAAGCTCACCTATTTAACTCTGTCTTCATATGCTGAAGTAATAATAGCCTATAAGTTGGCCCGGGGGGACGGCAGATGAAGGCGAAGGAGTATTTGAAAAAAGCATATCGAAGCATATATGAAAATGATTTTGAACAGGCACTTCAATGGTTTGAGCAAGCGCTTATTATTGAGCCGGATAATGCGGATATTCACTATCGTTACTCCATCACTTGTGCCCGCAGCAATCGACTTGAAAAGGCGATAACACATGCCAGATTGGCTTCAGCTCTTGCATCCTCGCACGAAGAGTATAAAATTCATTATGACAGACTTCAATCCAAAGAGCTTACACTCATGGCGAAAAAGCTGGTGGAGGAGCATTCCGAGAGTGATGATGCTAAGGCTGATCTAAACGCGATTCAATCTGCTGAGAGACTCTTGACACGTGCCGCTCTATTAGATCCTTTATCCATCGAGGCTCAAGTATGGTTAGCCCTAGCTTACATCGAGCTTGGGAGATATCACGATGCGCTAAGCTCAGTTAGAGAAGCGTCTACGCTGCCACAGGATGACAGCATAGCAAAGCAGTTGCTTGAATTGAAACAGCGAATTACTAAATACTTGGATCAATCACCATCCTAGAGAATGTGAGGGGGAATAGTTATGGCAGAACAAATTAGAGTAGCTGTTGCAGGCGCTGCCGGTAGAATGGGTAAGGAAGTAGTAAAAATGGTGTTGGAGGATGAAGGGCTTAAGTTGGTAGCTGCAATCAATATGACTCATGTTGGTTCGGATGCAGGTACACTCGTTGGCTTGCCTGCCTGCGGTGTATCCATTACTGATGATCTTGAGCTGGCGTTGATTGAAGGCAAACCTCAAGTGCTTGTGGATTTTACAACACCACAATTTGCTTATGTAAATACGGAACTTGCTATTAAGCACGGTGTTTCTCCGGTCGTAGGAACGACTGGGTTTACACCGGAGCAAATCGAGGATCTGGACAAGCAGTGCCTGGAGAAGAAGATCGGTGGTCTGATTGCACCTAACTTCTCGATCGGTGCTATTCTGATGATGAAATTTGCTGCTCAGGCAGCTAAATATTTCCCTCATTTAGAGATCATCGAGTACCACGGTGATCAGAAGCTTGATGCTCCTTCAGGTACAGCGGTCAAAACGGCTGAGCTTATCGCGAAGAATAGAGAAGAGCTTCGTCAGGGTAATCCCGATGAGGAGGAGACAATTGAAGGCTCGCGTGGCGGATATTACAATGGATTCAGAATTCACAGCGTGCGTCTTCCAGGTGTTTTTGCTCAGCAGGAAGTTATTTTTGGCGGATTTGGCCAAACTCTGAAAATTCGCCATGATTCCTATGAAAGAGCTGGATATATGCCAGGTGTTAACTTGGCTATTAAGAAAGTGCTGGAATACGAAGGAATGGTTTACGGATTCGATCATTTTGTGGACTGATAGGGGAGAGAGAATATGTTGAACATTGCTTTTATTGCTCATGACCGTAAAAAAGAAGATATCGTTAATTTTGTAATCGCATATGAACATGTGTTTAAAGATAAAAAATTGTACTCTACCGGAACAACTGGAGCACGTATTATGGAAGCAACCAGCCTGCAAATTCACCGTTTCCTGTCGGGTCCATTAGGAGGGGATCAGCAGATTGGTGCGCTTATTGCTCAAAATGAGATGGATCTTGTCATCTTCCTGCGTGATCCACTGCTAGCTCAGCCTCATGAGCCGGACATTACTGCACTTCTTCGCCTGTGCGATGTACACGGCATACCAGTGGCTACGAATATGGCTTCAGCAGAAATTCTTGTACGAGCTCTGGATCGTGGCGACTTTGGATGGCGTGAGCTGGTTGAAATGAATAAACCGGGGCTCGCGTAATGAGTGACAAGCTGGATATATTAATTTTTGGAGCACATGGGGACGATGCGGAGATCGGAATGGCAGGGACCATAGCCAAGCAAGTGGCGGCTGGTTATTCTGTAGGTCTTTGTGATTTGACAGAAGCTGAGCTTTCCTCCAACGGCAATGTTGTTCTCCGTAAAGAGGAAGCTGCTGAAGCTGCCAAAGTATTAGGCGTAAAGGTACGACATAATCTGGGCTTGCCAGATCGTGGCTTATATGTTAATCCGGAGCAAATTGCTGCGGTAACTGAAGTGATTCGCAAATATCAACCGTCTATTATTTTTGCTCCTTATTGGGAGGATCGTCACCCGGATCATATTGCATGCAGCAAGCTGGTAGAAGAAGCGGCCTTTAACGCCAAGCTACGTCGTTATATGCCGGACAAGCCTGCTGTACAAGCTCCTGACCTGTATTTTTACTTTATTAATGACTGGAGAACGCCCGATCTTCTTGTAGATGTTACAGATTATTATATGACAAAGGAAGCGGCGCTCGAGTGCTATCGTTCCCAGTTTGGACAATCTTCCATGAATGAGAATGAGGACGTAGCCCCAACTCCGTTAAATCAGGGGTATGTTGAACGAGTCAAAGCCAGAGATGCTCTGCTAGGACAACGGAAGCTCATTCCGTATGCTGAGGGATTTGCAGTCAAAACACCTTATGTCGTAAATATATTCGGGTCTTCGGAATAGCGTTGTAATGGACTAAAACAATAAAGGAGGCCCCCGTAATATGGAACCGTTTTTGAAAATAGGAATTACTTGTTATCCGTCGCTCGGGGGTTCAGGAGTAGTAGCAACTGAACTAGGCAAGCTGCTTGCTGAGAAAGGCCATGAAGTTCACTTCATTTCTCATAGTGTTCCATTTCGATTAGGCAGTTTTCATAAAAATATAATTTATCATGAGGTCGAGGTTAGTGATTATTATGTATTTCGCTATCCTCCCTATGATTTGTCATTAGCGACCAAAATGGCTCAAGTAGCCAAGGCGCAAAATCTCGATATACTTCATGTTCATTATGCAGTGCCGCATGCTGTATGCGCTTTTCTGGCTAAACAAATGGTGGGGGACAATCTGAAGGTTGTAACGACATTGCATGGAACTGACATTACGGTGCTGGCTCAGGATGAATCGCTTAAAGATTTGATCAGGCTGGCTATCAATGAGAGCGATGCGGTTACTTCAGTATCCCGTGATCTTATGAGGGAAACAATTGAAGTATTGGATATCACAAGAGATATAGATCTGACTTACAATTTTGTAGATCAGCGGATATATTATCCTCGTAATGCGCAGAAATGCAGAGAGGACTTCGCCAAGCCTGATGAAAAAGTGTTGATGCACATTTCTAACTTTAGACCGGTCAAACGTGTTGGAGATGTCGTAGATATTTTTAGTCAGGTGAATGAGAAAATACCTTCAAGACTATTATTTGTAGGAGAAGGTCCTGATCTGCCGAAAATTCAATGGAAAATCAAAGAGATGGGCCTTGAAGACAAGGTTCATTTTCTTGGCAAACAAGATGATATCGCTCATGTTATTTCAATGGCTGACATTCTTCTGCTTCCTTCAGAGAAGGAAAGCTTTGGCCTTGTAGCTTTGGAAGCCATGGCTTGCGGAATTCCGACGGTAGGCTCGATTGCAGGAGGAATTCCAGAGCTTGTATCCCATGGTGAGACCGGTTTTCTGGCTCCGATTGGAGATACGCGTCAAATGGCTGATTATTGCGTTTCGATGCTGAATAATCCGAAGCTCATGAAGGTGATGAAAGAAGCTTGTTTAGCCAGAGCAAGAAACGATTTTAGCAGTGAGCGAATTATGTCGCAATACGAATCGATATACTACCGGGTATTAAATAGAGAAGTAACGGTATAGTGTGATTTCACTTTATTCCCCCTGGAGGCTGCAAGGTATGAATTTATGGAAACAGATAGACCCCCTGATGCAGCGTCAGGGGGAAGAAGTGCTTCATCTTCTTTTGGAGCACGGACATCAAGCTTTTTTTGTTGGAGGTTGTGTTCGCGACGAGCTGATGGGACGCCCTGTTCACGATATGGATATTGCGACTTCAGCGAAACCGGAGGAAGTAATATCCATATTTCCTCGGACTGTACCGACAGGGCTCCAACATGGAACGGTGACCGTACTGATGGATACGTACAGCTATGAAGTAACGACATTTCGCAAAGAATCAGAGTATGAGGATCATCGCCGTCCTTCGAATGTACAATTCGTAGAGGGTATTGTTCAGGATTTGCAGCGACGGGATTTTACAATGAATGCGATCGCCTGCAATATTAAAGGGGAACTAACAGACCCTTATGGGGGACATCAGGATATTGCCAATGGCATCATCCGTTGTGTCGGTAAAGCAGAGGAGCGCTTCGATGAGGATGCACTTCGAATGATGAGGGCAGTGCGTTTTGCTTCAGTGTTCGCTTTTCGACCTGTAAAGAGTTTATGGTCTGCACTTATTAAAGACAGAGACAAGTTGTCGTACATAGCAATGGAACGAATAAGGGCAGAGCTCGAACGAATGATTATGGGACCGCATCCGCTTAGAGGACTGGAGATACTTCGACGCAGCAGGTTGCTGGATTTTGCAAAAGCTCCAATTCCAAATCAAGAAGCTATTAAGCAAGTTTATTTATTAGGGTTGGAGAAAGTGTCTTCAGAGTCTCCTGAACTGAGATGGTCTTTACTTTTGCAAGGACTTGGTATATATGGAGAAGAAACGTTAACTATGATGCGTGACTGGACGTTCTCTAATGTTATTATGCAGACTACATCCGACCTTATTCACTTTGATGAGGCATGGAGACAAATGCTATTAACTACATCGCAGTCCCAAGAAATAGATGGATTACGTAGAGGCTGGATCACTCTGGAGTTGCGTTATGGAAAAGCTGCAGCTGCCAACTGGTTAATTCGTCAGGATGTACTGAACCCGCTAATGAACGAAGAAGAGTTAAGCAGGTTACAGCCCTTGGAATGGAAATGGCATCATGATATGATCCTCTATCACATTTCGGATTTAGCTGCCAGCGGTGGAGATGTTATCTCATTTTTGGGACTTAAGGGTGGGCCTTGGCTTGGACATTTAATGAAAAATCTTTTGATGTGTGTAGCATACGGTGATCTGCCAAACGAAAAAGAAGCCATATTGGATCATGCGAAAGTTGTGGTGAATAGTCAAAATGAATCATAATCAACTATTGGAATTGCTGCAGCGGCATGCTGGTGAATTTTTATCTGGCGAAGAGCTAAGCCGCCGTCTGTCAATAAGCCGAACTGCAGTATGGAAGCAAATCAACAAACTTCGCGAGGATGGTTATGAATTTGAGGCAGTATCGCGAAAGGGCTATCGGCTGCTTCGGGTTCCGGACAAGCTGGCAGTATCGGAGATCCAGGAGAAACTTACTACTGTTAAATTCGGTCGTGAAATCAAGCTGCTGGACACAACTGAAACTACGCAGGTTGAGGCGCGAATGCTGGCAGATTCCGGGGCTCAATCTGGCACTCTAGTCATCGCAGAGGAACAAACAGGGGCAAGAGGCAGACAGGGGCGACGGTGGTTTTCCCCTGCGAGAAAAGGGGTATGGATGAGCATGGTGCTTCGTCCTAACTGTCCGTTATCATTTGCTCCACAGCTCACCCTTCTAACTGCTGTGGCTGTATGCCGCGCGATCCGTAAGGTGAGTGATGTTGAAGCGGGCATCAAATGGCCTAATGATCTGCTGGTGGCCGGACGAAAAATATGCGGCATCCTGATTGAATCTGTCGGAGAGGACGAGCTTATCAAATACTGTATCGTTGGAATCGGTATTGATGCTAATCTCGATGAATCCGATGTGCCGGAGGAGCTTAAGGAAATCGCTACATCCCTAAAAATAGAAAGCGGCCTGGAAATCGATCGCGCAGCTCTGATTGGCGCAGTTATGAATGAATTGGAGCAGCTCTATGAGATGTACGTGACGGAAGGCTTTGCACCGATTGGTCACTTATGGGAGGCATTGTCTGTCACACTTGGGAGAAGAATAAAAGTCAGAACACCGCAAGGGGAGAAAAGCGGCCTTGCTACAGCGCTTGATCCTACAGGTGCACTGACTCTGATGGATGATCGTGGAGAAATGTACACGATTTTTTCGGGAGAAGTACAACTTGATTGATGAAAAATGTAATCTAATTTGTTATACTGTCCACATGAGGCGGTATCTGATACTTTGAGCTGCACTCTATGTGGATGATGTTATTTATACGCGTTATTTGTGTGATGTCCCCCAGTCAGTTATAGTAATTGACCGGTGACGTTGGATTCTGCTCTGAGCCGAAGAGGACCGAGACAGAAGGGACGAGAAAGTGACTCTTCTTTGGATTTCGGACCTTTTTAGTGCGTGTATGCGTGTAACTAAAAGGTTTTTTTGTCGTGCACATAATCAGGTATTCGAGCCTCCAGTACAAGAAACCAAAGGAGATGGAGAAGTATGGCGGGCAAACAAGCCTTAAACATTGTAAAGATGAAAAAGATGAAAAAGGACAAAATTCCGCTTACGGTGCTGACAGCCTATGATTATCCTTCAGCAAGACTCGCTGAAGAGGCTGGTGTGGATATGCTGTTGATTGGGGATTCATTAGGCAACGTAGTGCTCGGGTATGATTCAACCATTCCGGTCACTATTGATGATATCGTGTATCATACCCGGGCGGTTGCAAGGGGGGCACAGCATACTTTTATATTGGCTGACCTGCCGTTTATGACCTATCACGGCAGTATAGATGAGACGCTGCGTAATGTTCGCAGACTCATGCAGGAAGGACATGCTCATGCTGTGAAGCTGGAAGGCGGCAAGGAGATTGCTGCCACTGTTCAGACCATCGTGCAGTCAGGTGTTCCTGTAGTTGGTCATATTGGTCTGACTCCACAATCAGTAAATCAGATTGGTGGATATCGTGTCCAGGGCAAGGATGAACTCGATGCTAAGAGACTTATTGAAGATGCCAAGGCTTTAGAACAAGCAGGTGCTTTCGCGATTTTAATGGAGCTTGTAACTGAGCAGGTAGCTTCTATTATCACATCTGAGCTGTCTATTCCAACCATCGGTATCGGGGCGGGGCGGGACTGTGATGGTCAAGTCATTGTTTTTCACGATCTGCTTAAGTATTCCCCGGATTATCGTGACAAGCGTTTTGTTAAAACCTACGCTGATATTGGCACGCAAATTCGCAGCAGTATCTCAGAGTATGTATCTGATGTGAAAAAACGTCAATTTCCCGGACCTGAGCATGTATTTACCGCTGAAGATGGTGTAGTGGACAACTTGTATGGCAAAGGAAAGGTGGAGCAGCCAGTATGAAGGTGTTCAGAGAGATTAACGAGCTAAGAACATATTTGAAATCAGAGCGGCTAGCTTCAGCCCGGCAAGGAAAATTCATTCAAACCGGTCTGGTTCCTACAATGGGTTATCTCCATGAAGGGCATGCGAGTCTGTTGAGAAAGGCCAGAGGAGAGAACGATCTGGTAGTTCTGAGTATATTTGTTAATCCGATTCAGTTTGGACCAAATGAAGATTTAGATAAATATCCGCGCGATGAAAAGAATGACCTTCAGCTCGCAGAACGCGAGGGTGCTGATGCTGTATTTTTGCCCAGTGTAGGAGAAATGTATCCAGCTCCTACAAAAACAAAGGTTATGGTACAGCAATTGACAAGTCGTTTGTGTGGAGCTTCTCGCCCGGGTCACTTTGATGGGGTGACAACTGTCGTGAGCAAGCTGATGCACATTGTGCAACCGGATAATGCCTATTTTGGACAAAAGGATGCTCAGCAGGCAGCGGTCATTTCACAGATGGTGGCTGATCTGAATTTCGATGTTCGAATCGTACCTTGCCCTATTGTTCGGGAAAAAGACGGCCTGGCACTAAGCTCCAGAAACGTCTATTTGAGCCCAGAAGACCGAAACGCTGCGTTGGTGCTATCCAGAAGTCTTTTGACTCTGCAGTCCAAGGTTGAAGCAGGAGAAGCTGTTACCGCAGGTCAAGCGAGTGAGGATATTATCAATACAATTTCGGTTGAACCTCGAGCACTCATCGATTATGTAGAAATAGTAACGTTCCCCGGGTTATCGGCAATGGAGCCTGGACAAGTACTGGCTGAAGCCGAAGAAGAGGTTCTAATTGCCGTCGCTGTAAAATTTGGGAATACGCGATTGATCGACAATATTATTGTGACTAAGAAAGGTGAGGCTATTCATGTATAGAACGATGATGAAATCCAAAATCCATCGTGCAACGGTAACAGAAGCGGATTTGAATTATGTAGGAAGTATTACGATCGATGAGGAATTGATGGAAGCAGCAGATCTGCTGGAAAATGAGAAAGTGCAAATCGTAAACAACAACAATGGAGCACGTCTGGAAACATATGTAATTACCGGGCCGCGCGGCAGTGGTGTCATTTGCCTGAATGGTGCGGCAGCAAGATTGGTACAGCCAGGCGACAACGTCATCATTATTTCTTATGCCTCTATGTCAGCTGAAGAGCTTAGAAGCCATAGACCAACCGTTGTATTTGTGGATGAGGATAATCGTGTAATGGAGAAGGCAACACAAGAGCTTCACGCGACGGTTCGCTAAGCAGCTTCGGCAATTAATCCCTTCGGGAATGAAAAGTGCCTCAGGAACAAAAAATGATCTCAAGGCTCGCGCTAAAGTTCATCTCTCGAAGGGTGGGGTGCGAATGATTTTTCAACATATATTTGCCGAAATGAATGAGATGTTGGATGAGATCGCCAGATTTTATCAAATGGCCGAAGGGGAGCAAAAGAAGAAGCTGGTGCAGCAATGGAATATGTTGAAGCAAATGAGCGACGGTATTATTGAAGAATGGCTCTGCTTTGAGGAGAAAATGGGCTACATCAGACAGAATTGGAACACGCCGGACGGTAATAGCGCAGTGGAGCTGCCTGAAATGCAATGCGGGGCTTTTATTAAAGGACAGGGATATTATAAGCTGCTGATGTTCCCGCAAGCACTAGGCCAGTTTAAAGTTGTAATGGAGCAATTTCCTGACAGTGTTCTCGTACGAACTTTTTTGGGAATGTGCCATATGCATATGGAGGAAATGTCCCATGCAATAACGCATTTCTGGGCAGTGCTTGAGGGGGCTGAGAGCAAGCGGGTGCGCTCGATTGTATACAATGCACTTGGATGTATTGAAGCTAATCGTGGAGCACGCGACAAGGCGGAGGAATATTTCAAGCTGGCTCATTACCATGATCCTTCACTGGCCGAACCATTAGCTAATCTTGAAGTATGCATGCAATGTTCAGGGAAATTACAGTATGGAACTGAACTGACATCGTTGCTATAATTTATTTTATGAATGATGCGATGTTCCGCTCTTGGGCGGTACATCGCTTTATTTTCTTAAAGACATATTTTGGGTATAATTTTCAAATTCGCTTTCTTCTGTTATGCTGTAAAAGAGACTGGAACGAAAGGACTTTACAAATGAAATTTGCAGTACTTGATTTCGAAACCACGGGTAACCAGTCCTCTGATAAAATTATTCAGGCAGGACTTGCCATTATAGATCATGATTTAACGGTTTCTCAGGTCTATCGTTCGTTCGTGAAGCCTGGAATACCAATTCCGCCATTCATTACGGGTCTTACCGGCATTACAGAAGATGATGTTAAGGATGCACCGGAGCTTGATGAAGTGATGATGGAGATGGTGCCTCTGCTGGAAGATGTTGTTCTCGTAGGACATAATGTGGCCTTCGATTTCAATTTTTTACAGAGTGCTCTGGATCAAACGGGATATCTGCCCTTCACAGGGCGTATTTTAGATACGATGGATTTCCTGAAAATATTGTTTCCTTCATTGACGACTTACCAGCTCGGTCTTGTTGCTAATGAATTCAATATACAGCATGATCGTCCTCATCAAGCGGACAGTGATGCATTGGCGACAGCTCTCATTTTCCTGAAATGTCTGGAGGAGATAGATAGCTTACCGCTTCTGGCCCTGCAGAGATTAAGCGATTTATTTGCAGGAGAAGATAGCGATCTTGGCTGGTTTTTTGATGCAGTATTACATGAAAGAGAACGGGAATCTCAACAGAGTCAAGAAGGGTTTACGTATTATCGGCAATTTGCTCTGCAAGTGGATGATTGGATGGATATTACTCCGGCACGCGAGCATATGCTTGAGAATCCCCTTAAGGACATTTCTTTTGAGCAGTTTATGGAGCAGGTGAAGGAAAGGCTTAAGGAGAAATTGCCGGAGTATGAAGAACGCGAGGCTCAGAACATCATGCTCGGCGAAGTTACTCGTGCTTTTGAAGAGGATAAGCATCTCCTGATTGAAGCAGGGACAGGTACAGGGAAATCGCTGGGTTATCTTCTGCCTGCTATTTATCACAGTGTTAAGCAGGAAGAGAAGGTGATGGTTAGTACCCATACGATAAATCTTCAGGAACAGCTTAGAGAGCGGGATATTCCAATGCTTACTGAAGTGGTTCCTTTTCCGTTTCGCGCAGCGATTTTCAAAGGAAGACAGCACTATTTGTGTTTGCGCAAATTTGAACATAAAATAAACAGAAGAGACTTCACAACACCTAAAGATGAGGTGATGACGGCCGCTCAAATGATCGTCTGGTTGGCCCAGACTGAGACTGGCGATGATGAGGAACTGAATATGGGCAACCGAGGCGGTGATTTCTGGGAGACGGTAGCAAGTGAATCCGACTCCTGTCTTGGTAGAAACTGCCCGTGGTTTCGTAAATGCTTTTATCATAAAGCCAAGCATGAAGCTGGAGTTGCCGATGTTGTAATCACGAATCACTCCAAGCTGTTTACAGACATTCAGGCAGGACATCAGCTTTTACCGGCTTATGATCGTCTTGTAATTGATGAAGCGCATCATTTGGAAGATGTTGCGGGTAAGCATTTAGGTCTTCATATGAAATATTTTACGGTAGTCCATACATTAACTCGCTTGTTCAAGGATAGTAAAAACGGACAGCTTCCGAGTTTAAGAGCGATGCTTCAGCATTCACTTCATAAAAAGGCCGGAGAATGGATTAGAATAATTGATGACATCTATTCTTCGCTGTTAGATACTAAGGAGAGCTGGGATAAGCTTAGTGAATTATTGTTCACACTTATGCCGGAACGAAGCGATGCAGCACCTGGAGATCCCGGACAATTTGTATACAGGCTCTTGCCTCAGAAAAAGCCGAAAAATTGGGATGAGCTCACTGCTCTCGAGAACGGAATTCATATTTCTCTTGGTGATGTTCTGCGCAAGGGTGAGCGCATGATCAATGAGATCAGAGAGGAAGAAAATGATTTCGGCGCGGAAAGTTTACTTACGGATATTAGCGGGCTATTCAAAGATTTAGGAAATGAGCGCGATTCGCTCAGATTTTTCATGAAGCTTGAAAGTGAGGATAATGTATATTGGCTCGAAGGAAATGGTAATTATCGCAGTAAATCTTTACAAATTTTTGCAGTGCCGATTGATGTTAGTGCACAATTAAAGGATTATTTCTTTGATAAGAAGAAAAGTGTAGTGATGACCTCTGCAACGTTATCTGTTGATAAGTCTTTTCAATATATGATTGAGCAGTTAGGTCTTTCGGAAGCAGCGGCCGAGGATAGATTGATGACTTCCATGCTTCCATCACCTTTCAATTACAGGGAGCAAGCATTGCTGGTCATTCCAAGGGATTTTCCAAGTGTCAAAGGCAGTGTAGGGGATAAGCATTTCGTCAGTACGCTGGTTCAATCTTTGGCTGACACTGCGGTAGCTACTAAAGGCCGTATGCTGGTATTGTTTACATCCTACCGGATGCTGCGTCAGGTATATGATCCGTTGAAAGAGCGATTATTAGCTGAAGGCATTACAGTGATCGGTCAAGGTATGGATAGCGGAAGCCGGAGTAAGCTAACTCGTCGTTTTCAAGGCCAGAATGCTTCCGTGCTTCTTGGTACAAGCAGCTTCTGGGAAGGTGTCGACATTCCTGGTGAAGCGCTGACAAGTCTGGCTATTGTCCGCTTGCCGTTCCAGCCCCCCAACCATCCAATGGTTGAAGCAAAGAGTGAACGTCTTCAGAGAGAAAAGAAGAATCCATTCATGAAGCTGTCCGTTCCACAAGCGGTCATACGTTTCAAACAAGGATTCGGTCGTCTGGTTCGCTCGTCGCAAGATCGTGGAATTGTGGTTGTTTATGATACAAGGATTTTGGAATCCTATTATGGAAAATATTTTCTATACTCTTTGCCAGGTCCAAAGATGGAACATATGCCACTTGAGCAAATGATTCCTCGAATTTCGGAGTGGTTGGATACTGAACCATCCTAGTACGGATATATGTCGTTTTTAAATTGTGCCAATTTAGGGGGAAGACCTATGAAATCAGAAAAAATCTCGGATGCTGTAGTGCGCAGGCTGCCGGTATATCTGCGTTATCTTAATGAATTGAGCCGCCGTGAAGTTCCAACGGTATCGTCTCAGGAGCTAGGTCAAAAGCTGGACCTCAACCCTGCACAAATACGTAAGGATCTAGCCTATTTCGGTGATTTTGGCCGTAAAGGCATCGGATATGATGTGTCATATCTGATTGAGAAGATTCGCCAGATACTTAATCTTGACCAACAAATCAATGTTGCTCTGGTTGGGGCAGGTAATCTCGGGCAAGCATTATCCAATTACAATGCGTATCTTAAGGACAACATGAAAATTGTTGCTATTTTTGATACATCAGCAGAAAAAATCGGAACCCAAATTAACAGCATTACAGTCCAGCCCATTGAAGAGTTGGTTGAGACTGTAAGGCAAAATCATGTTCGAATCGGTATTATTACTGTACCTAATATCGAGGCTCAGCGTGTAGCAGATCAGCTTGTGGAGGCGGGGATTGGCGCGATCTTGAATTTTGCCCCGACAATTCTTAAGGTCCCTTCAGATGTGCGTGTTCATGCGGCAGATTTCACAACCGATCTGATGAGCTTGGCGTATTATTTGAGTGCTGGAAAGGAAGTAACAGTAGATGAGTCGTAAATGGTTGATCAAAAATGGAGCGTTTGCAGTACTGGATACAAACAAACCTGTAATTCACGGGTACATGTTGATAGAAGGAGATAAGATCACTTATATCGGTGAGGAACGGCCTGAAGGAGTAGAAGGGGCTGAAACTTTTGATGGTAAAGGTCTGCTCTTTCTTCCGGGACTTATCAATACCCACGGACATGCTGCTATGTCCTTGCTTCGTGGATATGGAGATGATCTAGCGCTTCAAGTATGGCTTCAAGAAAAAATGTGGCCTATGGAGGCTAAATTTACTAGTGAAGATGTATACTGGGGTACGGCTCTATCAGCGCTTGAAATGCTGAAGGGTGGAACGACGACATTCCTGGATATGTACGATCATATGGATCAAGTAGGTAAAATTGTTGAAGAATCAGGTATGCGCGCAGTGCTGACTCGTGGAGTAATTGGTTTATGTCCGCCTGAGGTACAGCAACAAAAGCTGGATGAAGCTGTTGCATTTGCTCGGGATTGGAATGGGAAAGCAGATGGACGAATTACGACAATGATATCACCGCATTCGCCATATACCTGCCCGCCAGATTATATCGAGAAATTAGTTCAGGCTGCGCACGACTTGAATTTGCCTTTGCATACTCATATGTCAGAGACTAGAGCAGAGGTTCAGCAAAATGTGGATGATTACGGTGTTCGCCCTGTGCAGCATTTATTGAACCTTGGAGTGTTTTCACGCCCAACGCTGCTTGCTCACGCTGTTCATTTAACTGACGAAGAAATTGAAGTACTCGCAGCCCATAAGGTAACAGTATCTCACAATCCGGGCAGTAATCTTAAGCTGGCTAGTGGAATAGCCAGAGTACCAGAGCTTCTTAAGGCTGGTGTAGTTGTGTCACTTGGAACTGATGGTCCAGCGAGTAATAACAATCTTGATATGTTCGAGGAGATCAGACTTGCTGCTCTTATTCATAAAGGTGTGTCAGGAGACCCAACGGCAGTTCCAGCAAGAGAAGCACTATTGATGGGTACAGATTATGGTGCGAAGTCTCTTTTCCTGGATAACACGGGTAGATTAGCAGCTGGAATGAAAGCAGACTTTATTGCAGTGAACACAGAGCAGGCTCATTTCCTGCCTCGGACGGATTACGTCTCACATGCAGTGTATTCTGCTGGTCCTAAGGATGTTGAACATGTATGGGTTGACGGCAAACAAGTGGTTAGAAACGGAGAATGCTTGACACTGGACGAGGAACGTGTACGTTTTGAAGCACAATCTGCGTTTGAAGGTTTGCTCTCTCGATAGGATGAATAGTATAAATATAATTAAGATGAAAATACCGTTTATCGCATGGATCTGGAAAGGAAGAGAAGGTTGAAGAAGAGAACGAAATGGATCTTGTTATCCATACTGATCCTCCTGCTCGTAATCTTTGGCCTTCATCGATTCTATATTTTTATACAGCAGGATTTGTGGCAGGGTGAGAAAGCCGCTATGGAACGGGCTAAAAGCGAAGCTGGCATTGTTGAAGTCGATCAGGTATGGAAATCGGTCTGGGACGAAGTATGCTGGGTTGTAGAAGGTAAGAATGAAGCTGGCGAGGACGTGGTGGTATGGCTGCTTGAAGGCAAGGAGCCTACGGTGAAATTGCTTAGCGAAGGTGTATCAGAAAGTCGTATTCTTAGTATCATTCATAAGGATTTCCCGCAAGTAGATATCATCAGATTGGTTCCTGGAATTTATGAGGGCAAAGAAGTGTGGCAATTGTTCTATAAAGAAAAGGCTCATCATTACTATCGATTCTTCAGCTTTAGTGATGGTGCTCCACTTTCAGAAGTGTTTACATTGCCGAATCGCTAATCTATATAAAAGGTCTTGTTGCTTGCCAGATGTTGATCTGGATGGTGACAAGATCTTTTTTTGTGTCGATAACTGCTAACATTTAGATACAAAACAAGTTTGCGGATAGAGTACCAGATAAATAGATGCAATCATTGCTGATTTTAATCCAAATCGTATATACTCTGTGATATACTATTTATTGTGTTTAGTATATACGTGAATGATATATTATTATATAAGGGGGACAACACGTGAAACTGCGTATAGTACCGATTGTTGTGAGCGTGGCGGTTTCGGCGTTACTGTTGTTTGGTGGTTGGTATGCCTATCGACAGTGGGCGGTGGAGAGCCCGTTCGAGAAAATGGTTGAGAGCTATAATGGTGTTCATCAAGTGCAGCTTGATATCAATCAGACTCAGGTAATTGCTAAGCTGGAATTGACTACGGGAAGCAACTTGGGTGAGCTCGTACGTCAAATGGAAAAGGACGGTAAACAATGGATCGGAGATCGCGAGCTCAAGGTAGAAGTAAAGGATAGTGCTCCGGAAACACTGAACGATCTGTGGGAAGAAGCTTTGTTCCCGGTTGCGCAAGCGATGGAGAACAAACAGTACACCGAAATTACAACAACGCTTGATCAGCTGCAAACAAAGAACAATTCAGTAACAGCTAGTGCGGATATGGACGAAAACAACGTATACATCACTCTTACGGATGCACAGGGCAGCAAGTATATTATTTTACCTCGGGCTCCTCAAAAAATGGGGGTGCTGTGATGCGAAAATGGATTCTTGAGATTGGAATCGGGTTTGTACCTGTATTAGTTCTTTTTCTGGCTTTCATTGGGGTCAATGTATTTCCTTTAGTAGCAATCCTCATATTGGCAGGCGTGATGTATGCTGCCATCAAAATGCGTGGTGGAATTACTGCACTGGTTCCGCAAAAGAATAAACGAAAGATCGCGACTTCCAATAAGCTGACTTTTGATCAAATTGGCGGTCAGGAGAGTGCCAAACAGGAGCTGCGTGAAGCCCTTGATTTTATGGTTCGTCATGAAGAAATCAAAAAATTCGGTATTCGTCCGATTAAAGGTATTCTGTTAACAGGTCCTCCGGGAACAGGTAAAACATTGTTAGCAAAAGCAGCTGCGCAATATACTAATTCTGCGTTCGTAGCCTCTTCAGGCAGTGAGTTTGTGGAAATGTATATTGGTGTCGGGGCTAGTCGAATCCGTGAGCTTTTTAGAGAAGCAAAAACCCGGGCAGCTAAGGAGAATAAGGAAAGTGCGGTTATTTTTATAGATGAAATTGATGTCATTGGAGGTAAACGTGAAGGGGGGCAACAGCGTGAATACGATCAAACGTTGAACCAACTCCTTACTGAAATGGATGGTATTTATACATCCGATTCTCCGCGAATTTTGCTTGTAGCAGCAACAAACCGCAAGGAGATGCTAGATAGTGCATTACTTCGTCCTGGACGTTTTGATCGGCATATTCAGGTGGATCTTCCAGATAAAAAGGGTAGACGTCATATCTTGGAACTGCATGCGGTTAATAAACCGTTAAGTAAGGACGTTAGCCTTGATAAAGTAGCTGACGAGTCATACGGCTTCTCAGGCGCCCAGTTAGAGAGTGTTATGAACGAGGCGGCGATCTATGCCATGAGAGATGAACTTGATGAAATTAAGCAGGGCCATTTGTCTCTGGCTATTGATAAAGTGATGCTTGGCGAAAAGACGGACCGCGAATCAACAGAGGAAGAAAAACGTCGTGTTGCGATCCATGAGCTGGGACATGCGATTGCTGCGGAAGCAGTTTCGCCAGGCAGTGTAAATCAGGTAGCTCTCAGCCCTCGCGGCAGGGCGCTTGGATATGTACGTCACAATCCTCAGGATGAGAAGTATTTATATACCAAAGCATACCTGGAGGGCCAAATTATTGTAGCTTTGGCCGGAGCGGCCGCTGAAGAGATCTATTATGGGGGACGCAGTACAGGGTCCAGCAATGATTTTGAACAAGCGTTAAATATTGTTCACACCATGATGACCTCAGGACTGACATCTCTGGGAATAGTAAACATGGATATGGTGACAACAGAAGTGCTGATGAAGGAAAATTCGACAATTTTAGAGAATCTAGCAACGAGAAGCAAACAGATTTTGCTGGAATATTCTGAAATTTTTGATCATTCGCTAGAAATACTACTGCGGGAAGAACGGCTTTCTGGTGAGCAATTCCGTTGTCAATTTGGTGACAGAAGCAATTTACCGGCATAAAAATTTATGCCGGTTATTTTTTTTACTTTTTCTTCGTGCTAAGGTATTATTAGAAGTTGGGTATTAAAGAATGTATTATTCGACATCAAGGAACAATATGATGCAGATGAAGGCGAAAGGATGGGACGAGAAGACCATGAACTTTAAAAGAATAGGTGTCATTGGTGGCGGTACTATGGGCCAAGGCATAAGCGAAATGCTTGCAGCCAAAGGACTTGATGTACTACTCGTAGAAGAAACAGCGGAGAAACTTGACCATGCTTATGGCATGATAGAAACGAGCCTCGACAAGCAGCTCGAGAAATGGGCGATTACGAAAGCAGAGAAAAAATTAATTTTATCTAAAATTCATAAAGTTACTCATTTTGCCGAACTCGGTACCTGTGATATGGTGATCGAGACCATTTCGGAGGATTTGGATGCAAAAAGAGAAGTATTCAAGCAGCTTGACCAGGTTTGTCCAAGCAACATTATTTTGGCAAGCAACACGTCTACACTTAGCTTGACAGAAATTGCAGGCTCAACTATTTATCCTGAGCGTGTAATAGGCATGCATTTCATTTATCCTGTGGCGAAAATCAATTTAGTCGAAATTATTCGGGGGTTGAGAACATCGGATACCACTTTTGAAGAAACGAAACGTTTCGTTGAAGAAGTCGTTGATAAGCATGGAATCATGGTTTATGAATCTCCGGGATTCGTTACTTCCCGAATTATTTGTCTTATGATTAACGAAGCTCTCCATGTGCTTGGAGAAGGCGTTGCAAGTCCTGAAGATATCGACGATGCTATGCGCGTCGGTTATCAGTTCCAATACGGACCTCTTGAGATGGCAGACCGTTTCGGTCTTGATTCGGTACTGGCAGCTCTTGAGCGTATGTTCCGTGAATTTGGAGAACTGAAATACCGGCCTTCTTTTGTCTTGAAGAAAATGGTTCGTGCTGGCTCACTGGGTGTGAAGACAGGCGAAGGATTTTTCAAATACGACAAGGATGGTGACCGGATATGAAACTTTTAGTCATTAATGCGGGTAGTTCATCAGTAAAATATCAATTGTATGACATGACAGACGAATCTGTTTTGGCTAAAGGTTTAGTTGAACGTATTGGTATGGATTCTTCCATTCTTACACATAAACCTACCGGCAAGGAAGAAGTAACTGAAGTCAGTGAAATTCTGGAGCATACAACGGCAATCCGTAAAGTACTCGACAAATTGATTGATAAAGAATGTGGTGTTCTCGCTTCTGTAGATGAAATCCAGGCTGTTGGACACCGCGTTGTTCACGGGGGCGAAGTTTTCAAGGGCTCAGCGCTCGTAACTGGAGAGGTTAAGTCAGAAATTCGTCGTCTTTTCGATTTGGCTCCACTTCATAATCCACCTGCCGTTCTGGGTATTACTGCGGCTGAGAAGAATATGCAAGGTGTGCCTCAAGTCGTAGCTTTTGATACAGCTTTCCATCAAACGATGGAAGAGAAGGTATTCTTGTATCCAATCCCTAAAGTATTGTATAAGAAACATCATGTCCGTCGTTACGGAGCACATGGTACTTCTCATGAATATGTCAGTAAAGTAGCGGCTGAATATTTGGATCGTCCGCTCGAAGATTTAAAAATTATCACTTGCCATATCGGCAACGGCGGTAGCTTGACTGCTGTTAAAGGTGGGGTTTCCATGGACACATCAATGGGGCTTACTCCGCTTGAAGGTCTAATGATGGGTACTCGTAGTGGTGATTTGGACCCGGCTGTAGTTACGTTTGTTATGAACAAGGAAGAGCTATCCTTAAGTGAAGTGAATTCCATGCTGAACAAGCACAGCGGCTTGCTTGCGATCTCTGGTTCCAGCAGTGACATGCGTGACATTACGGACGGCATGGCTGAAGGTGATCCAAACGCAACGTTAGCTTTTGAAATGTACGAATACCGTTTGCGCAAATACATCGGCTCCTATGCTGCAGCTATGGATGGAGTAGATGTTATCGTGTTTACTGCAGGTATTGGTGAGAACTCCGCAGTAGTTCGTGAAAAAGTATGTGAAAACCTAACTTATCTTGGCGTGGAAGTGGACCCGGAATTGAATAAAATACGTTCTGGTGAACCTCGCCGCATTTCAACACCTAACTCCAAAGTCGAAGTATTGGTCATTCCAACGAATGAGGAATTGATGATTGCTCGCGATACTTATCGTATCGTTCAGGAAAACCAATAATAAACCACATAGTATGTTAGAGGAGAGATAGACATGGCGATCAAAAGTGTGATCCGTCAGGTTAATGAGCACGTCGGCCAAACCGTCGTGATCGGCAGTTGGCTTAATAATAAGCGTTCCAGTGGAAAAATCGTATTTTTGCAGCTTCGCGACGGTACTGGTTATATTCAGGCTGTAGTAGTAAAGAGTGAGGTTTCTGAAGAAACTTGGAACAATGCCAAAAGTTTGACTCAGGAATCATCGATGTATGTGACAGGTGTTATTCGTGAAGAACCTCGAAGCCACTCAGGCTACGAAATGACAGTTACTGATCTGGAGATCATACATTTAACGGAAAATTATCCGATTACACCGAAGGAACATGGCGTTGATTTCCTAATGGACCATCGTCACCTGTGGCTTCGTTCCAACAAGCAGCGGGCGATTATGGTTATTCGTGCGGAGATCATTCGTGCGGTGCAGCAGTTCTTTGATCAAAATGGCTTTACTTTGGTCGATCCGCCTATTTTGACACCTACATCTGCAGAAGGAACAACAAATCTGTTCCATACGAAATATTTTGATGAGGATGCATATTTGACGCAAAGTGGTCAGCTTTACATGGAAGCTGCTGCGATGGCGCTTGGGAAAGTATATTCGTTCGGACCTACCTTCCGTGCTGAAAAATCCAAAACACGTCGTCACTTGATTGAGTTCTGGATGATCGAACCGGAAATGGCTTTTACAGATCATGAGGAAAGCCTCAAGGTACAGGAACAATTTATTTCACATGTAGTACAATCCGTTCTGACGAACTGCAAGGATGAGCTGGAGGCCGTAGGAAGAGACGTCAGCAAGCTTGAAAGTATTAAGGCTCCATTCCCTCGTGTAACTTATGATGAGGCAATCGAGTTCCTGCATACTAAAGGCTTTGATATTCCTTGGGGTGAGGATTTTGGTGCACCGCATGAAACTGCGATTGCAGAGCAGTATGAAAAACCTGTATTTATAACACATTATCCTGCAGGAATTAAGGCTTTCTACATGAAGCCTGATCCAAATCGTCCAGAAGTAGTGCTCTGCGCCGACATGATTGCTCCAGAAGGATACGGAGAAATTATTGGCGGCTCTCAGCGTATTGATGATCCTGAATTGATGGAAGAACGCTTCAAGGAACATAATCTGTCCGAAGAGACGTACAAGTGGTATATGGATCTTCGTAAATATGGCTCAGTTCCACACTCCGGATTTGGTCTTGGATTGGAGCGTACTGTTGCGTGGATATGCGGACTTGATCACGTTCGGGAGACGATTCCTTTCCCTCGTATGCTGTACCGCCTTTATCCATAAGAAAGGTAGAGAAACGTATGGCCATGAGCGAAGGTTGGAAGGTATGGGCAAAAGGAATCTCTTACGGGTTGGAGTCCGGGACCGTGAATGTTCCCTATGCACTACTGGCGCATTACGGAGCACTTCGCTTATCGGAAATGGAAGTGATGCTGCTTATGCAACTGCTTGCATTTAGACAGAGTGAGCAGAGCGATTTTCCGTCAATGGATCAGCTGGAGTCAAGAATGGGAACGGCTCCCGGAGAACTTCCGCAAGTCATCCAACGTCTGATGAAGGACGGATGGATATCGATTGATGAGGATCTGGATGAAAGAACAGGTATTCAAATTGAACGCTATAATCTTTCAGGGATGTATGCAAAGCTCGGACAGCATATGGCCGAGCAGCGCTCTTCGGTTCGTCGTGGCACTACCCCGACCCAGCAGGAGGAAGCGCCTTTGCCATCCAGAGATGAACAGGAACGTAATTTGTTCGTCATTTTTGAAAAGGAATTTGCACGTCCATTAACACCAATGGAATGTGAGACTATTTCGGGATGGGTGGATGAGGACGGATATCCCGATGAACTGATATTGCTTGCCCTCAAGGAAGCGGTGTTTGCCGGCAAAGTGCACTTTCGTTATATTGACCGAATTCTGCTCGAGTGGAGCCGAAATCGTGTGAAAACTGTAGAGGATGCCAAAGCTTATACCCAGAGATTCAGAGGCGGGATGAGATAGCAACATTATACTCATTGACTCATACTAGAACTGAATGCTAGCAATATAGACAGCCTCAGCGGGTTGACTTAATAACCTGCTGAGGCTGTTTTTTGCGTGTACTATTTTTACATCAATTTGATTTTATCATCATACAATCTAGTAGAATCAATGATAAAGTTAAAGTGTGTAAAAATAGTATTTTGTGAAGGTGGAGTTGTTATGATCGGTTGGATTATATATAAGCATTTAGTGAATGAGGTCAAGCCTGAGATGTTTGAGATTAAGAGGCTTATTGATGAAGCAGAGAAGCAAGGGATCGATATACGGGTGCTCGCTCCTGAACAGTTCGAACTGATTGTAACCAGAGATGATCGCAAGAGTATTATGGTTGATGGGGAGGTGCTGCCGCTTCCTGATTTTGTATTGCCGAGGATGGGGGCGGGCACTAATTATTTTGGACTGGCACTGATCCGTCATTTGGAGCGTCTGGGTGTTCGTACATTTAATTCTTCACAGAGTATTGATACAGTAAAAGATAAGCTATATACTCAACAGATTTTAGCAGAATCCAATCTACCTGTTCCGAAAACGATGCTGATACGCTCGAAGGTCGATGTGGACTTGGTAGAAAAGCATTTGGGATTCCCTGTAGTGGTGAAGACGATATCAGGATCACAGGGGAATGGAGTTTTTCTTGCTGAGACGAAGTTAAAGTTTATTGATTTAATTGAAATGATTAACGCATATAAAGAGAATGCTACGATGATATTGCAGGAATTTGTAGAGTCAAGCAGAGGGGTGGATCTGCGTGTGCTTACAATTGGGGGAAGAGCCGTTGCGGCGATGAAGCGATTTTCCGGGAATGATAGCTTCAAAGCGAATTATTCACGTGGAGGCAAGGTAGAGCCCTATGAGATCAATCCTGAAATTGAATGGCTGGCTCTTGAAACAGCCAGACTTTTGAATCTTGATATCGCTGGCATTGATTTGCTCTTTGACGGGGAGCACTATAAAATATGTGAAGCAAATTCTTCACCCGGGTTTGAAGGGTTGGAGTCATGCTGTAATGTAAACATTGCGGAAGAGATATACAATTTTTTAAGAGTGAGGTTGAGTCGATTTTAAATGTGGTTATAGCATATTAATTGAAAAATAAAAAAAGGGGTCAGCCATCAGTGAAGAATAGGAAACATTATCACTGGGCTGACCGAAATATATATATATTGGGGAGAGGATAACATGGTTAAGAACGTACGAGTTAAATAAAATCAGGTATTAACTATGAAACTGGTCATGCTCGCTTACTTGTTGAGCTCGATTTGTCCATACCCATAGGTTTCAAACCAACCTTTGATTGTTTCGAAATCCTTGGAGAACGAAAGGCTAAGGAGCAGCATAACTCTGGCGTGAGCTGCATTAAGGTTGCCGCCTGCAATGATGCCTTCACCACTGCTGTAGTTGCTGCCAGATCCGGTGCGTGTCGTCGTTACGAAGACCACGCCCTTTTCAATGGCCGCTTTGCGTTCTTCGCTCATCGCTTTCGATATCCCTCCAGCTCCAGTACCCGCAGTTACGATACCTTTAGCTCCTGTTGCAACATAGCCGCTAATAGCACCCGCTCCAGCATCTTGGTAGGAGTACGCAATCTCAACTTTGGCTAAATCTGATTTGGAGATTTTAGTCAAATCAAAAGGTGTAGCCCATGAGGTTGCTGGTTTTAGTGCTCGGAATGGAGCGCGATATACAGAAATGACGTCACCGTCAATGTAACCTAATGCACCAATTTCAGGTGTAACAAATGTATCAGTACGGTAGGAGTTGCTCTTGGTTACATCTCGTGCTGCATGAAACTCATCATTGAGCATAAGTACTGTACCGAAATATTTTGTCTTGCCGCTAGCGGCGAGTTTGATAGCATTGTAGAGATTGGCTGGAGCATCCGTTCCGATGACTGTCCACGGTCTCATCGATCCTGTGATGACTACAGGTTTTGGGCTGCGAACCGTTAAGTCCAGGAAATAAGCGATCTCTTCCATGGTGTCTGTTCCGGTAGTAACTACTACACCATCCTGGGTTTTAAGAGCTTCATCCACTTTGAGAGACAACTCATACAATTGCTGCATAGTATATGCGCTTGACCCAGAGTTTCCGAATTGATAAGTGCTTACTTCGGCAATTTTATCCTTGTTCGGTAATGATTTCACCATGTCTTCAATAAGCAAAGTTCCTGCTTTATAATTGGTAAAGCTCGTTGCATCCACGGATTGTCCGGCCATCGTGCCTCCAGTTGCGATAACCTGCACTTTAGGCAGCTTTTTAACTGTTTCTGCTACAATAGAACCTTGAGTTGTATTGACAGTAGCTGCAGATGCTGGAGATGCATACAAGTTTGGAAGTACGGCGGTCACCGCAAGTCCTGTTGCTAGAATCCATTTTAAACTGTTAGTTTTCCATTTTTGCATTGAATCAGCCTCCATGATGTTGTGAGAATTATGTAACTTTATGTGACTCGGATTGTGTTTCCTTGAAGTGATTATATATCCATGTTAGATATATTAACAAAACTCATATTTTATGATGAAAGCGATTAAACCTTATATTATCGTTGATTTCCTGCTTTATATTAAAATTTATATATCTAGTTTCTAAATACATAACAAATTAATGTTATTTAAATTAACACAAACATAACGTAATAGCGTAGAAAAAAAGTTCAATATTTTTTTAAAGCTAATGCAGGGGTAACTTTGTTTTGATACGTCTATTTAATAGGGAAGGAGGGGAGAGTTATTGATGATGAGAAGCTAATCCTGAAAATCAGGAAAGGTGAGCGGAACGCTTTTCGAGAGCTTGTCACACGGTATGGGGACTATATTTTTAAAGTAACATTCTCAGTGCTTAGAGATGAAAAAGAAGCGGAAGACGCAGCACAGGAAACTTTTCTCCAGGTGTACAAATCTCTCCCCGATTACCGTTCTCAAGGATTCAAGACATGGATGACTCGAATCGCTTTAAACAAGGCAATAGATCTCAAACGAAAGAAGGATCGCAGACGTGAAGAGCAATGGGATCCGATAGACGTCGATCTTCAAGTGATTGATGAGAAGCCAGAGGTGGTTCAAGGAATTATAGATATTGAGCAAAGTGAGGAGCTCAGAAATAAAATCGCTGCAATGCCGCCAGGACACAAAATCATAGTTTCTTCGTTCTATCTGAAAGGAAAAAGCTATGAGGAAATAGCATCAGAACTAAATGTGACGGTGAAAACAGTAGAATCTAAATTGTACCGCGCAAGAGCTTGGATGCGTGAGCATTGGAAGGAGGAGGAATGGAGATGAGTAAAGGAGAACATCGAGAAAATGCTTTGTGGAGTGATTACATACTGGGGAAGTTACCTCCTGAAAAAGAACAGCAGCTTGAAAATCTTCTGATTGAGGATGAAGAGACTTTTCAGATGTATTTGCATGAGCTGGAGGAGCTTAAGGGAGAGCTGCCTACACTCGGCAATCAAGAATTGTTTACTCACAGTATCATTTCTGCACTTCCTTCTAGTAAAAAGAGAGGCGTTGAGCAGGCTGTGAAATCGAAAGTCAGTAGTAGCCGAAATCTTCCTTTCTACCACTATCTTATTGCTGCATCTATCACTTTATTGCTCATGGGAAGTGGATTTTTTGATTTGTTGTCAATAGAGGCGGGTCAATCAATGGACAGGAACAGAACGGTATCGATAAGCGATAAATGGATGAATGTAACCTCTAAATGGATGGATTCCTTAAGAGATCCTTCGCCTAAAAAGTAGAAACAAGAAAGGATGATAAATTTTGCAATATTATCGAAATAAAATGCTGGCATTCCTTTTGAATTTTTTGCCGGGACTCGGTCATTTATATTGGGGCAATAAAGGAAGAGGTTTTACCTATCCGCTCATGTTCTTCGGAGGACTATTTATGGGCGGTGTGCTGGCTGCGATGAGTAGTGAAGGGGAAATATTTTTAGTTGCTTTGGTTTTAGCTTGTATTCTCTGGGTGATCAGTATGATCGATTTGTTCGTCTCCATGCTTCGGCACCCTGTAAATTTACAGAACGCGGGACAGGAACTAGGTTATGTACCTGCCATGAGAAAGGGAGAAGCTGATAGCGAGCGGTTTTTTACAATTTTGCTATCATTCATTCCGGGTCTGGGACATTTTCAAATGGGCTTGATGCAAAGAGGTCTATCTTTCCTTATTATGTTCTTCGGCTTGATCACTATGATGTTTTTTGTCACGGGCATCACGCATGAATCTGTATTTTTGCTCTTTTTAGGCTTGCTCCCGATCATATGGCTGTATTGTATGTTTGACGCGGTGCAGCTCATTCATCGCAAACAAGCAGGGGAATTGCTTGAAGATCGTACTCTTTTTAATGAATGGGAATCCGGTAGAATTGAAGGCAGACGCAGTAAAGTGCTTGCTACATTGTTATCAGCTTTTCCTGGGGCGGGGCAAATGTATTTAGGACTTCAAAAAAGAGGTTTGCAGCTAATGGTACTGTTTTTGAGCAGCTTCTATATAATCGATGTGTTGAGACTGTCGGTGTTTTTATTCATCGTCCCAGTTATTTGGTTCTACAGCTTTTTTGATGGATTACAGCAAACAAGTCGCTACGGCATACTGCCTATGGAGGATATTCCTTTAATAAAAGGTAGAGCTAACCAGGAGCATTGGCTGGGAATTATTTTGGTTCTGCTAGGGGTTTATTATATCGTGATGAATTTGCTCGTTCCTACATTTGATAGATGGTATCCTGATTTGCGAATCTACTACAGAATTCAAGAATATTTGCGTCCGGCGCTCGTCTCGGTTATTCTTATCGGTGGTGGTATTAAACTGCTCTCACGCAAAAATAAAAAACAGTTGCTTTGGGATGACGAAGAACTGTAATTTGCGAGCGAACTTAATAGAGAGTTTGGTACTGGACAGGAAGGAATAGGAGGCAGCTTGTGGACAACTGGATTACAGATACGATGGAGCAGTTCGGGTACATAGGAATTCTATTGCTGATTGCTCTTGAAAATGTATTCCCGCCAATACCATCAGAGGTTATATTGACATTTGGCGGCTTTATGACGACTTATACTAGTTTGACGAGAACAGGAGTCATCATTTCAGCTACGTTAGGCTCAATTTTAGGTGCGGTAATATTGTACGGCATCGGGTATCTCATTAATGTTGACAAGTTGGAGAGATGGATAGAGAAATATGGTCGTTTCTTACGTCTGAAAAAAGAAGATATTCGCAAAGCAGATAAATGGTTTGATCGTTACGGTTACTGGACAGTGTTATTTTGTCGGCTGATTCCTGTTATTCGTAGTTTGATCTCGATTCCCGCGGGGATGTCAAAGATGAAGTTTGGTCTTTTTCTGCTATTTACCACTATAGGCACTTTAACTTGGAATATTATACTTGTTACGGTTGGAGCTGCACTTGGAGGCTCATGGGATACAATCCTTGAATTCATGGATGTTTACTCCAATATTGCGTACGTATTCCTTGCGGTCATTGCGCTGGTCTGTGGTTATTTCTTAATCCGCAACTTCAAAAAAAGAAAGCTCTGAGACAACTAGAAGGAGAGAACGTAATAAATGGATTGGATTAGCATCATAAAAGCTATTATTCTTGGTTTGGTGGAAGGGTTAACTGAATTTGCTCCAGTCTCTTCAACTGGTCATATGATCATAGTTGATGATATGTGGCTGAAGACCGAGCAATTTTTATCATCGAAATATGTGGCTAATACATTTAAAGTAGTTATACAGCTTGGATCGATTCTGGCCGTGTTAGTCGTATTTAAGGATCGGTTTATTGATTTGCTTGGGTTATCGAGGTTCACTCGTAAAAATAAGGGCCAGATACAACATGCAGGCTCTCGCCTAAAGCTGGGACAGGTCATCGTTGGGTTAATTCCTGCGGGTGTGCTGGGCTTGCTCTTTGAAGATTTTATAGACGAGTATCTCTTCTCGACATATACAGTGCTGATTGGATTAGTGATTGGTGCAATATTGATGATCTTTGCTGATAAGCTGAGACCGAAGCGGGCGAAGGTGGAAAGTGTTGACCAAATGACCTACAAGCAAGCTTTCTCCATCGGTTTGTTTCAATGTCTATCTATTTGGCCAGGCTTCTCTCGATCAGGGTCGACGATTTCTGGAGGTGTACTCCTTGGCTTAAGCCATCGTGCCGCATCAGATTTCACCTTTATTATGGCTGTGCCGGTGATGGCTGGTGCAAGCGCATTATCACTGCTAAAAAACTGGCAGTATTTTACTCTTGATGCTTTGCCGTTCTTTATTGCAGGATTTATTAGCGCATTTGTGTTCGCACTTATCTCAATTCGTTTCTTCTTGAAGCTGATTGACCGAATCAAGCTTGTGCCTTTTGCAATTTATCGAATTGTGTTAGCGATCGTCATTTGGGTAATCTTTTTTTAATAAGGTTTGAGTAGAGGCTGTCCCACTCTTGTTAGTGGGGCGGCCTTTGTTATAGATTGGTGGGCCGGTTTACTATTTGGAGAAAATGATCTTCATTTTCGTGTAAATACGGTTGATATGTCCGTCTGCATTATAAAGGAAGCTGAGTCCCTTCCCAGCACGTTGTAGAAGGAAAGGCTGCAAAAGTGCAGGAATTATCGAGTAGTTAGAGTAAATCAAGCTCAAAGCCTGCATAAGTGCAGGAAATACATTAAGTTTAG
>RCUF01000075.1_pt1 | contig 66937 bp, 65 predicted proteins | sample 2166311 | NCBI WGS metagenome assembly RCUF01 (sample SAMN09932608, study PRJNA488358) | compost metagenome | feature: garden; material: soil; isolation source: compost soil in 4-hydroxybenzonitrile-enriched culture | place: Germany: Experimental Botanical Garden Goettingen | collected 2016-01-27
TGCATGTATTAGGCACGCCGCCAGCGTTCGTCCTGAGCCAGGATCAAACTCTCCAATAAAGTTATTGAAAAGAGCGATAGCTCATTTTGAATCTGACGAGATTCATATCTCATTGTTTGAATCTCACTTGCGTGAAATTCGCTCACTCGTTGTTCAGTTTTCAAAGATCAACTTCATTTCTTTTACCGAGCATCTCTCGCTCAGCAACTTTTATATCTTATCATATCCCCACCAAGTTTGCAAGCATTTATTTTAATTTCTTCTGGATGTTAACCTTGGAAACTAAATGCTGCTTCCACTCTGATTTCTCAGTGTCTTCTTGGCCGGAATTAGAATATACCACGCTGAAATATAAATTACAACCCTTTTTTTAAAGAAAAGTTGTAACTCTTTAAACCATCCGTGCCACGATCAATCGTCGGTACTCAGTGTGAGCACACTCCCTATTTACCACATGTTTCCGATACTTTTACCTTCTCCTACATCTTGTGTATTTCTTTCTTATCAGGAATCTTACGTGGCCATAAGGTATAACTAAAGCTAACTGCGAAGTCAATGGCCAATATAATCCCCCACACTCTGACTAAGCTGGCAAATGCCATCGTGCGCTCTGTATCTCCGACCCACCAGATCATGGCAAGCAGCACTCCACAGCCTATACACCAGGACAGAAGATGTCGATACCACCCGCTACGCTCCTGACGTGCACACTCACGTCCATAAAGCTTCTGCGTGACAGGCTTCTCCCCGCCCTTGAACCAATACAAAAAACGTCGATCGGCCCATGCGATCATTTTATGACCATAAGCAATGCTTACTCCCACATAAACTGCCGCTAACCCGTGAACCATACTCGCCATAGCTCCCCGCTGCAAATCCATAATAGTAGCGACAAGAAGTATTACGTCTATAACAGGTGTGACCATCAACATGACAGCACCCAATCGTTTTAAGCCTAGCACGTAGCGGACACTTAAACCTGCTACAACAAACACCCAGAAAGCTATTTCACAAGCTATAATAAAGTACGCTATCATTTGCCGACCTCCTTTTTATAATAACACAACTGTACTAAATAATTTAACACAATTGTATTATAATAATCAAGCATGCTATAATGCCGACATGCCTAAAATAGTGGATCATCAAAAGCAGCGCAAACTGGTAGCCGAAGCTGCCTGGCGCGTCATACTCAGAGATGGCATCGAGCAAGCCTCCGTCAGGCATATTGCCGAGGAAGCCGGAATTTCAGCCGGTTCGATGCGTCATTATTTCTCAAGCCAGTCAGAGCTATTTCTGTACGCCATGAACCTGGTATCCGAACGTGTATCGGAACGGCTGAATCAATTGCAGCTCAAGGGTGAGCCCTTAGACAACGTCAGGCATTTTCTGATGGAGCTTCTACCCACTTCGGATGAGAAAATGGCTGAAATGGGGGTGTGGTACGCTTTTACAGCCAAGTCCAAAGCCGATCCCGCTCTGCGGAAGCAGGCCGACAAGGTCTACGGTGAGCTTAGACAGGCAATAGCTAATGTAGTCTTACACCTTGTTCGACAAGACCTTGCCATGACTGATCTTGATCAGGAGTTGGAGACAGAGCGTCTGTACGCGCTCATTGATGGCTTGGCTGTCCATGCCATTCTTCGGCCTGAGCAAGTGAATAATCAAATCATGGAGGATGTGCTTATGCGTCACCTCACATCCCTATGCCGAGGGGAACAGTAGCAGTCATTCAAAAAATGAAAACATACCAAAAAAACCGCAAGGCACGAAGCAATTTCCCACGATGATAGCATAGGGGCTGCTCGCGATACCTGCGGTTTTTTTGTATGAGTACAGTCTGATCACCTCTTATTATCCGATAATAATTCGGCCCTCAGGATGACGGTACAGTTGCTTTTCTTTACGGGGACGCAGTGCATAGGCAATCGTTAACGGCCCAATCCGGCCGACGAACATTGTGAAAGCGATAAGAATCTTTCCTATATCACTCAATTCCGTAGTTACCCCCACAGACAAGCCAACCGTACCAACCGCTGAGGCAGCCTCGAACATGAGCGACAGGAACGGCGCATCCTCAATCACCAGGAGCAGCATAACAACCACCATAAAGATCATGAGCGTAACCATGATAATGGTCAGGGCTCTCATTAGCAGATCCCGCGGAACACGATGACGGAAAAATATAATATCTCGATTGCCCCGAATCATCGCATAGACTGCCCCGATCATGAGCAGGAAGGTTGTAGTCTTGATTCCGCCGCCGGTAGAACCGGGTGAAGCCCCAATGAACATCAGCAGAATGAAGAAGAACTGAGTTGCCTGCCTACTCTCCGTAATATCAATGGTACTGGTACCCGATGAACGTGTGGACACAGACTGAAAGATCGAAGCATAGATCTTCTCGATCCAGCTTAACGAGCCCAAGGTGTGAGGATTGGTGAATTCGAACACGAACAGAACCAGGGCTCCAATCCCGATCAACGCACCGGATACGGAAAGCACGAGCTTCGAATGGAGTGACAGACGCCGGGTCTTGCGATACTCGAATAGATCATTCAACACTACAAAGCCTAACCCACCCGAGATAACCAGCACCGAAGCTACCAGATTGAACAGCCAGTCCCCCGTATAGAACTGAAAGCTATTCCCGAATAAATCAAAGCCACCATTATTGAATAAGGATACTGAATGGAACAGCCCATAATATATCGCCTGACCCAATGGCATTTCTGTTGCCCACCGCAGCGCAAGTATGACAGCAGCAATACCTTCAATGGTAAATGAGAAGATCATAACCTTGCGGACGATGCGGACGATCCCCTCCATGCTCTCCGCATTAATGGCCTCTTTCAGCAGTAACCTGTCCCTGAGCGACAGACGCCGCCCTAGCACCAATGCAAACAACGTAGCCATGGTCATGAACCCCAGACCGCCGATCTGCATCAACACGACAATTACAGTCTCTCCAAAGACCGTAAAGGTAGTCTCCACATCAACGACGACCAACCCGGTCACACAAGCCGCTGAGGTCGCAGTAAAGAAGGCATCCACCCATTGAAGGGATACACCATCCTGGGTCGAGACAGGCAGCATCAACAGCAGCGTGCCAATCGCGATAGTTATGAGGAGCCCAAGCACCAGAATAATAGGCGGTGAGGCCCAGCGGGTAATTTTGACGGTGAGCTTCATAGCTGTCTTCTCTCCATCCATGTTTTCAAGTCCGCACTAAAGTACGTACGTTATTTAAGAAAAAGAGGAACAGGGCATGGATGCGACCTGCCTGATCCTCTTCATTTACATATCACACGATACAGTGAGCTTCTTTAATTATGCTACTCTATTCAGAACTAATTATTCTACAGAGCGGTTACGCATATGTGGGAACAACAGCACATCGCGAATGGAGGCTGCATCCGTCAGCAGCATAACGAGTCGGTCAACACCGATGCCAAGACCACCTGTTGGCGGCATACCATACTCAAGAGCACGGATGAAATCATCGTCCATCTCATGAGCCTCATCATTACCATGCTCACGTTCTACCAACTGTGCCTCGAAGCGCTGACGTTGATCGATCGGATCATTCAGCTCTGTGAACGCATTAGCATGCTCACGCGCTACAATGAACAACTCGAAGCGATCAGTGAAGCGAGGGTCTTCCTCATTCTTCTTCGCAAGCGGCGAGATCTCAACAGGATGTCCTGTAATGAACGTCGGCTGAATAAGAGTCTCCTCTACGAATTGCTCGAAGAAGGCATTCAGGATATGACCGAAAGTCATATGCGGCTCCACGGCCACCTTGTGCTCCTTGGCCAGTCGATGTGCCTCTTCATTCGTCATGTGCTCTCCAAAGTCTACACCCGTGACTTCTTTGACTGCATCTACCATGGACACACGACGCCACTGTGGAGTCAGATCAATCTCACGACCCTGGTAGCTGATGTGCTGGGAGCCCAGCACCTCTTGTGCAATGTGAGCGATCATATTCTCAGTCAATTGCATAATGTCTTTATAATCCGCATAGGCTTCGTACAGCTCAATCATCGTGAATTCAGGGTTGTGACGTGTGGAGATCCCTTCGTTACGATATACCCGACCAATCTCGTATACCTTCTCCAATCCTCCAACGATCAGACGCTTCAAATGAAGCTCAATGGCGATCCGCATGTACAGCTGCATATCCAGTGCATTGTGATGCGTAATGAAAGGCTTCGCAGCGGCCCCACCAGCAATCGAATGCAGAGTCGGCGTCTCCACCTCCAGATATCCCAGTGAATCAAGATAACGACGCATGGACTGAATGATGCGGGAACGCGTAATAAAGGTTTTCTGAACCTCAGGATTCATGATCAGGTCTACATAGCGCTGGCGATAACGCAGCTCTACATCCTTCAGGCCATGATACTTCTCAGGCAGTGGGTAAAGGGACTTGGAGAGGACCTCCAGATCCTGTACCTTCACGGATGTCTCGCCTGTCTTCGTCTTGAAGACTGTTCCTGTCACTCCGATGATATCCCCGAGATCAAGCATGGTGAACGCCTTGTATTTATGCTCAGGCACTGTGTCCAGACGCACATAGATCTGGATACGCCCGCTCAGGTCCTGGATATGGGCGAAGCTTGCCTTACCCATCCCACGCTTGGCCATAATCCGTCCGGCGAGGCTCACTTCAATGTGCTTCTCTTCCAGCTCTTCTTGTGTCAGGTTATCGTACTTGGCGTGAATTTGTCCTGCTTCCTCTGTACGAACATATTTACGACCGAACGGGTCAATACCAAGCGCCCGCAGCTCGTCCAATTTGGCACGGCGAACCTGCAAGAGCTCGCTGAGCTCCTCCCCGGTCTGCTGATTTTCCTGATTCTCCTGGTTCATGTTGTTGTCCTCTTGCATCACTAGGTCAACTCCTTTATTTACTAGCGGCTCAGACCGCTTGATCGATATGCTGTATGCCAGATCCCATCGTCCGCGGAGATTCGTCTAATATCATCAAAGTATGTACTTCCCTGATATCATGAGAAAAAAAGCTTCCCTCAGGAAGCTTTTCGTAATTCCGAAGTTATGGTGTTACTTCTTAATATCCACAATCTTATATTGGATGACGCCTGCAGGAACAGTCACATCAACGACAGTCCCCTTCTTCTTGCCCAGAATGGCTTTACCCACCGGACTTTCATTGGAAATCTTGTTCTGAAGTGGGTTGGATTCTGCCGTTCCCACGATCGTATATTCCATTACATCGCCAAATTCAAGGTCTTCCACAATAACTGTGGCACCGATACCTACCGAGTCAGTATCAATCTCATCACTGTTAATAATGCGTGCGTTGCGCAGCATCTTCTCCAGTGTAATAATGCGGCCTTCGATAAAAGCCTGTTCATTCTTCGCATCCTCGTACTCGGAGTTCTCACTGATGTCACCGTATCCGATGGCTACTTTAATCCGCTCCGCTACCTCGCGGCGCTTAACCGATTTCAGATTCTCAAGCTCTTCTTCCAGCTTCTTGAGACCTTCCTGTGTAAGAATGACTTGTTTATCGCTCATCAACCGATTCTCCTGTCATGGAAAAAGTTAAATGTGCAGCTCATGCACGTTTCGTAACACTATATGCCGTTCTGAGAAAATGAGAACATTCTCTGCAGATGCCTTACTTGAACTCCTCTTGTGGGCGCACCACATCAGAATTTTATACTGAAAGATTATATGGCAAGGTTTTCAAAAAGTCAATGAAGCCTATCAGGATACTTTCGCTTCTTCTTCCTCTGCCGTCTCCAGTCCTGCTACATATTGTTCCAAAATCTGAACCATCTCATCACGCTTTGTCTCTTCCATGATGATGTCCTTGACGCGCGCAGCTCCCTTGAGTCCCTTCAGATACCAGGCCATGTGCTTACGCATCTCACGTACAGCAACAGCCTCACCCTTAAGCGCCACAAGTCTGTCCATATGCAGAATAGCTACGCGAATCTTCTCTTCTGCCGATGGATCGGCCAGCAGTTCGCCAGTCTCAAGATATTGAATGGTACGGTAGAGCATCCACGGGTTACCCAGCGCTCCACGTCCAATCATGACACCATCACAGTTCGTCTCATCCAGCATCCGGCGAGCATCCTCTGGCGTAGCGACGTCACCATTACCAATAACTGGAATAGATACAACCTCTTTAGCCTGCTTGATGTAGCTCCAATCAGCCGTTCCTGTATAGAGCTGCTCACGGGTGCGTCCATGCACACTTATAGCCTGTCCGCCAGCGCGCTCTACCGCAAGGGCATTCTCTACTACGTAGATGTGCTCGTGATCCCAACCGATGCGCATCTTGACCGTTACAGGCTTCTGGACGGCATCCACTACTGCTGAGACCATTTCATAGATTTTGTTAGGGTCGAGCAGCCAGCGTGCGCCAGCATCACATTTTGTTACTTTTGGTACAGGGCAACCCATATTGATATCTATAATATCGGCATTTGTCTCCTGATCCACGACCTTAGCTGCTTCTACCAGTGTCTCCCGATCACCGCCAAAAATCTGCAGGCTGAGCGGCTTCTCACGCTCGTCGACGAACAGCATCTCACGCGTACGCTTGTTGCCATGCATAATCGCCTTGTCGCTAACCATCTCAGCACAGACCAGACCTGTCCCGAATTCCTTCGCAATCAAGCGAAAAGCCGGGTTGCAGACGCCAGCCATCGGGGCCAGCACAACCTGATTCTTCATTTCGATTGAGCCAATCTTCAACATGTTGTCTTCTTTCACTCCTTTAGCTCATCTTCGGGATTCAGTTCCTGGCTACTAATGCCCAGGGCTAACGCAATTTTATCAACGATCTGAGGAGTCGCCTTGCGGTTACCCCTCTCAATGGACCCAATTAACACTAAGGACAGACCTGTCTTTTCAGCTAATTGCTGCTGCGTGTATCCCTTCAGCTTCCTGAAGGCTCGGATTCGATATGCGAGACGCATGTTTTCCACAGCCGAACGCCTCCCTTTCCCTCCACTGTCTCTAGGGCAGTCTGTACTAGATGATGGAGCACAGGCGTGTCAGCCGCAACAACATCCGCTAATGGAACGAGGACAAAAGCCCGTTCCTTCATTCGAGGATGGGGAAGCTCCAGTTCTTCCGTCTGAATGCTCTGATCCTCCATCCACAGCAAATCGAGATCTACTGTGCGAGGGCCCCAACGAATGCTACGCTTGCGTCCTAGTTGCTGCTCTACTTGCAGCATACAGGCAAGCAGCGCCTGCGGAGACAGCGTGGTAGTTACTGTAATGACCATATTCAGAAAAGCGGGCTGATCCAGATACCCTACAGGATCTGTCTCGTAGATTCCAGAACAGCGCAGTAGCTGAATCTGCTCGTGTGCATCCAACAATGCAATCGCAGAGCGCAGCGTCTGTTCCCGATCCCCGAGATTAGCCCCCAAAGCAATATAAGCCTCTGATGATTCAGAGGTCGGATAAGCAGTCATGTACATGTCTCACTTTCTTGTACGATACAGCTCCACCGTCACACCTTGGAAATGGATATCAAAAGGCGGATGCGGCTTCGTGACCCTGACGGTCAATGCATTGACACTAGTATAATTGTCCAGTAGGGAAGATGCAATACGTTCCCCCAAGGCTTCAATTAATTGGAACGACTCCTTCTCAACAATCGGCTTCACCAGCTCATGCACCTCAGCATAGTTGACGGTCTGGTTCAGATCGTCCCTCTCACCGGCTGCCCGCAGATCAATTTCCAGCTCCAGGTCAATATAGAAACGCTGGCCGAGCTTGCGCTCCTCCGCGAACACCCCGTGATATCCGTAATACTCCATGCCCCGGATTATAATCTTATCCATCTTACATGCCCCCTTGACTAGTTATGCTTTGATTCAATTAGGTACTTCTTTAGGTGGTTATCTATCACTGGTCCAATAAGCCGCTCGTTAATTCTTATTAAGCTGCTTTTGGGCTACTCATCTATGGATGAGCATATTATATGAGCTTATTTAGAAGAAGCTTGTTAGAGCGAGCTCATTCTCAGGTCTTGCGAGGCATAGAACATAGCATCACTCATACGAACTGTTCTCGCGATCTTGGCGACATCATGGACACGTACAATCTGGCACCCCTGCGCAATACCGAAGGCCACCGTAGCAGCAGTCCCCTCTACCACATCATCCGCAGGCAAATCAAGCACTGTACGAATGAATCGCTTGCGTGATGTGCCCAGTAATAGCGGGTATCCCATCTCGCCCAGCCTATGGAGCGAGGCCATTGCCTGCAGGTTCTCATCGTGATTCTTGGCAAAGCCGATACCTGGGTCCAAAATAATCTGTTCATGCTGCACGCCAGCAGCCTCGGCAAGCTTGATGCTTTCCTGGAGATCCGCTTCCATGTCACGTATCAGGTCGGTATAATCCCGATCATGCCGATTGTGCATAATAATGACGGGGCACCCAGCCTCAGCTGCCACACTGGCCATGCCAGAGTCAGCCTTCAACCCCCACACGTCGTTGATGATGTGGGCCCCTGCACGCAGGGCCTGCTTGGCTACCTCAGCCTTATATGTATCTACTGACAACGGAATGTGTGGTGCCTCCCGCCGCAATAGCTCAATGACAGGCATGACGCGTGACAGCTCTTCCTCTAATCCAACAGGGTCATGGCCTGGACGCGTAGATTCGCCGCCAATATCAATGATATCTGCCCCTTCCTCGACCAGCTGCAATGCATGACGCAGAGCAAGCTCCGGGGTCTGATGCCTTCCACCATCGGAGAAGGAGTCTGGTGTTACATTCAATATGCCCATGATCAACGTGCCTTTCCCAAGCCTCAGCTCGGTTGGACCGCACGTATACCTTCGTTCGTATATGACGGGTGTCATTCTACCCCCACGCTTTCTTCTGATAGTCATCCAACAGTTCTACTGTCATCGACCCCGGACACCCGTTGCCAATGACATAAGTTCTTCCTTCCGGGTCGGAGAGTGAAGTCACTGGGCTAATTTCCTGGACCGAACCGGTGAGGAATACTTCCTCTGCCGCTATAAGCTCCTCCCAGGTATACATTCCCTCGTATATCTCAATTCCTTTTGACTCTGCCAGCTCCATGACAAATCCCCGTGTAATCCCCCCGAGTGCCCCTGTGTCGAGTGAAGGTGTATACAATCTGCCCTGCCTCACAAAAAAGACATTGCTCACGATACCCTCAGCAATAATACCCGCATCCGTAAGCATCAAGCCCTCCGTCTGCAGACCATTCACTGTTACAGGGTACTGATTAAGCTCCCGCTTCGCGAGTATATTATTCATGTAATGCAGCGATTTCAATCGCACTCCACTCTCCGGTGTATTGCGCCGGGTATGCAACAGGCATAGCGACTTAGCACGAGCGCTTGGCTCGGCAGGCACAGGTGGCAGTGATTTTGCGAATAGCACCTCATTTGGCTGCAGATAATCTGTTCCGGGTAAGCCCAAGGCGTACTCCCCTGCCGATACAGTGTATCTGACATATGCATCCTGCAGGTGATTGGCCGTCATGAGCTGTGCAATCAGTCTGGATAGAGCAGGTTCGTCAATAGTATAAGGGATCCCCAGCAGCTGACAGCCTTCCTCCAAGCGTCGCAAATGCCGATCCAGCAGGAAAGGGCGCCCTCTATAGGTTCTAAACGTCTCAAATAGTCCCATGCCGTACAAAAAGCCGTGATCACTTACGTGAATCACGGCATCAGCGGCCTTTGTCAGGACACCGTTCAATCCAATCATCTGCATAGCTTAGACCCGAATACTGCGCTGGAGGAAATTACGCAAAATCTGGTGTCCATAATCGGTAATGATGGACTCGGGGTGGAATTGTACCCCTTCCACTTCGTACTCCTTATGGCGCAATCCCATAATTTCACCTTCAGCGGTCTCTGCGGTTATCTCCAGACAATCAGGCAGGCTGCTCCGCTCCACCAATAACGAATGGTATCTTGTTGCTGTGAACGGGACAGGCAGCCCCTCAAATACCGATTGATTCTCGTGATGGATCGGCGACGTCTTGCCGTGCATGAGGCGTTCAGCACGAATGACGTTACCGCCAAAGGCCTGACCGATGGCCTGATGGCCGAGACATACACCGAAAATCGGGATTTTCCCTTTAAAGTGCTCAATCACATCAAGCGTTATTCCCGCTTCATTCGGTGTACAAGGTCCAGGCGATAGCAGAATATGATCCGGTCCCAGCTCGGATATCTGCTCCAGGCTGATCTCATCGTTACGCTTCACAATGATCTCTTGACCCAGCTCACCCAAGTACTGCACCAGATTGTACGTGAAAGAATCATAATTATCAATTACCAGAATCATCAGCAATTCCCTCCTATATATGCCTTTTGAATATTGGCATGCTCGACTTCACTGTTCTCAACTGCGTTCATCACTGCTCTAGCTTTACTACGGGACTCGCGATATTCTCGGTAAGGATCAGAATCAATGACAATGCCAGCACCGGCCTGTACATAACCCATTCCATCCTTGGCCACTAACGTTCGTATAATTATATTTAATTCCATATCACCGTTATAGTCAATCCACCCCATCGATCCTGTGTAGGGGCCACGGCGAACGGGCTCTAGTTCCTCGATGATCTCCATAGTCCTCACCTTAGGTGCACCAGTGATCGTTCCACCTGGAAAAGTCGCTGCAATCAGCTCATAGGCGCTATATCCAGCTGCCAGACGTCCTTCTACCTGAGACACCAAATGCATCACATGCGAATAATACTCGATGGTCATCAGCTCCGGGACCTGTACCGAGCCATACGCTGCTACTCTTCCGATGTCATTACGCTCCAGATCCACCAGCATGATATGCTCGGCACGTTCCTTCTCATTGGTACATAATTCTTCGGCCATCGCCTTGTCCAATTCAGCGGTCGCCCCTCGCCTACGGGTACCTGCAATCGGTCGGGTGCTAATCTGCTCACCACTAAGCTTCACCAATAGCTCCGGCGATCCGCTTATCAGCTGGAAATTTGGCGTGCGTAGCAGACCCATATAAGGGGATGGATTCATCAAGCGCAGCCATTCGTACACTTCCTCTGGCGCAGAATCCAGCTTCCGCTGCTGTCGTAACGATAGATTCACCTGAAAAACATCGCCTTGTGCAATATATTCTCGAATACGACTTACCGCCTGCTCGAAATCCTGTTGAGGAAAGGGAGTAGACCATTCTTCTGTTGCTGCGTTATCCGTCTGCTGTGATTGTTGAGTCAGCCATGCCTCTCGCCTGGAACGCTGTGTCTGCTGCTCCACTGACAACGTGCTAACGTCTTGCCATAGCTTCTGCATTCCCGTTGCCTTCTGCTTGGCGTTGGCATACATGGTCTCAAGCTGGCTGTCAGACACCTCTTCCTCTGTATCAGATAGACATACGTTAACTGCACAAATGATGACCTGCTGATGGTGATCGTAGATCCACACCTCATTCAGTCGCATCCACAAATAATCAGGTAGCCCCAGATCATCAGCCGCCTGCTCCGGAAGCCGCTCCAAGGAACGTACGACATCGTAGCTCAGGAATCCTACACAGCCTCCATGATAATAGGGCTCATCCTCTAGTCGAGGAGCACGATACGTCGCCATCCACTGCTTCAGTACTTCAAGTGGTCGTCCCTCATTGACACTCTCCCCGTGATGCACCAGGTCCTTCAAATGCGCTCTTAACCCTTTGCCCGACAGTATCTCGACAGGCTGCAATCCTAAATACGTATATCGTCCGTCCTTGCCGCTCTCCAGCACAAATGCATGATCAGAAGCCTGCTCCCAAGCCCGACTCCAGGTAGAGGGGAGTGCTGCAGCCTCCATCTTCAGCAGATAGGGAAGTACATTATTCCCTTCCTGCCGCCATGTCCTCCACTGCTCCAGTGTAATTCCATCCTGTATATTCATGAGTCATTCCTCAATTCCGCCATTCTGGCTCATCTGCTTATCTCTTTATATCATGAGCAACTGGTGGAAATCTATCATAAGAAAAATGTCTATCGTCGTACTTTCACAGTCCATTCATTTAATCTGCGTAAAAAACCCCCACCCCTGTCACTACAGCGGACAGAGATGAGGGTATGGCTTACAGATCACTATGCAATTAAGCTTCAAAGTTGTACAACGGTGTACTCAGGTAGCGTTCTCCGTTACTAGGTACAATCACAACTACACGCTTGCCCTTACCCAGCTCCTTGGCTAGCTTAAGCGCAGCAAAGACGGCCGCTCCCGAGGAAATACCGGACAGGATGCCCTCTTCCTTGGCTAGTTGGCGTGCAGTATCGAATGCTTCATCATTCTCAACATGAATGATTGAATCGTAGATTTCCTGGTTCAGGATTTCTGGGATGAAGTTCGCGCCAAGTCCTTGAATTTTGTGAGGACCAGGCTTGCCGCCCGCCAGAATTGGAGAAGCAGCTGGCTCAACAGCCACTACTCTCACGTCAGGAAATTCCTTCTTGAGCACTTCACCCGCACCCGAGATCGTACCACCTGTACCGATACCCGCCACGAAAGCGTCCAGGGTACCGCCGATAGACTGTATAGCCTCAACAATCTCGGGACCTGTAGTTTCACGGTGGATTTTCACATTAGCTTTGTTCTTGAACTGCTCTGCAGCGAAGTAGTCCGGGTTCTCCGTCAGAATTTCTTCCGCCTTCTTGACAGCGCCATTCATCCCCTCAGCCCCCGGAGTGAGTATTAACTCAGCACCATAAGCACGCAGCAGATTGCGACGCTCCAAGCTCATCGTCTCTGGCATTACAATAATTGCTTTATAGCCTTTGGCGGAGGCCACCATCGCCAAGCCGATTCCCGTGTTACCGCTCGTAGCTTCTACGATCGTTCCGCCTGGCTTTAGAAGACCGTCTTTCTCTGCTTCCTCCACCATGCTGATAGCGATCCGATCCTTAACGCTCGCACCCGGATTCTGGAACTCCAGCTTCACGTAGATCTCTGCACTGTCCTCCGGCACGATACGATTCAAGCGAACAAGCGGCGTTTCACCAATCAGTTCAGTTACGTTATTAACGACTTTCGGCATAATCATGGCCTCCTTGGCAATAAATATATAGCTGTGATATTAAGCTTGAATGAATGCTCCAACGCTTCTGTGTGTGAAAGATCAATTCCCGAGTAATCAGGTTGGTTTTGAGATAATCATAACAAAGTTTCCGTTTTGTTGTCAACTGAGCGGAAGAAGAAAGTACGATATTATTTTCAAAATGGGAAAAAGCACACCAAATCGATCATCGACCTCCTCAGTGCGCTTTGTATTCATCATCTTTGTCTAAATTTAGCCAGGCTTGAGACAATCACCCTCACGTTCAGTGCGGTGCTACGACGAAGGCTGGTCTTTAACCAGACGAGCCCCGTATTTGGTACGCAGACTCTCCTCCAATTGATCAAGTGGCCCTGCCTGCTGGAGCGCCAACTCTTCACGGACAGCTTCCCGAATCTTCTTCGGGTTCGTCTCACCGTCAGTTCGGACACCCTTTACGTACACAATAGCGAATCCCTCATCCAATGAGATGGGTCCAGCAATATCACCAGGGCTTAGTGACTTAACAGCAGACATGACCTGCTCCGATATGAAGGGATCGCCTTCATCCAGCCAGCCCAGCTCTCCGCCGAGGTCCTTGCTGAACTCATCGACTGAATACGTCGTTGCCAGCTCTTCAAAGGACTGCCCCTGTTCCAGCTTCGTCATCACTCGCTCGGCATCCGATACCTTGGACAGCTTGATCCACGACAGGTTCATTTGCTTGTGTGGTTGAAAATCAGCTGCATGTTCTTCCAGATATCGATCAATCTCACGGTCATCCACCCGAATGTCCAGCGTAGCAATCTTTTCCAGACTAAGCCGATAGACAGCCTCAACCCTGAGATCATCGCGTGAAAGACCGAACTGGCTCTGCATCTCGCCATAATAAGCCTCTGCGGACTCGTACCCCTGCATCTGCCGACTCAGCTTGTCATCTATTTCATCCTGCGTGACCTGGATGCCCCGCTGCTTGGCTTCCAGGGTGATGGCTTTTCGGTTCAGCATTTCCAGCAGCGTATTTGTACCATAGCGCTTCTTGAGCTCTGTAACCCATTCCTGTTCCGAAATTGATTCCCCACCGATTACAGCGGCTATGCGAGACGTATCGTCCGTATTGTCCATTCCGGTCGTATCTGCATCATTCCGGGCAGGCTGGAACCCTCTGTAGACCATACTACCCAGCACCACAACACTGATGGTTAAGACAACGACAGCCGCTAACAACCCTTTTTCCTGTCTTGTCATCCCATTTGTTCTCTCTTCCCGTGATTTATGCCTTGGCTTGAATCAATAGATGTTGCAACTCGTCTTTATCGAACTGAAAGGCTTCATTGCAAAAGTGGCATACAACCTCTACCTGTTCATCATCTTCAATCAGTTGCTCCAGCTCACTTTGCCCCAGACTGATCAGGGTAGCTTCTACACGCTCTCTCGTACATTGACATCGGAAGTGAATGTCCATCTCATCCAGCACCTGAACATCTGGCAGCATTCGATGTAGCATCTCTTCCAGCTCCAGTCCTTCATCAAGCAGGGAAGTGACTGGCGGGAGCGCTCCTACCGCATTTTCAATGGCCGTAATCTCCGCATCGTTCAGCCCAGGGAGCAATTGGATGATAAACCCACCAGCGACAATTACCGAATTATCCTCGTTCACCAATACGCCCAGTCCTACAGCCGATGGCGTCTGCTCGGATTTGGCAAAATAGTACGTAAAGTCCTCTCCCAGCTCTCCCGAAACAATCGGAATACTTCCGCGATAAGGCTCCTTCAGCCCCAGATCCTTGGTAATATTGATGAATCCGGTAGTACCGACTGCACCTGCAACATCGAGCTTACCCATCCGATTGCTAGGAAGGTGTACGTGTGGCTCATTCACATAACCCCGGATCTCGCCCTTGGCATTGGCATCCGCCACGATCTGACCAATAGGCCCGTCTCCCTTTACCTGAACAGTAAGCTTCTCCTCACCCTTGAGCATAGCGCCCATCATAGCAGCGGCAGTGACCGTCCGCCCCAATGCAGCAGTAGCTGTAGGAAAGGTATCGTGTCTTCTCCGCAACTCCTCTACCAGCTCGGTAGTTCGGATCGCAAAAGCACGTACCCGTCCTTCCATCGCCGTGCCCCGGATTAACCGATCTTGCTTCTTCTCCATACCTTTACAGCTCCTTCTCTATGCACAAATGAAATTCATTGTATATGTCTCTAGTTTGTACCCATTATAGACGAAAAACACCACCAAGGCCAAACCAGACAACACTGGTCAGGCATGGCGGCTCGGTGAAGGAGATGCGGTCAACATCCCAAGCAGTTCTTAGTCCCGATTGCGTTCATAAATGATACGCAGTCCATCCAGGGTCAGCAACGGAGCAATCTCCTGAATACTAGTCGTTTCCCCTGCAATTAGCTCAGCCAGGCCACCCGTGGCAATCACCGTTGGCTCAGCTTGCATCTCTTGACGGATGCGGGCCACGATACCATCGACCTGACCTGCGTAGCCGTAGATAATACCGGATTGCATGGCATTAACAGTATTGCGCCCGATTACCTTCTTGGGCTTCTCCAGCTCAATGCGTGGCAGCTTGGAGGCACGCTGATACAACGCCTCGGTCGAGATTCCAATGCCAGGCACAATGACGCCGCCTAGATAATTGCGCTGATCATCAATACAATCGAAGGTAGTTGCTGTACCGAAATCGACGACAACCAACGGCCCACCATACTGCTCCACAGCCGCTACAGCATTTACGATCCGATCCGCGCCGATCTCGCGCGGGTTCTCATAGCGTAGGTTAAGCCCGGTACGAATGCCAGGCCCTACGATGAGTGGCGTCCTGCCAATATACTTGGTACACATCTGCTCCAAGACCTTGACCAATGGCGGAACGACGGATGAGATAATCACACCTTCAATATCCTGAAAGGATATACCCTTCATACCGAATAAATTATGGATCAGGACTCCGTATTCATCCTCTGTAGACTGTCTGGATGTCAGAATTCGATAGTGATGAAGAAGCTCGCGATTATGATAAATACCCAGCACGATATTTGTATTACCTATATCTACTACAAGAATCAATGGGGTACCTTCTTTCTTTCATGTTGATATCCAATTGCAACCATGCTGAATCAGCTTAAGCCTATCATGCCATGATGTCAATATGATACCACAATTCGTAATTGGTACATCCTTTCCAATGTACACAACGTAACCGTGCGTGTCAATTTTTAATCATGAAGGGATTTTGGCTCTGTAAGCAACCTCTCGGCGAAATCGTACGTAGAAGCCACTAAGATGGATTATACACATTGAAGGATTTATTCTATAGATGGACAAGCAAGGGGGATATATTATGGATTCACGAGAAACGCTGAATCAAGAGCTGGAAGTCATCATGAGATGGGAACAGGAACAAAAGGATACCGCATGGTGGGACAAACTCGGAAGACTGCCCTTTGCCCTGCTTGATCGTGTGATGCCGAAGGGCTTGAAGGACAAGCTTGCCAAGGCTTTGAATGAGGTTGGACAATTTGTACAGGATGGTGGGAAATATCTCGTACAGCCCTCACAGGTAGTCAAGCTGCTGAAGGAGGAGGCCGCCAAGACAGGCTACTCGAATTCTTCAGTAGATCAATCAGCGGAGCATTCAACAGATCATTCCGTAGATCTCTCAGTGGATTACTCAGTGGATCACTCAGCAGACCACTCCTTCGATACCGGGAAAAGAGGGAAGAAGGCCGACAGCACTCGGGAAGTAGTACAGCAGCTTCCGCTTCACGTGCTCGACCAGGCAGCTCAGCATATCACGGAACGCAGAGTGAAGTTCGCCGCAGCTCAAGGGGCCACTACAGGGATTGGCGGGGCAGTGACCATGATCGCCGATATTCCACTTGTCTTGGGGCTGTCTTTGAAGGTTCTGCAAGAAATGGCCTTATGTTACGGCTTTGATCCCGATGAGCCCCAGGAACGCGTCTTTATCGTGAAGTGCCTTCAGTACTCTTCGGCAGATATCGTCGGCAAGCAAGCTATTCTAGAAGAACTGGTAGATTACGATAACCCTGAGCGACAAGTACAAATTATCTCACAGATTCAGGGGTGGAGAGAGGTCGTACTGTCCTTTCAGGAATCCTTCGGTTGGAAAAAGCTGTTCCAGCTTGTGCCCATTGCGGGGATGTGGTTCGGCTCGGTCAGCAATCGGAATACGATCCGTGATGTCGCGGAGACTGGGCAGATGCTCTATAAGAAGCGTTTGATACTTCACCGCTTGGATGGAACCAGTTCATGATCTTCTTACCTTGCTATGATTACATGGCCATGAATAAATGAATGTAGCCCCTAATGCTCTCAGGGCATAGGGGCAAATAAAAACAAGGCAGCCTCATTTCTGAGACTGCCTTGTGTGCTATTTACTTCAATTTAGGCATTCGTTGGTGGTGTTCCGCCTGAGTTGTTGGAGTTGCCGTCTTCGTCATCAGATTTCTTCAGCAGATCTCCAGAATTTTGTGTTCCTGTATTCTCTTCGTCCTTACCCTGGATGCGGACACGAACATCTCCGATGTTATCAATCGTAGGCTCTCCTTGCTCTGAGCCTGGATCGCTACTGGAAGACGGATCAAGAGAACCTGTCTCGATCAGTTGCTTGATCTGTTCAAGCTCCAAGGTCTCCTGCTCAAGCAACGTCTGTGCAATGAGATGGACTTCCTTGGAACGCTCGGTCAAGAGATTCTTCGCTCGCTCATAGGACTCAGTGATGAAGCGGTTCATCTCCTGATCAATCTCATAAGCGATCTGATCACTGTAGTTCTGCTCATGACCAATGTCACGGCCTAGGAATACCTGACCTTGTGAGCTTCCGAACTGCATTGGTCCAAGTCTCTCACTCATACCGTATTCCACGATCATGCTTCTTACAATACCTGTCGCTTGCTGGAAGTCGCTATAGGCGCCTGTTCCGATTTCACCGATGAACAGTTCCTCAGCGACACGTCCGCCCAAGAGTCCCGTTACCTTGTCAAGAAGCTCCTGCTTGGTAGTCAGCATTCTATCTTCCTTCGGCAGCATGATGACATATCCGCCAGCACGCCCACGAGGGATAATCGTTACCTTATGCACCATATCCGCATGCTCCAGGAAGTATCCCAGAATGGTATGACCCGCCTCATGGTAGGCCACAATGCGTTTCTCACGATCGCTAATGACACGACTGCGCTTCTCTGTACCAACAATGACGCGATCAATCGCTTCGTCCACTTCCAGCATGGAGATATCCTTGCGGTTGCGGCGAGCAGCGAGCAATGCAGCTTCGTTCAGAAGGTTCTCCAGGTCTGCACCTGTAAATCCTGTCGTACGCTTCGCAATTACATTCAGCTTGACGTCTTTAGTCAGCGGCTTGTTGCGGGCATGTACTTTCAGAACAGCTTCACGGCCTTTGACATCCGGACGATCTACTGTAATCTGACGGTCAAAACGTCCCGGACGGAGCAAGGCTGGGTCCAGAATATCCGGACGGTTCGTCGCAGCAATGATGATAATGCCTTCATTCGGACCGAATCCATCCATTTCGACGAGCAACTGGTTCAGCGTCTGCTCACGCTCGTCATGGCCACCGCCAAGACCCGCGCCACGTTGACGACCAACAGCGTCAATCTCATCGATGAAGATGATGCAAGAGGAGTTTTTCTTCGCATTTTCGAACAAATCCCGAACACGGGATGCACCGACACCGACGAACATTTCAACGAAGTCGGAACCAGAGATACTAAAGAACGGTACTCCAGCTTCACCAGCTACTGCTCTTGCCAGCAAAGTTTTACCTGTTCCCGGAGGACCTACGAGCAGTACCCCTTTGGGAATACGGGCGCCAACCGCTGCGAACTTGCGAGGATCCTTGAGGAATTCCACGACTTCGACAAGCTCCTGCTTCTCTTCGTCAGCTCCTGCGACATCCTCAAAGGTAATACGTTTCTTCTCTTCGTTATACAGCCGGGCTTTGCTCTTGCCAAAGTTCATTACTTTGCCGCCGCCACCCTGCGCCTGATTGAACAAGAAGAAGAACAAGATAAACATAATAATCAACGGAACAATGGAAGTCAGGAACGTGAGCCAAATGCTCTGCCCCTCCATCTTCTTTTGCTGATATTCAAATCCATTATTCTCGCTGTAAGCGACAAATTCATTAATCGCTGCATCCGTTGGTGGAATGTACAGTGAGAAATCTTCCGATTTCGCCTGACTCGGCTTCTCCTTGTAAGTACCTGTTACTAGAAATGAGAAGCCTTCGTACTGAACGGTAACACTCTTGATGTTGTCAGCCTTCAGTTCGCTGCGAATTTGGTTATAACTAGGGAGATCGGCAGTTTCATTACCTCGAATTACAAATTGAGAAATGCCCACCACGACTAAGAAAAGTATCAAATAAAAACCAGAATTCCGGATGAACCGATTCATCCCCTACCTCCTCTCAAAACACTCAAGTTATTTTACCATAGCCTGTAAGATGTTCTCAACACGCATACCCGTACAGTCCTAGGACTGTAGTATGGGATTTAGGTGGTGTAAATCTCTGGCTTCAATACCCCTATGTATGGAAGGTTGCGGTAGTGCTCACCATAGTCCAGACCATATCCGACCACAAAGGCATCAGGCAATGTAAATCCTGTGAGATCAGCCTCCAGATTGACCGTGCGGCGAGCAGGCTTGTCAAAAAGGGTTACAACCGTAACCGAGCTTGCATTCCGGCTCTTCAGGAGTTCGATCAGATGACTGAGTGTCAGACCGCTATCGATAATATCCTCGACAATCAGTACCTCACGTCCTTCGACGGATTGATCCAGATCCTTAATGATTTTGACCACACCCGACGACTTTGTCGAATCTCCATAGCTGGATACAGCCATAAAATCAAGCTCAAGAGGGACTGTAATATTCTTAACCAAATCAGCCATGAAGATAAAAGCACCTTTCAGCACACAGATCACCAGCGGATTCTTTCCCTCGTAGCGCTTGCTAAGAATGCCGCCTAGTTCCTTGATTTTTGCCTGAATTTCTTCCTCGCTGATCAACACTTCCTGAATATCGTTATACAACTGAGTGAACCTCCTAAATATATACTATGAACGCAGCAACCGGGCGATTACCGATTCACTTTCCGCTCTTACGGGCGCTCCCTGTACGCCATGACATATATATAACCGAGGATGTGCTTTCTTGCACCGGGGCATGAATCGAGCGCCGGATACCTGGAAGCCACACAATCGTACCAGAACCGTCGCATACCATAGGAATGGAGGATCTTACGGAAGGAGGAATTTTGGCATCTATAAAAATATCTTTAACCTTTTTTCTTCCTTTTAACCCCATAACCTGTAAGGTATCTCCCGGTCTTCGTGTACGAATCGTCAACGGAAATATGAGCTGCTCCGCATCAAACACAGCATCATCGGCATTAAAAGGCACTTGTATACCCTTCTCCTGCTTGCGCACGAACCATGATAAACTGCTTCTCTGCGGTAAGTCCAGGGTTCCCTCAGCTTGATCGAGCTGAATCTTGTAATTATATTCGGTACAGGAGCTTAATGGTTCGCTGTAAAAGCTGGCTGTATCGTATTCCCGGACACATACTGCCATACCTCCCAGATCCAGACTCCATGTCGTAGGCTTATCTTGAATAAAGCCCCGCCGCACGGCTTCAACTTTGTGAAAATCAGCATTTTCATGATCTGAAGGCAGGTAGTTTAATATTAATTTAATCACTCTCCGTTGTAAAGCGAGGGTTAAGCCCCGAAAGGCCGGAAGGGCAATGGTCATTTTGTCTGGCTCCCGCCTCACGAGATCAGAAAATACCCTCTCAGCCTCTTCCCCCATATGGTCGTCCTCCGCACGCAGCACCTCTGCGAGCCGATTCAAGGACTCCGTCAGTTGAATATTATATTGCCCCAAATAAGGAAGTACATCCATGCGGATTGCATTTCGTCTGTATTTATTATGCTCATTACTGCTATCAACCACATACGGGATATGATTCTGCTCACAGGCACTCACCAATTCCGTCTTGTACATACGAAGCAATGGACGGATCAGTTGCACATTCTTCTCCATACGAACAGGACGCATACCAGCAAGGCCTGTGGCACCACTTCCCCGTAGCAGATGCAGCATCACTGTCTCGGCTTGATCATCCCCGTGATGAGCCAGCGCAATGCTTCTCGCCCCGTACTGCACGGCGGTGTCATGGAGGAATTGATACCGTAGCTCACGCGCTGCCTCCTGCGGGCCTTTGCCCGTGTTCTTCATGTAAGCTGGCACCTCCAGCCTAGCCATGACGAAAGGGATATCCAGCTGATTCGCAAACGTACGCACTACTTCAGCCTCGTCATCTGACTCCTCTGGCCGGAAGCCGTGGTGAGCATGAGCACAGATCAGACGCAGTGGTGTATGCAGTCTTGAGATTTCTTCCAATGCATGCAAAAGAGCCACAGAATCCGGTCCCCCAGACACTGCGACTACTATACTGTCTCCAGGTGCCCACATGGCATGCTCAGCCGAGGACCTAAGCACATGCTGAACAATGCTATTCCACATTCGTCCTTCCATTTATCGTCCTCTTTTCTATACCTGATCTAACATGAACCCAAAATAAGCAGAATTCGTTATGTATGCTCCCGCTGGCTGACTTCATTTCTGACATGACAACGGACGTTGCGCTAATCCATCTGTTCCGATTGTGCAGTCCTACTAGCGCAACGCCAGCCAGATTGCTCCTGCCAGCAAGGAAAGTGATACCGTAAATGCATACCCCAGCCACCTTGCCCTGTATCTCTTCTTGGACCCAGAGCTCTTGGCGTGAGCAGCCGCCAGCTGTGACCAGGTCCTCGCTGCATGTCGTGTGTCCTGATGCTCGCCACGAACTGCAGACACGAGCCACGCTGCATAAGGTCTCAGCGCCTTGCTATGTGCAACGATGGAGGTGAGATCAGATATACTCCTTAACTGTGGCAGCTTGCCTGCCGCTACCTTGAGAGCGTCAGCCTCCATAATATGAATACCCAGCAGAGCGAATGAGAACAAATCATACTGCGGGTCGGCGTTGCGTCCTCCTGCGTTCCAGAAGCCCCGATCATACCACTCGGTAAATTGCTTCACACTTCGACCAGCACGGGTTACCCCTCCATAATCAATAAGCTCTGCTTGTCCATATGGACTCACCAGAATGTTCTGAGGCTTCAGATCACCAAAAACCCAGCCCTCACTATGAAGATCCGCTAATTGCTTCAGGACCCCAGCTGCTGCCACCCCATACCATGTAACCCCACGCTGGGCCACAAAGCGATGAAATGGCTCACCCTTTACATACTTCATCACATAAAAGGGAACATCACCGTTCATCCCTGGATAATCATCTACTTCAAATAAATAGGAAGGAACACCGTTCGAATGCAGTGCTCCGCCCTCCGACTGGAGCGTGGTTAGCACATTGATCTCGGATTGGATATCCAGAGGATCTCTTCCGAGCTTCAGAGCATAGTGCCGATTCCCCCCGGCTTCCTTCACCAAATACACAGTTCCATTGGCTCCACGTCCCAGCATGCGCTGGACGACATAGCTGCTTCGCTTCCACCTGCCTGTGATGGTAGTCCCCGGCGCAAGACCAGGATCAGACGACGTAGTCACCAAGCATCCCTTCTCCTTTGCCGTAAGTTTCTTCCAAATGCTGTTGTCCCTCTAGTGTATCATATCGGAAATAATCAATCACTTCTAAAATGGCCGGTCCGGTTGGGGTCGCTCCTTTCATCTGCAGCTTGCCGAATATCGTCTTTAAAGCGGCGGGGTCTGAGGTCCAATCCACTGTGCGGACTACATCCTGCCCCGGTCGCTGTCCCGGAAAATGAAATACGGAAATTCTGCTGCTTCCCGTTCGAGCCTGCAGGCTCAAATTCAGATCTCGAATCGCCTCCTCCACCGCTGCCAGCTTCGGCTTCATACTGGCACTGGCATCAATCAGCAAAGCAACCTCCAGATTGCTCGTCTCGGTCAGTTGATCCACCACTTCTACTACTTTCGCACGTTCTGGGGGTGGTAGCTCCTCTATACTACCAGCTCCATTTTCACCGAGAATGTGTCTAAGCTCTTTATTTACCGCATGCTGAATGGTCTGAACCACCGTCTTGCGAGTCATCATCTGGATCGTCTGCGCAAGCTGCCGAGTGCCCACAATCCGGCTGAACCCTCCTCCCGCCTTGGCGATCTCTTCAATCTCTACACTTCCCAGCTCACCGATGGTTCCATAATCAATGACTCCCGCAACATTGACCGTAATCCCTTGCTGTAGTGCATGAGCCGCCGCCATAACTGGACTTGCTCCTACGTTGGAGCATCCGTCTGTAATTAACAAGATTTGTCTCATACCCCTTCACCTCCGCTATTATCTAGCATGAATCTATCTATCATCTAGCATTCCCGAATGATCGATAGTTCAAACTCGGGTAGCTCAGCGAAGTTTCGTGAAGGCTTCATGACGAAGCCAAGGACTGGCATGACGACGCAAAGGTAGTACAGAACGCGCAAGCTCTTCTAGTGCCCCTCTAGCTCACTGTTCGCGGTCGTTCCATTCGGCTCAGACCAGGCATATGCAGAGTTGCCCACTCCGGTCGATAATGGTCCACCTGACTGATGACGACCGTCATATCGTCTATGATCTGATTTTGCTGATAGCGAATAACCTGCTCCAGAAGCATGTCTGCCATGCGCTGCGGATCATCATCCTCCAGCTCCATAATGAGCCGTTTCATCCACAGTTCCTTGTTGACTGCATAGCCAGGAGCATCGTAGATCCCATCGGTCATCATGACCAGAATATCTCCTGCCTGGAGTTGAACAGAGATGAGATCGACCTCAATATCTTGTATAATCCCGATTGGCAGATTGCTAGCCGAGATAGGGATAACCTCACTTCCTCTCTTGATAAAGCTCGGTGTGGAGCCAATCTTCATAAAGGTGGTCTTCGCGGTATACTGATCGATCAGCGCCATGTCGACAGTCGCATACATTTCCTCCGGGGATCGCAGCAGCAGAACGGAATTGACGGACTTGATCGCAAGGCGCTCGTCCATACCCGATTGCAGCAATTGCTCCAGAATATTCAAGGCTGCGCTACTTTCCTGTCTGGCCCGTTCACCATTGCCCATCCCGTCACTGAGTGACACAGCATACGTCCCATTGCCTAGCTCAGAAGCATTGAAGCTATCCCCGGACAGAATATCCCCTCCCTTGGCCGCAGAGGCAATACCTGTCGTGATCTCGAATGTCTTGGCCGAGCCAAAGGTCACCGTAGCCAGTCCCTGTCTGGCGTCGGTCATGGATTCCCCCAGCACAGCTATGTGCTCATCCAGAATATCGGACAGTAACGGTGCGATCATCTTCCGGCATTCATCAAAGCCCTGCGTGTAGGCATGGACTATCTCAATCTCTACCTGACCTGCATCCAGATTAATAATTTCAATACCACAAATGGAAAGCCCCAGCTTGTCCAGCGCATCCCGGATCTGCTCCTCCTGGCGATACATGGCCTGAGTCTCCCGCTGAATCTCGCGTGCCAGGTCATCCATCACCTGCGACACACCCGATAGCTGCTCCGCTACTAGCTGCCGACTATCGAATACCTGGCGCTTCCACTGCATATTATGCTGATATAGACCATATTGCTGCTTCATGACCTGAAGCACGGCTTCTGTCTTGGCACAGCTTCGGCTCCACTTAGGGGGCATTTCCTCAGGTTGCAAATCTGGTTGATCTTCAATGGTGCCCATCATCTCTGTCATGAATTGATAGGTCTGCATGAACTTTCGATCCCAGCACTGCTCCCGCTTGAAGCAGGAGGCACAGGTGCTGTCGGCTACAGCGCTCATGAAGTGTTCCATCTCATCCTCTCGCTGAGTATGATCCACTACGGTCATCTGATGGAAGCTCCGTGCCAGCTGCCGGAACACCTCCGAGAAGCGACTGACCCGCTCCGCCGTCAGATCGCGGATTCGCTTGGCATACTCATGCTGCGAGCGGGCATGATCCTGGGTGCCCGGAACATATTTGGCGATGGCGGAAAATAGACTTTTGGGCGTGAGGAGGAAGCATAGGATAGCAATGCAGCTCTCCCATGTTGATGTAATGACATCACTGGTACCATCCAGGTAGACAGTCAGTATGGAGGAACCAAGCAAGAGCCCGACCGCCACCCCTATCTTTCGCCCTTCACGGAGCATGCCTGCGAGCAGCCCTGATAATGCCAGTAGACTCATCTGAACGATCGCTGATATATTGGCCAGGCTCAGGATCAAGCCCATAATGACACCAACGGAAGCCCCCAAGGGCGCTCCACCGACCAGTGCAAATACTAATATTAGATATCTGGACAGTACATGGTCCAGGGATACGGAGTGAACACTCCAGCCGACAGCTCCCGTCATCACGGATGCTAGCAGAATAATCAGGCACAGAATCTCTTCGTTCTTCAGCTGCGCAACCTTCTTGCGGTAGGTGAAGAGCGGAATGGCCTGAATGAATACCAATGTCAGCATGAAGCTGAGAATTGCGTCCGTCGTCATCATCATAAAGGCATACCATGACATGGACGGACCGATGACAACGTGGAACAGATTCACCATGAAGACAGATACGAAGACCATAATCGGTATATACGACAGATCCGGCTTGCCGTAAGCGCCTATCCCTTTATTGAGGAGGAAGAAAATAAGCAATTGCAGCGCCACGACCCACACGGCTGGATAAGGAGCGAATAGACTTCCGAGCAGTAGGGACATGCCCACAGGTATCATCAAGTCTCGCCGCATAAAGAGAATGACACCGAAGTAAGCTGCTGCAAAAGGGGAGAGCTCATCCAGGATTGTGGCCCGTCCGAGCAAGAAGCCCATAGCCGAGAGTAAGAGTGTCCACTTCTGCGCATCCAGTGCCTGTATGATCTTGAAGGAGTAGAGCCAATCTACCAAGCGGCTGGTAAGCTCCGCCCCGCTTTTTTTGCTTTTGGCTTTGCTTGTTCTCAATCCTGGAAATTGAAGCACATTCCACTTGTTCATCATTATTCAGGCACCCCATTCAACAATTTGATGGTTCCTATCTTAACCGGGACAAGCTGTGAAAGTTTGTCAGAACCTCTCCATGGTGCCAAAGAAATTTCCGACAAAAAAAAGACGCATGCGAAACAAGGAGAAAAGCTCGCTGATCCCCTCAGCTTTGCGTTCTGCCCCTTCTCGTGCTGATCCACATACAGCCACCGAATGGCGCTTCCTGCGGCGTCGGAACAGGAGAGTCGACTGGATTTTGCCCAGACTTATCTGGATTACCGTTGTATGATGTCGGACATTTCTGTAGACACGACAAAAAAACCGCAGTAGCCAATGGGCTCTGCGGTTCTTCGTATATTGATCGGTTTGTGTGCCGTGATGAACACATACTTTACGCGGTTACACGCGCTTCGCTCCGCGTCCTCCACGTTTTCCTTCAGTGTTCTTTTTGAGCGAGGAGATACGTTCTTCACTATCCTTCAGGAAGCGTGACATTTTATCCTCAAATGAAGGTTTACCCGCTGCAGGCTTGAACGACCGTCCCCCACGATCACGGTTAAATCCACCACCGCCACCGCTACGTCCTTGCCCTTGACCACCGCCACCACCAAAACGTTCTCCTGGACCGCGGTCCGGTCTTGGAGCTCGAGGAGGTGGAGATTCGGAAGCCGGTTTATCTACGGCCTGCTTGATGGAAAGTCCGATTTTCCCGTCCTTGTCAACATTGATGACCTTCACCGTCACGACATCATTAATCTTCAGGTGGTCGTTGACATCCTTAACATAGTTATCGGCGATTTCCGAGATGTGAACGAGACCCGTGACACCTCCAGACAAATCCACAAATGCTCCAAAATGCGTGATGCCTGTCACTTTGCCCTCTAACTTGGTGCCCACTTCAATTGCCATAGAATAAAATGATCCTCCCTTAAATATATGCAACCGATTTTTTCAAAATCACGCTGTGGTGATTTGATTATACAAAATGGCTTAACTTAGGTCAACTAAGCAATGCCTATAATGGCGCCTATTTCTGTTCATTTAGAATAGGTGTTTCCTCAGGCTTGTACAGTCCATATCTGCTTCTTGCCAGTTCGCCGATAAATTCAGGGTCCTGAAGTCGATTTACCTCATATTTCAGTTGATTCTCAGCAGCCTGTGCAGCTTGTTGTGCAGCAAGCTTCTGCTGCAGTGCACTATTCTGTTCCTGCATGCTGAACGACTGAGAGAAGAAGGTGAATATCGTCCACCCGGCAAACAATACTACCGCCGTCAACCAGATCATGATTCGTCTGCGTGCACCAGTGTGCGACTGGGATGTTGATGAAGATGAAGTTGTGCCGACAGACGAATGCCTCATGGATTGTACCTCCTTCTGTGCATTAATAATATAATCATGTTCTTGTCCACCACCGCTGTAGCCAATTCCATGCTTGGATTAGCCAACGTGGCTTGGGGAATTTGGTCTGAATAAGCACAACCAGCGGACGAATAATCCACCACCCTAGCTTAACGAAAGGCCGAAGCAGTACAATCATAGCTTGGCCGATCAGGACAAGCAGTCGCCACAATCCGATCAATAGCGCTCGTATCAGGCGATATATCCCCAGTAAGGGCTGTATAATCAATACATTAAATATTCTGCACAGTATATGAATAAGCCTGTTGACTATCTCTATTAACATTACCACAAATCGTTGGGTCGTAACACTTAGCAGCCAAAAATAGAAGCAAACTCCTAAAACTAGTCCTAAAAATACATAAAACCTCAATTGTCCCCTGTTGCTCTCATACAGCATGTAGAAAATAAACAGCGCAGACAGTACCCAATACAGCAGATCGAGAATATGGACCGTCCACTTGGCGAAGCGGAAGCGACCAGACAGCACCCGGTAGCTGTCGAACACCGCTCCCATAGCTGCTCCGGACAGGGTCATCCAGATCAAGGTAATCCACTGTGTGTAAGGACTCATTTAAATAGCTTGCCGATCAGACTTTTGTTGCTTTTGGGGCGAGAACCGGGGTCCAGATAGACAAGGGAGCTTATCGTGCCCTCGATCGACAAAAGCCCCTCCTCCAGGCTGAGGTTTTTGATATGTAAATTTTGCCCGCGAATAGTTAAGTGACCAAGCTCGGTCTGGAGCAAGAATTCCTCGCTATCAAAGCTCTCTACGTTGCTGACTCCAGTCAGGTCCAGTAGCTTGCGGTTCTGCATGTGCAGATCATGCTTTTTCGGCTTGCTGTGTTCCACCATGGCATGTACCCCTCCTTCTGTTGATAGCTTATGGAAGGGGGACTGCAAATAGAACCATTATTATATGTCGGCTATAACCTTGACATTTTATAGGGACTGGTAGAACCTAATTCAACGAACAGAATTTGCATCAATATGAAAAAGAAGCATTCCTCTTTATGCAATGAGCTTGCAACGAAGGAATGCTTCTCCTTTACCAATCGATTCCGTTATCCTTGGCAATCGGTTCTTCTTTAATTAGCGTGTACATCCCTGCCGCCTCATCCTTGCGTGTCGTATCCGCAAGCCGTTCCACTCGTACCGTGACCAGCTTCTGTCCGAATTGGACTGTAAGCTCATCTCCTACCTTTATGGAGCTGCTGGGCTTGGCTTCACGACCGTTCACCATGACTCGTCCCTGTTCGGAGACGTCCTTGGCAACAGTACGGCGCTTGATGAGCCGAGATACTTTCAGGAATTTATCAAGACGCATTAATTCACTGCTTCTTTAAGCTTGTTGCCAGCTTTGAATGCAGGAACCGTGGATTCAGGAATTTCGATGGTATTACCTGTTTGTGGGTTGCGGCCTGTACGACCAGCACGCTTGCGAGTCTCGAATGTGCCAAAGCCAATCAATTGAACTTTGTCGCCACTTGCGAGCGCATCTGTAATTTCTCCAAGAAAACCGTTCAGTACGGTTTCAACATCACGTTTAGTCAGTCCGCTTTTGCTGGAAATGTTGTTGATCAGATCTGTCTTGTTCATAGATTAAGAGCCTCCTAGAATTAAAAAGAAATAGATTCAGTCTGGTAGCAGGATGTACGTCTTCCCTATCGGGAGGATTTCCAAACCAAGCTGCTTGGAACCTTGTAAACTGAACAATCGGCCGCCTGGGATACGTCCAGGAGTGCTGAATGTTTAGAATTACTAAGATCAAGTATTCTTGATGTCTTACCGAATTCCTGCAACACGATATTACTTTTTTTTGAGAGACGGGTCAACAATAGCGTATTTTTTAGGTATTTTTCAGTATATCCGTTCCCATCTTTTACATACATTGAGGTTTTATGCAGCTAATTGTCAGACGATAGAGCCCGCTTCGCTTCTTCCCAATAACGGTCCATTTCCTCCAGCGTGCTCTGTTGAGGCGTCTTGCCCTGCTCCTGTAGACGGCGCTCAATATATCGGAATCGATGGGTGAATTTGAGGTTCGTACGCGCCAGTGCCTCCTCCGGGTCTGCGTCTATGAACCTTGAAGCATTGACTGCAGCGAACAACAGATCACCTAGCTCCAGCATCTGTTCCTCGGCAGACTGTCCTTCCTGCACCGCCTCCTGCAGCTCATCTAGCTCCTCACGTATTTTGGCAAAGACATCCTCAATCTGCTCCCAATCAAACCCGACCTTCGCCGCTTTCTTCTGCAGCTTATAGGACTTCATCAGGGCAGGCAGATCTTTAGGAATACCATCCAGCAGCGAGGTCTCCTGCGCATCTTCTCCCTTCAGTCGCTTCTCCTCCGCCTTCATTTGCTCCCAGTTCTGTAAGGCCTCTTCAGCATTCCCTGCGGTCTGCTCGCCAAAGACATGCGGATGGCGGAAGATCAGCTTGTCGTGTAGACCTGCAATCACGTCATATACACTGAAGGTCCCCACTTCCTCCTCCATCTGGGCATGAAGAAGAATCTGCAGCAATAGATCCCCAAGCTCCTCCTTCATGTGCTCCGGATCATCCTCATCAATCGTCTCCAGCACCTCATAGGTTTCTTCGATCAGGTTTTTGCGAATGGAGGTATGGGTCTGCTCACGATCCCAAGGGCACCCTTCCGGGCTTCGCAAGATATCCACGATCTCGTGCAATCGCTCAAAGGAATGTCTTCGCAGTAATGTATCATCACTCCGTGGAATAAAGACAACCGACAGGTTGCCATAGCCCTGCACCCGATCCAGCTCGTACAGCGGTATCCTGTGGATCTGCTCCTCGCCACCTACACCAAGGGCATGTCCCACGATGACCGGATAATCATCCGGATAACGCTCCATGAGACATAGCTTGACATCTGAAGCGGTGAAGCTGTCATAGACCTGTCCAATAAGCGTATGTAGGCGCGGCTGAAGCCAGCTAGCATCCATGCCTCCTGCGTCCAGGAGCTGGAACCCTTCAATCGGGTCAAAGCCGAGTCGGACGAAGGCCTCGTCCAAGAAGCTCTCCCCGCCCAGAATATGCAGCTCAATACCTTGAGCCGGACAGCGCTCTCTCAGTAGCTGCACAGCCGCCTCCGCCACCATCGGATGACCAGGAACGGCATAGACGATGCTGGTACCCTCAGCCCCTTGTGAGGCCTGAGTGAGTAAGCGTTGGGCTATCTCCTCATATACCTCGGGAAAAGATTCCTTGGCCTCATAGACGTCGTCAAAGGACTCCGCCTTGATGTTATAGTCCTCCAAAATGGCGGTCACCGGATGCTCCTTGGTTCGGAGATACAGGGTATCCGCCTGTTTCAATCGATTCAGGATGCCGATCGTAAGCTGGTCAGGGTCTCCTGAGCCAAGACCGACAATTGTCAGAGTACTGCTCATAGCCATCCTCCATTCGTTATTTTTTATATCATCTTATCATATGTGCGTATGGAGCCGCTGCAAGCGGGGAGCCCTGTCGACCGCTGTTAAGCTTGTTGTTCTTTGATCTAAGATGGATAGCGGTTGAACAGCAAGCTTAAATGCGGACACTTCGTTTCTCAGGGCTTCCCCGCTTTCCGCTAACGATGACGCTCCACAGACCACTACACCTACGGTCAAGGTACTAGAGATAGCAGCCGTGCGTTCTGCCTCAGCTCAGCAGCCTGAAGCGACGCAGCAGCTTCACAAGCGGAGAGCCGAGCTTCGGCAGATGGAGAAGCTCGGCCTCGGTCAGTAGCCGCATCCGAACAGCGGCTAGCATGAACCCAGCGGCGCCTGCGGCTACGCCCAGCAGGCTCTTCGCCATTGCGGCCGTTCGGCTATCGGCCGCATAGCCCAGGGCACCCAGCGCCGCGCCGGTGCCCCAGGAGACCGAGGCCGCCGCGAGCACCATGGCGGCCAGCATGACCGCCGGCTTCAGCACACCGGCGGACCAGGACGTGCGCAGCCCAGCCAGGCGGGCCAGCTGCGCTGTGTTGAGCACAGCCGCCAGGGTATAGGCGGCTGCGCCTGCAATGGCGGCGCCTGTCGTGCCCCAGACGGGCACGAGCAGCACATTCAGCGCCGCCTTCAGCGCGGCGGCTGCCAGCAGGTGCAGCGCCGGCGCACGGACGGCGCCCAGCCCCTGAAGCAGCGCCGCTGAGATGATGCTGGCTGTCCCACCAGCCGCGGACAGCGCGAGCCAGCTCATGACATCGCTGCCCACGGCATCCTTGTACAGCATCCGGTTAATGGGCTCTGCCAGGATGGCCAGACCAGCGGCAGCCGCCAGACCGAGCAGCCAGGACCAGCGTAGCGCCAGACCGCTCTGGCGTCGGATCAGCCCATCGTCACCCCTGAATTTGGCCTCTGCCAAGGCTGGAATGAACAGCGCCGTCAAGCTTGTCGCCAGCATCATGACCAGCTGTACCAGAGGCAGACCCCGATTGTAGATTCCGAAGGCAACCATGACCTCGGCCTCCCCCAGTCCCTCCTGCTTGAGCAGACGTGGGACTGTGAAGGTATCAGCCATGGAGATGAGCGGAATCGCAAGGCTACCGAGGCATACCGGGAGTGCATAGCGCATTAGCGACCGCAGCAACTTGAAGGCCCCGGGCCTGGTCAACTCTGATTCGGATAGCTTCTCGACTTGTCTATACTCTGGCTGAGCGTATCCACGCTCTCCGAACCCCGATACATGCTCTCTGAGCCCAGATACATGCTCTTGAGCGCTCTTACAGTCCGAGGCCTGGTGAAGCTTGATGCGCTCTTCATGGCTTCGCAGATCCTCTTGGGTTCGCAGCTCCTCTTGTTCCCGCTGTTCGCTAATAATGCTATCCGGTAGTGGTGTGGCATCCACATCCCTATCAGCACGACCTGTACGCGCTGACTTATACTTAAGGCCGTCAGCCATCCCCACCTCTGAGGTAGCCGCCACTTCTGTCGAATAAGGTGGTCTCTTCCCGCTGGAGCGGCCATGATTGGCTCTCCACCAGTATATCAGCATAATGCAGAGACCTGCTGCACCACCGGCCGCAGAGCCCAGCATGGCTCCGGCAGCAATCCAATCCGGGGAGAAGCCCTGGCCGATCATATACAGCAGTAGAACAATCATCACCGTCACGCGGATCAATTGCTCCGTCACCTGAGACACAGCAGTGGGAATCATATTCTGTAATCCTTGAAAATATCCGCGCATCGCGGCCATAAGCGGGATGAACAGGCAAGCAGCCGAAGCCGCCCGAATGGAAGGAATGACGTGCGCATTATCGATCCATTTGCCCAGAAGTGGCGCGGACACATACGTTAGCATTCCCAGGACCAGCCCGAATGTACCCAGCACAATGTAAGCTAGTCTGGCTACCCTTTTCCCTCCCCGCTTGTCCCCGGCTGCTTCGTATTCTGCTACGAACTTGGAGATGGCTACCGGGAAGCCAGCAGCGGCTATGGTAATCAGCACGGTATAGAACGGATAGACCGTATTGTATATGCCAAATACACCGTCGCCGCCAATATTCTGCAAGGGAATCTTCTGCAGTGCACCGATGAGCTTGGTGACAATGGCAGCCACCGTCAGTATCAGCGCTCCCTGCAGCAGCTTCCCTGCCTTATCGTTCTTGCCCATGACGGCCTCCTACTTGCAAAGTTATAATTGATTTTGCATGAATATACCCTGCTCATACTCTGTATTTCGCTTTCTACCTTGTTGTACTTTGCTTAGCCATTCGCTTCTATGCTTGCCCATGCTATGTAAGACTTACTGGTTATTGTATTCCTTAATAGCTGCTGCACCCCTCTTATTATAGCGGCTTCCATAGACATGACAAAACTCCCGAAAGACAAGGAGGTCTTCGGGAGTGCTACAGTTGCTTCATTAGTTATTGTTCCATCTGCTTGCCAAGGAATGCAGCGGCTGTCTCTGCCATTTTGGTCTCCATCTGTGCCATGGTCACATTCTCATCCTTATTGAGCAGGATTACTGCTCCAATGGGGTCTCCCCCGGAAATAATCGGCGCTGCCACAAATGACGAGATTTGCTCCGTATTATCCTTCGCGATCTCATAGGCGCCAGCTGTGGTCTCCAGCAGCGTCTTGCGATTCTCCATGCATTCCTCAATTAGCGTCCCAATGGACTTGTCCAGGTATTCCTTCTTGGATCCACCAGCAACGGCAATAAAGCTGTCACGGTCCGATATCATCGTAATATGACCTGTACCTTCGTACAATGATTCCGCATACTCCTTCGCAAAATCACCCAGTTCTCCAATTGGCGAATACTTCTTCAGAATTACTTCTCCATCACGATCCACGAAAATTTCGAGCGGATCTCCCTCGCGGATACGCAGTGTTCTGCGAATCTCCTTCGGAATGACTACCCGACCCAAATCGTCTATGCGTCGAACAATGCCAGTAGCTTTCATGTACATGTTGCCCCACTTTCTAGGAAGATTAATTACTACTGTCCTGCCTCAAAACGGTAATTATTGAAGTCTAACCATAGTATTCATCCGCTCCCAATTCATTATACATGCGATTCAAGAACTGGCCCTGAATACGAAAAGACGCGGATATCCGCGTCTTCCATGTCTGAATTATCACCAGATGTCGTTGCTAAGTGTTGCGAGTAACTACCGAGAGGGTATTATTTCCCTTCTGTAGCATCCTTAGCTCCATCTTTGGCTGCATTGCTTCCATCCGTTGCGTTGCCCTCTGTACCTGCATCACCGGATTTATTCTCAGTGCTGCCTTCAGGAGTGGTAGCACCACTGTTCCCTGGCTGCTCCCCGGTTCCTTCTGCTGCCGGAGCCTTAGGAAGATCGATGCTCTTGATCTTGCCCTCTAGCTCAGTGCTCATAAAGTTCGTAATGGTGTCAGAAGCCAGCTTGTTCTTCAGACCATCCTTCTGCTCTGCAGTCAGCTTGTCGAAGCTCGCCTCACTCCGGGATTCCACCTTAATGATGTGGTAACCGTACTCTGTCTCTACTGGCTCACCAATTTCGCCCACTTTTTGTGTCTTGGCCGCTTCCTTGAAGGCCTCTACCCATTGTCCCACAGGTGCATTTTCATACAATCCACCGTTCTCGGCAGAGCCTGGGTCCTCAGAATATTTCTTGGCGATCTCTGCAAAGTCAGCCCCTTTATCCAGCTTGTCCTTCACTTCTTTTGCCAGCTTGAGCGCTTCTTCTTTTGGACGCTCTTTATTGGTCTTCGGATCTGTGAAGTTAATCAACACATGGCGTACAGAGGCGGTTGTGAACTGGTCAATATTGGTCTCGAATTCCTTTTTGACCTGTTCGTCTGTCACCTTGTTCGTCTCACTCTTGATTACGGTCATGATCCGGGTCATATAATTCTTCACATCTTGCTCGGTCAGCTTTTGATCCGTCAGCATCTTCTGGAATTGCTCTTCGCCGACCGAATTTTTGAAATTCGCGAACTGCTCTTCCGCACTCTTAGCGCCATCCTGCTGCGCTTTCTCATCCGCTTGACCTGCAAGATACTTGTACGCGATCTCTTGCTTCACGATCGTCTCGCGGAACTCATCCATAGCCAGCATTTGTTCATACTCTGGATAGAGCATTTTCATCATGCCCAGCTCCAGATTGAATTCATTCTCGGTAATTTGACCACCATCATAGGTGGCTACCACCTTGCTGTTATCCTGCTGCTCCTGTGTCTGATCACCCTTCTGTCCACAAGCAGCGAGCAGCGATACCGCCGCTACAACTGCAAGCGTCAGCAGCAACGTCCTCCAGGATTTCAGTCTATTTGACAACATCCAAAAGTTCCCCCTTTAAATTAAAAGCTTCCTTCATGGAGCTTAGGAATTCCTCAAGCAGTTCCATAAGCTGACGATCACCTAGACCCTTGCCCTTTATCGCAACAGTCATAGGAACCCCTTGATCAAATTGTACACGTCTTTCGAAGCGATTGCCAATCTGGGCAATTCCGGAAGGCTGAATCGCCTTCTCTTGCCCCTCGTAGAAGCGCAGGATCAGCTGATCCGCACGCTGAGTAAGCGACTCGATTCCATAGGCTCTTCCGTACACCTTGATCCTTGCTACTGCCAATAGATTCACCACGGCCTCCGGCAAGTCTCCGAAGCGGTCCACCAGCTCTTCCTCCAGCTCTGTGGCCTCCTGGAAGCTGCTGATCGCTGCCACCTTCTTGTAGATCTCAATCTTCTGAATGCTATCGTAGATATAATCGCCAGGGAGATACGCATCTATGCTCAGATCAATGCTGGTCTTCCAATGCTGTGTCTGCTCAGCCTCTTCCCCGAACATAGTAACCTTACGTTTATTAATCTCTTCAGCAAGCATCTGGGAATATAGATCAAAGCCGACAGAAGCAATGAACCCGTGCTGCTCTGCTCCAAGCAGATTGCCCGCACCACGTATGGAGAGGTCCCGCATTGCAATCTTGAAGCCTGAGCCGAGCTCTGTAAATTCCTTGATTGACTGCAGACGCTTCTCTGCGACCTCTGTCAGTACCTTGTCCCGCTGGTAGGTGAAGTACGCATATGCAATCCGATTCGATCTGCCCACACGCCCACGAAGCTGATACAGCTGAGACAAGCCCATCTTGTCAGCATCATGCACGATAAGAGTATTCACATTGGGAATATCTACACCAGTCTCAATAATGCTGGTGCTCACCAGTACATCATATTCACCATCCAGGAAGTCCAGGATAGTCTTCTCAAGCTCCGATTCCGACATCTGTCCATGACCGATTCCCACGCGGGCCTCCGGTACAAGGGCATTGATCTCGGCAGCCATTTCCTGAATGCCTTGAACACGGTTGTACAGGTAATACACCTGACCGCCACGAGCCAGCTCCCGTTCAATGGATTCACGTACCAGCGCCTGACTGTGCTCAACGACATATGTTTGGACAGGGAAGCGATTCTCAGGTGGCGTCTCAATGACCGATAGATCACGCACTCCCAGCATAGACATATGAAGCGTACGCGGAATCGGTGTAGCTGTCAGCGTCAGCACGTCCACATTGGTCTTGAGCCGCTTAAGCTTCTCTTTATGCGTTACACCGAAGCGCTGCTCTTCATCCACAATCAACAGACCTAGATCCTTGAAGATCAGGTCCTGCGACAGCAGGCGATGCGTACCGATGACAATATCAACAGTACCCTGCTTCACACCTTTGATCGTCTCGTTCTGCTCCTTGCGTGAGCGGAAGCGGCTGAGCACCTGGATATTGAATGGATATCCAGCGAACCGCTCTACGAATGTCTCATGATGCTGCTGAGCCAGGATGGTAGTCGGCACAAGCACGGCGACCTGCTTGCCCTCGATAGCCGACTTGAAGGCTGCCCGAATGGCGACCTCTGTCTTGCCATAACCAACATCACCGCAGAGCAGACGGTCCATTGGGCGACTCATTTCCATATCCTTCTTGATCTCTTCAATTGCACGAATCTGATCACGAGTCTCATCATAAGGGAACATGCCCTCGAATTCTTGCTGCTCTGGTGTATCCTTCTCGAAGCCATAGCCAGGGGAGGACTGACGATCAGCATATAGCTTGATAAGGTCATCAGCAATATCCTGAACCGAGCTGCGGACTTTATTCTTGACTCTCGTCCACTCATTGCCACCCAGCTTGTAGATCTTGGGCTCCTTCTCCTCTGAGCCCACATACTTCTGAATCAGGTCAATCTGCTCAATCGGTACAGACAGCTTGTCACCGCCAGCGTACAGAATATGCATGTAATCCTTGTGTATGCCTCCGACCTCTAGGGTGCCGATACCAAGATATTTACCAATTCCGTGATTCTGGTGAACGACATAGTCGCCGATCTTCAACTCGCTATAGCTCTTAATCCGCTCAGCATTGTCAACATGGCGACCCTGCTTACGTGCCTTGCGCTGCTTCTTCGAGAACATCTCACCCTCGGTAATGACGGCCAGATGAATGGATGGCATTTCAAAGCCGCTCTGCAGGTTGCCGATCAGCATTGTTGGCTCTGGAATATCATAATCCTGCAGCACACGGCGAATCCGATCAAGCCGATCCTCTCCGTTAGCAAGCATAATAACTTTGGTGCCCGCCTTGATCCAACGCTCCATCTCTGACTTCAGGACGTTCATCTGGCCATGAAAATCCTGCATGGCACGGCTGATGAAGTTCAGAATATTCTGCGGCTGCGTATGCGGCACCTGGCGCAGGAACAGAGACATGAATAACGTCTGGAAGCGTCGTTGATACAATATGGCATCACTAGATGCCCCTAATTCGAATTGGGGTAGCGTCTTGCCGTTCTGTAGTAGATGCAGATTCCACTCCGACTCATCTCGTTCCAGCTGCTTGGCCGTCTCCAGCATCCGTGCTGGCTCATCAATGACCAGAATCGTGTCCTCAGGCATGTAGTCCAACAATGTCTTATGCTCTGGATACAGGAGAGAGGCATATTTATATATTTCATCAAAGTACACCCGCTCCCGCAGCAGCTCAATCTCCTTCTGGATCTCCTCCTTCAGACGTTGCTTCGCTTGGCGGTCTGTCGTCTTCTCGATCTGCTCTCCCAGCAGCAGCGCTGCCTGGTCAGCTGCACGGCTCATTCGGGCCGGATCAGCAATGAGCTCCCTGCACGGGGCCACCGTAATGGTCTGGACACGCTCAATAGAGCGTTGATCTCCTGGATCGAAGGTGCGAATCGAATCAATCTCGTCATCGAACAGCTCGACCCGATAGGCTAACGGAGTCGTCATCGGATAGAAGTCGATAATTCCTCCACGCACACTCATCTCGCCTCGGGATTCTACCCGTTCTACCCGTTGATAGCCCAGCTCCACCATCCGTAGCAAGAACGAGTCTAGCTGTACGCTCTCTCCCTCCTTCAGCTCAATCCGGGCCGACGCCACAGCCTCTGGCACAGGAAGATAACGGCGAATGCCCGAATAAGGGGCGACAACTACGCCGCGAAAGCCCTGAGCACACTTCATCAGCACATCGATCCGCTGGGATAACGTCTCAGGGCTAGATACGGCAGCTTCTGCAGCTACCAGTTCATTGGCTGGATACAGTAGTACTTGATCGGATGAAAGCGCTTCCTGCAAATCATCCATGATTTTTTGTGCTGCGAACATATTATGCGTCATAATAAGAACCGGCCGCTTCGTCTCATAAGCTAGTGCTGCAATGAGCAGCTGACGAGCGGACCCGGATAGACCAGAAATAAGCTGCTCCTTCATTCCTGATGAAAGTCCGGCAGCAACTGATCCAAAATCGCTATCGTTGGAAAAATCCTGAATAAGTGCTTGTAACAAAAAAGGCACCCCTTTTTACATTCATTTCATTAGTCACTCATCGATATCATTCGTAGGCATATGTATACGCCAGAACATATAAAACTCAAAAGAAGCCTCGGCAGCGTTGCCAAGGCTCCACAAGGCCAAGCTCATCTTGCCATGGTCAGGAAGACGGGGCCATTTTGTGCCATCTGGTTCTTATTGTAGCGGGTTGGCTAGGAGGCTCAGCTCCGGGTGATCTTCGAGATTCTCCTTACAGTAATCACATGTGATACGAACCGTAATCTCGCCGCTTGAATTATAGGCTATTATATCTCGCCGCTCGGACGGGGTCAAGAAATGGAAGCCAAGCCGTTCCTCTGATATATCGGGAGCATCAATTCGTCCAATGAACGTCCGGCAATGTCTGCATACATAGTTAACTGCCATACATCTATATGCCTCCTGAAAGTCTTTTATACTGACATGCCCGCATCTATGGAATGACGCAGCATGCCGATACTCTCAGTATGCCCGGAATATGCCAATTTAGCCCTACCTGATTCTTATGAGTGAACCTTTCCATTCTTACTCTCGATTATCGCCCTAATTGTTGAACACTATTTATTGAACACTTATTTGTTGAATTTGGCCATTGTTCTCTCAAAAGTCTCATTCAGACTGAATTCCAGAGCATCACAGGTCTCTTCAATCATGGAATCCAGTTGCTCCTTCTCCTTCTTGGGGAAGGTAGAGAGCACATAATCCACGATGGCATAGCCAGGCTCCGGGCGTGAAATCCCCATTCGAATACGGTTGAACTGCTGAGTGCCTGTGTGCTGAATAATGGATTTGATTCCGTTATGCCCGCCTGCACTACCTTGGTACCGAAGACGAATCTTGCCGATCTCGGTGTCCAGATCATCGTATACGACGATTAAATCGTCTAGTGTTGCCTTATAATAATCCATATAGGCTCTGATTGATTCACCCGACAGATTCATATAGGTCATCGGCTTGATAATGACGGTCTTCACCCCGCCAATCATTCCTTCGCCCACCAAGGCCTTGCATTTACTCTGATTGACAGCAATGCCGTGGCGTGCAGCCAGCCTGTCCAATGCCATGAAGCCGACATTGTGTCTAGTTTTCTCGTATTGTGGACCTGGGTTCCCTAATCCGACAATCCATTTCATTGCGGCTTCGCCTCTCTTTGCAGTCATTATTTTTTTGATACAATAGTCTGTAATCTGTATATTGAATATATTGCATATTTCAGCTCTGAATAGGAAGGTGACATCACATTCGAGACCCGTCAGACACACTATCATATGACAGCCATTTTCTGTACCATCTGAAGAACGCCGTTCCTGTCCAGGTATATGATGACACAGGCAAGCATATTGATCTGGGGCTCGTAGCCCGGTTCAACGAATATTTCGTAGAGATTGGTGGTACGCTCTATCACCGCAAGCGATTCACCTTTATCTCACGTCCTGGCTTTTGATCCAAGCTGATTATCCAGCACAGTATATATGCCACGCCAGCCGCGCCATTCATGTATTACCTGCAATCCTACGAGACACGCCGATAGGGGTTACTTTTTCCTGAATGGAAAAGTAACCCCTACGTCATACCCGGTCTTCTTATTCGATTTCAAACAGCTTACTAATGGACAGCTCTTCATGAACACGGATAATAGCTTCGCCCATTAACGGTGCCACGGAGAGGACCTTCAACTTGCTCGTCGGATTCGGATGAATGATAGGAATCGTATCGGTCACCACCACTTCTTTGAGTGGAGCATTCTCAAGACGTTCCATAGCTGGACCCGATAGCACGGGATGGGTACAGCACGCGTATACTTCCTTCACGCCGCCTTCCTTGAGTGCATTCGCACCGAGCACAATCGTACCAGCCGTATCAATAATGTCATCGATCAGGATGGCTGTCTTGCCTTCGATGTTACCGATGATATTCATCACTTCGCTTACATTCGGCTCTGGACGACGCTTGTCGATGATTGCGAGCGGGGCATTCAGAAAATCAGCCAGCTTGCGTGCCCGCACTACGCCACCATGGTCAGGAGATACGACGATGGGATTCTCAATTTGCTTCGAGCGGAAGTATTGAGCCAGGATAGGCACACCCAGCATATGGTCAACCGGAATATCGAAGAAGCCTTGAATCTGCATAGCATGCAAATCCATTGTTATGACACGGTGTGCACCGGCTTTCTCAATCAGGTTGGCCACCAGCTTGGCCGTAATCGGATCACGTGAACGTGCCTTACGGTCTTGTCGGGCATAGCCATAGTAAGGAATAACAACGTTGATGCTCTTGGCAGAGGCACGCTTAAGTGCATCTACCATGACCAGCAATTCCATCAGGTTATCGTTGACCGGATTGCAGGTGGATTGCACGATGTAGACGTGACAACCACGTACACTCTCGGACAATTTGACTTGAATCTCCCCATCACTAAACGAGGTAGTATGGGACTCACCCATCGGAATGCCGATATAATCCGCGATCTGGTGGGCTAGCTTGGGATTAGAGTTACAGGTGAAAATCTTTAGTTTGGAATCACAATAAGTCATTAATATAAACCCTCCGTGCTGGTTCATTCATTAGAATCTGATACACGCTGTATTAATGCTGATTTTCAAATAACAACCGGGAAATGAATATATACCATCGCTGAATCAACTAATGTATAACTGTCATTTGGATGAATTGCCGCGTTCCTTTTTGGCTTTCGCCTGATTGCGAATTCTATCAGCGTAGCCGGATTTGTTCTCTTGACGGCTGCGAGCAATAGCCAGATCGTTGTCAGGAACGTTCGAAGTGATCGTGGAGCCTGCCACGACATATGCACCCTTGCCGATGTGGACTGGAGCGATCAGATTCACGTTGCTGCCAATGAATGCATCGTCCTCAATCTCTGTAATGGATTTATTATATCCATCATAATTCACCGTTATTGCACCGCATCCTATATTTACATTCTTACCCACTTTTGCATCCCCTATATAGCTAAGATGCGACACTTTGGAGTTATCATCAATTGTTGCATTCTTGACCTCTACGAAATCGCCAACCTTCACGTGCTCGCCCAAACGGGCACCCGGACGCAAATATGCAAATGGACCGACAGATGTACTCTGTCCAACCTCAGCATCATCCAGAACGGAATAACGAATTTCGGCATGATCATGGACAATCGTGTTCGTCAGATTCGCATTTGGTCCAACGACACAGAACTCACCGATACGAGTCGTACCTGTGAGGATCGTCCCTGGATGAAGTACGGTGTCTGCTCCGATCTCCACCTCACTACCAATATACGTGGAAGCCGGATCAATGACTGTTACTCCGCCTAGCATATGGCGACGAACGATGCGCTCCTTCATATAACGCTCTGCTTCTGATAGAGCTACCCGGTCATTCACACCGATGGACTCCGCCGGATCAAGGGCCAAATACCCCTCGACGGCTTCACCTTCACCGCGCAAAATGCCAATCACATCCGTCAGATAATACTCTTGCTGTGCATTTTGATTCGTAACCTGATCCAGTGCCTTGAACAGCTTGGCATTATCAAAGCAATACGTACCTGTGTTGATTTCGCTAATAGCATTCTCTTCTGCCGAGCAATCCTTCTGCTCCACAATCTTGATGACAGTACCTGCCTTGTCACGTACGACACGCCCATAACCATGCGGATCTGGCAATTCCGCCGTAAGCACAGTAGCCGCAGCACCCTTGCTTTCATGATGCGCAATAAGCCCCTCTACCGTCTCCGGTGTAACGAGTGGCGTATCTCCGCAGATAATGATGGTGGTGCCATTCTCTTCACCCAACAGGGCCTTGGCCTGCTTGACTGCATGACCAGTACCCAGTTGCTCCTGCTGCAGAGCATACTCCGCCTTGTCTCCCAAATACCCCTGTACGGCTTCTGCACCATGGCCTACAATCACGACTGTGCGTGTTACGCCAGCTTCACGAATTGTATCATGAACATGGCCGACCATTGGCTTGCCGCATACGGGATGCAGCACTTTGTAGAGCTTGGACTTCATACGCTTTCCTTGCCCGGCGGCAAGAATCACAGCCATCCTTTTCAAGTGCTTATCCTCCTATCCTTTAGCTCAATCCTATTGCTGCATTCAGCTATATTTCACATTACAGGATTCCAATACTTGATGGTTGCTTCGTCGAATTTGCTCATGAGATGCTGCCTCAAGATTAGTCCTTCATGCTGTTGCTTATAGTCAATACCATAAAGATTATATTTTATATTAGACAAAAAGAAAAGAGAGCCACAGTTCGTGGCTCTCTTTTCTTTAAAACCCCAATCGCGTCCAAGTTGTATCTTAGGCGCCTTCTTCGATCACTTCTTCTTCCTCCACGGCTGCCCGTTCGTACTCTGCCAGGACCGCAGCTTGAATCTTCTCACGGGTACCAGAGGAGATTGGGTGGGCAATATCGCGGAACTCTCCGTCCGGGGTGCGTTTGCTTGGCATAGCCACGAACATTCCGTTGTTACCATCGATGACACGAATGTCATGCACGACAAACTCTCCATCGATCGTAATGGAAGCAATCGCCTTCATTCTCCCTTCCGAGTTCACGCGGCGAAGTCTTACATCCGTAATTTGCATGTGTTGTATTCACCACCTTTTTCCAATAAGGACTTGGTGTATAATTCCACACGCCGGATCAAATTCCTTCTTTTTTTGTACAATTTGTATCCTGAAATCAGGAAAATTTTTCAATACCCTCAATTTTTGCCTGTTACAAGGGTGTTTTTATGGAATATGACAATTTAATGTCAGCTGAAGTAATTGCCAAGCTGCACGCTAATTTGCTTGCTCCGTGCATCCACAGCCGTCAGACGGGCCAATGATACATAGTCATGCAACAGTCGTTCTTCGCTGTGCACCTCACCAGACTCGACCAGCACGCCAACACCCGCTACCGTAGCATTGAATTCCTGTAGCAAGTCAACCATGCCCTGGATTGTGCCTCCCGCCTTCATGAAATCATCTACGATCAGTACACGTGATTTCTCGCGGAGGGCTCGGCGGGATAGAGACATCGTATGCAGACTCTTCTGGGAGCCTGATACATAGTTGATGCTTACCGCTGATCCTTCCGTAACCTGATGATCCCTTCTTACAAGGACTACCGGAAGATTCAACTGCGCGCCTGTAGCATATGCCAGTGGAATACCCTTTGTCTCGACGGTCATCACTACATCAATACTCTTCTCTGCGAAGGCTGTGGCAAAGATTTTGCCAGCTTCATTCATCATCGCGGGCTGACCCAACAGATCGGACATATATAGATAGCCTCCGGGCAGAATCCGGTCAGGCTGCTCCAACTGCTTGCACAGCTCCTCTGCAAAGGTAAGAGCATGCTCCGTGGACAGCCTTGGAATCAGCTTCACTCCACCTGCAGCTCCAGCCAATGTCAGCAACTCTCCTGTGCCATCATCCTCAAATACTTCCTTGATAATCGCCAAGTCCTCGCTAATCGATGACTTCGCAGCTCCATAACGATCCGCGAAATAAGTGAGGGGCACAAGTGTGTGCGGTCTAGCAAGCAGGAACTGGGTCATCTCAACTAAGCGTGCGCTTCTTTTTAATTTTTTCACTTGAGATTCCTCGCTATCTTATCATCCTTACTGGGTCAGGGTCACATATCCCGTATGACGGACCCCTTCACAGGCATAAATGTTGCTGATTTTTCTTAAAATCCGAATATTTATATTAAAATATAACACTTTTGTACGTGTATACACAAGTTAATCTATAAATTGTTGTGTAAAGCATGATCCAAAATGTACTCCTGTCTAATCAGGTTAACAATCTGACCGCATGGACCTCTTTACAGAAGCCGCGTAGTCCATTATAGATCCTAGGAATCTTCGCTTCCTTGGATACCAGACCGAAGACTGTAGGTCCACTACCCGACATGAGCACCCCATCGGCTCCCAGACGAATCATGGTTTCCTTCAAATGCCTTACCTCCGGGTGCAGGTTCAGCGTCACATCCTCCAATACATTGCCAAGCTCGTTACATATGTCGTGAAATGAGCCTGTGCGCAGGGCAACTTCCATCCGTGCTGCAGAAGGATGATGCTGTATCCGGTCCGCACGCACGCGTCCGTATACCTCGGCTGTAGACACATTAATCGGTGGCTTAGCGAGCACAATCCAGCACTGAGGAGGGTTCGGAAGAGGCGTTAGCAGCTCTCCACGCCCCGTTGCAAGGGCTGTCCCTCCCGTAATACAGAAAGGCACATCAGAGCCTAACTGCGCTCCCAGCTCCCTCAGCTCTTGATCAGGTATGCCCAGCTTCCATAGCCGATTAAGACCGCGCAGAGTAGCCGCAGCATCACTACTGCCTCCCGCGAGGCCAGCAGCCACCGGAATCTTTTTATCCAAATGTATGTATACTCCAGTCTTCACATCATAACGTTCCTTGATCAGCTTTGCTGCCTGGAAAGCCAGATTCTTCTCATCCAGCGGTATATAACCGGCTTGGCTGGAGATCATGATCGTATCCCGTGGAAGCTCATGCATTTCCAATCGGTCTGCCAGATCGACCATCGTCATGATCATCTCAACTTCATGATATCCGTCATCCCTTTTACGCAGTACATCAAGCATCAAGTTAATTTTAGCTGGAGCTTTTTCGTATATTTTCAAGGCGTTCACCCGTCCTCACCTTTCCATCAAGACAACTTAACATATTATATCAGAACATGGCTGTCAAGCATAGAAGAGGCAGCACCGCATTAAGTAATCGCTTACATTATAATAAATACCTTTATTCCTTGTCTTGCGCTTCACCTTAAGCTAATCATACTGCTACGAAGACTACAACAGGAGAAGACCCCGGTCACTTCACCGGAGCCTTCCCAGCAATGCTTAAGGCTTACGGGCAGCAGCCTGCTCTGCCAGTTGAATTGCTCGCTTGACCATATTGCCAGCGTCCTTCGCCTTAATGCCACCCCAACCTTCCTGCTGTACTGTCTCATAGAAGCCCAGATCCTTCGCTAACTCATACTTTAGCTCCTCAGACATCACGCTACGTCTTCTCCGGCTCATGAAGGCACCTCCCTCAGTATTATGGAAATCAAGAGTACGGGACTTCCCGACGTTAGTATGCCTGCTCATGATCAGGGCTATGCAGGTCAGGGCTGTGTGATGCACAGCACAGGATACCTCAGGAGGACAACTGAGACCCAGGATTACAGGCTCATTCAGAATCGATGGAAGAAAAAACTGCATCCCTAAGGGATGCAGCTCTCTCTATACGATACACAACCAACAGAGGTTATGCTTGAGAATATTCAATGGCGATCTCGCCTTCAGGATCATAAATGCTTACTTCCACCGATTCCGTCAGGATATCGGCATAGCTGTAGGACACACGCTTGAAGGTCTGCTGCTCCTGATCCAGCTTTACAATAAATACAGAAGGGTACGTTTCTTCCAAGACACCAGTTCGTTCAACGGTCTTACGGCGTCCGCCGTTAGCCCGTAGCAAAATCTTTTGCCCAACATGTGCATCGAGACTGCGTTTGATATCCAATAGCGAATTTTTTGCCATTGCTAACGACCACCTCTTTCCTTGTCCATTATAACAAAGAAGAGATTCAATGTCAAATCAAAACAATAATTATAACAACTCCAAAAATATGTTGTCAATTGTTTTTTTTGCACAAAAAATAAAAGCCCCGTTACGGAGCTTTTATCGTCACTATTTCGCCTCTTATTCGATTACACTCGCGCTTGAGTACAGAGCAATGGATGGACCTAACCATTCGCTCAATTTGCTAAGTCGCTAGATGTACGACACTGTTTGCATGTATGACAAATGCTCAGATGGCTGACGGTGTAACCTTCAAGCTAGATAAATCCTCAAGTCTTGGCAGGCCGACACGATAGCTACCTCTCGTCTCAATTCCACCGACACCCTGGCTACCACTAATCGTATGGTGGAAGATATCTGACATGCTAACCGTCTCCCGAATCGAGGTGAACGACGCCTTGGCTGCAATATAGACCGGGTCCAGTGCATGAATGAGCACCCGACCGGGGGAACTGGCAAAATTAGCTCCAGAGCGAATAAGCGCCTCAAAATGAGACTGACATGCACCCGCTACGATCGTAAGACCATCCAGATTCTTCTCATACTGCCGCGCTACCTGAATGGCAGCTACGAAATTCTGTGAATTTTTATAGCTCGACAGGCTGTTGAGATCATAAGGAACTCTTTGCTTCAATACCCCGTCGTGCCCGGTAATGACCACGATGCTAGGCCTTGAGCGCGGAAGCAGACGATACAGGGTATCGGCCATTGCAGACTCATGCACATGATAGCCCTCTGCGGGCACACGCAGCTGTTTATACAGATTCAGGCTTTTGTTCAGATAGTTCGCATCGCCATCCAGATGCAGCACCTTCCCCGGCAGCTCGAAGTAGGATATATGCGAATCTGGGCTTTGCTCCGACAATATCGAATGACTTCTCTCCATCTGGTGCTGCCGATCCTGCTGCAGATGGGACAGTGACTGATTCGCCTTGATGTATGCCTTTCTCGTTTTGTCGCTCATGGTAGCAGCCGGGACCTTGACCAGGTCGTTCACGGGGGAATCGGCAAGCAATCGAAATTCTGTCCCCTTGATAATGGCCTTATCTTGCCGGATACCCTCTACGCGAAATGTCACATCTCCGCCATATGATCTCCGAACGACCAAGTCTCCTAATGTCATCACACTGTATCACCCCTCCTTCATGGTATGGGGCATCTGCCCGTTTGGTTACCATCCAGAGGATTATTATTAGCGGATGCCTGCTTCCAGCAAGACATCGCTCAGGCGGGCAAATTCTGCGATACTGAGTGTCTCTCCTCGTCTTGTAGGGTCAATATCGGCCTTGCCAAGCAACGGCTCAAGCTCGTCCCTGTTCTCTTTCGTGAAGAACCGGCTCTTCAGGTTATTCGCAATCGTCTTGCGGCGCTGGGCGAAGCAAGCATGAATAACCTCGAAGAAATGCTGCTCATCCATAACCTCTACTGGCGGCTTCTCACGTACACGTAGACGAATGACGGCAGACTCTACATTAGGCTGCGGAATGAATACGGTATGGGGCACAATACACACCATTTCCGGGATGCTGTAGTATTGAACGGCTATGCTCAGGCTGCCATAGTCCTTCGTTCCTGGTGAAGCCGCCATCCGCTGTGCGACTTCCTTCTGAATCATGACCACAATGTTCTCCAGCGGGAGCTTCTCTTCCAGCAGCTTCATCAGAATTGGCGTTGTTACGTAATAAGGTAGATTGGCAACAACACTAACCCGCTCCACCTCGGCAAAATCCTCGGCAAACACCGTCTTCAGATCAAGCTGCAGCACATCTCCATGACGAACCTTCACGTGGCTATAAGGCTCCAATACCTCGGACAGTATCGGTAACAGCCGCTGGTCAATCTCTACAGCCGTGACGCACTTGGCGGTCTGGGCCAGCTTCTCGGTGAGCGCCCCGATGCCAGGACCAATCTCCAGGGCTCCCTTGGTATCATCCAGCTCGGCGGCCGCGACAATATTTCTCAGAATATTCTGATCAATCAGAAAGTTCTGACCCAGGCTTTTCTTGAAGGAAAAGCCATGACGCTGAATGATCTCCTTCGTACGCCGGGGTGTTGCGATATCTTCGAATCCTTTCATGCCATCACAGTCCTTCACCTTCAATTTTACTTAATGCACCCAGGAACTCCTCCCGGCTGATCTGAAATACCGTTAGCCGCTTATGGAGCTGCTTCCCGTTACAGTATCCGATCCCTAATTCATTCCCAAGCGCCATCCGTCTGGCCGATGCCCGGGGATGCGTAATCAAGCCCGCTTCGATCAGATCACTCCAAGCGATCGTCGGCTCCGCCTCGTCCACCGTCGTGCGCACACGCTCCAGCGCGTGGCGGATGGCCTCCGGGGAGGCATTCTCCACTCCGATATCCCCCTTGTGCGTCGCCTCAGACTCCGGTATGAACGCCTGCTTGCAGCCAGGCACCTTAGAGGTAATAATCTTACGGATTCGTTCTCCCGCATGATCCGGGTCCGTCAGCACAATAACGCCTCTACGCTGCTGGGCAAGGGCTATTTTACGTATCGTCATCGCATTGATGGCAGAGCCTCCGGTCTCGATCGTATCGGCCTCTACAGCACGCTTAATGGCCACCGTATCGTCCCGTCCCTCCACCACGATAACTTCCTTGATCATCTCGTGTCTTCCTTCCTGAATAGGCGCCACGACACGACATTCATTCGTATCGGCTCCTTCGTACATATGAGCAAACAAAAAATAAGAAGAGAGTATTCACCCTCTTCTTAAGTATACATAATCTTGATCTTATACTATCCTAATGGACACCTGTAATACAAGCTATGTCCAGAGAACACTAGTTCAGCTCTGGCTTCACTGGTCCAATGACATATACAGTAATACCTGACTTGCGCCCGAAATTAAGCGCGTGGTTCAGATTATCGTAGTACACATCAATTTTATTGCCTTTAATGGCTCCGCCCGTATCCTCTGCACGACGGAAGCCCAGTCCCTCAATATAGACCCACCAGCCAATCGGCACTACATTCGGGTCTACTGCAATGGTGCGGCCCTCGGTTACGCGTGTACCGGAAGCCGTACGTGTTCCAATGCCAGGCTCCTGAGAGGAGTATGCTGTCATGGATACATTGTTGAGTACCTTTTTATATTTAAAATCAATTCCAGCTTTACTTACGACATTATTGCCCGTGCTTGCTACGCTAGCACTTGCAGTCTTGGCATTGGCTGGTCCCGTGGAGGCTGCGAGCACCACTGGCTTCTTCGTGCCGACTGCAATCACTCTGTCGACTCGATTCGTGGATACCTCTTTGCTGACCATCCGTTTGGAGATGAGTACACCGTCATGGTACTCCTTCTCGATATTCTGAGTCATGACCCCAGCCTTGCCGCTACGAAGGACGCGATTGTCCCCCTTGAACAAGCTTGGGTCGGCCGTTTTAATGACCTGAAACGGAATCTCAGCTTCCTGCTCAAGCGATTGCGTCGTTACCCGAACGATTTTTATATCCATGTTAGACGAAACTTGGGTATCGAGTGCCGGAGTTACGATATCCTTGGAGGACACTTTATAACCCAGAGACTTCACTGCATCCCCAACTGTCTTCTCAGTGGTGTATAGTGTCTTGATCTGATGATCAGCCGTAACCTGCACAGGTGCAGCACGCTTGATCACCACTTCGTCCCCATCCTGAATAGCTCCATTCAGCGGCATGGAGATCGTGTCATGCGGTTCGAGAGCAATATTTTCTTTCTGCAGCAATTCATGCAGCAGCGCTTCGCGTGTCTCCAAGGTGACAGCCTCACCATCAATAACGAGAGACACCTGCTTCTTGTCTTGAATGTACACCAGAATAGAGATCATGGTAATTAATGCGACTAGAAAAAGTGCAACCAGCGTAGTCCGATTGATTTTTCCATACTTCCATCGCAACGCGTAAGACATGCTGGATGAGCGTGACTCATGGGTCTCCCCTTTTTGGAAAATTCCCACTTCTCCGTCCCTCCTTACATAGCCTCGCCGTCTGGAATGATGCAAACTTGAAATAGACGCGACTATACCAGATTTTCTACAGGACCATCTCGGGACTTCCCGATGTCCTGCATCATGTTCCCGTCTTCGCAGCATGCGCCCCTCTACATCAGCTTCAAGACTGTAGGTTGGACATAACTCCCGAACATAGGTCACAAGCAAAAAAAGCCAAAAAAAGAGCAAGAGAGCTCTTTCGTGGCTTCCACTGATGACTGATGCGGAAATTCATGCACGAGGTTGCTTCTCTCTTGTTACGCTTACGGGGTTAGCTGTCGGGTTCGGACGTAGAGATCGCCCTAGTTCCAGTTATCCGCTCATGGCGGACACCTTCACATTCACCCCGAAGACCCAAAAAAGAAATCGATGCACAGCTGATAGGCAGCGTGCTATTCGGTTCCCCCGTTCTCCAGGTTGGAGACTCAGCGAGACTGGTTCACGAAGTGAGTTGCTTCGATCACGACTTAGGACCTAAATCGGGATCAACAATTCACTGTTGAAATGATATCCTGTTTGTAACCATGTTGTAAAGCGGCTTTCAAGTGCGTTTTTCTAAAAAAACGGTTAAAATATTGTAATATTCTCGATTTTACTGCAACAAATTCATGATTGTCTTCGTCTATCTCTTTTTTTCAGCTTGTTTTCTCTTCCTTGCTCACAATGCCAAATCGTTCCAACCCATTTTTGGTGGTAATCTCGGCCAATTCCTCTAAAGAAATCCCCTTAATGTCAGCTGCTGCTTCAGCCACATATTTTACATAAGCACTTTCGTTTCGCTTTCCTCGGAAAGGATGTGGAGTCAGATATGGAGCATCGGTCTCGATCAGTAGACGGTCCGGTGGTACCTTTTCTAACACTTCCTTGGGTTGGCGTGCATTCTTGAATGTAATTGGCCCCCCGAAGGAGAGATGAAAGCCCATGTCGAGGCACATTTTCGCTGTCTCCCAGCTACCGGAAAAGGAGTGCATGATTCCGCCGACATCTTCTGCCTTCTCTTCGCGAAGAATTTTGACAATATCCTCATGCGCATCCCGATTATGAATGACGATTGGCATACTGAGCTCACGGGCCAGTCCAATCTGTCGACGGAGTACCTGCTGCTGGATGTCCTTCGGGGAAGTATCCCAGTAGTAATCCAGCCCAATCTCACCGATAGCTACTACCTTATCATGCCTGCACAGCTCCGCGATCCACTCCAGATCGCCATCCTTCATATCTATAGCATCGACAGGATGCCATCCAATAGCGGCATAAATGAAATCATACTTTTCGACAAGCTCCATTGTAGTTGGAATCGTCTCCCGATTAAAACCAACATTGACCATACGGGTGACGCCAGCCTCGACAGCCCGTGCAATAACCTGCTCTTGATCCTCTTTGAATTGGGATGCATCTAAATGTGTATGTGTGTCGAATAATTGCATAATTGACTCCTTTCCATATTACAGCACAGCACTTGCAGCAAAGCGCTCGAAAATTCAGACAAGACTCATCGTATTTTTTCTTTTTTTCAATAATTTGCAATAATCAGTTTTAGACATGGCCGTTTACAATTTATAGACAAATGGGTGATCATTTAACAAATAGCTTTTGAATATCATGCGGTAACCGATCCTTGACTGCTTCGAGCTTCATATGCGGGTAATAAAGATGGTACTTACCGCGATGAATGCCGCTGATGGAGCGCACAATATCAGACACCTCTGAGATTTCTCTTACCGTGTCTTCTCTACCCAGCAGCAGAATTTGATTCTCCGTCGAGCCATTCTTTCTGAACACATCATAAGGAAGATCGGTCGGAAAATCAATTTCAAGGTCATAGTCGGGGTTCAGCCCCACGTCACGTAATGCTTCACGAATATGGTCGACCCTGTCCATATCCAGACATTCCAGCTGTATATATTTATACAGTCTGCGATCCAGGAACCGACTGCACAGATCTCTAAGAATCGGATCGTCCTCGGATCTCCATTGGTTAAAGGTCGTCTGGATTAACGCCTCATCCAGCATTAAGTATTGCTGTACAGTCACATGACCGTCGATGAGGTGTGGAATGGGCTCCAGCATGAACTTGAAGCGGTAGTCCTGATATCGTAGCTCCTTAAGTCTTCTGAAGATCTGACGCAACAGAATTTCAGAGCTACGGGTCACTGGATGAAAGTAAATCTGCCAGTACATCTGGTATCTGGACATGAGATAATCCTCTACCGCATGCATTCCTGATTCCTTGACAACAATCCTGCCCTGATGAGGACGAAGAAGCCTCAGGATTCGATCCAGATCGATCGTTCCATAGTTGACACCTGTCATATGGGCATCTCGTAGCAGATAATCCATCCGATCCGCATCCAGTGGACTCGTGACCAGGTTCACGACGATGGGCTTATCATAATCCTTGGAAATTACCGCTGCTACCTTCTCAGGGAAATCAGGAGCTATATCCTTCAGAACTTTATTGATCTCTGTATCGCCGAGTACAATTCGACATGTCCAATCCTCATGATGCATCTGAAAAGCTTCTTCTATAGAATGCGAGAATGGACCATGTCCCACATCGTGGAGCAATGCGGCACACAGAGCTACCAGCTTCTCCTCCTTGGGCCAGTCTGGATAATCACCGCGTTCGAATTGGGAGATAATCCGCCGTGTAATCTCATACACCCCCAAGGAGTGTGAGAATCGGCTATGCTCGGCACCGTGAAAGGTCAGGTAGGAGGTTCCTAGCTGTCTTACACGGCGGAGTCTCTGGAATTCAGGTGTGTTAATAAGCCTCCATATGGCCACTTCCTGAACGTAAATGTAATTATGTACAGGGTCCTTGAATACTTTTTCTTCTGTCAGAGGGTTTTGGAATCCACTCATGAGGTATCCACTCCTTTAACTCTATTTTATTCCAAAAACTTGATTACACAACATTCACCTGTTTTATCACTATTTTCTTGTCAAATTCGACACACAATGTCGAACAGTGTCGAATTATAGTTTTTTCCAGTTTCCAAATCGACAAATTCAGCAAACTGCGTTTTCAACTGTTTTTTCTGCGTATTCAGCGAACTTTCAGTTGTTTTATTAGAAATTTTAACCTTTGTCGTTATTTTATAGGTTGACTGTTTTGGGAATGGTTGGTATAGTGTATATCATAAAAGATAAAATAATGTCGAAACTTGACACTTAAACTTTTGATACGGCGAGAGGAGCCTGATGATCTATGATGAAATCTACGGGTATTGTGAGAAAAGTTGATGAGCTTGGACGTGTCGTAATTCCAATCGAGTTGCGCCGTACGTTGGGTATTGGGGAGAAGGACGCGCTGGAAATCTATGTAGATGGAGAGCGCATTATGCTCAAAAAATACGAGCCTGCATGTATCTTCTGTGGCAATGCCGAGAACGTTACATACTTCAAGGGTAAAATCGTATGCAATGAATGTATTTCTGAAATTCCAACACCTGTGACAAAATAAGATTTTTAGTATATAATTAAATCATACCTATTGTTAATTCTAACCTTTTCATATCTCCTTGTTGCCTTCCACGAGTAAGAACCCACTCGTGGAAGGCCCTTTTTTTGTTTAGGGACATTTCAGGCTCAGCATCTTCTCCAGACCCTGAGCGGACACACGGGATTCCTTCCACTCGCCTACCGTCTGTTCTTGATGCAGCTCCTTCCACCCTTGTGATCCTGTACATGATCACAGCAGCGCATTGTATACGTCCCGCTTGGAGATAGATCGGTCAGAAGCCGTACGCTTCATGGCCTCTTTCCGGTTCAGCCCTTGCTGCTCATACTGTGCTACATGCTCTGCCAAGCTAAGCTCCTGCCACCAGGCCTGACGTTCTTGCTCCTCTGCCTCCTCACTCTTGCCCTCAAGCACCAGGCAATATTCACCCAGTGGTGGATGCTCCTCCAGCCACTGTAGACATTCCTCGGCTGTTCCGCGTAGCCACTCCTCATGCCTTTTCGTGAGTTCACGTGCTAATACGACTTTTCTTGCACCAAGCGTTTCCTGGATCACTCCAAGTGTCTTTGCAATTCGATGAGGGGATTCGTAGAAGAGGACCGTGCCATGGGAAGCTCCAAAGGACTGCAGCAGCTCTTGAAGCTCCTTGCGTTCACGCGGAGGAAAGCCAGCGAAGGTAAAACGATCGGTATCGAGCCCTGAAGCAATTAATGCAGACAATGCTGCATTCGCTCCGGGTATCGGTACGACCGAGACTCCAGCTTGCAGGGCCAGCTTCACGAGATCAGCTCCTGGGTCAGAAATGGCTGGTAGCCCGGCGTCACTCACAAGAGCCAAACTTTTTCCTTCTATTATATATCTGATTAGTTCAGGCCCACTTGCTGCCTTATTATGCTCATGATAGCTGAATAGCATCTCTGGTGAGATGTCAAAATGTGTAAGTAACTTTCGAGTCTGCCTCGTATCCTCCGCCGCAATAATATGACATTCCTTTAAGACCTTCACCGCTCGAAATGTCATATCATCCAGATTGCCGATCGGGGTGGCCACAAGATACAACGTTCCCTGGCCTAGATCACCATCCAAAAAGCTTTTCTGCACCGTAGCAGCCATATTTATTCCTCCTTTTGCCCTGTATAGATTTCGAGCATCTCTGGTGTATACTGGTTCCTGCCCTCTCCTTCATATGCAATGAGCGGCGGAAGCAGTCGCACATCTGGCTTGCCATCCCGTAGTGCCTCGATCAGGACTATATTCGCCTCTGCCTGAGGCCGCGGATGGACGAATCGGATTCGCTTGGGCTCCAGACGATACTCACGCAATAAGGAGATAATCTCTCCCAGCCGCTGTGGTCGATGTACCATCGTTACTTTTCCACCCGTACGAACCAGCCTTGTACAAGCCTGGATGACTTCCTCGAGGGTACAGTGCAGCTCATGACGTGCAATCGCTTCATGTATGTTCACCTTGAGATCACTACCATTCAGAGGCATATAGGGCGGATTCACTGTAATCGCATCATATACGCCATGTCCAGTCACCTCGACCAGCTGGCGTAGATCCCCCTCGCGAATCGTAATTACATCCTCCAGACCATTGAGAGCCACACTCCTACGAGCCATATCCGCAAGTCGTGGTTGAATCTCGATGCCCTCAATCTGTGCTTGTGTTCGTGTCGTTAATAAGAGCGGTACAACCCCGTTGCCCGTGCACAGGTCGAGAATCTTCCCTCTCTTCGGAATACCTGCGAATCTCGCTAGTAGTACAGCGTCCATAGAGAAGCTGAATACTTCCTCGCTCTGTATGATTCGAAGATCGTGTGTCAACAAATCATCAATTCGTTCAGAGCCGTTAAGCGGTTCATTTATCATTTAACGTTTCCTTCCTTTTCTGCAACCCACACGCGATATGCCTAGTGCGATTGTTCTATTTCCTTACAAAAAAACCGTAGGCACGTGTCCTACGGCTTGATGTTATTTATTCAAAAATGACAGACAGAACAGGCAGTCGCCCTCGGTTCGTAAATGTCCGTAATAAACGTTACATATATGAAAGCCTTCATGATACAGTCTCGCCAGATTATCGTACCCCTCGCCAACCACTTCTCCTTGCACTTCCTCTGTTTTGATCAGATGTGCCGGATGGTCCGATGTTGTTGTACGTTCTGGTTCCTCCGTATGTGTATGGTCTCTCAGCATCTTACGCAGCTGTTCGTTTTCAATCGTCAGTCGCTGATTCTCTTCAAGCAGCTCTTTTACGGCCAGCTTCAATTCACCAAGATCACTGTACATTTGCCCCATTTGCGTCTCCAACTCGAGAATACGCTCAAAAACATTTATTTTTTCCAAGATTCCACCCCGAAGCCACCTAATGGTTTACTTGATGACTACATCATCCATTGGAAGTTCCTTGACTTTACTAATCTCAAAAAGCTGTACGTGAACAGTTCGATGACCTGCATTAATACCTACTACTTTACCTTCTCCCATGGAGGTAACGACGAGCTTGCCGACTTGAGGAAGCTCTTCCTTCGCACTCTCATAATTATCATGCTCAAATTTGAGACAGCACATCAGCCTTCCACAGAGACCGGATATTTTGGTAGGATTCAGGGACAAGCTCTGATCCTTCGCCATCTTGATCGATACAGGCTCAAAGTCGCCAAGCCAGGAGGAGCAGCACAGAATTCGTCCACATGGTCCAATCCCGCCCAGCATCTTGGCTTCATCCCGAACACCAATCTGTCTCAGCTCGATCCGTGTCCGGAAGATGCTAGCCAAATCCTTGACCAACTCCCGAAAATCGACACGCCCCTCAGCTGTAAAATAGAAGATAATCTTGTTGCGGTCAAAGGTGAACTCCACGTCCACCAGCTTCATCTTGAGTCCATGATCCTTGATCTTATGAAGACAAGTTCCGAAGGCTTCCTTGGCAGCCTGCCTATTCTCCTCTACAATCTGTGCATCCGCTTCACCAGCTAGCCGAATGACCTTCTTCAGAGGAAGCACGACATCGGAATCGTTCACTTCCTTCTTACCTACAACAACCTTACCATATTCGATACCGCGCGCCGTCTCAACTATTACACAGTTATCTTTCTCCAGCGGAAGCTCGAGCGGATCGAAATAATACGTCTTGCCCGCTTTTTTGAAGCGAACACCCACTACACTGTACAAAAATTAACCCCCTTGTGTGCCACTAGAACCTTGCTTGGGGACATCTTAGCTGAACGTGCCACGGGCACAATCTCCCATATTCAGTATGCGAGGGACAGGCCTTGCTCATGCGTAACCTGTCCGTAGCGCAGTCTCGGACCATCGGCGCTGGATCTGTCTCATGATGGGGACAGACCGATCATCAGCTGCTCTACACAAAGCTGACCGTTTACATTGAAACGGAGCTTTCTTCTGCACTCCGCGGCCAAATCCATATAAGAGACCCATTGTTCGGTGCTGCGGGTGATTGCCAATTTGGAGATCATCTCCAATTGATCTATGAACACAATGCTATCGTGCCTTCCATACTGGAAGTGCAGCATATCCTTGAACTGCAGGTGAAACAAATGAAACAGGATGTCCAGATGCTCGCCAAGTCCGGCCTTGAACACCTTCTGTTGAGCCAAAATGACGGAGGAACTCCCTCTGCTGAGCGACTCCTTTACTAATTGTAACATTACATTTCTAATTTCTGCAAACCAATTCTGCTGGAGAATTTCTCTACTTGTTTCCAATCCAGAAGCAATATGAACAGCACATCTGACAAGACTTGCCGAATAGCCCTCCCCTGTCAGTATTTGCTGCATAAGCTCCGGATTCAGGGCCGAGAATGGTACATGCTGGGTCCGTGAATGTAGCGTAGGGAGTACAGCTTGTCCATTGTCAGTTAACAGAATCCCCACCGTAGGCAGCTGTGGCTCCTCCAGAAATTTTAGCAGACTGTTCGCAGCCTGTGTTGTTAACAGATCCGCCTGCTGAATGATATACACCTTCGGATGCTTGCTTTCTGAGCGATACGCAAAAGAACGCTGAAGCTCCCGGACCTGGTCAATCTTAATGCTGCTACCCTCAGGAGCAATGATATGCAGGTCGGGGTGATTACCATGCTCGACCTTTCTGCACTCCAGACATTCACCACAAGCATCATCGCTTAACCGCTCGCAGAACAACGCTTTGGCAAAGGCCATGGCCATCTGCAACTGTCCACTGCCTGCTGGACCATTGAACAGATATGCATGACTCACTGCTCCCTTACGAAGCGCGTGCTGCAGCATACTCTTCGGCAACTCTTGACCTATTATATCCTGAAAAGACATATTGCCTCACTTTCCAAACCACAAATCATTAATTTTTACCTCTTCGTACAATGCTCCATCGAATTGCTCAGCTCCGCTGAAAACTTATAATTCAATTATCTTAAAAAACAATCTGCCGACTGTAAAGTCGACAGATTATAATATGGGTCACTATTTTACTTAGATTATTATACACTTGAGGTCTTTTGCTGTACTCAAAAAGCCAGATTAATCAGCATGCCACGAATTTCTCCAACGCCCTGAAGAAGCTCGATCTTCCCCTGCTCCGTATCCAGTAGCTCCTCTGCCATCCGCAGCAGGATAGAGTCCACCTCATCAATGAGCTTATAACGCTTACTCCGGCCGCGACGATCCCAGCCCTTAGTATCCTTCATGGATACCCCTCGGCGCACAGTCTCCTCCAGGAATCTCTTGACCAATACTTTATAGGCCTTCAATTCGCGAACAGTCATGGAGCGGGCAAGGCGATCCCCCTGCATCTGAATCTCCTTGAATTGTCGACTTAACTCTTCTTGTGAGGCACGCTCTCCACTGTGCTTCATCATATCTGAGAAGCTCTTGCTTTGAACTGGCTTCGTATTCGTATCGCTTGGAGCAATACCGCTTTGTAATGGGCGATAGCCCGGATTGATTTTCATAATGAACCTGCTTTCTCCTGCTTGGCTCATCGAGGTATCTGCAGGCTAACCGACATGGCCGGACTGCAAGCTGTAACTATCCAGAGCACTAATCAGGCACGGCACAATTGCAACGCCGCAGAATGTATAGCTCCATACATCACCTTCAATACCTGACCTGTTCACCAGGCCAACCATTCCCAGTCATGGAAGAGCAGATACATATATTATCGTCATATCGTACCGTAAATTGTAGTAGCCTTAGAAGTGTTCAAAACGATCAACCGGAAGAACGAACACCGTAGCTCCCCCTACCTGAACCTCTACCGGCAAAGGCAAATAAGAATCCGTTGTTCCACTCATAGGAGTCACCGGCGTCACGAGCTGTTCTCTCACCTTACAGCTATTGCGGATTACGCTCATAACAGACTCGACCTGACTGTCGTCCACTCCGATCATGAATGTGGTGTTGCCGGCACGTAGAAATCCACCGGTACTTGCCAGCTTGGTTGCACGAAAATTAGCCTTTACCAGTCCGCTGGACAGTCTGTTGCTATCTTTATCCTGAACAATGGCAACAATCAGTTTCATCCTGAATTCCTCCCTTAATATCGGTTACTTCAATTAACGATCCTTATAATCTTCAGGTCAACGCCAGCGGCGTCCATCCCGAACTAGAAAAAACGGCAAACCAACATGATGTGCGAGGCTTCGAATAGTTATATCTATTGTTATGTCATACTTACTGCCTGTTGCCACATGCTATGCCCTGTTATTTAATATTTTCTTTATGCATAAAGTACTTATTCGAGAAAAGTCGGCAAAATCCTCTTTTTCAGATGCTCATAGATATCATTTGTTACATCCTCTATGGATTGGGATGCGTCAATCACACATATTCGCTCGGGATTCTGTTCTACGAGAAGACTGTAACCTTCTCGCACCATATAGTGGAACTCAAGCCCTTCACGGTCCAGGCGGTCCCGATCACGCTGATTGCTGGCAATCCGTTCAAGTCCCAACTCCGGCTCAATATCCAGGTAATAGGTTACATCTGGCTGCCGGGTGTTCGTTGCGAACTGGTTGATCATGCCTACCTCTGTCATACCTATCCCACGTGCGTGTCCCTGGTAGGCCATACTACTGTCAACAAAACGGTCGCACAGAACCATCTTTCCTTCTTCAATGGCAGGCTCCACGCGTTCAACCAAATGCTGTCTACGAGCAGCAGCATACAGTAATGCCTCAGTCCTGGCATCCATGGTCGTGTTAGCTGTATCCAAAATAACGGATCGAATCTGCTCCGCGATCTCAATCCCTCCTGGCTCTCTTGTGGCGATGACTGGGAAGCCCTCCTCCTGCAGTCTCTGCGCAAGGCATCTGATAACCGTAGTCTTGCCTGAGCCTTCGCCTCCCTCGAATGTAATGAATCTGCCTTTGCCTTTCATATCATACCTGCTTTCCCTGGATTGCTAACTCTGTAGCTATACTGAATGCTATTTATTATTGTTCTTTATCTATTGTCTGCAGTACTTGTATATTTCGAACTTAATATTTTCAGACAAGTCCTCTAATATCCAGCCAGGTAAAATGAGTACATATCGCTGCAAACGGAGAATGGTTACGCATCTGTTGATGTTATCCTATCCCTGTACACACGGATCGTCCTCATGCTCGGATCTGCAACACCTTGGCATTTGGCTCCTGTACTCTGGAGCTTCATTAACCGCTCTACTATATCGGCTTGTATAGTCTCTCCCGGATATAACAATGGGATCCCTGGCGGATAAGGGATGACCATCTCCGCAGCTACACGACCATCACACAACTCTAGTGACACAGTCTCCACCTGATCCTTTTTTGGCGGCTGCAAATGAAATTGAACAGGCTGAGAATAATTCAATGCACGCAAATTGTTCCACGTGGAAACTTCATGATTGTCCTTATGCAAGCCTTCACATAATACATCCGCCGATAACAGTATCGTCGACTCCTTCTCCAGATATTCCAGCGCCTGCAGTAATCGGACTGCATCCTCCTTTACAGATGCCAGTGAGAACAACAAAACCACATAACGTTCTGTACTCATTTCTGGAATGCAGCCCTGCTGCTCTAACCTTTCTTGCAGCTCATAACCGCTCCATACGCCATATCGATCACAAATAACGACCTTGAATGGATCCTGTGTAGAATAGCCTGGATTACTGTCCAATATTGATTCCGATTCCTGAACCTCTGCTTTACTAGCTTCCCCTAGCTGAGGTATAGGAGGCGTGTTATTCACTTCAGCAGGCCCTAGTAGCCTAAAGCGTGTCAGACCTGCCCACCCCTCACGAAACACACGTATAGCCTCCATTCCCTCACGGAATGCCTGCTCACGATGTATATGAACATACCGCCTAGCCAAATCGAGGGAAGCCATGATTGGATAAGACGGACTCGAGCTCTGAAGCATGGCCAGACGTTGACGTAGCAGCTCACGGTCAATCCATTCACCCTGAATATGCAGCATGGCTCCCATTGTCATGGCAGACAGCATTTTATGAGTGGACTGTACTACCCCGTCCGCACCCGAGGCCAACGCAGAGGCAGGAAGCTGAGGATGAAGACCATAATGCGCTCCATGTGCTTCATCTACAAGCAAGGGCACCCCTGCCTCATGGCATATCTCGGCAATCGCCGTAATATCAAGCCCCATTCCATAATAATTAGGGACGGTAATCAGCACGCCCTTAGCTTCAGGGTATGCTGCGAGAGCGCTCCTTATCGTAGAATCCACGGGTGCTGACGCTAGTTGGCTAATAGGATCAATATAGGGTTCCAGAAATACGGCACGGGCGCCTGCGAGCATGAGTCCATGCAGCACAGACTTGTGCACATTTCGCTGGACTAATAGAATGTCGCCAGGCTGGCTGCACACCGTAAGGATTAAGGCCAGATTGCCTGCTGTGCTCCCCCCTACCAGAAAGAAGCTCTCCTCTGCACCGAAGCAATCAGCCGCAAGCTTTTGTGCCTCTAATATCATATCTTCCGGATGATGCAGGTCATCCATCCCACTAATCTCGGTGACATCAATGGACATCACATCCTGAAGCAAGCGCGCTATCTCTTCTTGCCTATACAGTTGGCCATTCTTATGCCCCGGCACATGAAAGGAGGCTCGTCCAGCTTCTCTATACCGAAGCAAAGCATCCATGATTGGAGCCTGTGCCGACTGTGATTGATTCGTCATATTATGGATTCCTTCCAGACGTAACGAATTTCCTGTAGTCCCTGCGATCATGCTGCGAATATCATTTTATTCTATGAGACTCCATACTCTGAATTAGCTCCTTATATTGTATCGCAAACACGCCTTGAATCCTATCCTGCATTGCAATCACAGAAAAACAAAAAAGGCCATTACAGGCCTGATTCTCCACAGTATAATATATTTGCAGCTCACATATATCGTCATCACTCACATGAATACAGCAAGTTAATATCCCTTCGCAACAGATAGTTCATTCATTATTTTAGTAGTTATTTATTCATTGCTGCGACATACACTGCTACCCCTCATCGGGATTCTATTGTATTGAACTCTACATGTTGAACTATATTGAACTATACAAAATGCCAATTCTTCTAATCGCTAACCAGAGTCACGCGTTCTTCTGCACCCAAATCTGCCTCAACTGATGAATAAAAAAATGATATTTGGCATCGGCAGCATCGGTGTGCACCATTTCAGATTCGCAGTCATCACAAATGAACTCCGACATAATAAAGATCCCTTCCGTCTTGGGCTCATTACAGATGATGCATCGGCATTCCAATTTGTCATACATGGTTTATCCCACCCTTACATCTTCTTTTACTATCAGTATGATACAGTTTCTATTATTTTAAACCTTTTCATAGCCACTTCAACATTTTTATACAGCCTATTCCTACTGGCGTCCCGAGGTGTCTGTACCTAAAAGCCTATTCAAAAAAATACCTGTTGTAGCCGATAATGTATAGGAAAGCAACTTTATTTTTCTTTACCCCTTTTTTTTGCATGATTGATATTCCGTATGAATGAAAAGGACTGATTGAATGGCAGAGATTCAGGGTACTAAGGCCACCTATTATCACTATCAATTGATTAAGAAGATTAATATCCATCGTCAAATGTTGTGGAGCTATTACTCCCTGCCCATCATCATGCTTGCGTTCCTTCTGGTGCTAACCTGGACGAGCTTGTTCTTGTTCCTGTTGGCTCTTCCAGTCATGATGTGGATTCACTTTGTGGTGTCCAGCTTGGTTCTTTATGTAAGCGGCAACTCGTCGCGCAAGCGTTGGAAGTACAGCTGGAAGTTCCCTTGGCAGGGCTACATGCCAGAGCAGTACATTAAGTATGTTCTGTTCAACCGCATGCAATTTCACATGCTCTGGGCCGGATTTTTTATCACCGCTGTATTTCTATTTTGGTCACCACCGGTGTTCACAATCTCACTGATCTTCTGGCATCTGTGGCTGCTAATGCCCCGACTCTACACACTGATTCAACTGCGTCGGGAGCGGAAAGATGGCATGCTCAAATTTAATCCAGGCGATGTATCGTACTATCAGCAATAAGACTACCTCTGTAATACATAATTGTGCAAGACACGTATGCCCTAAAAGCACTACACGGAATGCACTATACTAATACCGCTTTTAAATTTGGCCAGCCATACTAGAACCTAATCTGGAACATATGGAATACGGCCTAGAGGAATCGGTGCTGCTGCTGCAGCGTGACCCGTGATCATACTCATGACCAAAGTACAAGAAGACTCCGAAACCACTACAACTGGCATCGGAGTCTTCACCTTTTCAAGCACTTTCTTCAATCTCTTCTCTAATGTCTTCTTTAATCTCTTCTCTAATCTCCTCTTTATTCAGCGACCCATGATGATTGCATCCCCAATTGCTGTAAATAAGGCGTTATCCGCTCTCTTAATTGCTTCAGCTCTTTCTTTTGCTCTGGTGACAGACGATCCTCATGAAGACTCTTATCCTGATCCACTACAATAGCCTCGTATTGCTTCATTTGTGCGAATATGGAAGTGAACTCAGCGTACTCCTCTGGGGAGAACTGTTGCTTGGCCTGTTCCAGCTTCTCTTGCCAAAAACGTTCCTCGTCTATAATCGCTTGTTGAACCTCTGCATTCGACAGTTTATCAAAGAAGGGCTCGAGCTTCTGGGCTAACTGGTCATACACCTGTTGCTCCTCAATGCTCCATTCCTCCGGGTGTAACTGGCCTCGATAATCTGCATGTGTCAGAGCAAACTTCCCGAAATCCAGCAGCACTCCCATAAACGCCGCGAACTCCTCTGTGCTTAGCTGTTCTTGTGCAATACGCAGCTTAGCCTCCAGTCGCTGATAATCCGCCGCTGTTCCTCCGATAGCAGTTATATTCTTCTCAGAGCCATAGATGTAATCAGCTAGATATGTATATCCGGCATATGCCCCTGATGGAATGATAAGTACAGCTGCTATGACCACAGCCACAAGCCAGTTTACTCGTTTTCTGTTGTGGTTAGACGCTCTCTGTTGTTGAAGGGTCTTAAGCATATTGTCTTTGGCTTCCGCTCTAACACTCCAGTGTCTAGTCTCATTCTGATAAGCATGCTGCAATTCATGTTCCAGCTTCATATCATATCCTCCACTCTTGTCTTTCTATACAGTTCCATTGTCTGATGCTTCTGGCGCAGCTTGCTGAGTGCAGCATGAATACGCGACTTTACGGTTCCGAGCGGAATGTCCAGGATGGCTGCGATCTCCTCCTGGGTGTATTCATTTAGATAGTGCAGTGTAATCACCTGCTGCAGCTTGTATGGTAATCTTCTCACCTGATCCATCAGTGGCTTGAAGGACAGCTTATGTACCAGATCACCCGCGAAATCATACTCCGTAACCTCGTCTCTTTTTCTCAAACGCTGCATGAACCGGAACTGGATCAGCTCACGCCGCCGATAGTTCTGAACCTGTCGCATAGCGATTCCCATGAGCCATGGACGGAAATTACACTCGGTATTAAACCGCTCCAGTGAGCGATAAGCTTGAATATATATTTCCTGTACAAGATCCTCAGCCTCATTAGCACTCTTAAGCAAGAAACGCACAGTACGATAGACATCCGCCACCGTGTCCTCGTAAAGCTCCCCATAAGCTGAGTAGTCCCCGGCTCGTGTCAGGCATATCAGCTCGTTGTACCTGACGTTCTCTTTCTCTCTTTGCTTATCTCTAAGTGCCATAACCTCGATCTCTTTATTAACATCATTCTTCTTGTTAGCTTCTGTCTCCTTATTAGCTTTTGCCTCCTCACTAGCTTCTGTCTCCTTACTAATCTCTATCTCTCCGCTGTATCCATTCTCCGTGTCCTCCATCATTAACCCCTCCTTCCCTTGCACCTTATATTGGTATTGCTCACGAATATCGTTCGATTTTTTTTATTTCAGCAACCGGATATATAAAAAAAGCCTATCTCCAGTACTTTGAACAGGATCATGTTCTACTGGAAATAAGCTTTCTTGTTCACTCACTTTGTCATTAAAAAATCCCTTCTGCCTATGCAGTAAGGGCTTGTTCCATGTTGTCTTATAAAGAGTAGCAGCGAGTATATTACATTGAATGGCTCTGCATTAGTAAGAATCTATGTCGGAATCGTCATCCGAGCTTAGATCTTGTACATTGGCAGCCGACTTGGTGTCTTTAGGAACAAGTAGCGTAAAATAATCATCATGAACGGATAAATGTACAATTTGCTTATCCTTCAGGAATACTCGTTGGGAAGGTACAGACTGCTCCTTCTCCTCTTTCCATCCCCAAGCTGCAATTTCCTGCAAATATGGGGTTGGGATATCGTCAGCCTCCTTCATGCCTGGCAGGGCGTAACGCACAAAGTCCATATCGGAATTTCCATTTGCACGATCAGTCTTGTTAGCTTCCTTGGGTACAGGAAAGGTCTTCACATTGGCTGCTCCCTCAAAAGCCGTCCAGGAGGGTTCCTTGGCCCCACATCCGATAACAAGCATAGACGCGACGCTTATGATGAGTATAAGGACCAGCCATCTATATTTGCGCATGGTGTCTCCTCCTTATTACCTACTGCGAAACTTCAATCCTCTATGATCAATAGGATAATCGTAGGAATACTTCATATACTTCTGTGCACTTTTACATTATAACCAACTCATATCTCTTTTCCGTAACAAAAATGTTACCTTCCTTTTGTTAGAAAATAGCTTTAATTAACCATCAGCCTATCCACTATCCTACGATCTGTATAATCGTGCCCAAGTAGTCTGTATCGGGGATACGTTCATCCGGTCCAGGTACGGCCTCATGTTAAGTACTACCTCAATTAGTACCTCAGCTAAAGGAGTACTGTCTCACGTGTCTCCCCTTTTTGCTACAAAGAGCGATTACTCTGAACCACCATTCAGCCCTTTGTCCAAGGCTACAGAAGCCCTCTACCAGAAGCCCTCTATAGCGTCCATCTAGTGCTCTGTGCTACGTACCATACTCAACGCTTAGAATACATAGAATTCATCAATAGCTGCCTCTCCTTACAGCGTATAACTTTAGTTATAACCGCCATAAGACAGCCTATCAGCGAGACTTCTTGCAAAAATAAAAAAAACACCACCGAAGATCGGCAGTGGTTCTTGTGCTTGGCGGCGTCCTACTCTCCCAGGACCCTTCGGTCCAAGTACCATCGGCGCTGGAGGGCTTAACGGTCGTGTTCGGGATGGGTACGTGTGGAACCCCTCCGCTATCGCCACCAAACGTGCATTTGTGCAACAAATGCTTATGCTAGACTTGGAATACTGCACTTCTGTGGGTATTCCTTCACAGCATTCTTTCAGGTAACTGCATCGCCAAATGCAGCCTGTACTTCACGTAAGATCACGTCTACTTGAAGCGTCATCCCCATGAATTACACCCTGAAAACTGGAACCGAAACGAATCATTGCGTCTTACTTTAGGATAAGCCCTCGACCGATTAGTACTGGTCAGCTCCATGCATTACTGCACTTCCACCCCCAGCCTATCTACCTCGTCGTCTTCAAGGGGTCTTACTAATTGGGAAATCTCATCTTGAGGGGGGC
>RCUF01000076.1_pt1 | contig 66865 bp, 55 predicted proteins | sample 2166311 | NCBI WGS metagenome assembly RCUF01 (sample SAMN09932608, study PRJNA488358) | compost metagenome | feature: garden; material: soil; isolation source: compost soil in 4-hydroxybenzonitrile-enriched culture | place: Germany: Experimental Botanical Garden Goettingen | collected 2016-01-27
GTTATTTATGGTGGAATTATGGGTTACTTTGGTGGCCGCGTTGATGAAATCATGAATAAATTTTCTGAAATCTTGTACTCCATTCCTTACTTGCTTGTTACGATCCTGTTGCTGGTTGTACTGGAGCCAAGTATCACTACAATTATTATTGCGCTCTGTGTAACGGGGTGGATTAACATGTCGTGGATTGTACGTGGTGAAATGATGCAACTCAAAAACAGAGAGTTTGTACTTGCTTCCCGTTCCATGGGTGCTGGAGCAGGTCGTTTGCTTTTCCGCCACCTCTTGCCTAATGCAGTAGGTCCGATCATCGTTACATTGACGTTGAGCGTTCCAACCGCTATTTTTTCCGAAGCTTTCCTGAGCTTCCTCGGTTTAGGGGTACCGAATCCGGAGGCATCGCTGGGTTCAATGATTGAATCAGCTCTGACCGGGTGGATGTATTACCCGTGGCGGATGCTTTTCCCAGCAGGTTTGATCAGTTTGATTATGCTTGCGTTCAACCTTTTTGGCGACGGCTTGCGTGATGCGCTTGATCCGAAGTTGAAGAAATAGGAGGTGAGATCATGGTGAGTAGCAACAATTTAATTGAGGTTGAAGGTCTTAAAAAGTATTTTAATGTTGGCAAAAACCGTGTGCTCAAAGCGGTGGACAACCTGAATTTCTATATTCGCGAGGGTGAAACGCTGGGTATGGTTGGCGAATCCGGCTGTGGTAAGTCTACAGCGGGTCGTACGATTTTGCGCTTGTATGAACCTACAGCAGGTAGCGTACGTTTTAACGGTACGGATATTTACAAATTATCACCAAGTAAAATGAAAGCAATGCGCCGTGATATGCAGATGATCTTTCAAGATCCGTATGCATCATTGAACCCGCGTTTTACCGTTTCTGATATTATTGGTGAGGCACTGGATATTCACAATATGGCGGGTAGCCGTGCAGAACGCAAGAAACGGATTGAAGAGTTACTTGATCTGGTTGGTTTGAACCCTGACCATGCAACACGCTATCCGCATGAGTTTTCTGGTGGTCAACGTCAACGGATCGGTATTGCACGTGCACTGGCTGTTAATCCTAAATTCATCATTTGTGATGAGCCGATTTCAGCTCTTGACGTATCTATTCAGGCTCAGGTTGTCAACCTGTTAAAAGAGCTTCAAGAACGTTTGGGTCTGACATACCTATTCATTGCGCATGATCTGTCGATGGTCAAGCACATCAGTGATCGGGTAGCTGTAATGTATATGGGTAGAATGGTTGAGCTTGCAGAAAGTGCTGAGTTGTATGCAAATCCGATCCATCCTTATACGAAAATGCTTTTGTCGGCGATCCCACTTCCTGATCCAGAAGTAGAAGCCAACAAAAAACGGATTATTATGCCAGGCGACCAAGCAGGCCCGATTCATGATGCATCTGGCAGTAAGACAGGGGCTTATAACCTGGAAAATGCCACGCTCATTGAAGTGTCTAAAGGACATTTTGTAGCTGAGCCTTACGCCTGATCTTGTTTTATGCACCAACCGCCGAGTTATTCGGCGGTTTTTTTGTAGGAAGCTTTGACGTGGACATAGGCTTTCGGTACAATCAAGCAGTAAGGTTTTGGTGGAGACAGGAGGCAGACCCATGAAAATAATTCCGGAAACGCTTCGCGGAGGGTCGGCTTTGGCAGAAGATTATATACAGGGTACAGGACGCGCAAGCGACTTGTATGAATATAATGTGCTGCACGCCGATGCTTATGCCCAACGGGCGAAGTGGCTGGATAAGACGGAGCATCTGCGATTAAACCGTAAGGATGTCGTAGCATGTCTTCGTATATACAATGAGAAATACAATTCGTATGAGGCGGTTCGTGCTTCATTGGACCGTCTGGAAAGTCCAGATGCCTTAGTAGTAGCTGGTGGGCAGCAAAGCGGACTGTTCACAGGTCCGATGCTGGTCATTTACAAAGCTGCTACCCTAATTAAGGCGGCGAGAGAAGCTGAGGAACGTCTTGGACGTCCGGTTATTCCCATCTTCTGGATTGCTGGCGAAGATCATGACTGGGACGAGGTCAATCATACATACGTAATGGCAAATGACCCACAAGCCGTCAAAATCAAGCTGAATAAGCAACCTGAACGCCGTTCTTCGGTTAGTGCCATTAAAGTTGACGCTTTTGAATGGAAGCAAGCGATAGCGGATATAGAGCAAAGCTTGCCAGATTCAGAACATAAGGCTGATATAATGCGCATGATTGAGAACGGGATAACGAATTCATATGGACTGAGTGAAGCCTTTGCCAAGTTGCTGGGCCTTTTGTTCGGCACCTATGGATTAGTACTCTTGGATTCAGCAGATCCTTCGCTACGCAAGCTGGAAGCATCCGTTTTTAAGCGGCTGGTTCAGCACAATGATGAGTTGGAGCAGGCTTATCGGACGGCTGCCACACGGATCGTAGATTATGGATATCATTTACAAGCCGATGTGCATGAAGGTGGCGCGAATCTCTTTTATATCCATGAAGATGAACGCTTGCTGCTTTTCAAAAAAGCTGGACTATTCACGGATCGACACGGTCTGGTGGCGTTTACTGTGGATGAACTGCTCGAAGAGATAGATAGACATCCCGAACGTTTTAGTAACAATGTGCTAACTCGTCCTCTAATGCAGGATTCACTGTTTCCGGTGCTGGCATCTGTGCTGGGTCTAGGAGAGATTGCTTACTGGGCGATTACACGCGATGCTTTCGGGGTGTTGGAGATGCAGATGCCGATACTGCTGCCACGAATGTCTTTTACGTTGGTAGAGCCAGGTGTAGAGAAGCATATGCTTAAGTATGAATTAAGTTTTGGTCAAGTTAGAGACGGACTTGAGGAACGGAAAAAGCAATGGATTGCCACTCAAGATCAGCTTGGAATGCAGGATCAGTTTTCCGGGGCTAAGGAAGCTTTTGTCCGCATGTACGAACCACTTGTGCAGCAGACAGGTTTGATTGAAAAAGGTTTGCTACGGCTCGGAGAAACCAACCGCGAGAAAATTCTGGCACAGATCGCTTATCTGGAGGCAAAAGTTCAGGAAGCGTTGCTTCGGCAAAATGAAACAGCACTTCGCCAGTGGGATCGTATTGAATGGTCGCTTTTTCCATTTGGACAGCCGCAGGAGCGGGCGTATACGATCTATCATTTTCTAAACCGTCATGGTCTCAGCTTGATTGATACGATTATGAATGTACCATTGGATCTGACGGGTACGCATCGTGTTATTTATGTATGATTGTTATTTTATATAGGATTTATCATGGTGCAAATTTAACCAATATGAAGGAGGAAACAAAGTATGACTTCCCATTCTCTGCAAAATAGCATAGTTCACGATCTTAAATTGGCCCCTGAAGGTCATTTGAAAATTGATTGGGTAGAAGCCCATATGCCGGTATTGAACCGTATACGTCAACAATTCGAGCAAGAGCAGCCTTTTGCTGGTCTGAAGGTAACCATCTGTCTACATTTGGAGGCCAAAACGGCTTACCTGGCTAAAGTGGTACAAGCAGGTGGAGCGCAGGTAACTATTACGGGGAGTAATCCATTGTCTACACAAGATGATGTTTGTGCCGCATTAGTTGAAGATGGCGTTACAGTATTAGCTAAATACAATCCAGACCCAGAAGAATTCAAGAATTTGCAAATCAAGGCACTGGAAACAAAGCCGGATCTCATTATAGATGATGGTGGTGACTTGGTTACTCTGTTGCAATCCGAACGGCCTGATCTGATTTCTACGATCCGTGGGGGGGCAGAGGAGACAACTACTGGCATTATTCGTTTGAAGGCTTTGGAAAAAGAAGGGCAACTTCACTTTCCGATGGTGGCTGTTAATGATGCTTACTGCAAATATTTGTTTGATAACCGCTATGGTACAGGACAGTCAGCTTTCGACGGCATTATTCGTACGACTAATCTGGTTGTAGCAGGAAGTACAGTGGTTGTGGTAGGTTATGGCTGGTGTGGCAAAGGAGTTGCAATGCGTGCGAAAGGGCTGGGAGCCAACGTTGTTGTAACCGAAGTTGATCCAATCAAGGCAGTAGAAGCCCATATGGATGGGTTCCATGTGTTGCCGATGGTAGAGGCTGCCAAACTGGGCGACTTCTTTATTACAGTAACTGGAAACAAGGCTGTAATTACAGGAGAACACTTTGATGTGATGAAGGATGGAGCTGTGCTGTGTAACGCAGGGCATTTTGATGTGGAGGTTAGTAAGCCTGAGCTTGCTAAACGTTCCGAATCCATTCGTACGGTGCGTCGCAATATCGAGGAATATCGTTTTAAAGATGGACGTAAAATGTATTTGCTGGCAGAAGGACGCCTCGTGAATCTGGCTGCTGCTGATGGACATCCTGCGGAAATTATGGATACGACATTTGCGCTTCAGGCGCTTGGCTTGAAATATGTGAATGATCGTTACAATGAGCTAGGCAAAGCCGTTATTAATGTACCTTATGAAATTGATGAGCAGGTAGCTCGATTCAAGCTTGATAGTCTGGGAATCCAAATTGACACGTTAACTGAAGACCAGAAGATCTATTTGGACAGCTGGAACGCGTAATCGGATTTTTCCATCACGATTTTCGCTGCAAAGTGTTGCGTTTTTAATGCAAGTATTTGTTTAGGTTGACATAATGGACAGAGAGTAAGCCCTTTATTCCGTGTTGTTTCGAAACCTGATGCATATTGTCGGGGGACGGCTTCATGGGATAAGGGGCTTTTTTGCATCTTGTGACGCGGGGCTACAATAACAGACATAATGGTATGGATCCGGCTTCTATCACTTTTTGGTAATGAAAAAGAGGTCTTTGATTTTTTAAAGCGAATCTATTATGCTTAGGTGGTGGAAAGTGGGCCAAAGTGGGAGAATAGGGTAAGGGGTGACGAAACCAATGTTTATGGGGGAGTTCCAACATAGCATTGATGAGAAGGGCCGGCTTACTGTACCGGCCAAGTTTCGTGAACTTCTCGGTGCCTCGTTCGTGGTTACCCGCGGGTTGGACCAATGCCTCTTCGTGTATCCCATGGATGAGTGGGCTGTCATGGAGAAAAAACTTAAAGCACTGCCTCTGATGAAGGCCGATGCGCGGGCGTTTACCCGTTTTTTTTTCTCGGGGGCGACTGAATGCGAATTGGACAAACAGGGCAGGGTAAATTTACCGGGGAATTTGTGCGAATACGCCAAGCTCACTAAAGAGTGCGTCGTATTGGGAGTGTCCACCCGTGTAGAGATTTGGAGCAAGCACACTTGGGAGCAATATTTCAACCAATCAGAAGAAGCATTTAACGACATTGCTGAGAAATTGGTTGATTTCAACTTTGAATTGTAATTTAGGAGGTCAGCCGTTTGTTTCACCACATTACCGTACTCAAAGAAGAAGCAACACAGGCACTAAACATCAGGCAGGACGGGATTTATGTGGACTGCACGTTGGGAGGGGCAGGACACAGTTCCGTCATTGCATCACAGCTTGGCCCTGAGGGAAGGCTCATTGCCTTTGATCAGGACGACTGGGCATTGAACAATGCGCGAGAGAAGCTGTCAGCCTATGAAGGCAAGATTTCATTAGTGAAATCCAACTTCCGCCACTTGCAGGACAAGCTGACCGAATTGGGATTGCCCGAGAAAGACGGCGTCCCGCAGGTCCAGGGTATTTTGTTCGATCTGGGTGTGTCCTCGCCCCAGTTCGATGAGGGGGAACGGGGATTTAGCTACAATCATGATGCGCCGCTTGATATGCGGATGGATCAGAGTAGCTCGCTTACGGCTTACGAAATTGTCAATGAATGGTCCGAAGCAGAGATTGCGCGTATTTTGTTTCATTACGGAGAAGAGAAGTTTTCACGGCGGATCGCAAAGATCATGATTGAACGTCGATTGAACAAGCCTATTCACACAACAGGGGAACTTGTCGATATTATCAAAGAAGGAATTCCGGCTGCGGCACGCAGAACCGGGGGACATCCGGCTAAACGCAGTTTCCAGGCTTTGCGGATTGCTGTGAATGATGAGTTGGGTGCACTGGAAGATACTTTGCATCAGGCAGTAAGATGTCTGGCTCCAGGAGGCAGAATTTCGGTCATTACATTCCATTCTCTGGAGGATCGGATATGCAAGCATATTTTCAAGGAGTATTTGGCGAAAAGCATCTATCCATCTGATTTGCCTATTTTGGAGGACAAAATGGAAGGCGATCTGAAGCTGGTGAACCGTAAGCCGATTGTGGCGTCGGAGCAGGAATTGGAGCTTAATCCACGGTCCCGGTCAGCGAAGCTGAGAGTTGCCGAAAAATTGTAAATTTAATGGAGAAGGAGAGGCGACATGGCTTATACACGCGGTAATTTGGCTGTAAAAGAAAAAGCCCGTCAGGAACAGGTTCAGCAACAACGGTATCGTGAGACCACCAAAGTCGTTACACGCCGCAGAGAGCTGCCGATTCGAGAAAAGCTGCTGTATCTATTGACACTTGTAGCGTGCATTGTCATTGCTGGTATGTTGATTAGCAGGTACGCTCACATTTATCAAATCAATTATTCGATTAATACGGCAAGCAAGGACATTTCCAAATTACAGACCAATATCGCCCAACTGAAGATTCAAAAGGAACGTCTGGAAAATCAGATCGTGCCGACTGCAAAGCAACAGGGATATATCGAACCAACAAGAGAGCCCATTCGTGTGGAAAAGCAGGCTGCCAAATAGTTAAGGGCATAGCACAAGCTATGCTCTGACGTACATTTTTTTGCAGAGAGGTTTGAGCTATGGTCAAAAGAATAAAGCTTCGCACACTGCTAATAGGGGGATGTATTACCCTCTTTTTTCTTGTTCTGCTACTTAAGGTATTTTGGATTCAAGTTGTGAGCGGGGAGTACTGGCATAACCTGGTAGTTAATCAAGTAAAAAGAGATCAGGTCATTCAGCCCAAGCGTGGAACCATTACGGACCGTAAAGGAAACGTATTGGCTACGGATGCACCGGCTTATACGGTAGTTGTCAATCCTAGCATCATTCAGGAGTATGATTTGGAGAATGAGGTTGTAGCTAAGCTGCACCAGTTACTCAAAACGCCTGAGGATGAGCTGAGAGGACATCTTTCTGCAAAGGATAAAAAGGGGAACTACTTAAAAAATCGCGAGATTCGTAATGGGGGCTGGAAGGTAGACCCTGAGATCAAGGCACAAGTGGATACGTTCAAAGAGTATTTGAAGGATAAGTATGAAGTAATTGGAGCTGTGGACACCGTTCAAGAATCCAAACGCTATTATCCGGAAAATAAGCTGGCTTCCCATGTTCTTGGCTATCAAAGAAAAGATGGCACAGCAGGTATGGGGTTGGAAGCTTATTATAATAAAGAGCTCTCGGGGACGGCTGGAAAGCTTCTGTATCAGCGGGATCGGAAGGGAGTTCCTCTTCAAGGATCTGAAAGTGTCTATGAGCCGGCACAAAATGGTAAAAATTTAAAGCTGACGATTGACGATACAATTCAGTATTATATAGAGGATGCCATGCAGGAAGCTATTGCAAAATACAACCCGAAAACGATGACTGTAGTAGCTGCTGATCCCCAGACGATGGATGTTCTTGGTATGGCAACTTATCCGAATTTTAATCCCAATACATATGGGAGTACACCCTTGGAATATTTCCGTAATAATGCTACTCAATCTATCTACGAGCCTGGCTCCACGTTTAAGATTGTAACCTTGGCAGCTGCGGTTCAAGAAAAGGTGTTCAATCCGAATGAATCTTACCAATCTGGTATGATTCGGGTCGGAGGCTGGGATATTCGTGATGTAAGCCGTAACTGGGGAACGTTAACCTATCTTCAGGGAGTCAAGCGCTCAAGTAACGTTGGTTTCGTCCATCTGGGTTTGGATAAGTTGGGTGGCGAGAGACTGAAGAAATATATTAATAACTTTGGATTCGGCGTGAAAACGGGCATTGATCTTCCAAGTGAGTCTACCGGAGCTATTACGTTCCATACCCAGTACAAATCCGAGGTCGCAACCGCTTCATATGGACACGGACGTGTTCAGGTGACGCCAATCCAGCAGGTAGCTGCCATCTCGGCAATTGCTAACGGGGGGAAGCTGATGCAGCCTCATCTGGTGAAGGAAATCATCAACCCAGATACAGGCGAAGTTCAGACGATTCAACCGAAGGAAGTCCGCCAAGTGATTACTCGGGAATCGGCAGTCCAGACAAGCAGCTACCTAGAGCAGGTCGTATCTGACCAAGAAATTGGTACGGGACGCCTTGCTTATATTGACGGATATCGTGTAGCTGGTAAAACAGGTACGGCGACGAAGGTCGTCGGAAAAGTATATGACCATTCGAAGGATGTCGTGTCCTTTATAGGTTTTGCACCGGTAAATGATCCGAAAATAGCTGTTTTGGTTGTTATGGACGAACCTAACAAATCGGTAGGCGGTGGTACAGCAGCAGCACCTGTATTTAAAAAAATTGTATCCCAATCGTTGCAATATATGGGGGTTCCGAAAACGGGAACTAAAACAAATAAATCAGGTGCCGCTGTTGTAAAAACAGTGAATTTGCCAACGGTACCAACATTAACTGGTCAGGTGAAGAAGGATGCGCAAAATGCATTGCTCAAACAGGGAATTGCCTATGAAACGGTAGGCAAAGGCTCCAAAATTGTTCGCCAGTATCCTGAAGCAGGCGTCAAAATGAAACCCGGACAACGCATTTACTTGCTGACTGAGGATAGTGCCAACATGACTATTCCTGATTTTACAGGTGTTTCGTTGCGTGACACACTTCAAGTTCTGACCCTTATGAAGGTTGGTGTGCAGGTAAGCGGCGAAGGTTATGTTGTCTCTCAAAAGGCGCAAATGGTAAATGGAAAGCGGATTGTCAGCGTGACGCTTCAGCCGGCCAAAGAAACGGTGACCGGGGTGAAACCGGAGGAAACACAGGACTCGACCAATGAAGTTGCAGCTAACCAGACCGGCAGCGCAACAAAAACGGAGGTCGATACTAAAACCGATTCCGGTACTACTGCTGATGCTGGAACAGACTCGGGAACTCCTAAGGGAGGAATATCTGCTGTTGCAGACGAGGAAAGTGCTGCTGCGATTAAAGGCGAGGATAACTGATAGCTTGTTCTAATGTCCGTTCTTTTGAATATTCATGAGGTAAGACATGTCATGAGTATTTGAGGAACGGAGGGAGCGCGTTTGAAAAAATCTAACGTGACCATGCGGCGGAGGCTGGTATGGGGGCTAATGGGATTATTTGTACTGTTTGCGGCCTTGTCGATCCGGCTCGCCTATGTTCAATTGGGTAAAGGAGGCGAGCTCTCGGCCAAGGCTGAGGATTCGTGGCGCCGCAATATTCCATTTGCCGCCAAGCGTGGCGAAATTTTGGATCGGCAGGGTACGGCGCTGACCTATAATGTCAGTTCGCCGACAGTCATGGCGATACCAGTACAAATTAAGAAGCCGGAAGAAACGGCACGCAGGCTGGCGCCCTTGCTGGATATGAGTGAGGATAAAGTGCTCAAGCTGATTACCAAACGAACAGCAAGCCAAAAACTTCAGCCCGGCGGACGAAAAATTACGATGGAGAAAGCGCAGCAAATTCGTGATTTGAAGCTGCCGGGTATCGTTGTTGCTGAAGACAACAAACGTTATTATCCTTATGGTGATCTAGCGGCTCATATTCTTGGGTTTACAGGAATTGATAATCAAGGGCTGACAGGCGTAGAGAAGCAGCAAAACAGTAAGCTTCGGGGAATCGACGGAAGCATTGCGTATTTATCGGATGCAGGTGGTCGTCTAATGCCTGGTTCTTCTGAAAAATACATTGAACCGAAGGATGGACTGAATTTACAATTAACCATTGATAAGTCTGTGCAGTCCATTATGGAACGGGAGCTTGACCAAGCTATGGTCAAATTTCAGGCGAAGTCCGCATTGTCTATAGCTATGAACCCTAAGACGGGTGAAATATTAGGTATGGCTGGACGACCAAGCTATGAGCCAGCGCAATACAAGCAATATGCGCCTGAAATCTATAATCGAAATCTGCCTATCTGGATGACATATGAACCTGGGTCTACTTTCAAAATTATTACACTGGCGGCTGCCTTGGAAGAAAAGAAGGTCAATCTCAAAAATGACCGTTTTTTTGATCCGGGATATATTGAAGTCGGTGGAGCACGACTGCGTTGCTGGAAGAAAGGCGGACATGGAAGCCAAACTTTCCTTCAAGTGGTGGAGAATTCTTGCAACCCCGGTTTTGTAACATTGGGGCAGCGATTAGGTAAAGAAACACTGTTCAAATACATTCGCAATTTTGGCTTCGGCAGCAAAACGGGGATCGACATGATTGGTGAGGGCAACGGTATTTTGTTCAAACTACCTCAGGTCGGTCCTGTAGAGCTGGCGACAACCGCTTTTGGTCAAGGGGTGTCTGTTACTCCGATCCAGCAGGTTACGGCTGTATCAGCGGCAATTAATGGCGGTAATCTTTATAAGCCTCACATTACAAAAGGTTGGGTTCAGCCGGGAACCGGAAAAGTGCTGGAAAAAGTAGAGCCAGAACTGGTACGTAGGGTTATTTCAGAGGAAACCTCCCGACAAGTAAGGGAAGCGCTGGAAAGCGTCGTTGCTAAAGGTACAGGTCGTCCTGCTTTCATTGAAGGCTACCGGGTGGGAGGTAAAACGGGGACAGCACAAAAGGTGATTAACGGGCGTTATTCTTCCTCGGAGCATATTGTATCCTTTATTGGTTTTGCACCGGCGGATGATCCGCAAATCGTCGTCTATACCGCTGTCGATAACCCGAAGGGCATTCAATTTGGCGGGGTGGTTGCTGCGCCAATCGTGCAAAATATTTTAAAGGACGCGCTGATTGCCTTGAAAATACCGCCTCGCACCAATCAAATTGCCAAAGAGTACAAGTATGGAGAAAATCCGATCGAAACGGTACCTGATCTGGTAGGTGCTACTGCAGCTGATTTGTACGAAGATATGAATATGAACTTTATGCTCGTGAAATCTGGGTCAGGCAAGACGGTCGTGAGTCAGGCGCCGAAGCCGGGCTCCAGATTGGAGCGGGGATCAACGATCCGTATTTACATGGGGGATTGATAGGTTCATTTTATACCATACTATGAATAACGAGAGAGCAATGGAGGAATGAAAGATGCAGCTTCAACAATTGGCTTCACTGCTGGCCGTCTCCCGTGTTGTGGGTGACGGTACAGTGGATTGCCGAGGAATCGGGGCGGATTCACGTCGAGTGCAACAGGGAGATTTATTTCTATGTTTGCCAGGTTTTACAGTGGACGGACATGACTATGCTGAGCAGGCAATTGCGTCCGGGGCGGCAGCTTTGGTCGTTGAACGGGAACTGGATGTACCTGTTCCGCAGCTTGTAGTTAAGGATGCACGACATGCCATGGCGGTTTTGGCGGATTATATGTTTGATTCACCGAGCCGACGCATGCGCATGATCGGCATAACCGGAACTAACGGTAAAACAACGATAACTTATCTGATTGAAAAGATCATGAAGGATGCCGGGGTGAACACCGGACTGATTGGTACGATTCAAATGCGTTACGGGGGTCAGTCTTACCCAATGTCTGGTACTACGCCCGAAGCGGTGGAACTGCAACGTTATCTCGGAAATATGGCAGAGCAGGGGGTTCAATGCTGTGTCATGGAAGTATCCTCACATGCGTTGGAGCAGGGCCGCGTCAAAGGAACTGATTTTCGCACTGCTATATTTACAAACCTGACGCAGGACCACCTGGACTACCACAACACAATGGAGGAGTACCGTGCTGCAAAAGGACTTTTGTTCTCTAGGTTGGGAAATGCTTTCTCGCGGGATGCATCAGATAGCAAATATGCTGTTCTGAATGCAGACGATCCGGCTTCTTCCTATTTGCAGGCTCAAACTGCGGCCCAAGTGATTACATACGGCGTAGAAAAGGAGTCTGATGTACAGGCATCTCGTATCACTATAGGTTCCAAGGGAACCTCCTTCCATGTGTCTACTTTTAAAGGAGATACCGATATTGAGCTTCGAATGGTGGGCAAGTTCAATGTGTACAACGCACTGGCGGCCATTACCGCTGCTTTGCTGGAAGGAATCTCGCTAGTGGATATCAAGCACAGTCTAGAGTCTATCGCAGGCGTAGATGGGCGGGTAGAGCCTGTAGATGCGGGTCAGCCCTTTGCTGTTATTGTAGATTATGCCCATACACCGGACGGATTGGAAAATGTCCTTCGCACCGTAAAGGAATTTGCGGTTGGTAAAGTATGGTGTGTATTTGGATGCGGCGGTGACCGGGATCGTACGAAACGTCCGTTGATGGGGAAAATTGCTGCGCGTTACAGCGATCATTCGTTTATTACTTCCGATAATCCGCGAACAGAGGACCCGAAAGTGATTTTGAAAGACATCGAACAAGGGCTGATTGACGAAGGTGTACCCGCAGAACGATACGAATTGATCGTGGATCGCAGAACTGCAATTCATAAAGCTGTTGAAATGGCAAGCCCTGACGATGTAGTATTGATTGCGGGAAAAGGTCATGAGACTTACCAGTTGATCGAAAAAACGGTGCATGAATTCGATGACCGCATCGTAGCCAAAGAAGCGATAAGGGGTTTATCCAAGTGATGAAAAGAACAATCGGTCAGATTGCATCTATGTGTGGAGGAACACTTCACGGAGAAGCGGACGCCGAACAGATGGTCGAAGGCGTTTTTACAGATTCTCGCAGGCTGCAGAGCCAAGGGTTGTTTGTTCCACTCGTGGGCGAACGGTTTGATGGACATAATTATGTGCAGCAGATCGTAAGCGAGGCAGGTGCAACTGCATTTTTATGGCAAAAGGATCATGGAGCACCTCCGGCTGAGAACACTATTGAGGTAGAGGATACGCTAGAAGCCCTTCAGCATCTAGCAGCTGCATACTTACGCGAAATTGGCGTTTCTGTCGTTGGGATCACGGGAAGCAACGGCAAGACGACAACGAAAGACATCGTAAACGCTCTGCTGGGCACGACTTTTAAAGTACACAAAACCGAAGGAAATTATAACAATCATATCGGTTTGCCTTTAACTGTACTTTCCATGCCGCAGGATACAGATATTCTCATTCTGGAGATGGGCATGAGTGGGCGCGGAGAGATTCGTCTGCTGGCTAATATCGCCCAACCAGATGTAGCTATCATAACGAACATAGGCGAATCGCACTTGCTGCAGCTTGGTTCTCGAACGGAAATCGCTCGTGCAAAGTTGGAAATTACAAGTGGCCTTAAGCCTGGTGGTTTGCTGATCTACAATGGGGATGAACCACTGCTTTCACAAGTGTTGGCGGAGTCTGAAACGGTCAAGCCTGAAGGTTTAAAATTGTTTACGTTCGGGTTAGCTACAGGCAACGATGACTATCCGACTGAAATCACTTCGGATGAAGAAGGTAGCTTATTCATAACAGCCCAATCTGGCAAAGAGGCTTTCCGGCTTCCCTTGCTCGGACAGCACAATGTTGTAAATGGTTTGGCAGCACTGGCGGTAGCGCGTCATTTCAATGTCGATGCAGACCATATACGTAAAGGGTTGTCGTCTTTAAAACTGACGGGCATGCGCATTGAGGTCGTGAACTGTCCTAATGGACTTACCGTGCTAAACGACGCTTATAATGCCAGTCCGGCTTCAATGAAGGCTGCAATTCAGACGTTGTCTGCGTATAAAACGGACGGACGTAAAATCGCCGTGCTTGGTGACATGCTGGAGCTGGGACCTGAGGAAAAGCAATTCCATGAGGAGATTGGAATTTTCGCGGCAAAGCACGACGTAGAGGTACTGTATACCTACGGTGCGTTAGGCACTTCGATTGCGCAGGGTGCGCAAGGGTTGATGCCAACTGCTAACGTGCACGCTTATACAGATAAGCAAGAGCTGATCCAGCATTTGCAGGTTCATCTCCACGCCAATGATATTGTGCTGGTTAAGGCATCCAGAGGGATGCGACTAGAAGAAATTGTGGATGCGCTGAAAAACGGTCCGCTACAGAACTGATGTTGACGAGAGGGAGACTCCCATGGATATTCAATTATTACTGCTGACGATCGTCGTATCGTTTATACTGGCGGTCATTGCCGCTCCACTGCTCATTCCGCTGCTGCGGCGAATGAAATTCGGCCAGCAGGTCCGGGATGACGGGCCACAAAGCCATCTTAAAAAGATAGGTACGCCTACAATGGGCGGTATCGTGATTCTGGTGGCTTTTACGCTGACCTTTCTTAAGTTTTCAGCTATCAAAAATACGGACTTTTACGTTCTGTTGGTTGCTACGCTCGGTTTTGGGCTGATCGGCTTTTTGGACGACTATATCAAAATTGTATTCAAACGCTCGTTAGGTCTGACGGCGCGTCAAAAGCTGTTTGGGCAATTATTGTTTGGAGCAATTATGTGCTGGCTTCTGCTTAACAATGATCATAGTACTGCGATCGGCATCTCTGGAACATCATGGTCATTTGATTGGGGCGGCTGGTTTTATTATCCGTTCATCATTATCATGATGCTGGCGATTAGCAATGCTGTCAATTTCACGGATGGGCTGGACGGGCTGCTGTCCGGTACAAGTGCCATTGCCTTTGCTGCTTATGCCATTGTCGCGATTCAGGCAACCTCGCTTCCGGCAGCAGTATGCTCAGCGGCTATGATTGGCGCTGTACTCGGATTTCTCGTATATAATGCTCATCCAGCCAAGGTGTTTATGGGTGATACAGGCTCGCTGGGAATCGGCGGCGCCATAGGTGCCATTGCCATCGTTACGAAAAGCGAAATTTTGTTCCTCATTATCGGTGGTGTATTCGTAATTGAAATGCTGTCCGTAGTCTTGCAAGTAGCTTCCTTTAAAACACGTGGCAAGCGTATTTTCAAAATGAGCCCAATTCATCATCACTTCGAGCTGTCCGGCTGGTCCGAATGGCGCGTAGTTATTACATTCTGGGCTGTAGGACTGCTGTTGGCAGGACTCGGACTTTATCTCAACAAGGGGTTGTAGACAAATGAACCATCCAGACGCATACAGAGATCAGGAAGTCGTCATTATCGGTCTGGCTAAAAGCGGCGTGCAAGTTGCCAAGGTGCTGCACCAGGCCGGAGCCAAGCTGACAGTCAATGATAAAAAGGATAGGGAACAATGTCCCGAAGCTTCTGAATTAGAGGCTTTGGGAATTTCCGTTTTATGTGGGGGTCACCCAGAAGGGCTAATTCATCCTGGAGTGAAGCTGGTTGTCAAAAATCCAGGGATTCCTTATACGGCCCCTCCCGTACAGAAAGCTGTCGAGCTCGGCATTGAGGTCGTGACCGAGGTTGAGGTCGCCTACCATCTATGTAAAGCTCCGATCATCGGAATTACTGGCTCCAACGGAAAGACGACCACGACCACTTGGGTAGGCAAGCTGTTGGAAGCATCCGGCATGAATCCAATCGTGGCTGGTAATATCGGTACGCCCCTATGTGAGGCGGCTGTGGATGCCAAGTCGGACGAGTGGATGGTTGTGGAGTTGAGCAGCTTTCAGTTAAAAGGAACAAAAGATTTCAAGCCCACTGTGGCCTGCCTGCTCAATGTAGCTGAGACCCATTTGGACTACCACGGAGGCATGGAGGACTACGTTGCATCCAAGGCGCGTCTATTTGCCAATCAAACGGCAGCGGATACCGCGGTGGTGAACTGGGATGACCCCGTCTGCCGGGAGCTCGTACCCTATATAAAAGCGAAGCTGCTTCCGTTCTCTATGACAGAACGTTTGCAGGAAGGGTTGTTCGCTGACCCGCCATACATACCGGATGTGACGGATGATATTGAACGTAGCATCGTATACCGCGATGGAAATGGTGTGCTGCATCCCATTATAGGCGTAGCTGAGATTGGACTTCCGGGTCGTTTTAACGTAGAAAATGCTCTTGCTGCTTGCGCAATCGCCATTGCTGCAGGCGCAGAACCAGCAAATTTGGCGGAACCATTAAGTATTTTTCGCGGCGTCGAACATCGGCTTGAATATGTTTTAGAACACGCTGGTGTAGCTTATTACAATAATTCCAAAGCAACCAATTCGAAAGCAACAATGATGGCCTTATCTTCCTTTAAGCAACCCATTGTACTCATTGCCGGAGGATTGGATCGAGGCTCTGATTATACAGAGCTCGTACCTTCCTTGCAGGAAGGTGTGAAAGCCGTTGTGCTCTTGGGTGAGACACGGCATAAGCTGGCTCAGCGGGCCCATCAGGCTGGAATAGAGCATGTCAAGGTCGTCGATAATGGGGAGGATGCCGCCGCTACGCTCGTGGAGGCTGTGAACAAGGCTGCTGAATTTGCTGAGACGGGAGATGTAGTATTACTCTCACCCGCCTGTGCAAGCTGGGATATGTTCCGATCCTATGAAGAGCGTGGACGTATTTTTAAAGAGGCGGCGCATAAATTGTAAGTAGGGGGGTTGGATAAGCCCCTACTTTTATGCAAGGGGTGGCCTCCTGATGAAGCAATCTCGTCCAGCGCCGGATCTATGGCTTTTCGTTTGTATTGTAAGCTTATTAGCCATCGGCATGGTTATGGTATACAGTGCGGGCGCCGTCCTCGCTTTTCACGAGTATGGGGACTCCTACTATTTTGTAAAGCGGCAATTGCTGTTTGCAGGGCTCGGCCTTGTAGCGATGTACTTTACTGCCAGAACGGACTACCGGATCTGGCAGAAATATGCCAAGGTCGTGTTGTTGATCTGTCTAGCACTGCTGGTTGCCGTATTAATTCCCGGCATTGGTGTAGTAAGAGGCGGGGCACGAAGCTGGCTCGGTATTAGCTCTTTCGGCATTCAGCCTTCCGAGTTTATGAAGCTGGGTATGATTCTTTTTCTCGCTCGTTGGCTCAGTCGTCCTGACTATGATATTAGCTCTTTTACGCGCGGCCTGTTGCCCCCGCTTGGACTCATGGGACTGGCTTTTGGGCTTATTATGCTCCAGCCCGATTTGGGCACAGGCACGGTAATGATGGGAGCGTCCATGCTCATCGTATTTACGGCAGGCGCGCGTATGAAGCATCTCGGTCTGCTGGCTCTGTCGGGAGCAGCAGGGTTTGCTGCACTGATTGCAGCTGCGCCTTATCGACTCCAGCGCATCACCGCTTTTCTGGACCCTTGGTCCGATCCGCTTGGCGCAGGCTATCAAATTATTCAATCGCTATATGCGATTGGTCCTGGCGGGCTGGCGGGCTTGGGACTCGGCATGAGTCGACAAAAATATAGCTACGTTCCTGAGCCGCAAACTGATTTTATTTTTTCCATTTTGGCGGAGGAGCTTGGCTTTATCGGTGGAATGACGGTGCTGGGGCTCTTTTTGGTCCTCGTATGGAGAGGAATGCGTGTCGCTATAACTATTCCGGATACCTATGGCAGTTTGCTTGCGGTGGGTATTGTCGCAATGGTCGCCGTACAGGTCGTCATTAATATTGGTGTCGTTATCGGTTTAATGCCGGTGACAGGAATAACACTGCCCTTAATCAGCTATGGAGGTTCTTCTCTGACCTTAATGCTAACAGCTCTGGGCATTTTACTAAATTTATCACGTTATGCGAGGTGAACGTTTATGCGCGTCGTGTTGAGCGGCGGCGGTACCGGAGGGCATATTTATCCGGCACTGGCCGTAGCCAGACAGTGCGAAGAGATTGATCCGGACGCTGAATTTTTATACATTGGCGGTCAACGAGGACTCGAAAGCAAGTTGGTTCCTCAGGAAAAAATTCCATTTGAGGCTATTGATATCACAGGATTTCGCCGCAGCTTGTCTGTGGAAAATATAAAAACGATCATGCGCTTTTTCAAAGGGGTTCGCAGATCCAAAGCATTATTAAAGAAATTTAAGCCAGATGTCGTTATTGGCACTGGGGGATATGTATGCGGACCCGTCGTTTATGCAGCTTCCAAGTTGGGAATTCCCAGCATTATTCATGAGCAAAATGCAATTCCAGGGTTGACTAATACATTTCTGAGTCGCTATGTGGATACAGTGGCTGTTAGCTTTGAAGGCTCAGAAGGAGCTTTCCCCAAAGCTAAAAATGTACTGTACACTGGGAACCCGCGTGCTACAACAGTTCGTTTGGCTAACCGGGATCGGGGATTTGCTACAATTGGGGTTCCGATGAACAGTTCGGTCGTCCTTGTGGTCGGTGGCAGCAGGGGAGCGAAGGCCATTAATGACGCCATGATTGCAATGGCTCCGCAACTTTCACAACTGAAAGACGTCCATTTTGTATATGTAACCGGTGAATCTTATTATGAGCAAACGCTGGATAGCATACGGAATCAGATCGGCTCATTGCCCAATCATCTACATGTGCTTCCCTATATTCACAATATGCCAGAGGTGCTGGCTTGTACCTCATTAATTGTTAATCGCGCAGGTGCTTCCTTCTTGGCAGAGATCACATCTTTGGGCATTCCGTCTATTCTGATCCCATCACCTAATGTGACGAATAACCATCAGGAGGCTAATGCTCGTACACTTGAAAAGGCAGGCGCATCCGTCATGATTGTAGAAAAGGAACTGAGTGGCCCGGCCCTGTTTCAATCTATAGCGGGAATTATGAAGGATGAGGCACGGCGAAGTCGCATGGCAGAGTCGGCGTCTGCGCTCGGCAAGCCTGACTCAGCAGATATTTTAGTAAAAGAAATGGAACGTCTTGCCCATAAAAGGTAGTCTGCAGCGCAGAATTGGGCGGTTGTCACACACCGGATGGTATTTACATAGGATACCCTATAGATTGTGACCATCACTCAGGCTGCCGGTTGTCAGGTGAGAGCCTTACAACCATGCGGGGCAAGCAACAAGGAGGTTTCAGTACAATGCAGCAATGGATGCCATTATTAGCGGAGCATGATATCGGAAAAGTGCTGGAGCATGAGCCGCTGTCCAAATATACGACATGGAAGATTGGAGGCCCTGCGGATGCACTTGTCATCCCGGATACCAAAGAGCAGCTGGCAAGAGTTTTGAAGCTGGCTAGCGAGCACGGAATTCCCTGGATGCAGTTGGGGCGGGGCTCCAACATGCTCGTCTCTGACAAAGGGATACGGGGACTTGTGATCAAGCTGGGGCCAGGATTTGATTATGTTCATTTTGAGAATGAACAGATCGTTGCTGGAGGAGGCGTTTCACTGGTCAAACTGTGCGTTATGGCCAGCAAGCAGGGCCTGTCCGGTCTTGAATTTGCTGGTGGTATCCCAGGATCAGTCGGTGGGGCTGTCTACATGAACGCCGGTGCCCATGGGTCTGATGTGTCACAAATATTCCAGTCCGCTGAGATTGTGCTGGATACAGGGGAATTGGCTGTGTACGATGCTGACAATATGCATTTCAGCTATCGTCACTCCGTGTTGCATGAGCAACGTGGAATGGTGACAGAGGCAGTGTTTCGGATGAAGCGGGGCGATCGCGAGGAAATTTCATCAGCGCTTGCGGCTTTTAAAGACCGCCGTCGGCTGACCCAGCCGCTACAGTTAGCTTGTGCAGGAAGCGTGTTCCGTAATCCTCCAGGTGACTATGCTGCTCGTCTTATTGAGAGCGCAGGTCTCAAGGGCTTGAAGGCGGGAGGCGCTGAGGTATCTGTACAGCATGCCAATTTCATTGTAAATACCGGTCAAGCGACAGCAGAGGACGTGCTTACCCTAATGAAGCATATTCAAAGTACAATATCATCTCAAACCGGCATCAAGCTAGTTCCGGAGGTTTTCGTAGTGGGTGAGCGGTAAACTCGGAGGTGATACATTGGACAAATTGGTGATTGAGGGAGGCCGTCCCCTGTCAGGCACCATACGTATCCATGGGGCAAAAAATGCGGCACTACCTATTCTTGCAGCGAGCTTACTTGCACAAGGTAAGGTAGAAATTCGGAATGTGCCCCATCTTTTAGACATTAAGGTCATGCTGCACATCCTTGAAAGACTCGGCTGTACATGCCGACATGAAGAGGAAACGGTATACGTGGATACGTCGTCCGTCCGAACGTTCCAAATTCCGGAAGATTTGATGAAGCAAATGCGCTCATCTATCTTTCTGATGGGACCGCTGCTCGCCAGATATGGAGAAGTTTCCATTTACCAGCCCGGAGGCTGCGCCATAGGCGAGCGCAAAATTGATCTTCACCTAGAGGGCTTAAAAGCTCTTGGCGCAGAGATAGAGGAAAAAGACGAGCAAATTACGTTTCGAGCCCACAAGCTAATCGGCTCGGACATCCACATGGATTTCCCGAGTGTAGGTGCAACGGAAAATATTATGATGGCCGCTGCGTTGGCTGAAGGACGAACAACGATCACCAATGCAGCGAGGGAACCGGAGATTCAGGATCTGCAAAACTTCTTGAATGCCATGGGAGCCCGTATTATTGGTGCTGGAACCGACACGATTACAATCACGGGGGTCAGCCGCCTCAATCCGTGTACGTATGAGGTCATTCCTGACCGCATAGTAGCTGGAACGGTTATGATTGCAGCTGCAGCTACACGAGGAAGTGTGTCGCTGACCCACTGCAATCCATCCCACTTGTCTGCTCTGATTCACGTCCTCAGGCGGGCTGGTGTTCAAATCGGCATCTTGAATGATATAATGACCGTAAGTTGTATGAGTCGTCCCAAAGCAGTGGAGAGGATCGTTACCTCCCCTTACCCGTCTTTTCCGACAGATTTGCAATCTCAGGTCATGGTTCTGCTTTCTTTGGCGGACGGATTTAGTGTCATGAAAGAGACCGTCTTCGAAAGCCGATTCAAACATGTGGATGAACTAAATGTAATGGGTGCTGATATTACGGTTGATGCAAATGCTGCTTTTATAAGAGGAGTTTCTCGTCTGTACGGGGCTACGGTAGAGGCTACCGATCTGCGGGCAGGGGCAGCGCTGGTCATAGCGGGTCTAGCGGCTCAAGGACGTACTATTGTCGAGCAGGTTCATCATATTGACAGAGGGTATGACCGGATCGAACGTCTTTTCCAGGGACTGGGTGCCCGAATGAGCCGTCAGTCTCCGGTGCCGGAGCACCTGGATTTCGTAAATTAATGCCTGTAATGTCCCTCCGTTAACGGGGGGACAAAAGGCTTTTGTGGAGAGAAGCTATGCCAAATGCTCAAATACCTGTTCTTAAAAAGAACAGAACGAAAAAAAGAACAAGCCGGAAGATTGCTATTCTTCTCATTTTGTTGTTTATCGTACTGCTCGCTGTTCTCTTTTTCCGTTCTTCGTTGAGTCGGGTTTCTGAAATTCGTTTTGATGGTAATGTATTTTCGACCCGAGATCAGCTTCTTAATCGAAGCGGTCTGGCTGTTGGAGACCAGTATTTCGGAGTCAGTTCATCCGACATCTCTGAGAAGCTGCGGGAAATTCAATCGATACAGCAAGTCACAGTGGACAAGCAGTTTCCGGGTATTATTGCTATTCACATTAAAGAGTTTGCTACGGTCGCTTACGAGTTGCAGAGTGATGGGAGCCTTCGTGCTATTCTAGCGAATGGGACAAGCGTGAGCGTGGGAAGTAGCGGAATAGCTGTTGAGAAGCCTATTTTGACTAAATGGAAATCTGATGATCCGTACAAAGCGAAGCTGTGTGATGCTTTATCGCGCATTCCGGGGGAATGGACAGCCGATATTTCGGAAATCATTCCCGCACCGATTCCTTCTTTTCCGGATCGCATCAAAATGTACACACGTTCCCAGTTTGAGGTTATTACAACTGTTTCTCTACTGAATTCTAAAATCAGCTATTTGAACCAGGTGCTAGAAACAGAAGATCCAGGTTTGATCACCATGTTGGAGGCGGATTCCTACGTTCCGTTCAAACCGGATACGAGTGAAGAGGGCCAAGAAAAAGATACTACTCAGTGATGTGAAAAAATGCTAGAATTGATTTTATGGGTAATAGACTTGCCTCCTTCTTTTTTCTTCAAATTTTTATGTGACTGCAACCATAAATTGGCTTCTAAAAAATTTGTAGAAAAAAGAGGGAAAGCATGGAGTTTGTTGAATATGTACAGAGTGTGTTTAAAGAACGAAATTCATTTTGGAGTCAGGAGGTGCCACAGACTTGAGCAACAATGACATCATTGTTAGTTTGGACATCGGTACATCCAAAGTTCGGGCTATTATTGGGGAAATGAATAATGGAACCTTTAATATTATTGGAGTTGGATCTGCCGACTCGGAAGGGATTCGCAAAGGTGCAATTGTAGACATTGATCAAACCGTGCAATCAATCCGTAACGCCGTGGATCACGCAGAACGCATGGTTGGTATTCAAATAACAGAAGTGTATGTGGGGATTTCAGGCAATCATATTGGCCTGCAAAATAGTCATGGCGTAGTAGCCGTGTCCAACGAGGACCGTGAAATCGGTGAGGAGGACATTGAGCGTGTACTGAAGGCAGCTGAGGTTATTGCCGTACCACCGGAGAGAGAAATTATCGACGTGGTAGCCAAGCAGTATGTCGTGGATGGCCTTGAAGGCATTCAGGACCCTCGCGGTATGATTGGAGTTCGTCTCGAAGTAGAGGCTACGATTGTTACTGGAGGCAAGACCCCGATACATAATCTGTTGCGCTGCGTTGAGAAATCCGGCTTGAGGATTAAAGATCTGGTCTTGCTGCCTCTTGGAGCCGGACAATTGTCTCTTTCGAAGGATGAAAAGGTGATGGGTTCAGTGCTGGTGGATATTGGTGCAGGATCTACGAATGTTGCCATTTTCCAGGAAGGAACGATTGTTGCCACATCAACACTTCCGATTGGTGGAGAATTTGTAACCAATGATATTGCCTACGGACTGAGAACCCTTACCGATCAAGCCGAAAAAGTAAAGCTTAAATACGGCTGCGCATGGTATGATGATGCGGCAGCCGATGTCGTCTTTAAAGTGACGCGTATCGGCAGTAATGTGGATAAGGAATTCAACCAGCAGGATTTGGCTGCTATTATTGAGCCGAGAGTGCAGGAAATTTTTCAACTCATTCAGGCGGAAGTTAAGCGCTTGGGTTACACAGAGCTTCCGGGAGGTTATATACTTACCGGAGGCACCGTCTCCATGCCTGGTGTACTTCAGGTGGCACAAAGCGAACTGGCCGCTTCCGTAAGGATCGCCGTACCTGATTTTATCGGTGTAAGGGATCCGGGCTACACGAGCGGAGTTGGAATCTTGCATAATGCTATTCGTTACTATCGCGGAAGATCGACTAGCGTTAACAACAGTGGCGGAAGTACCAAGAAGCCGACTAACCGAACCAAAAGTAGCAGTAGTCCCGCTGCGGAAGGCGAGCAAAAGCAGGGGTTGATTGAACGCTTAAAAAATATGTTCAGTGAATTTATATAACGTTCATTGCTAATTATGCCAATCATGGACGGGCCATCCATGCACATTGAGGGGGAGATGGAATAGTATGTTGGAATTTGATTTTGAAATGGAGAGCTTGGCTCAAATTAAAGTGATCGGCGTCGGAGGCGGCGGCAGCAATGCGGTTAACCGAATGATCGAAAATGGTGTTCAGGGTGTGGAGTTCATTACAGTCAATACAGATGCCCAGGCACTTCATTTAGCAAAGTCTGAGCATAAGCTTCAAATTGGGGATAAGCTGACCCGCGGTCTGGGTGCCGGCGCTAACCCCGATGTGGGTAAAAAAGCGGCTGAAGAGTCGCGTGAGCTCATTATGAATACGCTCAAAGGTGCGGATATGGTATTCGTAACGGCGGGAATGGGTGGCGGTACTGGAACCGGAGCGGCTCCTGTCATTGCTGAAATTGCCAAGGAATGCGGCGCGCTGACTGTAGGCGTGGTAACCCGACCATTCACGTTTGAAGGGCGTAAGCGTTCAAATCAAGCTGAACTTGGTATTGAAGGATTAAAAGAAAAAGTAGACACTTTGATTGTAATCCCGAATGACCGTTTGCTTGAAATTGTGGACAAGAAAACCCCAATGTTGGAAGCATTCCGTGAAGCAGACAATGTTCTGCGTCAGGCGGTTCAAGGTATTTCAGATTTGATCGCTGTACCGGGTCTAATCAACCTCGACTTTGCTGACGTTAAGACGATCATGACGGAGCGTGGCTCCGCTTTGATGGGGATTGGCGAAGCAACTGGTGAAAATCGTGCGGCTGAAGCAGCACGCAAGGCTATCATGAGCCCGTTGTTGGAGACATCCATTGAAGGTGCTCGTGGTGTGATTATGAACATCACTGGCGGCAACAACCTGTCTTTGTATGAGGTTAATGAGGCAGCTGAAATTGTAACATCGGCTTCCGATCCGGAAGTAAACATGATTTTCGGTGCTATCATTGACGAAGAGTTGAAAGAAGAGATCAAGGTTACCGTCATTGCCACTGGCTTTGAAGGCAAGCCAAGTCAACCGGCACCGGGACGTAAACCGGCAGCCAACCCGGCTACTTCCGAATCGGCGGAGAAAGGCTCTCCTAACTTGCGTCCATTTGGTAACACTCAAAGCAGTGACCAATTAGACATTCCTACATTCTTACGTAACCGTTCGCGCAATAATAATAACGATAACTAGTTTCAATTCGGATTGCCCGCATTCTCCCTGGAGATGCGGGCTTCTTTCTGTTTTCCGTGTCCTGCAGTTCAGGCGCTTCTCCTCTTTCCGACAAAATTAGTCGGTCACCGTCCCCACCGTTAGACAGACTTTGAACAGCATGACTACTATACTTAATCCTATCCTGCAAACGCTGGGCGGGTGAAGCCTTGGTTGTTTATATCGACTTGATTTTTTTGGCCAATTTGTTCATTGATGCTGTGTTGCTGATGGTCACCGCCTGGATGAGAAAAATCCGTCCAGTGTGGTGGAGGTTGATGACTTCAGCTGGAATCGGCGCAATGTATGTGGTCATGATGTTTGTGCCGGAATTGTCCTTTTTATTTACGTTCCTGATCAAACTGGCATTATCGGTCATAATGCTGCTGGTGGCTTTTGGATTTGGCAGCATGCAAAAGTATCTTCGTACAATGGGTGCTTTTTACATGATCAATTTTGTAGCTGCAGGTGGCATTTTGGGGATGCATTATTTTCTCCAAAATACGGGGGAATTGTTTAACGGCCTCTGGTACACCGCTTCGGGTGGAATGTCCTTTGAACTCAAAATCGCATTCTGGTTTATTTTATGCGCATTTGGCGGAGTGATGCTTTTCTTTCGTATTGTGCAGTCCTCAAAGCAGCGCACAGAAAGGATGAGTGGGTTTTTGGGACAAGTGCAGGTATGGATTGGGCAGGATCATATTGAGTGTACAGGCTTGTTGGATACAGGTAATCAGCTCTATGATCCTTTGACCCGAACCCCCGTGATGGTCATGGAGGCGGCCTTGTGGGAATCGCATTTGCCCGCCTCCTGGCTCCGAAAATGTTCTGAGGGTAATGCTGACCAACTGGTGATGGAACTGGGGGACGAATCGTTTAGCTGGCAGGATCGTGTTCGCCTCGTCCCCTATCGTGGAATTAACCGCAATCATTCCTTTATGCTGGCCCTTAAACCAGACCGGGTAGAGGTGGTGATGAATGGGGTTCATTTTGTACATCATCGAGTGTTGATTGGCTTGGATGGGGGAACATTGTCGGCAGAGGGTAAGTATCGCGCCATCATCCACCCGGATGTGACGGCACAAGAAGAGGGCAGTGCTGATACCAACCAGAAACAAGATGCACATATTGGTGAGCATTTTACAGAATCAGGATGACGGAGCATAAACACAAAATGATGTCTGAAGGCGACGAGAAATATCCAATGGTGAAATGGGCGGAGCACAGCTGGAATTGCACTATTTTCAAAAGGGGGAGAATGATATGCGGGAACAGATGAAATTGAAGATGAAAATTAGGTTAGCATTGCAATTGCAATATTATCGTATTTTATTTTTATTTGGGCTAAAAAGTGAAGAAATTTATTATATTGGCGGCAGCGAGGCGCTCCCCCCGCCGCTGACGAGAGACGAAGAAGAATATTTGCTGGGAAAACTTTCTTCTGGAGATGCAGCAGTACGGTCGATGCTAATCGAAAGAAATTTGCGGTTAGTCGTATATATTGCCCGTAAATTTGAGAATACGGGCATCAACATTGAGGATCTCGTATCCATCGGTGCTATTGGACTAATCAAAGCGGTTAACACTTTTGATCCGGAGAAGAAAATCAAACTTGCCACATACGCCTCTCGATGCATTGAGAATGAGATTCTGATGTATTTGCGTCGCAATAGTAAAACAAGAACGGAAGTTTCTTTTGATGAGCCTCTGAATATAGATTGGGATGGTAATGAGTTGTTGCTTTCTGATGTGATGGGCACGGAAAATGATACCATTTACCGTAATATTGAGGAGCAGGTGGACCGTAAATTATTGCATAAGGCACTGGATAAATTGACGGATCGAGAGCGTTTGATTATGGAGCTGCGCTTCGGCTTACAAGACGGAGAGGAGAAGACACAGAAGGATGTTGCTGACCTGTTGGGTATCTCGCAATCGTATATTTCGCGTCTGGAAAAGCGAATTATAAAGCGCTTACGAAAAGAATTTAATAAAATGGTATAATGCATGGGTATATCCGGAAGCGATGGAAACGGCGAATAAAAAAATGCCCTCAGGAGATAATGTACATTAATGTTGCTCCTTGGGAGGTAAGACACGATGACCCGAAACAAAGTGGAAATTTGCGGTGTGGATACCGCCAAACTGCCGGTATTAACCAATGCAGAAATGCGCGAGTTGTTCACATCACTTCAGCAAAATAATGAACGATCAGCCAGAGAAAAATTGGTCAACGGCAATCTCCGGCTCGTCCTGAGTGTGATTCAACGATTTAACAATCGGGGAGAGTTTGTGGACGATTTGTTTCAGGTAGGATGTATCGGCCTAATGAAGGCGATTGATAATTTTGACCTTTCGCAAAACGTAAAGTTCTCCACTTATGCGGTGCCGATGATTATCGGAGAGATCCGCCGTTATTTGCGGGATAACAATCCGATCCGTGTGTCTCGTTCGTTACGGGATATTGCATATAAGGCGCTTCAGGTGCGGGACAGTCTGACGAATCTGAACTCGCGAGAACCAACGATTTTTGAAATTTCAGAGGCACTGAATGTGCCTAAAGAAGACGTTGTGTTCGCGTTGGATGCGATTCAGGATCCGGTTTCGCTGTTCGAGCCGATATATCACGACGGGGGCGACCCAATCTATGTGATGGATCAGATCAGTGATGACAGAAATAAAGACGTCTCATGGATTGAGGAAATCGCTCTGCGGGAAGCGATGCATCGCCTGGGCCAGCGTGAAAAGATGATATTGTCTATGCGTTTTTATGAAGGAAAGACGCAAATGGAGGTTGCCGACGAAATCGGTATCTCTCAAGCCCAGGTTTCAAGATTAGAGAAGTCGGCTATACAGCAAATGCAAAAACATGTAAAGTCCTAATGAAATGAATGCTTGAATGATCCAACGATAAAAACGATCCTACTTGGATCGTTTTTGCGTTTACAGGACATTTTTTGGGCTCTTCCGCTCATATAGTGAAATAAAGGATGTGATGCGTGTGAGTGCACCGGAAACGTCAGTAAGAGCAATGAAAATTTCCGAGTTTCAAACCAAGGATGTCATTAACATTGTAGATGGACGACGCCTGGGACAAATCAGTGATTTGGAGATTGACGTGCGGCAGGGGAAAATTGAAGCCATTGTGGTTCCAGGCAGCAGTCGTTTTATGGGCTGGTTTGGAGGCGGAAGCGAGTTGGTCATTCCGTGGCGCAACATTGTGAAAATTGGTTCGGATGTTGTGCTTGTACGACTGGAAGGATTGCAAGAGCCGCCGGGTGAAGGGGAAGAAAAGTTGTATATCGAACGTCAAGAGCGGAGTGACCGAAGGGGCTTCTGAACTTGCAGATCTACGTATTTTAGTGTGTTGTGAAGACACGGCGGCGGCTTTTTGGTACACTGGGCAGTAGAGGTGAGAATGAATGGAACCATTTGTAGTGAACACCGAGGCTACGGGAACTGCGCTTATGCAAGATGGCGGACGTCCCGTACCGGAGTTGTTATATATTCAATCTTGGGAGCGGCAGGTTCAGGGATTAACAGCGGGTTTTACAGGTCGTCATGGCGGTGTCAGTGAGGTGCCCTACGCTAGTCTGAACTGTGCGTTTCATGTAGGGGATGACCCCGAGAAAGTCATTCGTAATCGGCAGCTCATTGCTGAGCAGCTTGGTTTTTCTGCTGAAGCATGGACGTGCGGTGAGCAGGTTCATGGTCATCATGTTGCTGTCGTCAAGGCTGCTGATCGCGGGCGGGGCTTTATGGATCGTGCATCCGCTTTTCAGGACACAGATGGACTTTTGACGAATGTACCTGGCATTTTGCTGACGTCCTTTTATGCAGACTGTGTACCATTATATTTTTGTGATCCAGTGCGCCGTGTGATTGGGTTGGCGCATGCAGGCTGGAAGGGAACCGTTGCGGAAATTGCATTGAAAATGGTACAGACCATGCAGAACGAATATGGATCTCAGCCGTCTGATATACTAGCAGCTATCGGTCCTTCTATTGGTTCTGAATCCTATGAGGTGGATGAGTACGTGATGAGCCAAATTCAGGTTTTGGAGCATGATTGCCCGGGTAATGATAAATGGGAAGGTTCTGTTTACTTCCCCTTAACCGACGGAAAAACACTACTTGACTTGAAACAATGCAATCGACACATTATGATGAAAGCAGGAATATTGCCGAGCCATATCGAATGTACTACCTTATGCACGAGTAGCCGTAGCGATTTGTTTTTTTCATATCGCAAAGAAGGCGGCGTCACAGGAAGAATGGCGAGTTGGATTGGTCTGGAAGAGAGGTGAGTCCTCCCGTGTCTTTGGAGGAACGAATTAAAGAAGTGAATGCCCGTGTAGAAGCGGCATGTGCCCGAAGCGGGCGTTCGCGTGATGAAGTTAATGTGATCGCTGTCACGAAATATGTTTCGGCAGTGGCAATGACATCAGTATTGGATAGCAACTTGGAGCATGTGGGCGAAAATCGCTGGCAGGATGCTGCTGATAAATGGAGCAAGTTGGGTGACCGGGGAACGTGGCATTTTATTGGTCATCTCCAAACGAATAAGGTTAAAGATGTGATTGGAAAATTTAAATTTATACATTCGCTTGACCGCTTATCGCTCGCTCAGGAATTGGACAAGAAAGCAGCCGCTCTGGGATTGCGAGTTAAAGCTTTTGTGCAAGTCAATATTTCTGGAGAAATGTCCAAATATGGCTTGTCCTCTGAGGCGGTTGCCCCCTTCTTGGAACAAATTCGCGAGTTGGAGCATGTGGACGTGATTGGCTTGATGACGATGGCTCCTCATGAGGAAGACCCGGAAAAAACTCGGCCTGTGTTTCGGGGATTGCGTGAATTACGGGATACGTTAAATGGACAAGCCTTGACCAGAGAACCCGTCGTTCACTTGTCAATGGGGATGTCCAATGATTTTGAAGTGGCAGTTGAAGAGGGAGCGACCTGGCTGCGGCTTGGTTCCGTACTGGTCGGACGAGAGGAGGATTTCCATTGGGCGTAATGAATAAGTTCATGAACTTTCTGGGGCTTCAGGAAGAAGAGGAAGTTATAGAGCGAGAGGTTATGAATACGCCGGAAGATCAAGAAATTGAAACCCCAAGCTTTGATAAACGTAAGAACCAGAAGGGCACTAATGTTGTCAGCATCCATTCACAGAAAAATGTGAAAGTTGTCCTGTATGAGCCGCGTTCTTATGATGAAGCACAGGAAATTGCCGACCATATCCGTTCCCATCGCACCGTCGTAGTCAATTTGCAACGAATTCGCAAGGATCAGGCGCTGCGCATTATTGATTTTTTGAGTGGTACTGTGTATGCACTGGGTGGTGGTATTTCCAAGGTCGGGAATAATATTTTTCTGTGTACACCAGATACGGTTGAGATTCAAGGCTCTATTACGGAAATACTGGCTGACACTGAACAAGAACTTAACAGAATGAGGTGAACTTTTCTTGATCGAGGTAATTTACTGGCTATTTCAGATTTATTCGTACATGATCATTGCATATGTTCTACTGTCATGGCTTCCTAATGCCAGAGAGAGTGTAATTGGTGATTTACTTGCCAAGTTTGTGGAGCCGTATTTGTCTCCTTTTCGCAGGTTTATACCGCCAATCTTCGGGATGATTGATATTTCACCCATCGTTGCGCTGATTGCTCTGCGTTTTGCGTCGTACGGTTTGATTTCTTTAATTGGTAATTTCGTCTAGGAGGAGTTATGCGAACTGAGATTTATGAGCATTTTCACCCGGATGAACGGGACTATGTGGATCGCGCTTCCGAATGGATCAGTCATGCGGGAGCTTATCATGAGCAGAAGCTGACTGATTTTTTGGACCCGCGCCAACAGTACATATTGGAGACACTTGCTTCGAAGGAAGACAAGGTCACGATTAGGGTAGATGGCGGATACATGGCTTCGGAACGAAAGCGGGCGCTGATTGCGCCCGATTATTCGTATTTGGACGGTGAGGAGATGGGGATTCAGGTTCTTTCCATCACATCTGACGACCATAAAATAGGTACCCTTGAGCACGGTGATTATCTAGGTGCCCTACTTGGGCTTGGAATCAAACGTGGGAAAATCGGGGACATTCATGTACTGGATGATGGGTGCCATGTATTGGTAGCTTCAGAGATTGGTGATTTTATAACGATGCATTTACAGCAGGTACATCGTGTTCATGTATGGACAGAACTGTTGCCTGTAGCGAGTCTGCGAACGAAGGAAGTTGCATTAGATGCGCTAGATCTGACGGTCGCTTCTTTGCGCCTGGACGGTATTGCCAGCGATGTGTACAAGCTAAGCCGAAGTAAAATATTAACACCGATTCGGGCGGGGCGGTGCCGGGTAAATTGGAAGGTGGAGGAGAATCCATCCACTCCACTTAAAGCGGGGGACGTTATTTCCATGCAGGGTTTTGGGCGTTTCAAAGTGCTTGAAACAGACGGGATGACAAAAAAGGGAAGATTCCGTGTCAAAATTGGTAAGTTTGTATAGCTGTAGGCAGGAATCACGAGCTTTCTGTCGAAAGAATTAAGCTATAGCGAAGAACTGGAACGATTTTGCTCTGTACAGTATTCACAAAACGGGGTATGATGACCGATAGATGATAGTGAGCGTCGTGACGCGGAAAATGTATTTTTTGTCAATCTTATAGGAGGTGGACGGCATGCCATTAACGCCATTGGATATACATAACAAGGAATTTGCCCGCCGGCTTCGCGGTTATGATGAGGATCAGGTTAATGAATTTTTGGATCAGGTGATCAAGGATTACGAGGGCGTTATTCGTGAAAATAAAGAACTGAGCACCCAGCTGTTGAATGTACAGGAGAAGCTCGATCATTTCGCGACGATTGAGGATACGCTGAGTAAGACGATTATCGTAGCGCAGGAAGCGGCTGATGAAGTTCGTAACAACGCCAAGAAAGAATCCCAACTGATCGTGAAGGAAGCGGAAAAAAATGCGGACCGTATTGTGAACGAAGCATTGTCCAAATCCCGCAAGATCGCGTTGGAAGTTGAAGAACTGAAGAAGCAGGCATCGATTTACCGAGCACGGTTTCGTACACTGGTGGAAGCACAGCTTGACTTGTTAAGCCAAGACGGCTGGGAAGCACTTGAAAACCGGGAACGCGAAGTACTGGAGCGCGAGCGTGAGATGAAAGAAATTTACTAATTTCATTTCTGACAAGCTTTTATCAGGCTTTGTTAGGGTTGACTTTTATCTTTAAACAGGCTATAACTGTAAATACTATACTGAATTCAATGATTATCCGTCTGTCGGCTGATGATTGTTATTCAATGCAACGATGTTGCTGATTTCGATGAATTTAACATGTTTAATTCGTTGATGGGAACGAGTACGTCATGATTTGTCCCTCAGAGAGTTGGCCTTCCGGTGCAAGCCAACGTTCAGAACATGACCGAAGATCCTCCCGGAGAAGTGAGCTGAAGCGCTTAAGATTTATGGCGTGTGTAAGCAATCACCGTTTGCCATGCGTTATAATGGCGCCCTGCTGTAGTTGAGTGGGGCTCAGAGAGCCGTGATGAGACTGTATTTTTAATGGTCTGTTTTTACGGAATCAGGGTGGTAACGCGAGCACAGTCTCGTCCCTTTACAGGGATGGGGCTTTTTTTGTTGCTTTTTTTAGGAAATGCTAGAGAAATCAATGATGAGCAGAGAGGGAGTATGACAGTATGAACAGAGTGGATGTTAAAGAAAAAGCACGGTCTCGTGACCTACGCATCCTGAGCAAATGGAAGCAGGAGGACACATTCCGTAAATCCATCACAAATCGTGAAGGAAAGCCAAATTTTGTGTTTTATGAAGGCCCACCAACAGCTAACGGTAAACCGCATATCGGTCACATGCTGGGCCGTGTAATTAAGGATTTCGTCGGTCGCTATCAGACAATGAAGGGATACCGCGTCGTACGTAAGGCAGGCTGGGACACGCATGGCTTGCCGGTAGAATTGGGTGTACAAAAGCAGCTGGGAATCTCCCACAAACCTGAAATTGAAGAATACGGTGTTGAAAAGTTTATTAAAAAATGTAAGGCGAGCGTGTTTGAGTATGAGCAACAATGGCGTGATTTAACCGAAGCAATCGGATATTGGACAGACCTCGATAACCCGTACATTACATTGGATAATAACTATATCGAGAGTGTATGGAACATTTTGGCGACGATTCATGAAAAAGATCTGCTGTATCGTGGTCATCGTGTGAGTCCATATTGCCCGGATTGTCAAACGACGCTAAGTTCTCATGAAGTAGCGCAGGGCTACAAAGATGTGAAGGATCTGAGCGCCACGGCCAAATTCAAGCTGCATAGCAGTGGTGAATATGTACTGGCTTGGACGACAACGCCTTGGACCTTGCCGAGTCACGTGGCGCTCGCCGTCAACCCTGAACTGGAATATGCACGTGTGAAGCAGGAAGACGGTGTATACATCGTTGCTAAAAATCTGGTTGAGGACGTAATTAAAGGCGATCATGAAGTGATTGGCACGCTATCCGGTTCAGAACTGGTTGGCCAAACGTATACCCCGCCATTTACGTATTTTCAGGTTGAGAAGGGTAATCAGATTCTGGGTGCGAAGTTCGTAACAGACTCCAGCGGTACAGGTATCGTTCATATGGCTCCAGCGCATGGTGAGGATGATTACCGGGTATGCCGTGAAAATGGTGTTGAATTCATCAACGTAGTGGATCTTCAAGGTAACTATGTAGAGGAAATCACTGATTTTGCAGGCCGTTTTGTGAAAGACTGTGATGTGGATATTGTTAAAATGCTGTCCGAAAAAGGTTTGCTGTACAGCAAGGAAAAATACGAGCATAGCTATCCGTTCTGCTGGCGCTGCGATACTCCATTATTGTACTATGCTATGGACAGCTGGTTTATCAAAACAACTGCGATCAAGGATCAATTGATTGCCAACAACAGCGAAGTCGAATGGTACCCGGGTCATATACGTGAAGGACGTTTCGGCAAGTTCTTGGAAGAACTGGTGGATTGGAACATCAGTCGCGATCGTTATTGGGGTACACCACTGAACATCTGGGTTTGTGAGGAAACTGGAGAACAGTTCGCTCCGCATAGTATTGCTGAGTTGAGGGAACGTGCGATCGGCGACGTACCAGCAGACATCGAGCTGCACAAACCATATGTAGATGATATCAAGGTTCGTAGCCAATGCGGTAAATACGAAATGACTCGTACACCGGAAGTAATCGACGTATGGTTCGATAGCGGCTCCATGCCGTTTGCGCAGCATCATTATCCTTTTGAAAATAATGAAACGTTCGAGCAGCAATTTCCGGCAGATATGATCTGTGAAGGAATTGACCAGACTCGTGGCTGGTTCTATAGCTTGCTTGCGGTTTCGACTATGCTGACTGGCAAAGCTCCTTATAAAGCTGTCATGGCGACAGGCCATGTACTGGATGAGCAAGGGCAGAAAATGTCTAAATCCAAGGGCAATGTTATTGATCCGTGGGAAGTGATTGACGAGTACGGTACAGATGCTTTCCGTTGGGCATTGCTGTCCGATAGTGCACCATGGAATAGCAAACGTTTCTCCAAAGGCATTGTAGGCGAGGCTAAATCGAAGCTGGTCGATACGCTTGTCAATACACACGCTTTTCTGACCTTGTATGCGGATATCGACGGATTTGATCCGGCACAGCATCCGTTCAAACCATCGGCTCATAAGTTGGATCGTTGGATTTTGTCCCGTCTGAACAGCCTCATTTTGGTAGTGGACAAAGCGCTGGCTGTAAATGACTTCCTGAACTCATCTAAAGCAATTGAATCGTTTGTGGATGAGCTGAGCAACTGGTATATCCGTCGTTCACGCGACCGATTCTGGGGCAATGGTCTTACAGAAGATAAGCTGGATGCATACCGTACACTGACCGAAGTGCTGTTAACGACTGCCAAACTGCTTGCGCCGTTTACACCACTGCTTGCAGAGGATATTTACCTCAACCTAAGCAACGGGGAAAGTGTTCATCTGGATGATTATCCGACTGCCAATGAATCCTTGATCGATCCGGAACTGGAACGAGATATGGAAACGGCACGCCGTGTCGTCGAATTGGCGCGTAACGTCCGCAACGAAACGGGTTTGAAAACGCGTCAACCGTTGTCCGAGTTGATTCTGTCCATGGATCAGGATTTTGAACTGAGTGGCTATGAGGAAATCATCAAAGATGAGATTAACGTGAAGCATATTCATGTGGAGACGGACGATAGCGGCTTTGTAGATTTTACACTGAAACTGAATTTGAAAGTAGCAGGCAAGAAATACGGCAAAAATGTCGGTTTCCTACAAAACTTTTTCAAAGGAATGTCTGCTGAGGATACCCGTTCTGTTGTAGAAAAAGGAGTGTTAAACGTCGCTTCTCCAGAAGGTGAAGAACTGCAAGTTACGGCCGAAGAATTGCTGGTGGAGAAAAAAGCGAAAGGAGGCTTCGCTTCTGCTTCCGGTTATGGCTTAACGGTAGCGTTGAACACAGACATTACACCGGAGCTGGAGCAAGAGGGCTGGGTACGTGAAGTGGTTCGTGCGGTACAGGATTATCGTAAAAAACTGGATCTGCCGATTGAAAAGTATGTGGCGTTGACGTTGGATGTAGATAATGAGCTGCGTCTGGCCATCGAAAGCTTCGACTCTGTGTTGCGTGAGAACGTATTGGTTACTACTGTGACATTTGGTCAAGCCGAACCGGCAGAACATGTGGAAGTGAACGGTAAAACCATCGGCGTTCATATTGGGGAATAATTACAAGCCCCCTGTCCCATAATACAATAACAGGCAGCATATAAAAACGAGCCTAAGCATCGGAAACGGGTTTTCTCCGTTACGTGCTTCGGCTCGTTTGCTGCGTTCAGGGCAGCCATGGGAAAAGGGGGATTGTGCATATGACGGCACGATCAAGGCGTAGACAGGGAAGGAGTCTCCGAGGGGTGAACGGAGAAGGGGCTGCCATAGCCGCAGATAAAAGCAAAACAGGTAATCAGGCAGAGCAATTAAGTCGTGTTGAGAAGCTGATACGTGCTGTGTCAGAGCAGATGGAACGGACACGTATTGCAGATTACGCTTTGCTGCTGAATAAGCCTTGGCGATTACTCTGGCTAAATCTAATATCAGGCGTTTCCCGGGGAATCGGCATCGCGCTAGGTTTTACTTTTTTTGCCGCTACCATTATTTATGTGCTGCAAGTGCTCGGAGCGTTGAATTTGCCGATTATCGGTGATTATATCGCTGATATTGTACGGATCGTACAGCGACAATTGGAGCTTACCACCTATTAGGCAGCGATCTCCACTTTGAAGTTCACGATTCGTCTTCGTGCGTATCCGGCTCCAGTAGACCTTCGCCCTCGCCATCTTCGATATAACGCTGATAAATGGAGCTGCGAATAACAGATACATTTTGTCCATAAATGTCAGTAGCAATAAAGCTTTCGTATGGCTCTACGAAGCCCATATTATCATCGCCTGCTTCAATTTCCATATCATCATAACTGTGGATTTCTCCACTTTCGGCCATGGCTGGTGTGTTAGAGGTACCCCAATTTTCGACGATCTGCCAAGCATCTTCACCGTCGAAGCCGTTTTGATCATCACGCTCATCCAGACTCGTTCTGCCGAACGAGGGAGCGAGAAATTCTTCCTCTACTGGGCGGCGGTTAGACACTTCTGTTTCGGGACTGTACTCTTTACAGTAAATGGTATAGGGAACAGCCAGTAGGCGCTCATAGGGAATGGGTTTACCGCTGGCGGCACAAATGCCATACGTGCCCTTTTCCATGGCCATCAGAGCTGATTCGATGCGTTCTAATTGGAATTCGTCGTGTTCTAGTAAGGAAATATCCTTGGCTCGCTCGTAGGTTTCGGTAGCCAGGTCTCCTGGGTGGTTATCAATAGGAGAAAGCTCGCCGGTTTGGTCGCGTTGGGAATCGCCGAGTCCGTAATGGTCGTTGTTTTGCAAACGATGCTCAATTTCTTTTTTGCGTTCCAGCAGTTCGTTACGCAAGCCCTGCAATTGTTGCTCCGTCAATGGGGACATGGAATCCTCTCCTTGTTCTAGGTTTACATGCGCATGCGTTGTGTCGAGTATGCTCCATGTAGTTTGCACCGGGAAGACCTCTTTTACATAGGAAATTCTAATCAAATGCGAAGGAGTTCATTTTATGAATGATCTGTACTTGAAGCTTGCGGGATTCGTGGACGATCTGAGAATGCTTATGCTACAATAAATGGGTTCAACAACGGATATAAGCGGATCGGAGTGACGAAGGACTGTGATTTATTTTGGTATTGCGCTAATTATTTTTTTGATTGATCAGGGAGTCAAATATTTGGTGGCTACGCGGATGGAATTGTACGAACAAATACCAGTCATCGGCAATTTCTTTTTAATCACCTCCCATCGAAATCGTGGAGCCGCTTTTGGGATTTTGGAAGGTCAACGTTGGCTTTTTATCGTGATTACAATTGTAGTGGTGATTGGTATCGTCTGGTACCTGCGAAAAACAGTCAAGGCTGGACAAAAGCTACTTCCTGTTGCGCTAAGTTTGGTGCTGGGGGGAGCAGTCGGTAACTTTTTGGATCGAGCTATTTCAGGGGAAGTAGTTGATTTTGCACAATTTAATTTTGGGAGCTATACGTTCCCCATTTTTAATGTGGCAGATTCGGCGATTGTCATCGGTGTAGCACTGATTATTTTGGATACATTGCTGGAATCGCGTCGGGAAAAAGGAAATGGCAATGATAGCATTGAAGGGAAGTCATAGCATGAGCGAAGTGAATGAAAACGGCGAAGCCGCAGGTCTGTCTTATGAGGACGAACTGGAGGGTGAATCTCTGGAATGGACGGCCGATTCCGGGGATGCCAAAACGCGTATAGACAAATATATCGCCGAAGAAATGAAGGAAGTGTCTCGTTCTCAGATACAGCTGTGGATCGGAAATGGTCGCGTGCTGGTGAACGGTACGGCGATCAAGGCGAACTACAAGCTGGCTGAAGGAGATCGTATTGTATTATCGGTACCGGAGCCAGAAAGTGTAGATATTGTACCGGAAAATATTCCGTTGGATGTCGTTTACGAGGACTCGGACGTTATTGTTATTAACAAGCAACGTGGTCTGGTCGTGCATCCTGCACCGGGACACTCTTCGGGAACATTGGTTAACGCACTGATGTACCACTGTCACGATCTTTCCGGCATCAACGGGGAATTACGTCCTGGTATTGTTCACCGTATTGATAAGGATACATCTGGACTGCTGATGGCGGCTAAAAATGATCAGGCTCACGCATCACTTGCAGCACAGCTTAAGGACCATAGTGTGACTCGGAAATATATAGCCTTAGTTCACGGTCATTTGAGCCACGATCAGGGAACGGTAGATGCTCCGATTGGCCGCGATTCCGGTGATCGCAAATTGTTCACAGTGACGGAACGTAACAGCAAGCATGCAGTCACCCATTTTCTCGTCATTGAACGATTGGGAGATTATACCCTGCTTGAACTTCAATTGGAAACAGGACGCACACACCAAATTCGTGTTCACATGAAATTTATTGGACACCCATTGGTTGGCGACCCTATGTATGGGCGCAGCAAAGGGGTTCGTATGGATGGTCAGGCGCTGCATGCGGCGGTACTGGGCTTTAAGCATCCATCCACTGGAGAGTACATGGAATTCAACAGACCGATCCCTCCTGATATGGAGGATGTTTTAGCGTCCCTGCGTAGTCGCTAAAACAATGACAATTTGCATTCCTATTCACAAACCTGAATAAATTATTAAGTTAAACCGCCTAAATGGCGGTTTTTTTTATTGTGGGATAAGGTATGGGTAAAAACAACTATGGATAATTATACAATGAAGTTGTATAATTATTAGAGTGCTTCCGGTGGTTCCGGTTGAACGGGTGTTGACACACGATTTTCAATCTGTCATACTTCTTGTAGTTGCGATGAACTTTGTCCAAGAGATGGCTAACCATCTCACACTATGAGAAGCAGGACAAAGGAAATCCTGAATAGCACCTTTAAATCAGTCCCGTGAGGCTGGCAAGGTAACGTGAATGGATCACTGATCAGTGCATCCGCTGCGGCGGTATGTCTTCAGTGTGTCCGAGAGATCGGAGAACAGTGGAAGACTGTTCATACGAGACTCCTTGCCAAACTTGGGCAAGGAGTCTTTTTTGTATCCGAACACGGGACCAGGTCTGAAGGGAACATCACCTGAGGAGGCTGGAAGCATGAGTAATGAAACACATGTACTAATGGATGAAATTGCGATTCGTCGGGCATTGACACGGATTGCACATGAAATTTTGGAGAAAAACAAAGGTATTGACGATTGTGTGCTAGTAGGTATTCGAACACGCGGAGTTCATCTGGCGCAACGACTGGCTGAAAAAATTGCTGAGATTGAAGGCGCACCAATTCCATGGGGAGAGCTGGATGTCACAGCCTACCGGGATGACCGAAGCAGTGTAGCCGAAGCTAAAGGAAATGGAAAAGAGCTTTTGATGAATCCTGCTGACGTATCGGTTCATGATAAGAAAGTCATTCTCTTTGACGATGTGCTGTACACAGGCCGCACCATCCGCGCGGCGATGGATGCATTGATGCACTGCGGACGACCGCAAATGATTCAGCTGGCAGTGCTAGCAGATCGCGGACACCGTGAGCTTCCGATTCGTCCGGATTACATCGGCAAGAACATCCCGACCTCCAAATCTGAGGAAATCGTAGTAGCCCTTCAAGAGACGGACGGTAAGGACGAAGTGACAATCATTCAGAACCGGGGGGAACAGCTATGATCACAACAGCCAGTCAACTTAAAGAACGTAGCCTGCTCGGGTTAAAGGAACTTAGCCGAAATGAAATCGAGTCCATTCTGGATCGTGCTCATTATTGGGAATCTCAACCAGAAAAACTGGTTCCAGTACTGCAATCACGCTTTGCGGCCAACATGTTTTTTGAAAACAGCACTCGCACCCGCTTTTCTTTTGAAATGGCAGAGAAGCGGCTGGGCGCTCAGGTTTTGAACTTTTCCGCTGCGGCTTCCAGTGTGGAAAAAGGGGAGTCCATTTACGATACAGTACGTACGCTCGAATCCATGGGCATTGATGCAGGAGTCATCCGGTTAAAGCCAGCCGGGGTGCTGCAAGAGCTCGCTGAGAAGGTCAGTGTTCCACTGGTTAATGCAGGGGACGGCAACAATGAGCATCCAACGCAGGCTCTACTGGACCTGTACACCATGCGCAAAACTTTCGGTGAGCTTAAAGGCTTGAGAGTATCCATCATAGGAGACATTCTGCACAGCCGTGTCGCTCGCTCGAATCTGTGGGCCTTGCAAAAATTCGGAGCCAAGGTTAGCTTCTGCGCTCCTGATAATATGCAAGCACCTGATCTTGCGGCGTACGCGCCTTATGTTCCGATGCAAGAGGCACTACAGGCGGACGTGGTCATGATGCTTCGGGTACAGCTGGAACGGCATGCCGAGGGGATGTTGCGCTCAGCGGATGAGTACCGAGAGCAGTACGGTTTGACAGAGAAAAGAGCAGCGAACCTGAAGCCCGGAACAATTATCATGCATCCAGCTCCAGTGAATCGGAACGTGGAAATTGATAGTGCGGTTGTGGAAAGCGAACAATCACGAATTTTTCCACAAATGGCAAACGGGGTTCCGATCCGCATGGCGGTTATGGAACGGGCAATGAAGCTGTAGAAGCTGTCAGTAGGATCGTAGGAAAAGTTGCAGAAAACTGAGCGGAGGAATATTTCAGATGAAACAATTAATTATGAATGCAAGCGTATTGAACGAGCAGGGCGAGGCTGAATTGAAATCCATCCTAATCGCCGACGGAAAGATTTTGGCTATCGCAAATGCGGATGCTGGAGTTAGCCTACTTGTAGAAGAAGGGGCATCTGGACAGGAGCGCGAAGTCGAAAAAATCGACGCCCAGGGCAAGCTGGTCATCCCCGGTTTAATCGATATGCATGTGCATCTGAGAGAACCTGGCTTTGAATATAAAGAAACGATTGAAACGGGCAGCCGTGCGGCGGTGAAAGGCGGATTTACGACGATTGCCTGCATGCCAAACACACGTCCAGTGACGGACAATGTCGACACAGTCCAGCTGGTATTGAAAAAGGGACAGGAAGCCGGGCTTGCCAAGGTTCTTCCTTACGCAGCCATTACGAAAAACGAACTGGGTCGTGAGCTGACAGATTTTGAAGCGCTCAAAGCAGCAGGTGCAATCGGCTTTACTGACGATGGTGTCGGGGTGCAAAGCGCGCAAATGATGAAGGACGCCATGGCGCGGGCCAAGGCACTGGATATGCCGGTTATTGCACACTGTGAAGATAACACGCTTGTTGAAGGAGCGGCAGTGACGGACGGCGAATTTGCCAAGCGCCACGGACTTAAAGGCATTCCGAACGAATCCGAAGCCATTCACGTCGGACGCGACATTTTGTTATCCGAGGCAACCGGGGCACACTATCATGTATGCCATGTCAGCACAGAGCAGTCAGTGCGGTTAATCCGCCACGCGAAATCTTTTGGTATCAAGGTAACGGCTGAGGTATGCCCGCACCACTTGGTATTGTCAGATGAGGACATCCCTGGGCTGGATGCGAACTGGAAAATGAATCCTCCGCTACGCTCCCCACGTGATGTGCAGGCATGCATCGAGGGACTGGAAGACGGCACGATTGACATCGTCGTAACCGACCATGCAGCGCACAGTGAGGAAGAGAAGGCAAGAGGTATGGAGCTGGCGCCATTCGGGATCGTTGGATTTGAGACGGCCTTCCCGCTGTTGTACACGAAATTCGTAGCTACCGGACAGTGGACGCTGGACTTTCTGGTGCGTCGTATGACTGCTGATCCAGCGCGTGTCTTCCGCCTGGATACGGGACGCCTGGAAGAAGGAGCTCCAGCTGACCTGACCATGATTGATCTGGAGCAGGAGCAGGCAGTTGATCCACAAACGTTTGCCAGCAAAGGACGCAACACTCCTTTTACAGGCTGGAAGCTCAAAGGCTGGCCTGTGAAAACTTGGGTAGACGGCAAACTGGTATGGTCTGCTGACGAAGCAAAATAAATAGAAACCACTAAAAAAAATAGAACCTTATAGCAGGAAACAATATAGAGGAGTGAGACGGGATGCAGGCAAGATTGTTACTTCAGGACGGCACGCTGTTTACAGGCACATCATTTGGTGCGGAAGGTGATAAAACAGGCGAGGTCGTTTTCAACACAGGGATTACAGGCTATCAAGAGGTGCTGACTGATCCCTCTTACTGCGGACAAATCGTAACGATGACTTACCCGCTGATTGGCAACTATGGAATTACTCGTGATGACTTTGAATCGGTACGGCCTTATGTCCATGGCTTTGCTGTTAGACATTACGAGGCAGCGCCAAGTAACTGGCGTGCTCAATACAGCGTGGGCGATTTGCTGAAGGAATATGGCATCATTGGCATTAGCGACATCGACACCCGCATGCTTACCCGGATTATTCGCCATCACGGCACGATGAAGGGCATTTTGACGACTGGTTCCCAGCCGCTGGAAGAACTGAAAGAAATGATGTCTGACTTGACCATTGAAGAACTGCGCAATCAGGTTCCTATGACTTCCACACCTCATCCGTACAGCAGTCCTGGCAACGGAGAGCGGATCGTATTGATTGACTACGGTGCCAAAAGCGGCATTTTGCGCGAACTGAACAAACGGGACTGCGATGTAGTTGTCGTTCCACATGATACGACGGCTGAGGAAATTCGTCGCTTGGACCCGGACGGTATCCAGCTGTCTAACGGCCCTGGAGACCCAAAAGACGTACCCCATGCCGTTCGTACGGTAGCTGAACTGTTAGGGGAATACCCAATTTTCGGAATTTGCTTGGGACACCAGTTGTTCGCTTTAGCTTCCGGCGCGGATACGGAAAAGCTGAAATTCGGACATCGCGGTGGTAACCATCCGGTGAAAGAACTGGAGAGCGGACGCTGCTTTATCACATCACAAAATCACGGCTACACGGTGAATGAGGATTCGATCCAAGGTACTGAGCTTGAAGTGACGCATATTAATAACAACGATAAAACGATTGAAGGTCTTAAACATACCAAGTATCCCGCGTTTTCGGTGCAATATCATCCAGAGGCTGCACCAGGACCTTACGATAATGGCTACCTGTTTGACCGCTTTCTGGACATGATCCGTGAGCACAAAAGAAATCATCCAAAGCAACCGCGTCAGGCTGCTATCGCCGCCGCAGTGAGAGGAGAGCGCTAATATGCCGAAAAATACAGAACTTAAAAAAATACTTGTGATCGGTTCCGGTCCTATCGTCATTGGTCAGGCAGCAGAATTTGATTACGCTGGTACACAAGCTTGTCAAGCGCTCAAAGAAGAAGGCGTCGAGGTAGTACTGATCAACAGTAATCCGGCAACCATCATGACAGACACCAACATGGCAGACAAAGTATACATCGAGCCGATTACACTTGATTTTGTAACACAGATTATCCGTCAAGAGCGTCCAGATGGGCTGCTTCCTACGCTGGGAGGACAGACAGGTCTGAATATGGCAGTGGAACTGGCTCGCGCCGGAGTGCTGGAGCGTGAAAACGTCAAGCTGCTGGGAACTCAACTGAATTCGATAGAAAAAGCCGAAGATCGTGATCTGTTCCGTGATTTGATGCGCGAGTTGGAACAACCTGTACCGGAGAGTGTAATTGTAACAACCTTGGAAGAATCATTAGAATTTGCTAACGAAATCGGTTATCCAATTATCGTTCGCCCGGCTTATACGCTAGGGGGAACAGGCGGTGGTATCTGCTCTACAGAAGAAGAACTGCGTGAAACCGTCAGTTCTGGCTTGAGATACAGTCCAATCGGACAATGTTTGGTGGAAAAGAGTATCGCAGGTATGAAGGAAGTCGAATATGAGGTCATGCGTGACGGCAATGATAACTGCATCGTAGTCTGTAATATGGAGAACTTTGATCCAGTCGGCGTGCATACTGGCGACAGTATCGTCGTAGCTCCGAGTCAGACGCTGTCAGATCGCGAATACCAGATGCTGCGCTCCGCTTCTCTGAAAATTATCCGCGCCCTCAATATCGAAGGTGGCTGTAATGTACAGTTTGCGCTTGATCCGCACAGCTATCAATACTATGTAATTGAAGTAAACCCGCGCGTAAGTCGCTCCTCGGCACTGGCTTCCAAGGCAACCGGATATCCGATTGCTAAAATGGCTGCCAAAATTGCACTGGGCTACACGTTGGATGAAATTGTGAATCCGGTAACGGGTCAAACGTATGCTTGCTTTGAGCCAACACTGGATTACATCGTGAGCAAAATACCACGATGGCCATTTGACAAATTCATTTCTGCCAACCGCAAGCTGGGCACGCAAATGAAAGCAACGGGTGAAGTCATGGCCATCGGACGCACATTCGAGGAATCCATCCATAAAGCGGTACGGTCGTTGGAAATCGGTGTACACCGTCTGCATCTTAAGGGAGCCGAACAGCTGTCTGATGACGTACTCCAGGATCGCCTGATTAAAGCAGATGATGAGCGGTTGTTCTTGGTAGCCGAGGCGTTCCGTCGCGGCTGGCAGCAGCAGGAGATTCAAGATTTGACGAAAATTGACTGGTGGTTCCTCGATAAGGTAGAGGGAATCGTCAAGTTCGAAGCCATCATCGCTGGAGAGTCTGAGCTGACCTACGAAACACTCTATCAGGCCAAACGTAAAGGTTTTACCGACCGCTCGATCGCCGAGATTCGCAGTATGGGCCAAAACGACAGTATGATAACCGAGCGTGAGGTACGTGAATTTCGTCTAGCTCAAAACCTGCGTCCGGTCTACAAAATGGTAGATACGTGCGCAGCCGAGTTTGAAGCCACAACTCCGTACTACTACTCCTCTTACGAGGTGGAAAATGAAGTGATTCCATCTAGCAAAGAGAAAGTTATCGTACTCGGCTCTGGACCGATTCGGATCGGGCAAGGGATTGAATTTGATTACTCCACCGTACATGCGGTATGGGCTATTCAAAAAGCGGGCTACGAAGCAGTGATTATCAATAACAACCCGGAGACGGTATCTACGGACTTTAACACATCCGACCGCCTCTACTTTGAACCGCTCTTCTTCGAAGATGTCATGAATGTCATCGAGCAGGAAAAACCGATTGGGGTTATCGTCCAGTTCGGTGGTCAAACGGCCATTAATCTCGCAGCTCCGCTGAGTGCGGCAGGCGTGAATATTTTGGGTACGAGTCTGGAAAGTATCGATGAAGCGGAAGACCGGAAAAAGTTCGAGCAACTTTTATCTCGTTTGGCTATCGCACAGCCTAAAGGCAACACGGTCACATCGGTAGATGAAGCAGTAGGAACCGCACAGGCGCTAGGCTATCCGGTTTTGGTACGGCCATCCTACGTCTTGGGCGGGCGCGCTATGGAAATCGTGTACTCAGATACGGAATTGCTGCGGTACATGGAAGAAGCGGTTAAAATCAATCCAGAGCATCCGGTGCTCATCGACCGTTATATGCTGGGTAAAGAAGTTGAGGTCGACGCCATCTGCGACGGCGAGACAGTATTGGTACCAGGCATTATGGAGCATGTAGAACGGGCCGGGGTTCACTCAGGTGACTCGATCGCGGTGTATCCACCACAGCACTTGTCTGCCGAGCTGAAACAAAAAATTGTGGAAATTACAATCAGCATCGCTAAGGAATTGAAAACGATCGGTCTGGTAAATATCCAGTTTGTTATTCATCAAGATGAGGTGTACGTGATCGAGGTTAATCCTCGCTCCTCGCGGACAGTTCCTTTCTTGAGTAAAGTAACAAATATCCCGATGGCGAATCTGGCTACACAGGCTATTTTGGGCGGTAAGCTTAAAGATGCAGGTTATTCAGAAGGCCTTTGGCCTGAAAGTAATTATGTCTCGGTTAAGGTTCCGGTATTCTCCTTTGCCAAACTGCGCCGTGTAGAGCCGACGCTGGGCCCGGAAATGAAATCGACAGGTGAAGTTATGGGACGCGACATTCAGTATGCCAAAGCCCTGTACAAAGGACTTGTGGGGGCTGGTATGAAAATTCCATCCACTGGGGCGATCATCATTACAGTGGCGGATAAGGACAAGGAAGAAGCTGTCGAGTTGATGCAGGGCTTTTACAGACTGGGCTATAAAATTATTGCAACAGGTGGAACGGCGGCTGCTATGAAGCAGGCCAACATTCCAGTGAACACGATCAACAAGCTGAGCGAAGGGAACCCAAACATCCTGGATATGATCCGTACGGGTGAAGCCAACTTTGTCTTCAATACGCTGACCAAAGGCAAAACGCCAGAGCGTGATGGATTCCGTATCCGCCGTGAAGCAGTTGAGAATGGCATCGTCTGCATGACCTCATTGGATACAGTACGCGCTTTGCTAAGAATGCTGGAAACGATCAATTTCACATCCGAATCCATGCCAGTCCTGAGCAAATAATGCGTTACGAATAGATGTGAGGAAATAAGTAGCACAGGGAAGGACATTCATCAGCTTCGGCTGACGGATGTCCTTTATCACGGGCAAATGTACCCGAATTGACGCGAAAAGGGGATGTAGAACGGTGAATGGAGCATTTCAGCAGATGGCAGGACGGCTGATGGTTGCATTAGATTATCCCAATGCACAACAGGCTGAGCAGTTAATTCGGCAGCTAGAGGGGATTCCCTGTTATATAAAAGTAGGTATGCAACTGTTTTATAGTGCAGGGCCAGCTTTTGTAGAACAGCTAAAGTCCAGAGGATACTCCGTATTTCTGGATTTGAAAATGCATGATATCCCTAACACGGTGCGGGGAGGGGCAGAGAGCATTACCCGCCTAGGTGTGGATATGTTCAACGTACATGCTGCTGGGGGCGTTAATATGATGTCAGCCGCTAAAGCTGGTGCAGAAGCAGCTATTTCCGCAGACAGCTCGCTTTCCATGCCGCTCATTATTGCAGTCACACAGCTGACCAGCACGGATCAGACGACTATGAATAAGGAGTTAGGTATTCCTGGTACGGTACAGGATGCAGTGGTTCGTTACGCACAACTGACCCGTGAGGCGGGACTGGATGGTGTGGTAGCATCCCCTTTGGAAGTGCCTGCCATTCGTGCTGTATGTGGATCAGAATTTAAGACGATAACCCCTGGCATACGCCCGGCAGGTAGTGCTACAGGCGATCAATCGCGTGTGCTTACACCTGGACAAGCCATTGCCCAAGGCAGCAGCTACATTGTCGTTGGACGTCCTATCACCGCAGCAGCAGACCCACGCGCCGCAGCGGAACACATTATTGAGGAGATGATACAAGTATGACTACATTGAATAGTATACCCGAGCAAATTGCATCCCATCTGTTACGTATCCAGGCGGTGGCATTGCGCCCGCAGCAGCCTTTTACATGGACATCCGGCATTAAATCGCCAATTTACTGCGACAATCGCCTGACCATGTCCTACCCGGAGGTACGCGAGCTGATCGCAGACTCATTTGCTGCCCTCATTCGTGAGCAATATCCCGAAACCGAAGTCATTGCAGGGACAGCTACAGCAGGGATTCCTCATGCGGCCTGGGTGGCGCAAAAGCTAAATCTGCCAATGGCCTATGTAAGGGACAAAGCCAAAGGACATGGGAAAGAGAACCAAATTGAAGGCCGCATCAGCGCAGGACAAAAGGTTATGGTCATCGAGGATCTCATTTCTACAGGAGGCAGCTCCATTAAAGCAGCACAGGCTGTAGCACAAGCAGGCGCTCAGCCGTTAGCGGTACTAGCCATTTTCAGCTACCAGCTAGACAAAGCGACTCAAGCTTTTGAAGAAGCAGGTGTGGAGCTGCAAAGCTTGTCCAATTATACAGCTCTGATGAATGTTGCCTTGCGTGAAGGAACCATTCAGGAAGAAGAGATGGAACTGCTGCGTTCTTGGCGTCAGGACCCGGCTTCCTTTGGCAAATAAGATGAGCTATAGGGGACAACAGAGCTAATGATTAGAACGATTCGTACTCATTGCTAACTATTGTAGATTGTTATGGCTCAGGCCGTGTAAATCGAATTCGATCCGGTTACACTAACTCCTACCATCATGTGAAAAGAGGGAGCTCGGATGTATTGGATTTACTATGGCAGACTGTACACGACTAAATTTCAGGCAGGATGTCTGGCAAAAAGGTTGGAACACGACGGCTGGATGTATGGCTACAATGATCCCCGCGCAGTGGAGGTGTACCGCTCGCGCAAAGGTCGTTATGGTGTCCGATTTATTCCGTAAGTCCACAAAAATAATTTTATAAAAGAAAATTTTCGAAAGACTATTGACGAAACACAAGAAAATGTTGTATATTAATTAACGTTGCTGTTATGAATATGTAACGTGAATATACAAATTTTTTTGAGGGCCCTTAGCTCAGTTGGTTAGAGCGGTCGGCTCATAACCGATTGGTCGGGGGTTCGAGTCCCTCAGGGCCCATTTCCTCAAAAACCCTTGCGTAGCAAGGGTTTTTTTGTTGTTTATAGAGGGTTAGAAAATGGAGGGGAATAGCCCCTTTATTAGGGAGCGATTATAATTTGCAGCGAACCTTCTCTTTCTTCACTTTTTCTAAATGTGATTTAATTTTTTTAATCTTTCATTGCCATGAAGAATGCCCCCTTAGAATATATTAAACTACCCAGTGGGGATCAATATCTATTCTAGGGGATGCAATCTATAGGCTAGGAGAAGCTCCCAAAAGACTATTTTTTGAGATTTTAAACTTGAACGGATTATATTCAATGGAAAAATCCTCCGCAGACCCCTTTCCAATTAAGGTTAAGTCCGTAGAAGAGTCAACTTTTGAGAATGTCAGAATTCCTTCTGTCTTCATACCAGGTAGTATTTCAGACTGTAACGCAGGATAAGTATAACTTACACTATCAGTCGTTGGTTCGTATTGTTTGTTTCCTTGAACCAATTTAGTATAAAAGTCATAATAATTTATCGTGTTTTTAGATTTGTTTTCGATTGCCATATAAATCCGTGTTTCCTCTTCAGCAAACTCGACTTTTTGAAGAGTCATGATATAGCCCTTTTGTTTTATTGACTTATTTACTTCTATAGTGCTCAATGTAGGATCAATAAACATAGATTTTTCTATTTTATTTGCCGAGATGGCAGGAGCTGAGGTGTAGGTGCCGTAGGTCGTTCTATAGCGATATTTATCAATGACAGTACCGGTTACGTGGATAAAATCATTCTCTTTTGCATTAGAGAAGCTGGAAAAACTATTGCCGTAGACAAAAGTGTTTTTTTCATTATTTTTCGGATCAGCATTTACTTGAACATAAATCCCATCTCTATCCTCCTTAGGACCATTAGTGATTTGTCCATAAAAATCAATAGAGCGGTCTTCAAACTGATCAGCATTGACGTACATTTGTTCAAATTCTTCTTTAGATAATAATGAATGATCTTTACTTGATGATACTCCACATGCTGTTAATCCCATTATAAAAATAATAAAAGCACACAAAAGAGAGAAAAAAGCTTTATTTTTCATGAACCCAATATCCTCCAGCATAAAAATATAGTAGCAATAGTCTATCAGAACTAGATCTATTTTTCTATAAATATTTACAAATAACTAATTTCACTATTTTTTCTCACGTTTTTACCGAAATTTATTATGCCGGACTACAATCCAAGTCTACAATTTTTACTTATGGGGTCCTTTTATGCAGCAGTTTCCATTGTTTGGTTTGCCACAATCGTATTATTGTTGAGTTATGTAAGGAAATGGTTAATGTCTCCGAGATTACAAAATGTTATTGATAAAGCTACGGGCCTCGTTTTAATTGGATTCGGTTTAAACATGATCTTTAGAGTTCAAAGAACAGGACATTGAATAGCTATGAGAATGGGTTGACATCAGCCCGTCCATAAAAATAACACTGCCCAATAAACGGACAGTGCTATTTTTACCGTTTTTATCTTAAGATACCTTAACAGTGTATACCATTCTCAATTTACCGTTACCGCCGTAAATCTCAACTCTTGCATTCGTTGCAGTAGTGGTGGTTACCACCCCGGAAGCGGAGACGGTGACATTTCCGCTCGCCACTTTATAAGTATCCCCTGGATAATTTGACAACGCATAGGAATAATTACGTGGCAACGTAGCCGTTCTGTAGTATACTCCGTTAACTTCTACGACAGGCGTAATACCGGAGAAGGGCCTACAGATGCGGACGCGCTAGGGACGATAATACTCCCAATAAGTCTTTACTGTACTTTGAACTATTCTCCTATCTGTATAGTCTTTGATCCACACGGAATAAAAAACGGACGTCAGAATGATTAGCTCCAAGTCCGTTTTGTGTTTGTATCTATTTAGTTCTTGATATCAGTTTACAAGTTGGTGTGCAAGCTTCTCATCGCTGTCTAGATTCTTTTCTACGATACGCTGTTTTAATGCAGACAGTTCCGCACACTGTCGAATGGCTTCCGCTACAAGCTGGGCGACCTGTTTGGCTCCTTCGTCAGAAAAATGGGTATTATCCGTTACACCAGCGGGGTAATTAGGATGCGCTTTTTCAGGCAAATGCATAAATAGCTGCTGTGACTCTTTTTCACCCATTGAACGATAAAGCTGCTGAGAAGCTTCAAAAATATCGAGCAGGGGTGTCTTGGTTTCCGCGGCTACTTGTCTCATGGCAGCAGGATAGGCTCCTACAGCCAACGGATCAGGTTCACCGTCTGCGGTGAATCGGCGGCGGCTTACAGAGGTCAATAGCACTGGAATTCCACCACGCTCCCGAGCGGACTGAATGTATTGAATTAAGTTTTGACGATACTCTCCATCAGGATCAGTATAGCGAGTGGGGTCTTCTTGTTTCTCATCGTTGTGTCCAAATTGAATAAACAGATAATCTCCAGCTTGAATATCTTTTTCAATATCAGCTAACCGGCCTTCTGCTATAAAAGATTTGGTGCTTCGTCCATTGACAGCACGATTGTCCACATGAACAGACGGTGCCAAGTAGCTTTGCAAGTGTTCGCCCCAGCCTGTCATCGGTTTTTCGGTAGCCCCTTTTTGAGCTGCAGTGGAGTCCCCAGCGATAAACAGTCGAGTTGTCATCTGTTGCCTTGCCTGAGCATATCCATGTTTTTGAAGCCAAGTTTCCGCCAGATTAAGCCATTGATGGCATTCATGGTTGTCCTCTGACAGTCCCAATCCGTGTCGCCCTTCCTCAAATACATGCAGTTCAAACGGAATATGTTCTCTGGATAATGAAAAAGCGAACAACAGACTATTTTCTACGGGTACAGCGCCATCATTAGCTGTAGTCCAGATCAAAGTTGGAGGTGTCTGTGAAGTTACTTGCTGATCGGATGAAAAGGCTTGAAGCTGCTCCAGCGTCGGCTGTTCCCCTAAAAAATGTGTACGGCTTCCGATATGTGTATAAGGCTCATGAAATGAAATTACAGGGTATCCCAACAACAGAAGATCTGGCTTTACTGTCCCTATAGTGGAGACTATGGAGGCCAAGTGACCGCCTGCAGAAAAACCGATGAGCCCCACTTGATCAGGAATGACTAGCCAGTCATGCGATGTTTGGCGAATCCATTGCAGAGCATGTTCTACATCCTCCAACAAGGAAGTAATCTCGAAATCGCCGACTTGATACTCCAGCACACCCGCATGAATACTTAGATTATTCAACCATCGAGCTATAGGCTCTCCTTCATGTGAGGCCAAATGCTCGTAGCCACCGCCAGGTAGTACCAATATAAAAGGACGAGCTTCACGAACTGCTACGGGATATAGGGAGAGAAAAGAAGTGTCTGACGGAAATTCTTCTTTTATAATTGGTTCTTTAGGACTAACCACATGTAACATAAGTAACTCCTCCAAAATTCTTTTTAACTGCCGCAAACCAAACAAAATCGACTTAAATTGGAATGATACGGATGTAAAAAATAATGCACACGTGAAAAAAATGATTTAAACCTTGTTATGAAAGCGCTATAATTTTGATGTGAAGCAAAGAGCCAGAGGGGGAGCGCAATGAAAAAAGGAAGAATGTTCTACACTATTTTTATTACGATTCTGGTTTTGGGAGTAGGATTGGTGGCCAGTTTTGGCAGCTACATCTATTTTACAACAATTAGCTCCGTTGTGGAGAGAGTTTCCAATACCAAGCAAAGCTACATGGCACAGATCAGAAATAGTCTGGAGCAGAAAATTCAAACGATTGAATATGCTTTTAATACGTATAGCACGACCAGTTCCTTTAATGATGTTGTGAAAAATCCCATTACAGAAAAAGATTTTATAGCGTATCGGAATGTGAATACTCAGCTCAATTATATTGCTACGATGGGATTAGAAGGAACGGAATATTCACTAATCAGTCTGGATCAGAATTGGAGAATCTCCAATGGTAGCCTGTCCTATTTGACGAAAACGGAACGAGAAAAGCTGATTAGTACCTATATCGACCACCAAGAGAAGGGACTATTCTGGGTTAAAACAGATAAAGGAATTCGTTTTGTTAATACCTTGCCTGTATTCTCTAAGAAGAAGCAAGCCATTGCTTTGTCGGATATTTCGCTGCAAACGTTAAATCATACGATTCAAACCGAGGATCATATGGCTGTTTTTATTTTGAATAAACAAGGCGATTTAATGTATGAAACCCAGCCTGCTGAACAATTATTGTCCACCCAGCAGCTTCAGCACATTTCAGAAGCTACAGTGAAGCCGAACAACACAGGTATGTTAACTTTGGAGAAAACGGATCAGCAGCCTGCACGACAAGTCATTTATGCCAAATCTGCTTACAACAATTGGACTTACTTAACGGTATTAGATAAGAAAGAAATTGCGGATGCCTTTCAAACGACCAAATTTGGGATCATCATGATGGGACTTGTATTAACGCTCTTAATGGTGGTAGTGGCGTACTTCATTGCCATTTACTTTACAAAGCCATTTCAGCAAATAAAACGAAGCTTGCCTAAAAATCCTAATTTCGCTTTCAAAAATGAACCTTCTAAAAATGAAATTGAATGGATTATTAATTCCATCGACAACATTGTAACCGAGAAGGAAAGCTTGGAAAGTCTCATTCAGTCCGAAATGCCACAGTTGGAAACCCAATTGATTCTCAACCTGTTCCGCAAACGTATTTCTGCAGAGGAATTGGCACGAAAAATGCCACGCTTGGGTTATCCGCAGATCGAGAATCAAATGTATATTACCTTGTTAGTCCAATTGGATAATCTGGGAGATCGAGATCCCTCGGATAAAGACGTTTTGCTGCTGGCTATTAACAAAATCGTAGAAGAAACGATTCCAGAGCAGCAGCGAATGCTTCCCATCATTTTGAACGATAACACTCAGGCCACCATATTAATTTTGACAGGTAAGAGCGAACAGGAAATGAGAAAGCAAGTCCTAGATGATGCGACCCTTTTAGTTCGAAACGTAAAAGAGTATTTGAATGTATCCATCAGCATCGGCATTAGTACGGTGTATGATAACTTATTAGAAAGTAAAGAAGCCTGTGAGATGAGCAAGCAAGCTTTGCATCACCGTTTAAACTTAGGCAAAGAGTCGATTATTTTTTATGAAGATATTTCCATGGTCATTTCAGGTCCGGTGCTGCTTCATTATCCTACGGAATTGGAATCAAAACTGTTTGATGCCATCCGAATAGGGGACGAAGAGCAGGTATATCATACCGTGCACTCTTTATTAGAGGAAATGATGATAAAAAATAATCATTCCATGAACTTTGAAGTGCTGTTGGTACGATTTGTGAATAACCTCATCCAATTGGAGCAACTATTAGGGATTGAAGTGCTGCTGACGCAAGACAATCATGCCTTGTATCATCGTTTGCTGGACATCCGTAACCCGGAAGAGATAGAACGTATGCTGATAGAGCAAGTTATTTTCCCCATGGTAAAAAGCATGAAAGAGAAGACCAACCAGCAATTCCGTTGTCTCTCGGAGAAAATTGCTGCTATTATCCGTGCTGAATATGACCAGGAATTATCATTAGAACTCATTGGAGACCGACTTCATTACAATCCGAATTATTTAAGCAGTATTTTCAAAAAAGAATACGGAACGACGTTTAGTGAATATCTAATGGGCTACCGTTTACAAATGGGCAAGAAATGGCTCGTTGAGACAGATATGACGATTAAAGAAATCGCCGAGCGACTGCAATATCATAATTCACAAAACTTTATCCGCTCTTTTCGGAAAAAGGAACAGGTTACACCGGGAGCTTACCGAAAGATGAAGCAAGCCAATTAGCCTTTAACCGCGCCTAACAAAGCTCCTTTGACAAAGTGCTTTTGCACAAATGGATATACGATTAACATCGGAACGGTCGCAATGACAATGACCGCCATCTTAATGGTCTGCGCAGGCGGGATGACATCTACAGCAGTACCTTCTGCCTGCATACCACTGGAAACGATTACAATTTGACGTAGCAAGACTTGAATCGGCCATTTGGCAGAATCATTAATATAGAGAATGGCGTGCATATACGTATTCCAGTAGGCAACAGCGTAGAATAGAGAGATGGTTGCAATAGAAGGCAGGGCTAATGGCAACATAATTTTAAAGAAGATACCAAAATCGTTGCACCCGTCCATCTTGGCTGATTCCTCCAGATCATCTGGCAGCGCTTGAAAAAAGTTACGCATGATAATCAGGTTAAACGCATTAATGGTCACGGGAAGAATCAAGGACCAATACGAATTGATAAGCCCCATGCTTTTTACAACCAGGAATGTTGGAATCATCCCCCCACTAAACAACATAGAAAACACGACAATGAAGTTAATCGTATTGCGGCCTAGTAGATATCTTCGGGATAATCCATAAGCCATAAAAGCAGTAAATATCATGCTTACAACTGTACCGACGATCGTTACTCCGACCGAAACCCCGAGACCTCTAAAAATGGTGGGAGTCGACAGAATATAGCGGTAGGCATCCAAGGAAAAAGTAACTGGGAATAAAATGAACTTCTTGGCTATCACTTCTTCGGTTGAGGCAAAAGAGCTGGCGATGATATTCAAAAAAGGTAAGAGACAAGTGAGGGCAATGAGAATCAATAGTGTACTGTTTACAATGTTGAAAATACGGCTGCCCAGCGATTCTTTTTTTCGTAATTTTTGTTTTCGTAATGGCTGTGTCAATGTGGTTGACCTCCTCGTAATCGTTTACATGTCAACCTTATCAAGAGGAAAGAATTCCGTATATAATCAAATCTTGAGGTGTTCTCTAATCATGGAAATAAGCGGATGCTCATTAGGTTGTGTAGTAATCATTAGCTAAGGTGATAAGGTTGAAAAGTAGGCTGCACACTCAGTTTTGTAAACGCTATCATTTGATGATTATATGCGGAATGCCGAAAATCGCATACTCTTGAAAACGTATACAGGAACGTTTGAAGGAGGTCGAACTAATGAAAGTTTCAAGTGTCCCCGCACCAAACATGAAAATGAAAAAGAACAAAAGAACGACGGAAAGCCTTTTACGAATGCAGAAACACAAGTTGCTCTATTTAATGGTTTTGCCCGGACTGGTGTACTTCATTATTTTTAAGTACTTTCCTATGGGAGGATTGGTGATTGCATTTCAGGATTATCAAGCTTTTCAGGGAATCACGGGCAGTCCATGGGTAGGAATGAAGCATTTTATTCGTTTGTTTACCGAGCCTACGTTTTTTATGCTGCTTCGTAATACACTGGTTTTGTTTGCGCTGAACATTGTAATCTTTTTTCCATTGCCCATCATTTTGGCACTCATGCTGAACGAGGTTAGGAAGATGTTTTTTAAAAACATTATTCAAACCATCATCTACATCCCGCACTTTATGTCATGGGTTATCATTGTTTCGATTTCTTATGTATTCCTAACCGTAGACGGTGGGGTGCTGAATGAAATGATTGCCGCGCTAGGCGGTGAGAAGATCAGCTTCTTAACTTCTCCCCAATGGCTGCGAACCGTCTACATCGGGCAAGTGATTTGGAAGGAACTCGGCTGGTCTACCATCATTTATTTATCTGCGATTACAGTGGTAGATACGCAATTGTATGAGGCAGCAGAGATGGACGGTGCTGGACGCCTGAGAAAGACATGGCACGTTACCTTGCCTGCGATTCGCCCGGTCATTATTACATTGTTAATTTTGAAAATCGGTAGCACTTTGGATTTGGGCTTTGAGCATATGTATCTGTTATTGAACTCATTAAATCGCGAGGTTGCCGAAATCTTTGACACCTACATTTATACTGCGGGTTTAAAGAATGGACAATTAAGTTTCAGTACGACGGTAGGACTTTTTAAAGGTGTAGTAGGTTTAATCCTGATTATGGGCTCCAATCGACTGGCCAAGAAATTTGGTGAAGACGGCGTTTACTAATGACGACGGGAAGGATGCAAAATGGTACGGTTTGTAGAAAACATGAACAAATGGTGCATGCGCCTGCTGCGCCTGGTCTACCTTAATTTGCTTTGGACGGTAGCGACGATTCTGGGCTTGGGTTTTATAGGCGTCGGACCTGCAACCGTTGCTATGCTTAGTATTTTAAGGCAGTGGATTCGGGGCAATGAGGAAGTCGCCATTTTCTCGACGTTTGTACGTTACTTTAGAGAAAGCTTTAAAGAAGCAGCAATCATTGGCGGGCTTTACAGCCTTGTGGGTTACGTGCTCTACGTGGATATAGTCAATGTCTCGTCCTGGTATGTTCGTGTGGTGACGCTTATTGGAGCCTTTTTGTATCTCATCTCTTTGGCCTACATTTTCCCGCTATTGGCTCACTATGATTGGAAAGGTATCAGACTGAAGGTCAAAATGTCGATAGTGATTGGATTTTCGTATTTACAATATACGCTTGTTCTTTTTGTAGCCATTGTCGTGCTTTTTGCATTGATTCTAGGCTTGTATCCAGGAATTCTAACTTTTGCCGGAGCAAGTATTATGGGTTATCTCGTGATGTGGATGACGCATCAGGTGTTCAGCAAAATAGAGCGAGAGGTTCTGGTGAAAGAGGAAGATATGGCATAAATATATAAACAGAAGAGGAGCAAACACGATGAAAAAGGGAATCACGACGAAAAAGGGAGTATCGGGCCTTCTTGCTGTACTAATGGTCATGAGTGTTTTTTTAGCTGCTTGTGGTGACAAGGGAGCTGAGGATCAAAGCGGCCAAACCTATGATCCGAAGTCCAAACTGGAATTTACCTGGTTAAACGTATTGCATACCGCTTCTCCGCCTACAGAAACGATCAAAAGCAAAATTGAAGAATACACCAATTCTAAAATCACGTTCAATTGGGTGCCTGACGCTTCCAAAGAAGAGAGAATCACTACCGCGCTTGCATCCGGCGAATTGGCCGATATGGTGACGCTGACGATGATGACAAATTCTTCAGTACGAAGCTCTTTGAAATCAGGGCTATTCTGGGATGTAGGAAAGTATTTGGATGATTATGAAAATTTGAAGAAGATCCCGCCTGAAGTTCGGGAAGCCGCATCCATTGAAGGGGTACTGTATGGCGTTCCGTTCCAGAAGAATCTGGCTCGGGCGGGTCTGGTCATTCGTCAGGATTGGCTGGATCGCTTAGGACTGAAGGTGCCGACGACACTGGATGAGTTGTATGAAGTTGCGAGAGCGTTTACAGAAGATGATCCGGATGGAAATGGAAAAAATGATACGACTGGGTTTGTTGACAGATCGGATCTACGCTATAGCAGCTTCAAAACTTTAAGTTCCTACTTTGGCACACCTAATGGCTGGAAAGTAGATGAAAGCGGAAAGTTTACGCCAGAATTTGATACTCCTCAATACTTGGAGACCTTAAAGTATTCCAATAAATTATACAAAAATGGATATCTCTCTAAAGACTTTGCTGTAACCGCTAAAACGGATCAGCAGCAACAATTTGCACAAGGTAAAGCAGGTATTTATACAGGCATGATCGATATCTCTAACCTCAGAACCTTGTCTCAAGGCCTACAAAAGGGACTGAAGCTGGTACCGGTTAACAAGATTTCGAATGGAGATGGCAAATACCATGTATGGTCTGAAGGAAGCGGGGTAGGAGGTTTGCTGGCATTTCCAAAATCCGAAGTAAAAACAGAAGCTGAGTTGAAGAGACTGCTGCAATTTGTAGATGATTTAATTGACAAAGATGTATATATGTATATGACCGGTGGTATTGAAGGCACTCATTATAAAATCGAAAAAGATGGAGCCTTCAAAATTACGAATACAGATTTGTGGCAAGCAGATGTTCAGCCGTTTTCAAGCTCCAGACCAAGTGAAGTGACCTATAACTTAAAAGATGCCAATCCAGAAAAGGAACTGGCTAATGAATTAGTCCGTGAAAATAATGAATTTGCTGTTCTGGACCCGACCGTGCCACTGGATTCAGTCACCGCTAATGAGCAAGGAACAGAGCTGGAGAAAATCATTACCGACGCCTCCTTCAAATTTATTATGGGCGAGCTTGACGAAGCCGGATTTAAAGCAGCCGTAGAAAACTGGAAAAACTCCGGTGGATCACGGATTACTGCTGAGTATGAGGAAGCGTATAAAAAAACGAAAAAATAATAGCTGAGCATGGCTGTTGCCCCCAGACTCCTTGAATGATTTCTTGGATATTGAAACCCGGGGGCAGCTTATGCTTTCCCAATACAAAATGGATCTAACATCCACAAAATATAAAGACAGGAGAGAACGAAATGCAATTGTATAACATTGTAGATTATGGAGCAGTTCAGGATGGTACGACGTTGGCTACGGAAGCGATTGCGGCTGCCATTGAAGCGGCCAGCAATGCTGGGGGAGGAACCGTTTATGTTCCGTCAGGGACGTATCTGACAGGAGCTATCTTTCTGAAAAGTAACATTGAGCTGCATGTAAGCCCTGGCGCAACTCTGTCCTTCAGTACGGAACTGGCTGATTACCCTGTAGTAGAATCCAGATGGGAAGGCGTTCAGCGGGAAGTGCATGCGTCATGCATTTATGGACAGAACCTTGAGAATATTTCAGTTACAGGTAACGGAACGCTGGACGGAAATGGCCAACCGTGGTGGGAAAAGCACCGGAATCATCCAGAGGAGTTACAATATCCGAGACCCAAATTAATCAGCTTTGACCGTTGTCAGCGGGTTACCATTAAAGATGTTATGTTAAAAAATTCCCCCAGTTGGACGGTAAACCCCATCGCTTGCTATAACGTTACGATTGATAATTTGTCCATTCTTAACCCCGCGGACTCCCCCAATACGGATGGCATTAATCCTGAATCCTGTTCCAATGTTCGTATTAGCAACTGCAATATAGATGTGGGCGATGATTGTATTGCCATCAAAGCAGGAACCGAAGATACACAAGAGCGAATTCCATGTGAAAATATTACGATTACCAACTGTACGATGGTGCATGGACATGGCGCAGTCGTACTGGGAAGCGAAATGAGTGGTGATATTCGTAATGTTACGATCAGTAATTGCGTGTTCAAGCAAACGGATCGGGGGATACGTCTGAAATCCAGACGAGGACGTGGCGGAACCATCGAGGATATTCGCGTCAGCAACATTGTGATGGAAGATGTAATTTGTCCATTTATTCTGAACCTTTATTATTTCTGCGGCCCTCGGGGCAAAGACAAATATGTGTGGGATAAAAATCCCTATCCGGTTACCAATGAAACCCCGTGCTTTAGACGAATCCATTTTTCCGATATTACGGCACGACAGGTTCATGCGGCTGCTGGATTCTTATACGGACTTGCAGAGCAATATATTGCTGAAATTACATTTTCCAATATTGATATTTCTATGGCTAAAAATGCAATTCCCGGTCGTCCGGCGATGATGACAGGGATTGAAGATATGAACAACCGTGGTTTTTATCTAGGTAATGTGAAGGATATTCGTTTTCAACATGTGACGATTGAGAATCATGAAGGTCCTGCCTTTTATATTGAAAATGGGGAAGACGTTGAAATCAATCGTTGCCATTCGAAGAATACAGCTCAGCCCGAAAAGCTGATAGAACAAGTAACGATACAACCTTCTGAACAAAATAGGATGAATTAGAAGGGCATAAAAGGAGGTACAACGTGGATAAGTTGCAAGCATTGTTGGGCGACCTTCCGGCAGATCGCCCTGTAACGGCAACTCTGCTGAATCAAGAAGAGCGCGAGGGATACCGACTGGAGAGTCTCCTGCTCGACTTGAACGGGATCGAGTCTGTACCCGCTTATGTAGCTACACCCTTACAAGGGAACGGTCCGTTCCCATTGGTCGTTTTTAACCATTCGCATGGAGGCAATTATACGAACGGGCGCAAGGAACTGATCCATAGCAGCTCTTACTTGCAGCAGCCCTCGTTTGCTACTACCCTGACAGACATGGGGTACTGTGTATGCTGCATTGACATGTGGGGTTTCAATGAACGTGGGGGCAAAACCGAGAGCGAGCTGGTAAAGGAAATGCTCTGGCAGGGCCAAGTGCTGTGGGGCATGATGCTGTATGATAACCGTCGCTTGGTGGATTATATGTGCCAGCGTGAAGATATTGATGCTTCCCGTATCGCAACAATCGGTATGTCGATGGGCGGACTCATGGCATGGTGGATGGCTGCGTTAGATGAACGGATACAGGTGACGGTTGATATTTGTGGACAGGTAGATGCCCATACGCTAATCGCCAAAAGGGGGTTGGATCATCATGGTTTCTATTCCTATGTCCCTGGCTTGTTGAAGCATTTTACCACCTTGGATATTCAAAAGCGGATCGTACCTCGTCCACGGATGAGTATAACAGGTCAAAATGATCGGATGTGTCCTATTGAAGGAGTCGAGCATTTGGCAAAAGGTCTGCTGGAAGCTTACCAGGAAGCAGGTCACCCTGAGCATTGGCAGCCTGTGATTGCGGGCGGTGGACATATGGAGACGTTGGAAATGCGAATGGCGTGGCAGTTATTTTTAGCTGAACACCTGTAAATCAAATGAAAGGATCGGGGTAACCATGCTAGTTGGAAAAGAATCCTTTTGTGATTTCCATACGATTCAGGAGGCGATTGCTGTATTGGAGCAGTCGGATTCCAACGAAATGGAAACGCTAACTATTTTATCAGGTACTTATGAGGAAGAGGTACGAATTTACCGTTCATATCTTCATATTATAGGCATCGGACAGGTAGAGATTCGAATGGATCGGTATGCCAAGGAACGGGATGAAGCGGGAGAGGAAATAGGGACCTTTGCGACACCTACTTTATTTTTAGGCGGTAGCCATCTGATCTTGGAAAATCTCACGATTTCCAACACGGCAGGACAGGGAGAAGCCATTGGGCAGGCCGTTGCGGTATACGCTCATTGTGATGAAACGGTCTTTAGAAACTGTACCTTTAAAGGGCACCAGGATACTTTATTTACAGGCCCTCTACCTCCTGCACCGAAAGAACGACTCCAGTTTGGTGGAATCCATTTGAAGGAGCATCATAGGCACTATCGGCAGCTTTATCAGCATTGTTATATAGAGGGTACGGTGGACTTTATTTTTGGTGGGGCTACCGCGTATTTTGAAGATTGCGAAATTCGCAGTTTACGCCATCATGACAACCAAACGAGCTACGTCACAGCCGCCTCTACGCCGCAAGGACAAGCGTATGGTTATGTATTCAACCATTGCTACTTAACCGCAGAAGCTGATATTACCCCGGTTTTTTTGGGACGTCCGTGGCGGGAGTATGCCAAGACCGTATTTGTCGATTGTAAAATGGGCGATCATATTGACCCACGTGGCTGGGACAATTGGGATAATGTCGCGAACGAGAAAACGGTCTGTTATCAGGAATATAACGGACCCGATGAAGTTGCTACGTTACGTAAGCAGCGTGTTCCGTGGGCGGATTGTTTTGAAACGGGAACAGAAGTATGGAGCAAGGAACAGGTTTTTGATGAAGTCACATTTTGGAAGTAAGGAGAAGTGAGGTCTCATGATGATTCAAAATCCCATATTAAAAGGCTTTAATCCCGATCCGTGTATTACACGAGTCGAGGATACTTACTATATTGTGGTGTCATCGTTTGAGTGGTTGCCTGGAGTACGGGTGTACCAGTCCAAAGATTTGGCCAACTGGGAGCATTGCACAGATATTTTGACCGATCAGGTTGATTTAAGAGGAAACCCGAAAAATTGCAGCATTTGGGCACCACAGCTTAGCTATGCGGATGACCTTTTTCATCTGCTCTATACGGATGTGAAAAGCACCAAACGTCCGTTCAAGGATGCTCATAATTTTGTGATGACGGCGCCTACGATCCAAGGGCCTTGGTCGGAACCCGTCTATCTTAACAGTAGCGGATTTGATCCGTCTTTATTTCACGATGAGGACGGACGCAAATGGCTGTTGAACGCATTGTGGGATTACCGCATGTTGGAAAGCAATAAATCTTCCGGTATAGTCATGCAGGAGTATGACAGCAAGCAACAACAGCTCATTGGCGAGCCTGTTAAAATCTTTGATTGTACTCCTTTGAAGAAAACAGAAGCGCCTCACATCTACAAGCAAAACGGTTATTACTATCTTGTTACAGCGGAAGGCGGAACGGGTACGGGGCATGCCGTTACCGTAGCACGGTCGAAGCAGATATCCGGGCCATATGAAGTAGACCCGCACAACCCCATGCTTACGTCACGTGATCGACTGGATTTCCCGTTACAATGCGCAGGACATGGCAGTCTTGTACAAACTCCGGACGGCGAATGGTACATGGCTCATTTATGCACACGTCCAGTAGAGGGGAAATATGCCATTTTAGGACGGGAAACAGCCTTGCAGCAAGTGTACTGGAATGATGAAGGCTGGCTGCGATTAACCGCCGGGGGCCATACACCTCAATTGGAGGTGCCCGCACCTCGAGGGAAGTTCTCGGTTAAGCAAGAGCAGCAGGGTTATATTTTCGAGGATTTTTTCGAGGGAACCACATTAGATAAAACGTGGAACACATTGCGTATCCTGGCGGATGACAGCTGGTGTTCATTAAGCCAGCGCCCCGGTTATCTTCGGATTCTAGCTGGAGAATCCATTCAAAGTCTGTTCCAGCATCATGTGCTTGCCATTCGGCAAACGGATCATCATTTCCGGGTGGAAACAGCATTGGAGTATCAGCCAACAAGCTATTTGCAAATGGCGGGGCTTCTACTGTACCTTAATGAAGAAGATTATTTGTACGCCTATATTAGCTATGAGGAGGGACAAGGGAAGGTGCTGCGCATGATGCGATGTGAAGCCAACACATTTACCTTAGTTCCCCAAGCGATTACGCTTCAGGACGATCTTCCTATACATTTAGCTGTGGAAGTCCATGCATCCCATGGGCAATTTTATTATGGAGTCGGAGACAAACCTGCTTGGAAGCGGCTTTTTGAAATGCAGGATATCAGCTTTTTATCCGGTGGTTTTACAGGGAATTTTGTAGGTATTGCTGCTCATGATATGCAACAATTCCAAGGAAGCTACGCTGATTTTTCTCATTTCTTATATCAGGGTAAGGATCATCTTTCCTCATAAAAAACATGATAATGAATATGTTGAAAGCACCTTAATGGGTGCTTTTTTTCATGGTTTCTGCACTTTACCTTTTCACATTATAACTTCGCAAAATCTCCAAAAAAGCGGTGCTTGCTTTCGTTTCAAATGTCGAAGAAGGAGTTAGGAAGGAGAATTTTCGAATGACCGGAAGATTATGAATATCCAGTACTTTTAATGTGCCCAGAGCAAGTTCCTTCTGAATGACCCATTGGGACAGCAAAGAAATCCCCAAGCCTGCTTCTACAGACTCTTTGATGATCTGTGTACTGCCAAAATTCATCATATGAGAAGGGGAGAACTGGAACCGTGCAAACATATTTTCAGCCGCTTCCCGGGTTCCAGAACCTTCTTCTCTCAGAATCCAGATGTCCTCTTGCAGCTCACTTAAATCCACTTGAGATTTACCAGCCAAACGATGATTTTGCGGAACGACGATATACATTCGATCATCAGCAAATGATTCAATGTGTAAATGGTCATGCTGAAATTCTCCTTCGATAATGCCTACATCCAGTTGATTATGGATCATGAGTTTTTCAATTTCCTGAGTGTTACCGATGGTAATCGAGGGCTGAATGAGTGGATACTGGATTCTCATTTGCGCAATCACATGCGGCAACACATATTCGCCATATGTGTAGCTTGCGCCAATCGACAGGTTTCCTTTTGCCGTATGTATCAGCTCGTCCACCAAATATTGCATCCGTGTATGGAGACGGATAATCTCCTGAGCATGATGATACACAATTTCACCTGCTTTGGTTAAGCGCACATATTTATTACTACGCTCCAGGAGGCGGGTCCCTACGCTACGTTCCAGCGTTTGAATATATTGACTTACCGCAGGTTGGGTCATGTGTAACTCCTCGGCAGCTCGCGTGAAGTTTTGTTTCTCCGCGACCCTAACAAATACGATTAAAGATTGGTCCAAAGCCCATTCCTCCAAATTCATCATATCTATTTACTTATTATCATTATTATAATGATTTATTTTTCTTATGACAAAAAACATATTAAGCTGGATGCATGTAGAATTGGAGGGGTTCACCATGAACAGTCATACACAACACACCAAATTATTTTCGAACAGAGGGCGATTATTCCAGCGTATATTTGGCATTATCCTCACGATGTTATTTGCTTTGACAGGCTACGGCCTGAATGAATTGCCAGGTTTTCATTATGTAGGTCCATTGGCCTGTGCTATGTTTCTCGCTATTCTGTACCGACAGTTGTGGGGATACCCTGAAGCTGTGCGCTCGGGGGTTGAGTTTTCAGCAAAGAAAATACTACGTGGAGCTATTGTGTTATTTGGGCTGAAGCTGAACATGGAGGTTGTCATTCATCATGGGTTAGGTTTACTTTTGCGTGATGTGGGCACCGTTGTATTTTCCATCTTTTTTACGGTTTGGCTGGCAAAACGTTTCAAGGCAGATGCTTCGCTTTCGCTTCTTCTTGGTATTGGAACAGGAGTTTGCGGTGCAGCAGCGATTGCAGCGGTTTCTCCCTTGTTAAAATCCAAAGATGAGGATACAGCCATAGGAGTAGGACTCATTGCCTTGGTTGGAACGGTATTTGCCATTTTGTTTACTGTGCTTCGGCCCTGGCTTCCTTTGACGGATATGCAGTATGGAATCTGGTCGGGCATCAGTTTACATGAAATTGCACATGTGGCCTTAGCTGCAGCGCCTGCCGGACAGGATGCTCTTGCAATGGGCTTATTAGCCAAACTGGGGCGTGTTTTCTTACTCATACCGCTCAGCTTTGTTTTAATGGTTTGGATGAAACGAACTGGAAAAATTCGTACAGACGCTAAAGTGGAGTTCCCCTGGTTCCTCATCGGCTTTATAGCTACAAGTATTGTGGGCAGCTATGTTTTTGGAAAATATATAGTAGTTCCATCTAGTCTGACGAACGGAATTTCTCAAGTCACCACCTTTATGTTAACGATGGCTATGGTAGGCATGGGGCTGAATGTGAGCTTTAAGGCTTTGCGGGAGAAAGCAATGCTTCCCTTACTGGTACTATCTGTTACCTCGATCATTCTTATAGGGTTAACATTTTTAACAGTGTGAACATGAAGTATTCGTTTGGTGATAAGATTGCTAGTAAACTAGATTAATAAAACTGAAAAAAGCTCTGCTCGCTGTATAGCTGGCAGAGTTTTTTAGTACTTTTGTATGATAAGACTGAAATATGTACTGAATCAATCGTAACTTTTACCATATGATTCGCGTCTATCAAAATAGAGGTCCTGAGAATCATAGAGTGCAAGAATTTCATAAGCGAAAATATAGAGATTGGTAGGGTACATAATGAAAAAAATTTGTTTATTTGCTTTTTTGTTTCTGTTTCTACTAGCATTTCCAAGAGAAAGTCATGCTGCATCTTCGAGTTCACATCTTCAGTTGGATGGTAAAGATATAAGTGTTGGCAAAGGTGTTCAGATTCAAGAAGTAAAGGGGAATGTACTGGTTCCACTCCGTCTCATTGTAGAGGAATTGGGTTATAGCGTGAATTGGGAGTCCAAGACAGGGACCATAACTATACATAAGCAAAATCTTAACCTCAGTCTTCAGGTCAACAATCCCATAGCCTCTGTCAATGATCATCAAATGGGATTGGCTGTAGCTCCTTTGCTTAAAGAGGGGACGACTTATGTTCCGCTTCGCTTTGTATCGGAACAGACAGGAATGAATGTGACCTGGAACAACGAGCTTAAAACCGTGTTCCTGACGACTCCTCCTACTTCAAGCGGCAATAGCGAGTCCACTCATGATCATCCTACTACTCCAGCTGTAAGTAATCCTAAAGAGAGTGCGCGCACGGCTATAAACCAAATTAGCTTCGCTAATCACCAATTAACTATAACTGTTAATGGAAAAGTAACCCCAAAAGTAACCACGTTGACTCATGCAGACCGTATTGTTGTAGACATACCGGATACAAAGTTTGCTGAGGAATTTCCATCCTCACAATCATTTAACAATGGTGGACAAGGAAGTTTTCCAGTCACAGAAGATCCAGATGTTTCCCAAGTAAGATACTCCATGTTTAGTACAAACCCAGCCTCGGTACGCATCGTGGTCGATCTTAATCAGAGTACATCCTTTCATGTACTCAATGCAGATGATGGTAAGGTGGTTATAGCGTTGGATCAGGAAACAGAGGAGCCATCAACTACCGAGAACGTTATACCTACCACACCTGTTGTACCTGAGATTTCTTCCGATGGACACGCGCAAGGGATTGACGTCTCACACTATAATGGCAATATTGATTGGCAGCAAGTGGCGGCGGCAGGCAAGACATTTGCTTTTATTAAAGCTACAGAGGGCACAAAATATCAAGATAATCAATTTTTAGTAAATGTGCAGGGTGCCAGAGATGCTAACATCCTGGTTGGCGCTTACCACTTTTTGAACGCTACTACTGCGGAGGGAGCTCGTCAGGAAGCAGCTAATTTTGCCAGGGCTATAGATTCAGCAGGAGGCAGGCT
>RCUF01000077.1_pt1 | contig 66790 bp, 58 predicted proteins | sample 2166311 | NCBI WGS metagenome assembly RCUF01 (sample SAMN09932608, study PRJNA488358) | compost metagenome | feature: garden; material: soil; isolation source: compost soil in 4-hydroxybenzonitrile-enriched culture | place: Germany: Experimental Botanical Garden Goettingen | collected 2016-01-27
TGATCACCTACCTGAACAAGGTCGGGCTATCGGCCCGGGATCCTTTCGAGTGCCCAATCATCTCCGGATACCGAATCCCATAACGGTCTTGCTGCAGGCACAGAACAACGAAATCAGCTCCCCTGGCAGGACTTCGGCTTCCCCTCACAGCAAACCGGCGAGATTAAGTGAGCTCCTCATGGTAGTCTAGATATTAGAGCCAATAAGGAAAATTGAAAATTCCTATTGTTCCTCCCTTGGATTTTTAATAAGCGTTTCCTCGGAATTTTTCCCATGAGAGCGAATCGCATCACTTGAAATATTCGTCCCCACTTCCGTGGTGGGGCAGTCGGTTTGAAACTGCGTTTCTATAGAACCTCTTCGACCGCTATTACATGCGTCTCCAGTGAATTCTTACTCCAGAACTCAGAATTCGATGTTCTGGCTCTCCAAGCTATTCATGCTTGATTAAGTTTCACGGGATGCAACAAAAATAATGGCTTCAGTGCTGCTACGGTGGCACAAGCTCAAATCGCGACATATCGCGAATTACGATTTAGGAATACACATGGCTACTGGCACTGTAAAGTGGTTCAACTCCGAAAAGGGCTTCGGTTTCATTGAGCCTTCTGATGGATCCGCTGACGTTTTCGCGCATTACAGCGCAATTCAGAGTTTCGGATTCAAGAATCTTGAAGAAGGACAATCGGTCGAATACAAGCTTGAATCCGGTCCAAAGGGACCTCAGGCTGCGGACATCCAGGCACGCTAAGCGCGTTTAGGCCGATCACCCCAAAAGCGGGGCAGGCGGTCGACGGGTTCTAACGGTCGTTGCAACATCCTGAACAATCAGGCGTTGCAACGACCGTACCTTTTTACGCCAAAGATCAGCACCCAGCAACCCGACACGGTCCTGAAGAGCAAGACCAACACCGGGCTAGACGCAACGCTTCGATCATGAGCCGGACTAACGAAAGATTTCAAGCCAAGCGAGACCAACGAGGGTTATATAGCCTACAGTTATATTCCTTCCAAGCACTTGACCGGCTCGTTGATACGCGCCGCTTCAGGCATCTGAAGCTTTTCCGGGACCTGCGCGGTCCAAAACGCTCTGGGTATTGAGTGCAGAATTACTTCGATCCACAGCTTTAAGAGGCGAAACAGGAAAGTGCCCATTCGCTATTCATTCAATTCTTCGACTCTAGTTAGCCCGGCAATCTCGTTCTGCTAAATGGATCTCTGCTCCACTGCTTGCGCAGGGACATCCCACTTGAAAACCTGCGAATTGCACCACATTGGGCATGTGTCCACATAAGGCGCCGCTCGGCGGTTGGAAACAAGATGTATTATCAGAAGAACACTCCACGATGAACACCGAGCGCCAAAGGCGAAACCCGGGGGATTCCGCGGCTTTATGCCGCAGAACTTCGTGGGCGGTCACCTTTCGGAGAGCTGCCATCAGCGGAGGATTAAATGAACATGCCTGAACTAAATATGCGCGCCATGCACCGCGTCGAAAAACTTTTGCATTGCCCCGAGGCCAGAACCCATCTCACTGCGTACGGCTGGATGGAGGGCATGCCCGTGGTATTCGCGCAACGCACTGATCCAGTAGATGAAGTAATGGGCTTCGTATCGGTCCATGGCCGGGCTGTACTCATGGTTCTTGACGATGACCAAACCGATGACCTGCAGCTATGGCACATCACGGTACCCAGCCCGCTGTTTCCCAAAGTTCCCCATTTGCCAGCTGGAACCACCATCAGCGAACTCTGCTCCCGGCAGCACACGGAGAAAATGATGCCCTTTCGCGTCGCTTTCTGGTCCCATAGCGCGGCAATCCATGAGATTCCCTGCTTTGTGCGCAACGACTGGCCTGGCCAAGTAGCCACGTCACCCACCGATATCGGCTAGTCCGGCGGGGCAGCCGAGGCGGGCTGCTAGCTCCAGCGCCAGCACCCTGCCTCGCCGGTTTTCCTCGCCGGATCGCCGTGCTTCCACTGCGCTCCAGGCGGGGGCCTAGACCTCGAATTTCAGCCCTGCTTGAGGAACTCAGGCAGCTCGGGAACTATCGTCACCACCACGTCATACGCTTTCCAGTCGGTTCCCTCTAGCACTTTCCGCGCTTCCTCGGATTGGGCAAGCGTCACGGTATCGGATTCCGGAACGATGAACGCTTCCGTGTGCTGGACCTGGCCGAGTTCGCGGACCCTCAATCCCGCAGTGCGAACCCAATCCAGGGCATGGAGCTGTTCCTCCATGGCCGGGATCAGCGGGTGCGGATCCGTGCCGTCGACACCTTTGGAACGGCGATCCAGCAAATCCGAGGTTGCGGACTTCGTGCTGTCCCAGCCGTCCTTGAGAATGCCGGCAGCGATCACCAGCGCCGCGGTGGAATCAAGCCACCACAATCCAACGCCGATTCCGGCGACACCGACGATCGAAGCAGCATTGGTCTGCCAGTCGGCCTTGGCCATCTTGGAGTCGGCGTAGAGCAGCTTATTGTGCAGCGGTTGGGCAATCTTGATTTTCAACCGTCCCAGCACCACGGCCGGTGCCGCGATCAGCGCCATGACCGCCATCATGATCCATCCTTGCCATACCGTATGGCCAAACAGGTTCATGGTTCCGATGGTCGGGTGCTCCAGTTTAACCAGAGCCGATACCGATTCGTACGCGAGCATCGCTCCGACGACCAGCAACGCCACTCCTGCGACCAGATGCCCGGCTCCCATGGACCGGTGGTAGCCGTAGGGGTGCGAGCGCCGACGAGCCCTCCGGGTGAACTGCAGTGATGCCAAAAAGGCCAGCTGCGGCAGGACTGAGAGCATGTCTTCGATCCACGCTGTGCGCATGGCCTGCGAATTTCCCACCACTAGTGCCACAAGGGTAATGGTGAGCGCCGTGTATCCGATGCTGATCCACTCGAGCTTCGCAGCGCGCGCCATGAGTTCGCGTTGCTCGGGAGGTAAGTGCGTTCCGGCAGCGTTTTTCATGGCATCTCCTGCGTCTGGTCCAGGAAGTACTCCAGCTCGGACAGGAAAGCATTTTCGCCTGGAGGCACGAGCAGGACTATTTTCCTTTCCTTGCCCTTGGCGTCAATGGCGGTCGTGTAGGGACGAGTGACTCCAGCCTTTTCCGACCACGGCGTCTTGGAGGTGATGCCTCCCGCCACCAAATCCAGCTGGCCTGCTTCCAGCTGCTTCACTAGCTGTTCTTCGCCACCAATGGTCCATTGGATTTCGGCACCTGCATGCTGGGCAAAGTCTTCTATGAGCGCTGGTTCGGCGCCCTGGGGTACTCCATCCCGGATTTCCACGAAATCCGAAGCAGGAGATACTCCGGCCCGAAGCGTCCCGGAACGAACCGTGTCCAGGGTTCCTTCGGGGTCCACCGGCACCGCTGGGAAGCAGGCTGTCGCCATGAAGACGCATCCAAGAGCCGCTGCTGCCTTCACTTGCCGGGTGCGGGACGAACTGTGCCGGAACATCATTCCTCCTGAGCTTGATCGGCCGGGTTGGCCTCCAAACTACTCCGAGGACTCGTGCTGCAATGCAACGCCCGGGAAATATCGGCGAACTCTCAGCTCGCACCTGCAACCTGCCGAAGGAGAATTCGCCCTGGGCTAGTGGATCCAGCCCGGAGTTCCGCCGGCAGGGATTCCCGTTCAATGACACGAATGCCGGATCGCTGCCCGGCCCGTGCCACAATCCGAAGTGGACAATAGCGCCGAGCACCAGTTGGCGCGTCCTATGCGAGGAGGCATCGGCGGCAGTGCAAGCCAAAATGGAACAAGTCCAGCAACGGACCAACGCGGCCTGGATCATCATCGTGGCCTCCGGCGTGGTGGCCGGCCTGCACATCTGGAAGCTCGCCCCCGCGCTGACCGTGATCCAGGACGAATTGGGCTTCTCGCTGATTTTCTCCGGCGTGCTGCTGGGCGTGGTCCAGGTAGCCGGCATGGCCGGCGGCCTGGCCGTTTCCCTGCTTTCGGAAGTCAACTCCCAGCGCCGCACACTGATCCTCGGCTTGCTGCTGCTGGTGCTGGGCAGCGCGCTGGGCGCCTTGTCCCCCAGCGCTCCGCTGCTGCTGGCCACCCGCGTCCTGGAAGGGGCGGGCGTGATCATGGCTACCGTCATGGGGCCGGGGCTGGTGCGCCTCCATGCCCCCATCCGGAACCTGAACATGGCCGTGGGGTGGTGGGCCGCCTACATGGGCATGGCCACCTTCATCGGGGTCTTCTCCACGGCGCTGGTGCTCCAGCACCTGTCATGGCACCTGTGGTGGGGCATCCTCGCGTTCATCACCCTGCTGCCGATTCCGCTGATCCTCAAGTTCGTGGGTGCGGATGAACCCGCCGGATCGGCGGCCCTGCGTGAGGCCGCCCGGCGCATCGCCATCACCGCCCGGGCATCGCGCGTGTGGATCAGCGGCCTGATTTTCGGCTGCTACACGGTGCAATGGATGGCAGTAGTGGGGTTCCTGCCCACCATCTACGAGGAATTCGGCCTGGATCCGGTGGCCGGTGGTTTGGCTTCCGCCGTGGTGGGCGGGCTGAACGCGGTGGGCGCGATCCTCTGCGGAGGGCTGCTCCAGCGTGGCGCCAATGGGCGCACGCTGCTGCTAGCCGGCTTCGCGCTGATGTCCCTGGCATCGTTTTGCACCTTCGCCTTCGACTACCCGCCTGGGTTGCTGTGGATCCAGATGATCTGCGTTGGCTTCTTCTCGCTGGCCGGAGCGGCCATCCCGACCACCATGACCCGCGTGGTGGTCGATCTGGCTCCGCCCGGCGGTTCGGCCCCTGCCTCGATGGGCTTGACCCAGCAGATCTTCAACATCGGCAACTTCACCGGCCCGATGCTGCTGGCATCCGTGGCCACAATCACCGGCGGCTGGAATGCCACCTGGTTGCTGACCACAGGCTTCGCGCTGCTCGGGGCAATGCTGACCTTGCTGCTTTCGCGCAAGAACTCGCCCTTCGAGTCCGCTCGGCGATCCCGGTAGCTGATGCCAGCCCGCGGCGTTTGACCACTGCACAAAAGGCTGCGGGAACTACCCCGTCAGCCAAACTTGCGCACCAAGAGCCCCGGCTATCCGGACCGGTTCCCAAGCAGTCAGGAACCTCGTATCCAGCCAGGTTCATGGGATGGCCTCTAAACTCCCCCACCAAGGCTCAAGCGACCGAGTTGTTGTCCTTGGCAGCATCTTCGGCCATGGGCAATCCCGGACCCGCACTATCTGTCGTCTGATTTCGGCGCGGACTCGTGACGCAGCCTGCCGGGGACGGCGACCATCATCGGACCGGATGTCACCGGATCGGGGTGAATCTCGCAGTGCACGCCAAATGCCTCGCCAAGGCTCTGCGCCGTAATGACATCTTCTGGTGCGCCGGAAGCCAGTATCTTTCCGCCACGCATCATCACCACGGTGTCGGCGTATCGCACTGCCTGATTGATGTCGTGCAGCACCGCGACCACGGTTTTTCCCGCATCGCGTTGCTGGGCGAACAGGTCCAGCAGCTCCACCTGATGGGCGACATCCAGATAGGTTGTCGGCTCATCCAGCAGCAGAATGGGTGCCTGCTGGGCCAAGGTGGTGGCCGCCCAGACCCTCTGGCGCTGGCCGCCGGAAAGCTCGGCCAGCCGGCGGGTGGCCAAGGGAAGGGTTCCGGTCGCGGCCAGTGCAGCGTGGACCGCCGCTTCATCCTGCTCGCTATGCTGGGCCAGCAGCTTCTGATGCGGGAAGCGGCCGCGGGCTACCAGCTGGGCAACGGTGATCCCCGAGGGAGCGATGGCTTGCTGGCTCAACAGCGACACTTCCCGTGCATAGGCCTTGGGCTTGTAGGATGCGATGGGGTTGCCATCCAGCAGCACCCGGCCGGCCATGGGCTTCAGCAACCTGGCCAGCGCGCTGAGCAGCGTGGACTTGCCGCAGCCGTTGGGCCCGATGATCGCGGTGAATTTGCCCGCTTCGAAGGACGCATCGAGGCAATCGATGACTGGCTCACGGCCATATCCCAGCTGCACCCCCTGCACCTCAAGCCGAGGCGCTGGCTTCCGCGCCACCATGCCCGCTCTTACCGCGTCGGCTGCCTGCTGAGCGGGTTCGGTTCCCAATGCGCTCATGCGCGACTCTCCCTTATCAATAGCCAAATCAAATACACTCCGCCAAGGCAGACGGTCACAATGCCGACCGGCAGCTGGATCGGCATGAAAGCTATGCGTGCCACGGTGTCCGCTGACACCAGCAGCAACGCTCCGAAGCATCCAGCCGGAACGAGGTCCAGCTCGGCACGGCCGCTGAGCCGGGCCGAGATCTGCGGGGCCACCAGGGCCACGAAGGCGATCGGCCCAGCCGCCGCGGTGGCCACCGCCACCAGGCCAACTCCTACAACCACCATCGACGCGCGCACCAGCTTGGCATTCACGCCCAGCGAAATGGCCAGCGGATCCCCGCATTCCAGGATCCGGGCATGGCGTTGCAGCAGAACCGCGGCAAGCGCGAAAATGCCAATGCCCAGCAGCGAAGGACCCACTACGGCATTGCCGACCGAGTTCAGCGAACCAGCACCCCATACCGCTGCAGACATGGCTACCTGGCGTTGAGCTGCCAACAGCATGAACGTGTTGGCCGAGGCCAGCATGGCGCCAACGCCAATACCGACCACAATGAGCCGGAACCCTGTGGTCCCGTTGCGGCTGGCGATCATGAAAACCAATGCCGCGGCCGCCAGGCCTCCGGCAATGGAACCCACGGCAATCTGTGCGGCACTCGCGGTGGTGAAAAGCATCAGCGCTAGCGCCGCGGTGTAAGCCCCCGAACTGAAGCCAATCACGTCCGGGCTGCCCAGGGGGTTCCGGGTCAACGATTGGAAGAGTGCACCAGAGATTCCGAGGGCGAATCCGAATGCCAGTGCCAGGACCACCCGGGTCAGCCGCCAGTCGCGGACCACCACTTCATAACGGTGCTCGGAGTTTCCCAGCAGCGCGGGAATCACCTGGTCCATCGGCACACGCACATCCCCGAGGGCCAGGGATATGAGCCCAACCAGCAGCCCGCACAGGGCCAGGGCCGTACCCACCAGCAGCGAGGTGCGATCAAGCCGCCAACTCCAACGGCCACGACCGATCCGCACTTCCCGTCGTCCGGTTGGCACCTGGCACCCTTGCACACGCGCACCGGCTGCCTCAGCCGGTGCTGGGATCAGGGGCTTGAGGCTCATAGGGTACTCGCGTTCTTGCGCCGGGCCAAGGCCAAGAGCACAGGTGCACCGGCAAAGGCTGTGATGATTCCCGCCGAGACCTCCGCATTGGGCAGGATCACCCGGCCCAGGATGTCGGAACCAAGCAGCAGCACAGGGGCCAGGACGATGGTGAAAATCAGGATCCAGCCCTGTTGCACGCCAAACAGCCAGCGCACCACGTGCGGAATCATGAGTCCGACGAAACCAATCGGGCCTGCCAGCGCGGTTGCCGCGCCGCAGAGCAATGTCACCGCGGCGATGACCGCGATCCGCACCGGGGCGATGCGCACGCCCAGCGTCTTGGCCGGAGCATCCCCCAGGGCAATCGCATTCAGCGACCCGGCGCAGCACAGCGCGATGGCAAGGCCCACTGCCACGAAGGGGACAATCAGCAGCACTGCTGGAAGCTCGTGGCCGTTGAGATTTCCTGCGGTGTATACCCGCATCATGTCGAAAATCTGCGGACGCAGCAGCACCAGCGCGGTGGTGATCCCCGACAGCACCGCGCCGAAGGCCACACCAGCCAGCACCAAGGTCGACGGGTCGGCGGCGCGTCCTCCCTTGGAGAGGGTTAATCCGTATACCGCCAAGGTTGCGGCGAGCGCACCGCCCAAGGCCCACCAGATGGCACCGAGCACACTCAGCGAACCGAAAGCAAAACTTGCCATCACCAAGGAGAATTGGGCTCCGGCGTTGACGCCCAGGATGCCTGGATCCGCCAGCGGGTTGCGGGTCAGCGCCTGGATCAGGGCCCCGGCTACGCCCAACGCGACCCCGGCCAGAACGCCCAGGACCGTACGTGGAACCCGCAACTGCCGGATGACCTGCGCCTCATCGGTATTGAAGGAGGGATTGGTGATGGTCTGCCAGGCGACGGACAGGTCGATCTGGCGGCTGCCGAAGGCCAGCGAGCACAGCACCGTGAACGCCAACAGGGCAATCAGGCCGGCAAGCCATACCAGCTTGGCTCCCGGTGAACCCACCAGCACCCGGTGCCGTTGGTCCGCATCGGTACCGGCCGCGCTGCCCGGTGGTGCTGCGCCGGGTGGGGCCAGCAACAGCCCGGGGTCCCGTGTGGTTGCCACCGTGCTCAGAGCCCCAGGCGTGCAAGTTCGGACTCGTATGCGATCAATGCCTCGTCGTGGTCTTCGAAGCTGTCCCAGAGGGCATCAAGGGCCTCCTTTATACCGGCATCCAAGGCATCCCACTGGGCACGCCACTTCTCGGCTTGCTCGACCCAGTAGCCAATCACCTTGTATTGGGTGCTTGGCCACCGCAGTTCCCGGTGCAGCATCTTGCGGATCTCACGCAGCGCAGCGGATTGCCCGGCCACCCAGACGTACGGGCGGGTTTCCGATCCGGCCGCCGCCTCAACCGCCTTGCGTGCCACCTTGGGCAACACGCTGGGGGCCACGCCGTTTCCGGCCACAATCCACTGCACTCCCAGGTTCGGCAAACCCGACAGGTCCAGGCGCGAGGCCTCATCCGGGATCTCCACCACCAGCTCGGTGCGCACCTGTTCACCGGTCAGTTCCACCAGCCGTACCGCGGCCGGCAGCCCGGTCAGGTCGCAGATCAGCACCTGCGAGGTTGCTTCCGGCGGGCAATCGTACAGCCCGGTCGGTGAGTTCAAGCCGATCCGGTCTCCTGGTTCGGCGGCCAGTGCCCACGCGGCGGCAATGCCTCCGTCATGGACCACAAAATCGATATCGATCCACCCCTCGCCGCAGTCGCGGATGGTGTAGGTGCGCATTGGCGCGTCCGGCTGCCCCGGAGGCGTGCGCCAGGTATCCCCATCGGCTACCGGAAGGCACAGCAGGCTGCGGTCCTCGGTATGCGGGAAAAACAGGCGAACATATTCGTCGCCGACCCCCGTGCTGGTGAAGCCCTGCACCGCGAAGCGCAGCCGCTTCAGCGTAGGCGAGAGCAGGCGGGTGGATTGCACGGTTGCTTCAAAAATTTCCATGAAAGGATCCTGAATCTGGGGGCGTCGGCTGCTTGAAAGGCGAACGCAGGAGGGGTGGTTGAGCTGCGCTCAGGCGCAGGCAATGGCCGTATCCGTCCGGCCGGGAAACTTGACGGGGCCGGACGGATGCGGCCATGGCTGGATTATCCGGCGAGGTCGCTGCGGACCTGCTGCAGGAACGCTGTGGCGCCCGACGGCGAACCGTAGGCCATTTCCATGTTGTAGGTGTAGATCCGCTCATTCTTCACAAAGGGCAGATCCTTCCAGTAGGGCGACTTGGCCATGGAGGCGATGGACTTGTCCAGCTCGGCCTTCGCATCCTCGCCAACGCCGGTGGACATCCACACCGCGTCCACGTCCTTGAGCCGGTCCAGTTCCTCCAAGCTCAGCGACAGGCCTTTTTCGCGGCTCAACTCGGTGGTCTCCAGGCCAATGGTGTCAAAGACTCCGCATTCGAGGTAGGCGTAGCAGTCGACGTTGACCTTGCCATCCCAGTACCCCAGGGTGGCGACGGTCAGGTCGCCGTTTCCGGCTTCGTCGATAGCGGCTTTGGCTTCGGCACCCGCCTGCTGGTAGTCCTGCAGCCACCGGTCGTACTGGGCCTGCCGGTCGAGGTCCTTGGCGGTCCGCTCGAAGTGCGACTGCCACGTTTGACCGTCAAAGGCGTTGGTCGTGTAGGTCGGGGCAATGGCCGCGAGCTTCTCATGCACCTCGGCGTCATACCCTAGGCCGTTGAGGATGAAGTCCGGGGCGGCGCCGAGGACGCGCTCGTAGTTGAATTCCGGGTAGTTGGCGAACGGGGTGACCCCCTCCAAGGCTTCTTGGTCGAAGTAGTCCGGGAAGGTAGTGAAGCCGGAGTCGCCGCGAATCGGCTGTTCAGCGGCCAGCGGCACCTCCAGGATGGTCAGGATATCCACGTCGGTGGTGTAGAAACCCAGGGCTGCGGCGGGTTGCTGCTCCAGCGAAACTTCGTGGCCTTGCGGGTCCACGGTCTTCAGCGGGGTTCCTTCGGCCGCCGGGGACGATGGCGCCTGGGAGGCCTCGGAGGACTGGCCGCAGCCGGTCAGGGCCAAGGCCGTGGCGGCAAGCAGCGCGGCTGGGGCCAACAAAGTGCGAGTGATCTTGCGGGTCATGCGGGTGATCCTTAAACGGTCGGCCGCCGGGTGCGTGGACTGCGAGGTCCCACGGAGCGCACCACAAATCGGCACTGAGCATAGGCTAACCTATGTGAGTTACGAAAATAATTAATAGCATATTATGGGTAGCATGTCCTCATCTATGCTCACCGGGCGCACTCTGCTGCGCGGCATGCTGCGAGCCGAACGCGGCCGCATCATCGGCGCCATCGCCCTCCTTTCCTGCTGGACAGCGGGCGAAGCGCTTGTCCCCGCGCTGGTCGGTGCCACCATCGACCACGCCATCGCCGGGCAGAGCTTGCCGCTGCTGGTGGTGTGGCTCGCCGCCCTCGGCCTGTGCTTCCTCATGCTGTCCTCCGGCTACCGCTTGGGTGCACGGCTGGGCAACTCCGGAATGAACCGCCAGGTGCACCTGATGCGAACCCGGATCGCCGAGCATGTCATGGACCCCGGCTATCGGCCTGCCACCGCACGGATGCCCGGGGAAATTGCTGCCATCACCTCGGTGGACACCACCGTCACCGCGACGATCATCCGCCAGGCTTCCCTGGGCTTCAGCGCCTTGGCGGGCCTGCTGGTCTGCGCCGGATACCTGCTCTGGGCCAACCTCTGGGTTGGCCTGGCGGTGCTGGCCATCACGCCACTGGGCATGGCCGCCCTGCGCTGGCTGACCCCCAGATTGAGCCGGGCCAGCGACCGGTTGCAGTCCGATATCGCCGCATCCGGCGCGGCGGCCGCCGATCTCATGGCAGGAGTCCAGGTACTGCGTGGCATCGGCGGCCAGGACCAGGCATCCGAGCGCTACCGTGCCGCCAGCCGCAGCGCCGCCACCGCGGGGGTGGCCTCCGCTTCGGCCACCGGACGGATCGAGGGCGCCCAGGTATTGATCTCGGGGCTGGTGCTGCTGTCCGCCGCCAGCCTGGGCGCCTGGCAGGTTGCTGAAGGAGCCATGGGCATCGGCACCTTGCTGGGTGTGCTGGGCGTGGCCCAGTTCTTGTCCACGCCGCTGGGCACCCTGGTCTCAACGGTGGAAGCCGGCACCCGGTCCATCGCCGCGGCGGATCGCGTTGCCGCATTGCTGGCCGACGGCGGGCGGCAACCCGGAACCCGGCGTCCGGCGGCCCAGCCGGATGCAGCACTTGCCTTGGATGTGCCCGGGCTTGGCGAACGCCCGCTGGTTTTCGTGCCCGGCAGGTTCACCGTGCTGGTCTGCGCCAACGACAGCATGCGCCACCGGCTGGCCAAGCTGCTCAGCGAAGGCTCGGAAAATCCTGGCACCGCGGCAGTCCGCGAAGGTACAGCGGCGGCGGCCGCGCGGCTGCTGGTTGATGGAATCGACGCCGCGCAGATCGATCCCGCCTACCTGCCGCAGCTGCTGCGCATGGCCCCGCATCAGGCGCACCTCATCGAGGGCAGCGTGAAGGAAAACATTGTGGGCGACGCAGCGCTGCCCGACCCGCAGACCCTGCAGCTGCTGCTGCGCGCCAGCGGCGTCGACGAGCTGCTGGGCACGCTGCCCGATGGGCTCGAACACCAGGTCCAGGGCCGTGGACATAACCTTTCCGGCGGCCAGCGTCAACGCATCGCACTGGCCCGCGCATTATCCGGCGGACCGTTGGCGCGCGTGCTGCACGATCCAACCAGCGCAGTGGATTCGGTCACCGAGGCGAACATCGCCCTGGGCCTGGTCCAGCTGCGCGCGCATGCCGCCAGCAATGGAGCCGGGGCAGGCACCTTGCTGGTGCTGAGCACATCCCCCACCCTGCTGCATGCCGCAGATGAGGTGCTTTTCCTCGCGGCCGATGGAAGCATCACGCGTTCCACCCACCGCGCACTTGCAGAAAATACGACCTATGAAAAGGTGGTCGGCCGATGAGCGCTGTTCACGACCGGGCAGAACCCTCCGCTCCCGCCCTGCCGACCGCCAGCGCCGCTGCGGCCTGGCGGGCACTGCAGCGAACGCTTCGCCCGCACCGCCTGCTGATCACCTGGGCATCCGTGATCACCCTGGCTGCCTCCGCAACGGCCATGGTCCCGCCGTTTGCCATTGGCATCCTGGTGGATGCGCTGGGCACCGGCGCACCGGGCTCCGCCCTGGTGTGGTGCCTGGCCTCCATTGCCGCCTCCTTGCTCGGCGGCGCGCTGCTGACCTGGTACGCCCGGGTGCTGTACGCGCGCATTGCTGAGCCGACGGTGGCCACGCTGCGCGAGGACGCGGTAGAGCACGCGCTCCACCTGGAGTCGGGAATCCTGGAGCGCGCCGGTGATGGCGAGCTTGTCTCGCGTGTCTCGGATGACTCGCGCCTGATCTCCCAGGCAGTAGCCTGGCTGCTGCCCGCGTTGTTGTCCGCCGGCACGCTGCTGGTGCTGTCGGTTCCAGGGCTGTTCACCCTGCACTGGGTGCTGGGGCTCACCGGGCTGATCGCTGTCCCGATGTACCTGCTCTCGCTGCGCTGGTACCTGCCACGCAGCGCACCGCTCTACCGCGAAGAACGCGAGATCCTCGCTCGACGCACCAATACCTTCTTGAACGCATTCCATGGCCGGGCTATGCTGCATTCGCAAGGCTGGGCGCAAACGCAAATCGATGCCCTTGAACACGCAAGCGACGATTCACGCCACGTCGCGGACCGGGTTTTCCGCATGCTGACCCGCTACTTCGCACGCAACAACCGGGCCGAATTCATCACCATGGCCGCGCTGCTGACCTCGGGGTTCTTCCTGGTCCAGGCCAATGCAGCGACGGTTGGCGCTGTCACCACCGCGGCTCTGCTCTACCATCGGCTGTTCGACCCGATCTCCGAGGTGGTCACCTTGTTCGACATGCTCCAGGAAGCGGGGATCGCGTTGCGCCGGGTGACCGGAGTGTTGCTGGCCGCTCGGCGCACCCCGCTGGCCAGATCCGCGGTTCCCTCAGCTTCTTCCCCTGCCGAGGGACTGATTCTAAGTGGTGTCAGCCACCGTTTTGAGACCGGCCCGCAGGTCCTGGGCAATCTCGACCTGCATCTGCGCGATGGCCAGTGCGTCGCCTTGGTCGGTTCGACCGGCGCCGGGAAATCCACAGCAGCCAAGATCTTGTCCGGCGTCATCGAGCCGAGCTCAGGCACCGCCGCGTTGGATGGAACCGCGCTGGCCGCCCTGGACACCGCGACCCTGCGCCGCAACATCGCATTAATTTCGCAGGAGACCCATGTCTTTGCGGGAACCGTCCGGGAGAACTTGCTGCTGGGATCCACGGCGCCGTGCACCGATGCCCGGATTCAGCAGGCGTTGGAAACCTGTCACGCTGGCTGGATTAATGCACTGCCCGAAGGCCTTGATACCCTGCTCGGCTCCGATGGGCATCAATTGACGGCCCACGAACAACAGCACCTGGCGTTGGTCCGCATTGCACTGCTCAACCCGCGCATCATTGTGATGGATGAGGCCACGGCCGAGTCCGGATCCAGCAATTCGCGGGTGCTGGATGCGGCTGCCGCCGCGCTGGCTGCCGGGCGCACCGCCTTGGTGATTGCCCACCGTCTCTCCCAAGCGCGTTTGGCCCACCGGATCATTGTGATGGAGCACGGTCAGATTATCGAGGATGGGAGCCATGAGGAATTGCTGGCAGCCGGTGGGCGCTATGCCCAGCTCTGGGCCGCGTGGGAAGGATAGTTCACGTTCTCCTGGCAGCCATGTTCAGTCCGACGTCAAATAGCTGCTGGCTACGGGCTTCGCACCGCTCGGGGCGGCGCTGGTGCCCTCGCGCAGGATTCCCCCTATGCCAAGGCGCCGTGATGCCCTGGACGAGCAGAGCTGGAGGCCCGAGATGTCCCATCCTGCCTCCAGCCCCTGCCCGGTGCTTTATTGTCCGGCTTGCGCGGCTAGCTTGCGCTGCGGTGCTCGTCCCTGATCTGGCCGACCAGCTCTGCGAGCATGTCTTCCAAGGTCACCATGCCGGTGACCTTGCCCGTTTCGCCATCACGCACCAGGGCCAAATGGGCTCCGGAGAGCTGCATTTCCTGCAGCGCGGTGCGCACGCTCTGCTGCTGCCCGAAGGACGGCAACTCGCGGATGCCGCTGGGCTGCAGCGGCCGCGTCCGGGCTTGCGCGTCGGCGCCCAGCACGTCCTTGACGTGGACATAGCCCACCGGGGTGCCGCCGGCGTCCACCAGCGGGAAGCGCGAGAAGCCATGCGCGGCCGCCGCCTCGATCTGCTCTATCGTGGCATCCACCGGCAAGGTCTGCACCTTATCGAAGCTGATCGCCACGGACTCGATGCTCCGGGCATCGAAGTGCAAGGCGCCCAGCAGCAGCTGCTCGTCATGCGCATCGAGCAGGCCTCCCTCCCGGGATTCGGCCACCATGGAAGAGACCTCGTCGCGGGTAAAGGTGCTGGCCACTTCGTTCTTCGGAACGACGCCGAAAATCCGCAGCACCAGGTTGCCCATGGCATTCATCAGCCACAGCACCGGGCGCAGCACCTTGACCAGGATGACCATGCTCGGGCCCAGGATCAGCGCCATGCGCTCGGGTCCGGCCAACGCCATGTTCTTGGGCACCATCTCGGCAAGCACCACGTGCAGGTAGGTCACCGCGATCAGCGCAATCGCGTAGGACAGCGCGTCGATCATGCCTGCCGGAACGCCGATGGCTTCGAAGGGCCCGGCCACCGCGTACTTCACCAGCGGCTTGGTGACATAGCCCAGCGCCAGCGAGCAGACGGTGATGCCCAGCTGGGCACCGGCCATGACCAGCGAGACGTTCTCGATGGCCCACAGCGTCATCTTGGCGCTGCGGCTGCCTTCCATGGCCTTGGGCTCGATGATGCTCCGGCGTGCGGAGATCAGCGCGAATTCGGCGCCGACAAAGTAGAAGTTCGCTGCCAGCAGCGCGACCGTCACCAGAATTCCCATAAGGTCGCTCATCGCGCGTCCTCCCCTTCTGCCTGCTCGGACACCGTCACATCGACACTGGCGATCCGCTGCCCATCGGTGGCGTGGATGGTGAATTCAAGTTCCTTATGCGGTCCACCGGGCTCGCCCGGGACCACGAGGCGCACGACATCGCCCACCTCGCCGAACTTGCCCAGCTGCACGGTCAGCAGTCCTGCCAAGGTCTCGTAGTCCGAGTCCTCGGGGATCTGGCAGCCCAGCAGCTCATTGGCCTCATCCGGCCGCAGTGCCGCATCCAGCCGCCAGGAGTTCCCGGAGAGCACCTGGATGGTGGAATCCTCCGGGTCGTGCTCATCGCGCACTTCGCCGACGATTTCCTCCACGAGGTCTTCCAGCGTGAGCATCCCGGCGACGTCGCCGGTCTCGTCGATCAGTACCGCCAGTTGCAGCCCGCCGTTGCGCATCTGGTCCATCAGCTCATCGAGCTCGATGGTATCCGGGACCAGGAAGGCATCTTCTGCACTGTCCCCGGCCGCGGACTGCTGCCGCTGCGCGTAGGGGATGGCGAGCAAGGCGCGGATGTGCACCATGCCCAGCACGCGGTGCCCGCCCTCGTCCACCAGCGGGAAGCGGGAATGCCCGGTCCGCGCGGCAAGCTCCAGCACTTCGTGCACCGTCTCCTGGGCGGTCACGGTGATCATCCGCGATCGGGCGGTCATCACATCATGGGCCCGGCGGTTGCCGAAGGCCACGGTCCGGCGCAGCATTTCGGCAGTTTCCGAGGGAAGCAGTCCCTCGCGGGCCGAGTGCCCCACCAAGGCCACCAGTTCCTCGGCCGAACGGGTCGAGGCCAGCTCTTCTTGCGGCTCGATGCCGAAGCGGCGGACAATCCAGTTGGCGTTGCCGTTGAAGAATGAAAGGAAGGGCTTGGTCACGACGCTGAAGCCGCGCTGGAACCCCACCACGGCCTTGGCTGTTTCGAAAGGCTTGGCAATGGCCAGGTTCTTGGGAACCAATTCGCCGAAGACCATGGTCAAGATGGTGGCCAGGATCAGCGCAATGGCAATGGAGACCGAGCGGGCCAGGGTTTCGTCGAGGCCGAAGTCCTGCAGCGGCCCGACGACCAGGGCCGCGATGGCCGGCTCGGCGAGGAAGCCGATGCCGAGGTTGGTCAGCGTGATGCCCAGCTGGGCGCCCGAAAGCTGGGTGGACAATGTTTCCATGCCCTTGAGAACACCGGAGGCACGGCGGTCGCCGTTCGCGGCGGCCTGCTTGACCTGATTCCGGTTAACCGTGATCAGCGCGAATTCAGCGGCAACGAATAATCCGCAACCGAGAATGAGGAGAAGCGCTATGAGTAGCGAGATCCATTCCAATTACATGCACCCCCTGACCTGCGGAGCCTGGCCGGCATGCCTTCCGGGCAGAGGGTTGGAACTATGAGATCTACTGTCGCCTGAAGCGTCCATCATTCCCTTCCGACCGGAGTATCTTCCTCCGGCCTGCTGTGTTCCATCAATTATCCGGCATGCTGCGCGCCAAATTGGTTGAACCGTACAATTGTTTGCCCAATCCCCTGCTCTTGCATAGAGATTTCACAAGATTACCGGCAGCCGAGCTGATCGGCTATGCCGGAGATTCAACAAACCTGTATCTTCGGTTCAGATCCATTGGCTTCTTTTAAGTCCGCGAAATACGCTGGTCCGGCGCATGGTGCCCAAGAAGGAGAAGCTCTATTTCCGGGCGCTACCGTCTTCGGCGGTTCCTGACGGGCGTGGCTCACTGGCGTATTGCTCTTAGCTTCTTCCAACGACCTGGACACGCAGTTCAACTAGGCCGAAGACCCGCAGAATTTCGTCATCGTCAGGCACGGCTCCCAAGAATGCGGACGTCGAAGGGCTGACTACCGCTTGCTTGAAGATGCGCAAATGCCTGGGCGGTGGGCACTGAGCCGGCCGCTTGCCGGCTCACCCAACAGCGAAGAGGTTCGCCGCGGAGCTACAGTGCTCCATGGCGAACCTCGTCAATGCCCATGCGTCAGGAGAAGTTGATGCCGCCATCGATCAAGACAGTCTGGCCAGTCATGTGGTCCGAGTCCGGCCCTGCCAAATAACTCACCAGCTTGGCGACGTCCTCCGGCTCGGAAACACGGCCAGCCAGAATGTTGTCCACCTGCGCCTGCAGGGCACTGCCCCTCGGGGTTCCTTCACGCGCCGTGAGCCGCTCGTCAATCAAATCCCACATCGCGGTTCCCACCACGCCCGGCGCATAGGAATTGACGGTGATGTTGTGTTTGGCGAACTCCATGGCGGCCGCTTGGGTCAGTCCTCGCACCGCCCATTTGGTGGCCGAATACGAGGCGAGGATGGGAAACGGACGGAAAGCAACGATGGATGCCGCGCCAATGATTTTCCCGCCGCTGCCCTGCTCAATGAAGCGCTTGGCCGCCAGCTGGTAGGAATAGAAGACGCCTTTGATGTTCACGTCGAGCATGCGGTCCAATGCCTCGGGTTTCACGTCCAGGATCTCGTCAACCTGCGCAATGCCGGCGTTGGCCACGAACACCGTCAGGTCGCCCAAGGCTTCGGTACCCTCCTTGATCATCCGTTCCACGTCTTCGGGGTTCGACACGTCTCCGGCTACCCCGACCGCACGGCGCCCGCGCTGCTGGACGGCGGCGATGACCTCATCCACGTTCTCCTGGGCTCCCGGGACATCGGCAACGATGATGTCCTGCCCATCATCAGCCAGGCGCTCGGCGATGGCCCTTCCAATCCCTCGTCCTGCGCCGGTGATGAGTGCGACCCCTGCGGTGGATCCTGCCATGGTGATTCCTCCTGTTAGATGCTGCTCGGACTTTGAAGCGGCCCCTTGGCCCGTCGAGTCTGCCCAGCTTGGGGCCCGCGCTCGCTGCGGGGATAGCTTCGTTCTCGCAGAGCGATAATGCCCGCAACGTGGCGCCGAGCGAGTTGCCGGGCCATTCTCACCAGCCGATAACGACGCTGGCAGGACTGTGACGTGCACTACATAATCCAAGTAAGGCTTCACTGCCGGTTTCCCTGCAGAATCAGCGCAGGAACTGACCTAACCGTCTAATAATCGAGGTGACAACAATGGTGTTCCCAGCAAAATATTCATCTCTCAACGCCCTGGAGCTCTCGGATGAGGCTCGGCGGATCTTGACCCGGATCATTCGGGTTTCGTTTCCGCACCCGCAGTTCCCGGATGGGCCCTACGAGCGCATGACAGAGAAAATCATCGAGGCTTCAGCCGAATCCAGCTGGTTCCGCATGGCTTTGACCCAGGGCTTGATGACCCTGGATACGCTCAGCGAAGAGCATTTCCTGGATCTTCCCGATGACCGTGCACTGGCGGTGCTCAAGCGCATCGCGGATCTGGAGTTCTTCGCCTTCATCCGCCGCACCGTAGTCCTCAATTTCTACGATGACCCCGAAGTGCATCAGGCTCTGGGCTACGAAGGCGAATCCTTCTCCAAGGGCGGCTACGTGAACCGCGGTTTCAATGATCTGAATTGGTTGCCCGAACCGCGCATCGAGGAAAGCGGAGAGCCCGTACAAGACCAGGGCCCGCTTCCCTACGCCGTGAAAGCCTACGCACCGGAAACCAGCAGCAAGCCCGTGGACAACGTCCTGGGTGATTCAGGAATCCTCGAGGAAGGGACAACCCGATGAGCACCGAAGAGCAATCGGCAGTGCACGACCATGACGACGACTCGGTAGTTGTCGTCATCGGCTCCGGCGCCGGCGGCGGAACTTTGGCCCATGAGCTGGTTTCCAAGGGCGTCAAGGTGGTCATGCTGGAGGCCGGCCCGTATCTGAAGAATGAGGACTACCACCAGGACGAATGGGCCGCCTTCAACCAGATGGCTTGGCTGGATCCGCGGACCACCTCGGGGTCATGGCGCGTGGCCCGCGACTTCCCCAATCTGCCGGCCTGGATCGTCAAGGCGGTCGGAGGCACCACCACCCACTGGTCCGGGGCCACCCCGCGATTCAAGGCACATGAGTTCAAGGCGCGCAGCACCTACGGCCGGGTCGACGGGGCCAACCTGCTGGACTGGCCCATCACCCTGGACGATTTGGCACCGTACTACGACCGTGCCGAGCAGAAGATGGGCAGCACCCACCGCCACGGGCGTCCCCCTCTGCCGGCCAACAACAACTACAAGGTTTTTGCCAATGGGGCCCAGCGCCTGGGTTACCGCCAGTACGCCACCGGGCCCTACGCAACCAATGCCGAACCCTACGACGGCCGCCCAGCATCCATCCAGGATGGGTTCAACTTCCAGGGCGACAAGAACAAATCCAAATGGTCCACAATGGTCTCGGAAATCCCGAAGTCGCTGCGCACCGGCCTGCTGGATTTGCGTCCCGAATCGCATGCTGTTCAAGTTACCCATACTGCTGCCGGCAAGGTGGACGGAGTCATCTACATAGATTCCGAAGGGAACCCGCAGCGCCAAAAAGCACGCATCGTGGCGGTGGCCGGCAACGCCATTGAAACCCCTCGCTTGCTGATGCTGTCAGCTTCGCCGCTGTTCCCCGATGGATTGGCGAACTCCTCGGGCCAGCTGGGCCGCAACTACATGCGCCACACCACCGGCAGCGTCTATGCCAAGTTCGACCAGCCGGTGAACATGCACCGGGGCGAGACGATGGCCGGGCTGATTGCCGACGAATCCCGCCATGATCCGGATCGCGGATTCTGCGGTGGCTATTACATGGAAACCATCGCGTTGGGGCCGGCGTTCCTCGCCAGCTTCGTGGAGCCCGGCGGCTGGGGACCGGAATTCACTACGCTGCTGGACGACTACTTGAACACTGCGGGCATGTGGATTACCGGTGAGGATATGCCGCAGGAAAGCAATCGAATCACGCTGAACAACACGGTGAGCGACCGCTTGGGCCTGCCGGTGCCGAATGTCCATTTTGACGACCACTCCAATGACCTCGCCATGCGAACGCACGGCTACCAGCAGGGTTCGCTGCTCTTCGAGGCAGTGGGCGCGCGGTCCACGCACCACACTCCCCCGTACCCGTCGACGCATAATCTCGGTACGGCGCGAATGAGCCAGCGTCCTGAAGACGGGGTGGTCAACGCTTTCGGCCAGGCCCATGATGTTGCGAATCTGTTCATCTCCGATGGCTCGCAATTCACCACTGGAGCCGCGGCCAACCCGACCTTGACCATCGTGGCGCTGGCCATCCGCCAGGCCGAGTACATCGTCGAGCAAATGGCCCAGGCCAAGTTGTAGGCTGTCCGGGCACCTCGTTAGTCGGCGCAAGCTGCGCCTAGCATCGAGGTGCCCCGCAGCGCGCGGCTCACCCGCGAAGCCACATCGCGCAGCAGGACGGAGACGTCTCGGTGGCGGGTCTGGAATTCGGCCGGGTCCATGGAAACTGCCACCGATCCGATGACTTGCCCGGCGCCCGTGGTTACCGGGGCGGCCATGCAGGAGGCGCCTCGGATGAATTCTTCGCGTTCGATGGCAATGCCGGTCTCGCGTACGGCGTCCAGTTCTGCGGCAAAGACCTGCGGATCGCAGATGGTCGCGGAGGTCATCCCGGGCATGCCGTGCTTGTCCAGATAGGCGTGGCAGCGTTCGGCATCCATGGCCGCCAACAGCACTTTGCCGAAGGCGGTGGCATGGGCACCATTGTTGAACCCGAAGCCCATGGGGGTGATGCGCGGGCGCAGTGGCGACTCAACGACGTGGGCGACCACGATATCTTCTCCGCGGTGCACTGCGTAGTAGGCGGCGGCATCGGCCCGCACATGCAATTCGCGGATCAAGCGCGCCACCGAAGGCGGGGTGCCTACCTGCCGGCGCAGCGAGTTATCCAGGGCGTGAAGCTTGTAGCCCAGGGCATAGAGCCCTTCATCGCGCAGGTGGACCAGGTGGCCCGACAGGGTCAAGGTCTTGAGCAGGCGATAAACGGTAGGCAAGGGCATCTGCAGTTCTGCAGCGATCTCCTTGGCAGCCATACCCCGGTTATGCGCGGCCACCACGTCCAGCAAGGCGAATGCTTTTTGAACTGAAGCAAGGCCAGCTAGTGAATCGTTATATCCCATAACCCCATCTTGTCGAGGTGAGCTGGGAACTTCAATATGAGTCGCAGCTGCCGCTGGCCTTGCCCCAGCAATTTCAGGGTTCATCGCAAAAGTTGCTAGCTGATTTCCAATTCGCCCATGCGGTCCCAGGTATCGCCTTCGATCTGCCGGCTGACAATGCGCGGAGTTTCAACCAGGGCCGGCGCCATGTCGATCATGGCCTGCTTGAAGTGGTCGCTGCCCACGTGGTCTCCAGCTGCGTCGTCCTGGAAGGCTTCAACCAGAACGAATTCGTTGGGGTCTTCAAGGCTGCGCGACCAATCAAACCAAAGGTTGCCTGGTTCCGCACGGGTTGACTCGGTGAAACTGCGCACCAGATCCGGCCAGCGGTCTGAGCAATCCGGCTTGACTTTGAATTTAACGACAATAAAGTACACGATGACGTCCTTTCGGTAAGCAGCACATCCCTGCAGAAACAGGGCCTACTGCCAGTTTCCCCGGTGCCACGCGGCTGGGCCTATACGCATTATCGACAGGCGAGAATGCGGCAATCCCAAGAGGACAACAGTGTCCTGCAGCAGCCATCCTGTCCGCGGCTCCAGGCGCGATAGTGGCAGTGAAATCCAAATCAGAGCAGCCTCAGCAGCGAGTGGTTGCCGGCCAGATCCTCATCGCCCATCACGGCATCCTTCGGCGGTCCCGCTTCAATCTTGTATTCGACTGATTGGCCTTCTTCGACGCTCATGAATCCGAAGCTCTGAATTGCACTGCAATGCGCGAAGGCATCGGCAAATCCGCCAGAAGGCTGGATGAATCCGAAATTGCACGCATGATCAGCCTGCATTTCATGATCTCTCTTCTTATGATCGGGGCCAGCTTTCTGTCCCCATAGAAGTCCCCGCACGGCAAAGCCCTGCGCGGCTGAACGTCCCAGAATTCCAGCAACTTCTGCAGGCACTTTCTGACCGGCCGTAAGCATGGGTACACGGCATAGGGCGCTCTTGCCGATAGGGTGGGCCGTAACCGGAACAATGGCAGAATCCGCCCGAGATCCAAGAGGAAATGGCACCATGAAGAATCCGATTCCCGATTACCTCCACGAAGTGCTCGATGCGCTGCGCGACGACACCTCCGGGCAGCGCGCCGGCTACATTCCCGAACTGGCCGACGCCAATCCGGATTTCTTCGCCCTGGCCGTGACCACCGCCATGGGCAGCACCTACACCGCCGGGGACGCCGGGATCGAGTTCACCATCCAGTCCATCTCCAAGCCCTTCGCCTACGCGGCGGCCATCATGGACCGCGGGCTGGAGCATGTGCTGGAACATATCGGTGTGGAGCCTTCGGGCGAGGCCTTCAACGAGCTGTCGCTGGAGGATGGCACCAATCGGCCGAAGAACCCGATGATCAATGCCGGGGCGATCGCCGCCCACGGCTTGCTGGTCGGCGCCGACGCCACCGGCGAGCAGCGCGTTGACCGGGCACTGGATTTGTTCTCCGCACTGGCCGGGCGCCGGCTGCGCATCGACGAAGCAGTCTTCAACTCGGAGCTGGGCACCGCGGACCACAACCTGTCCATGGCCCACATGCTGCGCAAGCACGGGATCATCGACGATGACCCGCATGAGGTGGTCACCGGCTACACCCGCCAGTGCTCCATCCTGGTCACCGTGGCGGATCTGTCGGCGATGGCCGCCACCTTGGCCAATGGCGGGGTGCAGCCGTGCACGCATGAGCGGATCATGGACGAGGCCACGGCCCGCCAGGTGATGTCGGTGATGGCGGTGGCCGGAATGTACGACGGGGCCGGCGACTGGCTGACCCGCGTCGGGATCCCCGCCAAGAGCGGGGTGGCCGGCGGGCTGGTGGGCGTGCTGCCGGACCAGGTGGGCATCGGCGCGTTCTCGCCGCGGCTGGATTCGCACGGCAACAGCCAGCGGGCGCGGCGGGCCTTCGAGCGGCTGTCCACGGACATGGGCATGCACCTGCTGGCCCCGAGCCATGGCCGGCTCGATGTCATCGACGTGCAGCGCGGCGGCACGCGCGAGACCTTCTCGCTGCAGGGCAACGTGCAGTTCACCGCTGCTGCCGAACTGCTCGATATCATGTCCGAGTCGCGTTTCGACGGAGACGTGCACGTGGATATTTCCCGGGTCTTCTCCTTCACCGATGTGGCCCGGCGAATGACCTTGGAAGGGCTGCGCCGGCTGCGCAATGAAGGGCGTCGGGTGTTCTTGCATGATCCGCTGCAGTCGCTGGCAAATCCGGATTTGGGCGATGGTACCTATCCGGAGACGCCCTGAGCGCCGGAATCTAGCGGAAGATGTCCAGGTACGCCAGCGCGGAACCCACCCGGTACTCCGCGGCGGGGTTGTTGGCCACCAGGTAGCGGTCCCGGATGGCCAGTTCCACGTTGTCGGTGACGATGCCGTCCACGCCGATGCCCAGCAGCTCGCGGATGGTGGACTCGTCATTAACGGTCCAGGCATACACCTCCCGGTCCAGCGCGTGGGCCTGCTCCAGGAATTCGCGGGTGAAGGAGGCCTGCTCCAGGGTGTAGAAATCGGCGTTCGCCTTCGGCAGCCCGCCCACGCTCATGGCCACGGTCAGCCCGACCCGCAGCTCGGGGCGCTGCGCCTTGATTTCCTTGACTGCCCGGGGGCTGAGCGAATGGTAGATGTTCTGCGTGGTGGTCCCGGTCGCGTCCAGCTGCGCCAGGAAGCGCTCCAGGTAGCCCTTGGATTCGTGGCCGGTGACCTTCAGCTCCACGAGCACCGGGATGCCCAGCTCATCGGCGTGCTCCAGGTACTCCTGCATGGTGGGGATGCGGTCGGCGAAGCCGCCTTCGCGCACGGTGACCTTCCGGACTTCGGCCAGGGTCATCTCGTGGATGTTCCGGTTCACCCCGGCGACCACCAGCAGGTTGGTATCGTGGCTGGCTACGAAATGCCCGTCCGCGGTTTCCTGGAAATCGGCCTCGACGATGTCGGCCTGATGCGTTGCTGCGGCTTCCAGGGCTCCCAAGGTGTTTTCCACCCCGCCCGCCGAGTAGCCGCGGTGGGCCAGGATCTGCGCGTCCCCGGCTCCCGTTGCGGTCTGCCCCAAGGCAGGGGATGCGGCAAAGCTCGCTGAAAGCACCAAGGCCGCGGCCGCGGTCCCGGCGGTGGCCTTCAGTGCGCGCGACTGCGCGCTGCGATGCCGCTGCGAGCGCTCCTGCAGGGTGACGGGCAGTGCCAGGTGCTCGCGGCTCAGGGCCACCACAATCTGGATCGCCACCACGGTCGCGGCTCCGATCAGCAGGAAACCGAGCGTGTGTCCCACGCCGATGCACAGGGTCGCCACCAGCGCGGAGTTCTGCACGCCGAGCAGGCTGGCGGCCAGATCCGAGGTCCATACCAGCGCCTCGACCAGCAGCGAGGCGCACAGGGCGCAGACTCCCAGCGGGATCCCGATCAGCAGCAGGTAGCGCAGGCTGTTGCGGTGCGTGGCCTTCAGGCTGGTGCCCAAGGCAGCCAGCGGCCGCTTCGGCCCGACAGCCAGCAGCGGCAAGGTGAGCACCAGGCGGAGGTTGGCGTAGATGATCGCCCCGATCATCAGCAGGTAGATCCCCGTGCTCAGCGGCGCCTTGAGGTACTCGCGGGTCACGAAGGGCGGGATCCCCACACCCTGGATCAGCACCGAAGACAGGCCCAAGCCGCCCAGCGGCAGGGCGAGGAAAAAGTACACCATCATCAGCGGCGAGGGGTAGGACAGCATCCGGCCAAGGCAGGCGGCGGTCTCGCGGCACTCGGCCCGCAGGTTGGGAGGCTCCCCGGATTGCTGGCGGTTGACCATCACGATCAGTGCCACGAACTGCACGCTCACCGCGCCCAGTGCCAGCACCGCGATGGCCAGCAGGAGCAGCACCGAGACCGGGTGGGCCAGCAGCGCGGTGTAGGTCCGGTCGGTGACGTTGTTCAGCTTGCTGATTTCCAGCGCCAAGCCGAAGAGGTATTTGATCGCAGGGATGACCAGCAAGCCATTAGCTGCCTGCAGGGTGGTGATTACCGCCAGGTAGCGGAAAACGCGCACGTGCCCAAGCTTCAGCACGTGCAGCAGGAAACCGAGGATCTGCTTCAAGGCAGGCAGGCCGCGGCCCGAGGGCAGCGCAGCGACAGGATAGTTCTGCCTGTCCTTGCGCGATGAAATCCTTGAGGCCACTGCTTTGCTATGCCTTCCCGCCCGCCGGGTACACCTCGGCGGCTCCTTGCAATTCTATCGCCGCCACGTGCCGTTCGCTGAGCGCCTGCTGGATGGCACCTGCGGGTAGCTTGCTGGACAAGGGGCGAGTGTCGCCGCCAACGGGCAAGACCCAATACGAACTAGTCGAGAAGAACCCATGAATATTTTAAGTTGGATCGTTTTGGGACTGATCGCCGGTGCTATTGCCAAGGCCATCAAACCCGGAGAGCAGGGCGGCGGATGAGTCGCTACTTTGCTGCTGGGCGTCGTCGGCGCAATCGTAGGTGGCCGGATCGGCTCAGCAGTCTTCGGCGAAGGCGTGGACCAGTTCTGGTCCCTGTCCAGCTGGGTCCTGGCCATTGGCGGTTCGCTGATCGTACTAGTCATTAGGGGATTGCTCACGCGCAAGCGTGCCTAACTGCACCTGCAGAGCAACGGTCCACCACGGAATAGTGGTGGACCGTTGCCGTGTGATGAAGTGCCTCTCGCATGCCTGCGCCGGTTGCTCACTGGCGAGAATCGGATTCAAAGTCCCGATCCCGAGCCGAATCAACCTCGGGGCCAGTGTCCGCTTCTCTGGTGGAAGACTCAAACTGTTCCAGTTCATCAGTACTGTGCTCGTGAATCGTCTCGCGTAGACCCTCGACTTCCTGGGCCCGTCCTTCCCAGTAGGCCGGCTCTAAGCCGAAGCCATTAGTCGCTTCTTCGGCCATCTTCTTGAAACCATCTCGATGGTCCTCCAGAGCGTTATTCAGATCCTCGAACTCAGCATGACTGACACTTACATCAACGTGCTTTCGTGGCATTTGCATCATCCTAACTTGTTAGAAAGGCTAAATACTTTCTGGTTTCGTCTAACTTACGCGTCCAAGTTGCCTGCGACAGCTACCACAAGGTTTTCCTCAGAAACCTGTCTTCAGAAACACAGGAACTAGGCCCCTCGCGCGTCAGACGATCACTCAACTAGAGCACGTGGAGAATCAAAATCACTGAAGGAAACTAAACGGGCTACTATCCCTTGGTCGGTCTGCTAACTAAGGTATCGGTCAGATCTTCCAGCGTGGATAAAGCGGTGCTATGCGCTCTGCACCTACCGGGAAGACGCGGTGCTCTCCGCCATCTGAGATTTCCCCCTGGAAAGCTGGCTTGGCTCGTCCTCGATCTCGACGCTGCGGATCATGGCCTTCAGGAACTTGGCAACCGCAACCCTCTCGGCCTCGGAGAGCGTGCATACGGCATCCATCATCTGCTCATGCATCCGATGCAGCGTTCCTCGAACGTCCGTATCACTGTAGTCAGTGGGCACAATTCCCACAGACCGCCGATCTGCAGGATGCACAATACGCTCGGCATACCCATCGCGGCATAACCGGTCGATCAATACCGACACCGAGGCATTGGAGATCCCCAGTTCCTCAGCAAAATCCCGCTGGCGGGGAACCAACCCCTTACGGTGCGCAGCGAGCAGGAAGCGCAGCGCCGACATATCGGTCTCATTCATTCCCATCGAACCGCGGGTCGCAGCTCGCATCTTGCGCTCCGCCTCACGGTACTTGCGCATCAGATTCAACAAATCCACCGCCTCGGGCACCGAACGGCCCTCGCCGTACCAATACCCACTGGCTTGATACCTACTCATGAAAACTCCTTCCGCCGGATGCGAACGCCATGCCCGCAACCCCTGGGGTTCCAATACCCTTCTTCGCGAGGTCCAGCTTGCTCAACACAGAAAAAATCATGTAACCTATCTAATAGTTAGCTTGTCTAAATATATTCTACTACGAAACAGCTATCAGTACCGGAGTGAAAGATGAAAAAATCCTTAGCAGTTCCCGTAGAAACAACGATGCATGACACCAATTCGTGGACCACGCGAATCCACAAGATCGCCGCCTTCGCCTCTGAAGAGTGTCGGAGCCGGGACGCGGTGCATTCAGCAATATGCACCATTACCGGGTCCCCGGAGCAGCTGGTCGTGAATTTGGCCTGCACCGCGAAGAGTGAACGGGACGTATCCTCGCTGATGCAATATGTCAACGACACCCTCATGCCGCAGATGGAGACAGCGCTCGGTGTCCGATTCGAGGTGAAGAATCTGCAGTTCGCCGTCGCCGGCAAGGAGAGCCTGCTCGCAGCACCAGAGCACGCGCCCGAAGCTGGACTCCCAGCACATTGGCTCGATCAGCCTTCCACCGCACCTTCGCTGGCCCCCACCACTGGTTTAGGGTTCGAACCTACCAGTTTGGGAAGTGAATCAGATGGATCCCATGCAGATTTGAGCATGGCCTAGGATCTGCAGCACCCGCCGCACGCCAAGAGCGGCACCACCAAAACGACGGGACCTTTCCGAAGCGCATCTCACTGCGGAGAATTACGTCCACATCGATATTTTTCATGAGCAGTGCACGAAAGGGAAGTATCTAAAATGCCAGGTCGAATCGCACGAACCCGAACCGCAGTCAGAGTCGCTGATTTTCTCGCCACCCGTGAAGGCAAGTCCCACCTGTCCGACTACGGCTGGGCGCAGGGAATGCCGATCGTCATGACGCAGCCTGCCGAATCGCTCAACGATGCCATGGGCATGGCATCAATCCATGGCCGTGCAGTGCTGGTGGCCATGCTCGATCCGCAAACCGAAGAACTGCACATGATGCATGTCACCGTCCCCCAAGCAGCACTGAAAGTCACCAGGGCCTGCGCGGATCGACTCACCATGGAAGAGTTCTTCGAACGCCTGGCGACCGAGCTCATTGCTGAGTTCCGTGTGAAATTCTGGAAGAACACTGCCGTCGCCCACAAGATCCCAGCCTGCCCCGCTATGCAGTCGCGAACCACCTCACCGGCTCGATATCCTCTCCCGGAACGCTGCCACGCAGAAGCGCCCGTCGCGGCGGGCGCCAGCCAGTAAGCCCTTCAGCCCAGCGGTCCTGGCTCATTCTCATGGCTGGTCAATACCCATGTTGGGTTGGACCGCTAATGGGCCAGAACCGGGCTTCTTCTGGGGGCTAGTTGTTGGCCTCGGTCCTCTATCCAGGGTTGCGGATACCAGGATCCAGAACAGCCACTAAGCCACAACAAAGTGCACAAAGCGTGATGGCATTACCCATGAAGCGATGATGCTCCCCTTTCGTAGCCTTCGAACCGGGATCTTCTGCCTGCCAGTTCCCTTTCAATGACGCCTTTTCGTGAAAATCATTAAGAAATGCTCACCATCAGCACGTAAAGTTACCTGGGACGCAGCGTCCACTTCAGTCGACTGCCTCCTTTCGTTGGAACTTCGGCAGTTAAACATTTAAGGACGGATTCCAGGAGCTCAGCGAAAAAGTTCATCCCCTACCGAGTTATGCTCGATATTGACCGCGAAGACGACAGCTACTGCCTCTTTAAAGCGCTCCAGCATTACGGTCGATAGCTTAGCGACCACAGCCGGCTCATGGTCACCGAGCACGGCGTCTAGAGGGTCGACTCCTTGCCCGAAGCACTCCCTCTTCACCGGGCATGAAGACCTCGGTGCCAGCATATTCTCGGTTCTTCCCCTAGAGATCGGGCAATTTTATTCGCCTGGGTGTCGGCGTCTAATCCGAATTGGCCCTTTGACACCGTCAGCTTCCACGGGCTCGCCATTTTGAGTTGCAACGACTTCACCTTGCACGGCCAATGCCGCGGCAATCTGGCGCACTTGGCCCATGTACTTACGCCACCCTTCGTCCGGCCCGCCCACTATGCGTGCAACATCACTCGGGCAGATTGACGTGTTTGCCCTATGGCTCAGCAAGCTGCGAATGGTCGCGCGAATTCGCTCTCCCATTGAATCCGATTCCGGCTCCTCCCACCACGGCTGTCCACGTTCGCCCAGTGCGAGCTTGGCATTATTCACACGCTTGCTAGCGCCGATTTCGCCTTGCTTGACTGCCCGGCGGGCTGACATCAGCTCGTTGACCAGCTCTTGTCGTAATTTCGCAGGAATCGAGGGATCACTGGCTCTCCACCGCCGCCCCTTGATTATCAGGTAGCGCCCGTCGGTGGTGGTTTGTACTGGCTTCTCTGAAGGTGCCATCCTATACCCCATCTCCATTCAAAGTCCGACTCCCGAAGCGCACCGTCGCGCTGATCGCATCCTACGGCGAATGAGTCAACTACTAGAGAATTTGCTTTCTATAAATCATCGAAAATTAACTTGATGAAGGGCAATTGCATTCGCGGACTGCCGCAGGGTTACAGCTGTTTGATAGCTGCAGGGCTTCGGCATTTTATCTTCGTGGCTAGTGCCAGATAGGCGCTGGCACTCCCCCGACCTCTGGGGATGCTCGCTTGGTTTCGGAGCACGCCAACTACTCATCAAATGCTTCCGATACCCGCTCCGATCATGGTTTGGCTGATGCCGGGTTCAATTTTTCCCCGAAGGCAGGGGTCGTTACGGCGCATTCCACGCGTTCGCCGGGCTTGCCGGTTTGCGCCGCGATCTCCTTTACCCCGTCGAGCAGGATCCGGCAGGTGGCGGTGCTGCCTGCGGCAGGCGTAGCCGCGATGGCTGCATCCTTTTCGGCCGTGATGACGCTCTGCGCAGTCCAGATCGATTCGCTGTTCTTGCCAGCACCGCTGGTCGTGGCCACCGCTTGCTCGGTCACTTCGGCCGAGTCTTCGCCGCGGCTGGGCGAGTCCAGGTAGGACACATCACTCAGCGCATCGGCGGCTTCCCCGCTCACGGTGATCTCGTAGGTCACCGCCCAGGCATCCGCAGTCGATTTGTCATAGCTTTCAATGGCGCCGCAGCCAGTCAGGCCCATGCCGAGGACAAGCGCTGCGGAACTGGCCGCCAGCCAGGTCGAAGTGCGGTTGGATGCTGAACGCGAAGTGCCGTGCATGGGATTCCTTTTCTCAGGTGGACGCAGCTGCTGCTTTCTCTACGTGTCAACACTAGTTCCGCGCGACGGCGATGTCCTCCCGACCGGGAATGATATCCGTTGCCCCGCCTCCCCCTCAGGGTGGAGGCAAGGATCGCCAGCGCTCCCCCCTGCCTGCCGCGTCTTGGATGCCCCGCAGCCCTGCGCAACGCGGTAAGCTCACTGACTGGACCCTCGCCGTTGAAAGGACATGATCATGCAGCTGCAGCTTGCCCCGGAGAATCGCAAAGCAGGCCTGCCTGCATGAGGCTTTCCATACTTGATCAGGTCCCGCTCACCGAGCATGCCCCCACCGCAGGCCAGGCCTTGTCCAGCGGCCTGCAATTGGCTCAGGATGCGGAAGCGCTGGGCTACCACCGCATCTGGTTTGCCGAGCACCACCACTCGAAATCCTTCGCCAGTGCCGCCCCGGAAATGATGACCGCGCTGGCTTTGGAACGCACGGAAACCATTCGGGTCGGCACCGGTGCCATCTTGCTGCCGTACTACCAGGCGCAGAAGGTCTCCGAAGCCATGGGCCTGCTGGCCGCCGTGCACCCGGACCGGGTGGACATCGGCGTGGGCCGCGCTGCACTCTCGGACCCGCATTACGCGCAGAAGATTGCCGCCCTGGTGCATGATTCGGACGCCGTCCACGAGCCCTCGGATACCGAACCGGCAGGCCGCGTCTGGGTACTGGGCGCTGGCGGTTCCACCGCGCCCTTGCCTGGAATGCTCGGGGCGGGCTACGTCCATGGGCACTTCCTGCGCCCTGCTGGCGGCGAGCCTGCCACCCGGGCCTACCGCGAGGCCGCGGCCAATGCGGGGCACGCCGCCCACACCGTGCTGGCCGTTCGCTTTGCCACCGCCTCAACCGAAGAGAAGGCGCAGGCCCTGGCCAATGCGCTCTTGCTCTGGCGCGTGCGCAAGGACCTCGGCCACGATGGACCGATCCCCTCGACGGCAACGGCGGCGAGCCACCCGTGGAATACGCAGGAACTGGCCCGTGCCGAGGAGCGCAGCAAGGCGCTGATCGTAGGCACCCCGGACCAGGTCCACGACCGGTTACTGGCCTTGGCCGAGGAGCACGGTGCCGACGAGCTGATGCTCAATACCTTGGTCTGCGACCCGGCAGACCGGTTGGATGCCTATCGCCTGCTCGCCGAGAGTTTCAACGCCTGAGCTCGGCTTCGGCGTCATTGCCATGCATCCCGGTCAGCTGCTCATGGCCCAGCACGCAGGGATGCACTCCGTATCCCTGGATACCGCGTTCCCGCCAGGGTGCCAAACGGCAATTGGCTGGGTGGCTATCGATTGAGCACGAAGGTGTTCAGGTCCTCGAGCGTTTGCTGCATGTGGTTGTCCATGGCTTGGCGTGCTTGGGAGCTGTCGTGCCGCTGAAGCGCAACCAGGATGTGCTCATGCTCGGCGATGGCATGCTGCTGGATCTGCGCGAAGGCGCTGGTCTCACGCCGCCGTGAGGAGAGCACTCGGCCCAGCGGCTCGTAGAGCGCCGAAACGAAAACATTGCCCGAGGCCCGCAGGATCACGTCGTGGAATTCCAGGTCCGCTTCGACAAAGCGGTCCAGATCGGCGGCCGCGTGTGCTGCGCGCATGGCTTCTAGCAGTTCGCCCATTGCTGCCAGCTGCTCCTCGGTGATCCGCGAGGCGGCCAGCTCGCAGGCGCCGGTCTCCAGCATGCGGCGCAACTCGATCAGCTGCACGGCGGCCGCGGCTGCCCCCACGCCGGCGGTTGTGGCGCGTACTACCGCCTCCAGCGAGTTCCACATGTTGACCGGATTCACATAGGTCCCGCGGCCCCGTTCGACGCGGATGATGTTCTGCGCCGCGAGTGTCTTGATCGCTTCGCGCACCGTCATCCGGCTGACTTCCAGGGTCTCGCAGAGTTCCAGCTCGCCAGGAATCAACTCGTCAACCGACAGTTCACCGCTGACTATGCGGTCCAAGACGCTGTCGGCGACCTCTACGACCAATGACTTCCGGGCCATGCTTCCTCCATCCCCGGGACAATTCATCCCGCCAAAGACCTGTCCAGTCTATGTCCCGCAGGCAGTTGCGGCTGACCGCGATCCATGTAACACTAATCGTCATGACAGATGTCTGACATCTTACCTATGATGCCGAGGCATTGCCCAATGACAAAGGAGTCCTTGACCATGCTTGAGTCCGAGTTGCTCGCCGGATACCTCCCGGAGCGCGAGATCGCGCCCGCGAAAATCGCCGAGGCCGCGCGCTCCACCGGCAGCGTGCTGGTGGTCCTGGATGACGACCCGACCGGAACCCAATCGGTCAGCAACCTTCCGGTGCTCACCAGCTGGGAAGTCGAGGACTTCCGCTGGGCCTTCGCCCTGCAGCTGGATGGCGAACGCCCGCTGGCCGTCTACGTGCTCACCAACACCCGCTCCCTGGACGCCGACGACGCCGCACTGCGCAATGAGCAGGTAGCCCAGGCCGCCTTGCAGGCAGCGGCGGAAACCGGCCTGTCGGTGTCCTTTGTCAGCCGTAGCGACTCCACCCTGCGCGGGCATTTCCCGCTGGAAACCGACACCTTGGCCGCCACCGTGGCCGCCGTGGATCCGGATTCCTCGGTGGATGCCGTGCTGATGGTTCCTGCTTTCGGCGAAGCCGGGCGGATCACCGTGGCCGGCGAGCACTACATGCGCACCATCGATGGCCAGGTCGCCAAGGTCAGCGAGACTGAGTTTGCCAAAGACGCCACCTTCGGATTCAGCACCAGCTATCTGCCGGACTACGTCGCCGAGAAGACCGCCGGGCGCATCGCGGCCAAGGACGTGATGGTCCTGGACTTGGACACCATCCGTTCCGGCGCTTCCTCCATCGCCGGCCGCCTGGCCGAAGCTTCCAACGCACAGGTCGCCACCGCGGATATCGTCACGGAAAACGACCTGCTGGCCTTGTCCGAGGGCCTGCAGCAGGCCGAAGCGGCCGGAACCCGCGTGCTGTGCCGCGTGGGCCCGCCCTTCGTGCGTGCCCGCATCGGCCAGCAGCAGCGCCAGCCATTGTCCGCCGAGGAGATCTACGCGGGCAACGGCGCCGAGCGGCGCACCGCCGGCGGGCTGATCGTTGTGGGCTCCCACGTGGGCGTGACCACCCGCCAGCTGGCCGACCTGACCAGCCGGCACTCGAATGCCACGGTGATCGAGCTGGACGTCCCGGAAATCCTCGCCGACGGCTCCGAGGCCTACCTGAAGGGCAAGGCCGCGCAGATCAGCGCCGCCCTGGCCACCCAGGATGTCATCGTGCACACCTCGCGCAAGCTGGTGAAAACCGATGACGCGGCGCAGTCGCTGGAGATCGCCCGCACCGTGAGCGCTGCGGTGGTTTCGGTCGTCAACCTGATCCTGCACGCCACTCCCCCGCGCTTCGTGATCGCCAAGGGCGGGATCACCTCCTCGGATGTCGCCGCCCATGGCCTGGAAATCCGCCATGCCATCGTGCGCGGGCCGATGCTCCCGGGCATTGTCTCGCTCTGGGAATCGGTGGACGGACCTGCCGCCGGCATCCCCTACATCGTCTTCGCCGGCAACGTGGGCGACGACAGCTCGCTGACCGCCGTCACCGCCAAGCTGAGCGCCACTTTCTAACCATCTTTACAATTTCCTGGAGATCCCAATGAGCACTACCAAAGTTGCAGTCCTCGGCCTGGGCGCCATGGGCCTGCCCATGGCAACCCGCCTGGCCACCAAGCTGGAAGTCAACGGATTCGACATCTCGGCCGAACGCATGGCCCTGGCCAGCCAGTCGGGCATCACTACCTACGCTTCCGCCCGCGAAGCGGTCACCGGCGCTGATGCACTGCTGCTGGCAGTACGCAACGGCGAGCAGCTGGATGCCGTGCTCTTCGGCGAGCAGGGCGTGGCCGGGCAGCTCAAAGCCGGCGCAGTGGTCATCCTGACCTCCACCGTTGGCCTGGAAGCAGTGCCCGCCACCGCCAAGCGCCTGGCCGAACTGGGCTTGGGCCTGGTGGACGCGCCGCTCTCCGGCGGCCCGGTGCGCGCCGGCGAAGGCGACCTGCTGATCGTGGTCGGCGCCGAGCCGGCTCAGCTGGAGAAGGTCCGCCCGGTGCTGGAGCTGCTGGCCTCCACCCTGAGCATCGTGGGCGACAAGCCCGGCGATGGCCAGGCCCTGAAGACGGTGAACCAGCTGCTGTGCGGCGTGCACATCGCCGCGGCCGCGGAGGCCCTGGCCCTGGCGGACAAGCTCGGCCTGGACCAGGCCACCACCCTGGAAGCGCTGCAGGCCGGCGCCGCGAACTCCTTCATGCTCGGCAACCGCGGCCCGCGCATGCTCGAGGCCTACTCCGAGGATGGTGCCGAAGTGCTCTCGCGCCTGGACATCTTCGTCAAGGACATGGGCATCGTAACCTCCGCGGCCCGCTCCCTGCACCTGTCCACCCCGGTGGCCTCGGCGGCCGAACAGCTCTACCTGCTGGGCGAAGCCCACGAGCTGGCCGCGGCCGACGATTCCGCAGTCATCAAGGTCGTAGCCCCGAAGGCTGCCCAGTAAAGTCATCAGCGCGCGAGTTCGACACCCGCGCACCGCGTCAAAGGAGACGACACAACCCATGAGCCCGCTAATGCTGCTACTGATCGCAGTGGCCGGAGTGGCCCTGCTGCTGCTCGGCGTCATCAAGTTCAAGATGCCCGCCTTCATTGTCCTGCTGCTGGTCAGCATGCTCGTGGCTCTGGCCGCGGGCATCCCCATCCAGGAGGTGGCCGGCCTGGTCACCGAGGGCATGGGCGGCACGCTGGGCAGCGTCGCCGTGCTGGTGGGCCTGGGCGCGATGCTCGGCAAGGTCATTGAGATTTCCGGCGGAGCCCAGGTGCTTTCCACCCGCTTCACCGCGCTCTTCGGCCCGCGCCGGGTGATCGCCGCGCTGACCACCGTGGCCTTCCTGCTGGCCATTCCGGTGTTCTTCGACGTGGGCTTCATCGTGCTGGTGCCGATCATCTACGGCTTCGCCAAGGCCCTGGGGGTCTCGCCGGTGAAGATCGGCCTGCCGGTGGGCGCAATCATGCTGGCCATCCACGTAGTGGTTCCGCCGCATCCGGGTGTGGTCGGCGGCGCAGAGATCCTCGGCGCCGACATCGGCTGGGCCACCATCCTGGGCCTGGCGTTCTGCGCCCCGCTGGGCGTCTTGAGCTACTTCGTGGCCAAGCGGATCAACCGCCGCGAGATCCCGATGCTGCCGGAAACCGCAGCGCAGTTCGAATCCTTCGGCTCCGGCCAGGGAACTAGCGGGGGCAGCACCATGGTGGAAACCAAGGCCCCGACCTCGTCCATGGTCATTTCCATGATCCTGCTGCCGATCGTGATGATCATGCTCGGCACCGTGGGCGGCTCCCTGGTCGCCGCGGAATCCGCTGCGGCGAACATCCTGGGCTTCATCGGCTCGCCGTCCGTCGCGCTGCTGGTAACCGTATTGGTTTCCTACTACCTGCTGGGCGTGCGCAGCGGCTGGTCCAGCGAGCAGACCGGCAAGGTCATGGATTCGGCGCTGGCCCCGGCGGCCATCGTGATCCTGGTGACCGGCGCCGGCGGCGTGTTCGGCAAGGTGCTCACCGAATCGGGCATCGGCACCGTGCTGGCGCAGTCCCTGGCTGCGGCCGGCCTGCCGATCATCGTGATGGCCTTCATCCTGGCCGCCATCCTTCGCGCCTCGCAGGGCTCTGCAACGGTCGCAATTATCACCACCACCGGCCTGCTGGCCGCAGCCGTGGAAGCCGGCGATTTCTCCACCGTGCAGACGGTGCTGATCCTGGTCGCTGTGGGCTTCGGCGCCTTCGGCCTGAGCCACGTGAACGACTCGGGCTTCTGGATTGTCACCCGCTTCCTGGGCCTGTCCGTGGCCGAGGGCCTGCGCACCTGGACCGTGCTGACCACGGTGCTGGGCGTGGCCGGGTTCGCGCTCACCGCCATTACCTACGCCATCATCACCGCTGCAGGAGTGTAATAATCCCGATGCTCACCCCCATGAACCAGATGGCCGCCCAGGCCATTGCCGCAGGGCACGCCGTCCCCGCCTTCACCTGCTACGACTTCACCACCGCGCTGGCCGTGGTCGCCGAGGCCGAAGCCCAGGACCGCGCGGTCATCCTGAATGTCGCGCCGAAGGCCGCCAGCTCCACCGCGGGCCTGCGGCTGATCTCCGCCCTGCGCACCCTGGGCGAGCAGGCCGCCGTTCCGGTAGCCATCCAGCTGGACCACGCCAGCGACGCGCAGCTGATCGTGCGGGCGGTGCAAGCCGGCGCCACCGCGGTGCTGGCCGACGGCTCGGCCGGGACGCTGGAGGAGAATACCGCCTTCGTCCAGCAGGTTCGTTCGCTGATCGGCCCTGAGGTGGTGCTGGAAGCCGAGCTGGGTGCCCTGCCGGGCAACGAGGACAAGGCCTTTGAGCAGAGCGCCTCCCAGCTGACCGATCCGGCGCAGGTGGCCCGATTCGTCCAGGACAGCGGCGCGCAGCTGCTGGCCGTGGCCATCGGCAATGTCCATGGCCGGTACAAGGGCGAACCGAAAATCCACTGGGATGTGCTTGAAGCCATCCACGCCGAATCAACGGTGCCGCTGGTGCTGCACGGGGCTTCGGGCATTGCGCCTGCGGACCTCTCGCGGTCCATTTCCTTCGGGGTGGGCAAGGTCAATTTGAACACCGAGCTGCGCACCGCGACGCTGGCCGCACTGGCTGGGCAGCTGGAAGGCCGCCGTTCCGATGGTCAGAACGTGCTGGGCTTGCTCGGCGACTGGGAGCGCGCGGTCACCGAGGTCGTTTCGGCGACGTTCGTCGCGCTGCGCGCCACATAGCTTGCTGCCTTCGAAGGCCGCGGCGCAGGGACTTTCAGGTTCCGGCACCGCGGCCTTCGGCTTATCCGGCGGCGGAAGTGCCGTCACGAACCTCGCGCAGAAGGCACTGGCCTTGCCCGGATCGCTTGCCCTGCATAATATCAGCGTCAGCCAGGACTACCTGGTCGATATCATTGTCGCCAACAGCAGCGAGCTGCAGACCCAGATCATCGACAAGCGGCCGCCTCGGCCACAGATGGCACACTGTTGAAGTGAGCTGATCCTCGGCGAGCTCTGGGCAGCTTCGCTGCACCCGCGTTAGCGCTAACTCGCAATCATGTGAGTTCCCCCGAACAAATATGCCGAGGCAGCCCCTTCGTCTGTCACCGAGCGCTTTTGCAGCATTCACTTGGAATGTGTTGCCTGCGCAGTGATGGAAAAATTGCAATCCATAGTGGACATCGTAATTTTCATTCGCGATTTCGGACAAAACCGTAGCGCGACTGCTCGCTTTTCCTCTCCCCACAAGACAATTCCACTGCTCCTGGCATGCCTGTCCCGGTGGCCAGATCCTTGGCGCCCCTCAAGCCGAGGCCCATGATGTGCTTGATCTGCCGAATTCCGGCCGGACCTTCGTCGTCCCTTCCGAACTCGCCGCTGGCACGAAGCCAGCTTCGTGATCCGGCATCGCAAATGGCCTCCCTGGGCACGCACTTTACAGTGCATCAAGATCGCTCAGTCAAGGAGGGGCAGTGATCCGCGTGCAACGCACACAGAACACTGCACAAACACCACTGAGGCCAGCTTGCTACTCTGTGGCCGGGCGTTGGCTCCTAGCTCCATGAGTCCAGCCAATGACCAAGTCTGCGAGCAGGAACAGGGCCAGGCTGATCCCCATCAGGGGCAGGAAGACGCCGACGGCAGCTGCAGCCAGCAAGACCAGCAGGTTGCCCCACCACGGGGCGCGGGCTAGGCCGCCACGTGCAGGTGCTTTGCCCACGCGTTGTCCCAGGTTCTTCGTTGGGCGGCGCTTCCACCACATCGCATAGCCCAGCACCACCATGGAGGCGATGGCAGAGGCCACCAGGAACAGCAGGATCTGGTTGGACAGTCCGAACATGGAGCCCATATGGATGTCGATTCCCCATCGCGAGAGTTTCGCTGCGAGGTTGAATTCGCTGAAATCAACGCGGTCAACGACGTCCAGTGTTTGCCCATTGATGGAGACAGCGTCAACTTCGGTCGGGTAGGACCGCTGGATCTCTTGGACCACCCACGCCTTGCCGTCAGCGGCTGGCGGCTTGATCTCAACCAGTCCAGTATTGACATTGACTTCCTTGGCGATCGAGAGCATGGTGTCGAATGCCGCCGGGTTCACCGATTCGCCGGTTGGCGCGGGCGCTGCCCCGTGGTGGTGGGCGTGTTCATCACCTGCGCTGCTCTCCGCGGCAGACAGTTCAGTGTCCACCGAGGGGGTTCCCCAGTTCAGCGCGGCGCGGAGCTCACTGACGTTGGCGCCACCGTAGGTCGACCAGGTGATGCCGGTGGCGGAGAGGAAGAATGCGCCGAGCAAGACCCAGATCCCAAGCGATCCATGCCAGCTGGCCAGGCGCCGGTAGCCCGTTGCCTTGGCAGCGGGGCGGATGAGGTCTTTTTTGCGCTTGGTTTTCCTGATGCGCAGAATCCACAAGGCAAATCCTGCCAGGGCGATCACTCCCAGCCAGGAGGCTGCCAGTTCGCTATACATGCGCCCTGGCTCGCCGAGCTGCAGGTTGCGGTGCAAGTGGTCGATCCACGTTCGCAGGGGCAGCACTCCGCTGGTTCCGTAGGCGGTCAAGTCACCGCGGATTTCAGCGGTGGCCGGGTCGATGAAAATAGCCCTGGTTTCGCTGGCTCCCAGGTTCTCATCCGCATACATCACCCGAGTGGTATCACCGGGGTGTGGTGCCGGTCGAACCGCCACCAGCGCATCACCGCTGCCCATGTAGGTGTTAGCCACCTCTACTTGATCGGCCAGCGGCAAATAGGCGTCGGCTAGCGGCGCGCGCAACTGATCTGCATAGACAGCCTGTTCGATTTGCGGAGTAATTGCATATAAGGCGCCGCTCACGGCGGCGACAAGGATAAACGGGCCGATGAAGATTCCCGCATAGAAGTGCAGCCGTAGCAGCAGCTGGCCGAACCATCCTTTTCTGTTGGGCTTCGAAATCCCGGTCGGCGGCTGGGATTCGGGGGTCGTGGTTTCCAGAAGAGTCATGAGGGATCCTTGGTGGCAAAGCAGGACGAGTATCGGCGGCTAAGCTGCGAAGAGAGTTTCACCGATGAACCCTCCTTCCGCGCAGCCCTGCGGAATCAGGAAGACGGCCGAGCCGATGGGAGTCGTCCACTGGTTCAGCGCATCGAGGTCCGATAGCCGTTGCTGCATCGGGGTGTATTGTTCGGCCACGCTCTTTTGGTAGGACACGAAGATCAGCCCGGAGTTGGAGATCTCGCTCCCGGTAGGCGGCTCGTCGTAGTTATATCCGCGCCGGAAGATCCGCTCGTTCGTGTTCTTGGAACGGGCTCTGCGGATGTGCGCGTGCGCGGCGATGACCGTGAATCCCAGGGCATTGGTCGCTTCGAAATCCGGCTCATCGTGTTCCTTGCTTCCAGTGGTCGGCGCCCCGTTGCCCAGGGTCCGCCCGACACTGAATTCCCGGCCAGAACGGTCCAGCTCATCCCAGGTATCAACATTCATTCGGATGCGCCGGATGACCATCGTGGTGCTCCCATCCGCGTTCCACACCACGGAGTTGAAATCCTCCGAACCTGGAACGGGGTTCACGGTTCCGTCGACTTGTCCGAACAAATTCCGCATCGTGGTGCCGCTGGCTTCGGATCCCCGGGACCGGCGGAACCCGGATTGCACCCATTTCACGGAGGCGAACCGGCGGGCATCCTTGAGCATCATCCGCTGGGCATGCGCAACGGATAATGGATCATCCGAGGCGATATGCAGCAGCAGATCCCCATCGTTCCAGCGCTCTTCGAGCTCGTCGATCTTGAACTCCGGCAGCGGCTGGCTTTCGCCGGCCGAGGAGCCGGCGAGTTCCATGAGCTTCGGACCGAATCCGAAGGTCACCGTGAGCCGTGCGGGAACAGTGCCCAGTTCCGGTTCGGTGTCTGCCAAGGCCGCCTGGCCTTGGGTGAGCCTTGCCGCGTCATCGCTGAGCAGACGGAGCAGGCGTTGCAGGGACTCGTGGTCAAGGCCATCACGCAAGTTCAACGCGACGTAGCTGGCGTGGGCTTGTGGCTCCGTGGTGATTCCTGCCTGGTGTGAGCCGTAGAACGGAATCACGGCTTGTCCGTGCAGCGGCTCCGAGCCGCCGGCCGGCGCTGCGGCACTGGACAGGGAGTCGATCCCCAGAGCTACGATCGCTCCCAGTCCGGCTGCGGCGCCGCCGAACAGAATTCCTCGCCTGCTTGGTCCTTGTTTGGCGGGTGCGTCTACGTGTGGCATTAGTGATCGTGGGCGCTTTCGGATTCGGAGTCGTCCTTGTCCATCTCGCCGTGATCCATGCCCTCGTGCTCGGAGCCGTCATAGTTTTCATTCGCGCCGGCGAAATCCTTCACCGGGGCGATGGTCTCGGAGCTGGTGCCATCGGAGAATTCCAGGCTCATGTTCACGGTGCTGCCGGGCTTGAGCGGTTCGGCGAGGTCCATGAGCATAATGTGGCTTCCCCCTGGTTCAAGATGCAGTTCGCCGTGGGCGGGGATGGTGAATCCGCCAGTTTTTTCACGCATCACCATGGCCCCGGATTCGTTGGCTACCGTTTCATGCAGTTCCAGATCACTGGAGGCCGGGCTCGTGACCGAGGTGATGGTGATGTCCTGGCCTCCGGTGTTTCGAATCGTGCCGAATCCCGCCGACATCCCCTCATCGATAGCCTTCACCCAAGGATCTTTCATGGTGACAGTGGCGCCAGCCGGAGCCGGGTTGCTGTTGGCAGCAGGGGTGCCGGCACAACCTGCTAAGGCGATCAATGCGGCTGCGGATAGGGCGGTGGTGCGCAGGGCAAAAGAGGTTTTCACTGTTAATCCTAGGAAAATGAGGGAAGCACGAATAGCGCGCTCTGAATTATTGCTGCTGTGGTGCCTGCAACCACCGAGGCATGGTGCCGGTGGGCAGGACGCATGGTGCTGGGCACAGCAGAGGAGAAAATAGCCCTGATCGGATAGGGCTTGCGAAGGTGAGGTGCGAAGCTGGGTCGGTTGGCCGCTGAAGTTCTAGCCGGAGCGCGCAATGGAGTCCGGACAGGCAATGCCGATAAACGAACTCAGAAGGATAGGTTCACCGGCATGCTTTCAAGCAAGCCAGTGCGCACGAGCATGGAAACTTGTCCCGGGATGGGGCATGTCAGGGCCCGATTCCGGGGCCTTTGAAAGCAAGAGCGGAAAAGCAGCAGGCCAAATGGACTGCAACTGTTGCCTTACACCTTTGCCAGTGCGGGTGGGCCTCTGCGAACGACAGACGTTGCATACACAGCCACTGTGCAGCCAGGGATATCGCGCGGTGCGGCAGGAACTGGTTGCGGTCGCACTGGTTGAACGGCGAAGTTGACCAGTCGCCAGAAGAGTTTCCAGGTGAACAGGCTAATGATGTCTGAAGCGGCGATGAGTAGCTGCTCGCTACGGTGAAGCACCAGAACTGTTGCGAACCCAGCAAGGAAGTGAGCAAGCAGCATGGTGCCATCGCCGTGAATTGCCATGGCGGTACTTGCCGAGCCGGTCGCATCGACCGCCAGGGACATCCCATGATGTGCGTGGATGCCTTGCCCTGCGGATGAAAGAGCGGAATGCCCGGCTCCCATGGAGAACAGGAGATGGAAAAGCACCTGGCTGAACCCCACCATGATGGACAACCGCCAGAAGGTGAACCGCTTGCTGCTGAGCAAGATGCAGACCATGAGCGACAGAGACAGCGGGAGAGCGACGTTCAGGATGTCCGGTATGGCTCCGCCCGCAAGCACGTGGGAAGCCAGAGAAACAAACGTCGCGAAGAACGCGGCGGCGGTGCCTCTGAGAGCACGTGATGAGCGGGAGGTCTTTTGCACACCACCAGTATTACAGATCGGTGACTGTATTTCGACAACGTGTAAAACTGAAGGCGGGATCGTTTGGCCATTCAATGCCGGGCGGTTACGTGGATCGCCTCGGGTTTCATGGTGCTTTCCACTGGGTAAATGGATAGCGGGCCCAATCTGCGCACCGGAAAGCAAGATCCGCGCAGCGCCATGGCGCTGAGGAATGCCCACGCCGCTCCCCGCTGCATGCGTCAATCGGCGGTGGACATTGGCAAGGTAGCCCTGCATCGCTGGGTTCTCCCTGTCCAGATCCATGCTGGAGGCCTCAGGGCGAATTCGCCGCCGACGAGCTCACCGGGACCAAAGTTCGGAGGAGAATTGGGAGCGGCTCGTGATCCCGGCCAGGCTGCAGCGCAGCCAGTTCCGCGTCCTATCGAAGCCCGCCGTGGACTCTCTGGTGCGTTCCGCAATATTGAATGCACTGGTGCACTGTTGGAATGCAACTACGCTGTTGAGTTGCGCCGACAAGTTCCACGCGAACACCTGCTCGATTTCAGTAGGGCTCGCTTACCGAGAGCACTTTCAACCCCTCGGCCACCACCCGCCCGTCGTGGATGACGGTGCGGTCGGTGCCCCGGTCCATCACGGTGGAGGCAATGCTCTCGCCATCCACCAGCACCAGATCGGCCCGGTCCCCCACGGCCACCCCTGGGCGGTCGGCCACCGAAACCAGGCGCGGCACCGAGCGGTCCATGATCGAGGCACCGCCCATGGTGGCCACGGCCAGCGCATGCCCGATCAGTTCGTCCTGGCGGAACCCGTTGACGAAAGCCAACTGCCAGGTCCGGTCCAGCAGATCGCAGTTCCCGTAGGGGCTCCAGTAGTCGCGCTGCCCGTCCTCCCCCAGGCCGAATCGCACCCCGGCTCCAACCAGGTCCACCAGCGGCAGATGATTGGAGGTGCTGGGCGCAACGGAGGTCAGCGAGATGTCCAGCTCGGCGAAGGTGTCGATCAGCCGGCGGCTGGCAGCCTCGCTGACACTGCCCAGCTCGTAGGCATGGGACAGGTTGACCCTGCCCTGCATGCCCAGCGCCCGGGTGCGTTCGGCAATCAGCTCTGCCGAGAAGACGGCGAGCGCACCGGGCTCATGCAGGTGCACGTCGATATCCACCTGGTATTTATCGGCCAGCCCGAACACCACGTCGAGGTGGCGGACCGGGTCGCGGTCCAGTGCGCAGGGGTCGATGCCGCCCATGGCATCCGCACCGGCTTCCAGCGCATCCTCGAGATGCTTGACGGTACCCGGCTCGCGCAGGATCCCTGCCTGCGGGAAGACCATGATCTGCACCTCGGCCTCGTTGGCGAACTTCTTTTTCGCGGCCACCACGGCCTCGTATTTCTCCAGCTTGGAATCCACATCCACCTGGGCGAAGGAACGCACCCGCGTGGTGCCGCGGGCAATCATCCGTTCCAGGGTTCCGGCCACGCGCTCGGGCAAGCTGATTTCGGCATCCCGCCAGTTCTCCCGGTCATTGCTCATCATGCCCCACACCCCCGGGCGTCCAGTGTGCTCGCGGAAAGGCAGGCCGATGCGCGTGGAATCCAGATGCACATGCACGTCGGAGAAGGAGGGGAGAAGGATGCGCCCGCGGCCATCGACGTCCGCCAGGTTGCGCACCTGCTGCGGGTCGTGCACGGAGATCGCTGAAATCTTGCCGTCGCCAATCAGGATGTCGCTGGGCGGACCGCCCCAGGGGCGGGCATTGCGGATGAGCATGGTTCAGCTTCCTTGCCGGTATGGACAGTGCTAGTAGAAACGTACCGCATGCGCCCCTAGGGCCAGCAGCGCTTCGGGCCGAGCGCGGTTCTCCTGCTCCAGGCAGGACAATGGCGGGCCCTAGCGGGCCCGCCATCAATTTCATTGGCTATTCGTCAGCCTCTTCTCCGGGCAACGTCGACTGCTCCGGCAGGCTGTCCCAGAACGAGGTGTCCATGGTTTCCACGGAGCCATCGGCTACCGCCTTGATGGTGCTCTCCAGGGTCAGGATGGTCTGCTGGCGCAAGTAGCCATTGGATTTCTGTCCCAGGACATAATCCGGGTTGCTGTGATCGCTCATGCCGCGCATTTCGAAGAGCAAGGTGGAAATGCCGTATTCGGCCGCGATGCCATTGCGCGCAATGGTGTTGGCGGTCCCGCCCACGTACTTGCCCAAGTGGCCCCAGCCGGTCCGGTCGACATTCTGGTAGACCACTGCGCCCAGGCGCTTGGAACCCTCGCGGACTTCCTCAGGCACGTCCGGGGTCGTCGGGTAGAGGATCGAGCCGGACACCAGCTTGCCGTCCACCGCCGAGCGGGTGCCCTGATGGTGCAGATCGATCATGTAGTCGATGCCGTAGGCGGAGAGCACATTGTTGTGCAGCGCCTGGATTTCCGGCTGGGTCTTGGCCACGTGGTCCCGGTTGATGTCCACGTTGTTGGCGTTGTAACGGGTCAGGTGCCGGTCCCCCGAGGCGATGTAGTCATCGAGCGGGAAGTCCACATCGCCCATGGCGCCATCCGGGTTCAGCATCGGCACCACCAGGATGTTGACGTCCTTGAGCACCTCCTTCATCCGCCCCGAGCCCAGGTGCTTGATCACTTCCAGGGTCCCCTCGGTGGTCAGCTGCTCGTTGCCGTGCTGCTGGGTGAGGAACATGATCGTGGGATTTTCCGGGTTAGAAAGGTACTTGGCCAGGAACAGATCGCGTCCCTTGGCGGATTGGCCGATGACTTCCAGTTCCATCGCCGATTGCTTGGCATCCTGCTTGCGCAGTTCGGCGGCCATCGACTCGTGCGTATGCAGGATCGAGGTGTTGATGGTTTCATTTCCGGCGTAGTCCGGCCCGTTGCCTACGGCATTGGCCGGGACAAGCCCCAAGCCGAGGAACAGTGCCGAGCCGGCAACGATGCAGGAGCCCTTCTTCAGCAACTGAGCGGGGAACTGCTTTGGCATATTCTTCATTGAATCTCCGATGTCTTCCTGTGATGGGATGGATCTTGGTCATTGCGCCGTCCTCCGGCGTTTCCAGTCTCAGCTGCCGATGATGAAGTAGCCGCCGTTCAGTCCGTCCACCATGACGCGGTAGGACTTTTTCTCCAGGCTCGCTTCGATCATCCAGTTGGGTTTCCAGACCTTTGCGACACTGCTCTTTTCCCGGACCCCGCCGCGCCAGGCCAGCCGGGCCCGGCGCAGCGCCGCGGTGGACAGCAGGGCCTTGGCCCGCCGGCGTGCGGTGTCGAAATCGATGGTGTTCCACTGCGGATCAGCCACCCGGTCCAGCACTTGGCCGGTTTCCGCATCTTCGGCTTGCCACGGATCGCAGACGAAGGCCTTGCCCGAGTAGTAGTCCACCAAGGCGTGCGCCTGCCCTGACCGCCCGGCCAGCTGCGGCACCTCGAAGATGAACCCCGCAAAGGGATGATGGCGCAGCTTGGCCGACTCGACTCTCAGCCCTGGCGCCTTGGCGGCAAGGATGCGTTGCGCGTCCTGGTCATCGACCAAGGTTTTCAGCACCAGTTCATTCACCGCGGGCCGCCATTTCCGCCTGGCTGGCCAGCAGTGCATCCTGGCCCATGAGCATCTTCTTCGGGATCGGGCCGATCTTCGCAGTCTCATCCAGGGCACGGCCAATATGCTCCGGCACGGGATGCGACTTCTGGCTGGCCAGGCTGCCGATGACCATGGCCGCGGTGGAGGCCAGGATGCCGGTGACCATCGGATCAATGCCGGTGGCATCCGGCGCGCCGGACACCTGCCAGAGCACCGAGACCAGTGTGCCGGCGGCCATCGAGGAGATCGCGCCAACGGTATTGGCCTTCTTCCACCACACCGCGCAGATATAGGAAGGGACAAAGGCGCTGCCCAGCACGGTCGTTGAGAAGATCACCACGGCGGCCACCGCGGGAGGATCAAAAGCGGCAATGCCATAGCCGATGATGGCCAGGGCCAGCACGGTGATCCGCGAGACCCAGACCATCTGCGCATCGCTCATCTTCTTGTTGATGAACCGGGCGTAGATGTCCTGGCTGGCGATGGTGCCGGCCTGCAGCAGCAGGGCATCGGCGGTGGACATGATGGCTGCCATGATCGCTGCCATGACGATGCCCACGGCGAAGGTCGGCAGCACCGCGTCGGCGACCTCGAAGATCGCGGTTTCCGGGTTGGCCAGGTTGGGCAGCAGGATCAGCGCGAACAGGCCCACCAGGTAGGGGCCGGGGATGAACAGCAGGTTGAATACCAATGAGTAGACCCCTGCGGTACGTGCCACCGAAGGCTTCTTCATGGCCATGTGGCTGACCACCACGTGCGGCCAGCCCATGTAGCCGATGGAGAAGACCAGCAGCGCACCGAGAATGACTCCCCACTGTCCCTGGTAGCCCAGGTCCGCTCCCCACATAGTCAGCAGGTTGGGGTTGATCCCGCCCACAGTCTCATTGCCCTTGGTGAAACCGCCCACGGCCATCAGCGTGGCAACCAGGATCCAGACCATGCCGACCACCATGATGATGGCCTGCACGAAGTCGGTGTAGGCCACAGCCAGGTAGCCGCCCAGGAAGGTATAGAGGACAATCACGCCGATGGCGATCGCCAAGGCCACCGGGAAGGACACCCCGGAGACCATTTCCAATCCGCGGCCGCCGGCGATGAACTGGGCCAGCACGTAGAAGAACATGCAGAACAGCGCCACGGGAGCGGCGATGAGCCGGATCCACTTCGAGGGATAGCGGTGCTCCAGATACTCGATGGAGGTGATGGACCCCAGGATCTGGGATAGCTTGCGCATGCGCCGGCCCAGGACCGAGAGGTTCAGGATGCCGCCGCCCAGGTCGCCCAGCGCGTACCACATGCTGAAATAGCCTTGGGTGTAGCCCATGGATCCGGCACCCATGAACATGTAGCCGGACATGGAAGAACTCTGCAGCCGCAGCGCGGTGACACCGGGGCCGAGGCTGCGTCCGCCGAGCAGGAACCCTTCGGCATCTTGCTTGCCTCGCTTCATCGCCCAGAAGCCGATGGCGGCCATGGCGATGAAATAGATGACCAGGAACAGGATTTCGATGCTCACTGCTGCTCCTTCGCATCCTCGCGCTTCCAGCCGCGGCTGAGCCACAGGAAAACAGCTGTGTAGATCACCCAGAGGGCCGGAACCCCGATGATGACCATGGTCGTGAACGCCGGTAGTCCAAACATCGACACATTCCTTCTGGGGGCCGCTGGTTCTTATTTCATGAGCTGGGTCACAAGCACCCGCTTGATCCATAGCCTTGCATAGCCCCAGTGGCCAAGACAAGGATAATTCCTAGGTTAACTTGGGAAAACTTCCGTGCCCCTGCATTCGACCGCACTGTCTTCCCGGCCTTTGCGCCTCCGGTCGAGCGCCTCCGGGCCCAAACGGCGGGCAACAGCAAAGGCCCCGGCCGGGTTCGGCGGGCATCGTCATATGATGTCCGTCGAATCCCCGCCGGGGCCTTTGGCCCGGAGGGTGCTAGCGCAGCACCACAGTGCGCGAGCCGCTGAGGAAGACCCGGTCTTCGCAGTGCCAGCGCACCGCATCGGACAGGGCCTTGCACTCGGTATCGCGTCCAGCGGCCACCAAGTGCTCGGGCGCGTAGCTGTGGTCCACTTCCTGGACGCGCTGGGTGATGATCGGCCCCTCGTCCAACTCCGAATTCACGTAGTGCGCCGTGGCGCCCACGGTCTTCACACCGCGCTCGAAGGCCTGGTGGTAGGGCTTGGCCCCCTTGAAGGAGGGCAGGAACGAATGGTGGATGTTGATGGCCCGGCCGGTGAGCTTGCGGGTGAGATCATCGGATAGCACCTGCATGTAGCGGGCCAGCACCACCAGATCCACCTCGAAGCGCTCCACCAGGTCCATCAGCTTGGACTCCGCCTCGGGCTTGGTCTCAGGGGTGACAGGAATATGGATGAACGGGATCCCATTCCACTCGACCTGCTGCCGGTGATCCGGGTGGTTGGAGACAACGGCAGCGATTTCCACCGGCAGCTCCCCCATCCGGGCGCGGAACAGCAGGTCATGCAGGCAATGGCCGAACTTGGAGACCATCACCACCACGCGCTTCTTGTTTCCGGCCGGGCGCAAACCCCAGGTGGCCTGGTGCTCATCGGCGAGCTGGCCGAGGCCCGACTCGAGTTCGGCGATCTCAGCGGGGATATCCTCCGCCGCGGCGACCTCGAATTCGATGCGCATGAAGAGCGTCCCGGAAAGCTGGTCGTCATGCTGCTTGAGCTCCCGGATGTCGCCATGGTGCTTGAGCAGCAACCCGGTGACCGCATGCACGATGCCCGGGCGCTCGGCGCAGGTGAGGGTCAGGACATACTTGTTGTTCGGTTCGGTCATCGTGCCGCTCCTTGGTTTCACCGAGATGGCATTAGCTTAGCCATGGCTCGTAGTGGTTTTTCGGGGGATTTTCATGCGGTTGCACCTGGCTTTCGCGCAGTGCTCTGCGCCGCGGATTCAAAGCCGTCCGGCCTGAGTTTTCCCAGCGGAACTGCGCGCCGCCCCTGCCTTCGGAAGCAGCTGCGGGCAGATTCGCCAACCTCTGGCCGGATACTGATATATCAATTGATGATCACAATACTATGTGTGCTTCAGCACAGCGTCAACAACTTTTCCGGCGGTTCTTCCTGGCGCCTTTCCCAGCGCTTCCAGAGCGGTTTTCCGCTCTGCCGCTAGCCGGCGAGCCAAGGGCTGTTGAGCGCATCGGCGCAGGAAAAGCGCCCAAATCGAAGCCGGGGCGATACTCTTTGTGTGTCGGCAATTGATTTTTGAACAGTGATAGAGAGCGATATGCCAAGGCCCACCGAACTGACCAGCGCCGCCACCGAGCAAGGCTCGATGGCTGATCGAGCCTATAACGCGTTGCGCGACCGGCTGGTGCTGCTCGAAATCGCTCCGACGCACCCGATCCACGAGCCGCAGCTGGCCGAGGAACTGGGCATTGGGCGCACCCCGATGCGCGAGGCTCTCAAGCGGCTGGAAACCGACCATCTGGTGGTGTCCTATCCGCGCCGCGGCACCTTCGCCACGGCCGTGGATTTCCATGAGCTGAACTACATCTCCGAAATGCGCCAGGTGCTCGAGCCGCTGGCCGCGCGCAACGCAGCCGCGAACAAGGACCCGCAGATCCGCGAGCAGCTGGCCAGTTACCTGCAGCAGATCGATGCCCTGGATCCCGCCCTGGACCAGCGTTCGCTGCTGCTGCTGGATGTGCGCATCCACCGGCTCATCTACAAAGCGGCGGCCAACAAGTACCTGGAGGAAACCCTGGTGCGCCTGGATAATCTGGTGACCCGGATCTGGTGCCTGGTCATCGACCAGATGCCTCCGATCGCAGAGCACATTTCCGAGCATTCGGCCCTGCTGCGCGCCATCCTCGACGGCGACGCGCAGCTGGCAGCGCGGCTGGTCTCCGAGCATGTGGCCCACTTCGAGCAGGCCCTGCGCCGCGCCCCCTAGCTGGATGCCGGGGACGCGAACCGGCCGCTAGCGGCCGGCGCCCTCGGGTTCCAGATCAGTTTCGGGCCGCGGCTGCGGTTCGCGCACCGGGGCTTCCAGCTCCTGGGCCACCGGCTCCGGCCGGTCTCCAGCCGGCAGGCCCGACGCAGCCACAATGGAGTTCTCCCTGGTCATCAGACTGAAGTGCTCGCCTTCGTGGCGGTCGATTCCGTCATCCACCGCCTGCTCCAGCACCTCCATCGCCACCTTGCCGCGCAGCACCAGCGGATCACGGCACAAATCCTTCCACAGCGCCACGCACAGCAGCAGCATCACCAGCACGAAGGGCAGCGCCGAGACGATGGTGATGTTCTTCAGCCCGTTCAGGGCCGCCGCCGGATGGTCCCCGCCGGCCAGCAGCATGACCGCGGCCACCGCTCCCACCGAGACGCCCCAGAAGACCACCGACTTCTTCGAGGGCTCCTGCGCGCCGCGTTCGCTCAGCGCGCCCATCACGATCGAGGCGGAGTCCGCCCCGGTGACGAAGAAGATGGCAATCAGCACCACGGCCAGAGCCATCAGCGCAATGGAGAACCATTCGGGGAATGGCAGTGCGCCCAGCAGCTCGAAGAGCACCGAGTTGAAGTCGATGTCCGGGGCCCCGTCCACCATCTGGGCCAGCGCCTGGCCCATGTCCCCGTTGCGCTCGGCCCGCTCCTGCAGGCCGATGGCGCCGCCGCCGAAGATGGCGAACCAGAACAGCGTGACGGTGGAAGGTACCAGCAGCACCCCGGTGACGAACTGGCGGATGCTGCGCCCGCGCGAGATCCTCGCGATGAACAGGCCAACGAACGGGGTCCAGGAAACCCACCAGGCCCAGTAGAAGATGGTCCAGGAGGAAAGCCACGCGGCCATGTCGCCATCCCCGGAAGCCGCGGTCCGCGATGCCATTTCCGGCAAGTCAGCGATGAAGGAGCCCACCGCATTGGGAATCACGTTCAGGATGAACAGCGTCGGCCCGCCGATGAACACGATCAGCGCCAGGATCACCGCCAGCACCATGTTGATATTGGACAGCCACTGGATGCCGCGCTCGATTCCGGAGACGGCCGAGGCCACGAACAAGGCGGTGAGCACCGCAATGATCAGTACCAGGACCCCCGAACCCACCGAGGACAGCAGCCCGGCGGACTGGATGCCGCCGCCGATCTGCAGCGCGCCGAGCCCCAGCGAGCAGGCCGAGCCGAAAAGCGTGGCCAGGATAGCCAGGATGTTGATCGTCTTCCCGCCCCAGCCGTGGACGACCCTTTCTCCGAAGATCGAGGTGAACATCGAGGAGAACAACTGCGGGCGGCCTAACCGGAAGCTGCCGTAGGCCATGCCCAGCCCGACAATCGCGTACATGGCCCAGGGGAACAGCGTCCAGTGGAACATGGTGGTGCCCATGGCCGTGCCCACCGCGGCCGAGGTCTGCCCGCCCACGGTTTCCGGCGGCGGAGACATGTAGAAGTACAGCGGTTCGCCCACCCCGTAGAAGACCAGCCCGATGCCCATGCCGGTGGCGAACATCATCGAGATCCAGGAAACCGTGCTGAACTGCGGCTTCTCCCCGTCCTTGCCCAGCGGGATGCGCCCGAAGCTCTTGGCCGCGACCACCAGCACGAACAGGGTGAAAACGGTCGCGGCGATCACGAAGACCCAGCCGGTGTTCGTAATCACCCAGTCGAGGGCCTTCCCGGCCGCGGAGCCCAGCCCTTCGGGCGAAGCGAAGCCCCAGGCGATGAACGCCAGGGCGAGGAGTCCGGCAATGCCGAAGACCCAGTAGTCGGTGCCGGAGGACAGGTATCTTCTGGGCCGGCGCCGGCGAGCCGAGTGCAGCTCGCTGACCAGGTCGTTCACGGGTTGCTCAGTGCGTTTCATTTCGGTTTCCTTCAATAAAGGCAATAGGTGGCGGGCCGGCAGGGGAATGCGGGCGCGCCGAATCAGCCGGGGTCCCGGGGTTGCTCGTGAGTGGTGGCCGGGGCCGGCAAATCGGCCGGGCTCAAGAGCCGGCCGGAAGTGCACCGTGCAGGCCGGGAATTGTTCCCGGCCGGCACGGCGGGCAGCGGTTAAATGCGCGTCAAGCGCGGATCAGGCGCTGATCAGCCCGTGCGGGTCGAGCACGAACTTCTGCGCGGCGCCTTCGTCGAAGGCCGCGTAGCCCTGCGGGGCCCGGTCCAAGCCAATGGCCGTGGCGTTGACGTTCTTGGCAATCGAGACCTTGTCCGAGAGGATCGCCTGCATCAGCCCGCGGTGGTACTTCATCACCGGGCACTGGCCCGTGACGAAGGTGTGGGACTTGGCGAACCCCAGGCCGAAGCGCATGGACAGCGAACCGACCTTGGCCGCTTCGTCCTCGGCGCCCGGATCCCCGGTGACATAGAGTCCCGGGATGCCCAGGCTGCCGCCGGCACGGGTGATTTCCATCAGCGAATTGAGCACCGTGGCAGGCTGCTCCTTGCCAGCGTCGTGCCCGTGCCCGCGCGCTTCGAAGCCCACCGCGTCGATGCCGCAGTCGACCTCGGGCACGCCCAGGATCTGGGCGATCTGCTCGGCGGGGTCGCCCTGCGAGACGTCCACGGTTTCGCAGCCGAAGCTGCGCGCCTGGGCCAGCCGGTCGGCGTTCAGGTCCCCGACAATCACGGTGGCCGCACCCAGCAGCTGCGCGGAGGTGGCCGCGGCCAGGCCCACCGGGCCGGCGCCGGCGACGTAGACGGTGGAGCCGACGGTGACCCCGGCGCCGATGGCTCCGTGGTAGCCGGTCGGGAAGATGTCCGAGAGCATGGCCAGGTCCAGGATCTTCTCCATGGCCTGGTCGCGGTCGGGGAATTTCAGGGCGTTCCAGTCAGCGTAGGGCACCAGCACGTATTCGGCCTGGCCGCCCACCCAGCCGCCCATGTCCACGTAGCCGTAGGCGGAACCGGGGCGGTCGGGATTGACGTTCAGGCAGATGCCGGTTTGCCCGACCTTGCAGTTGCGGCAGCGGCCGCAGGAGATGTTGAAGGGCACCGAGACGACGTCGCCGACCTTGAGGAATTCCACATCGCGGCCTACTTCCACCACTTCGCCGGTGATCTCGTGGCCCAGCACCAACCCGACGGGCGCGGTGGTGCGGCCGCGGACCATGTGCTGGTCCGAACCGCAGATGTTGGTGGCGATGGTCCGCAGGATGACCCCGTGGTGCACCTGCCGCCCGACGTTTGCCGGGTGGACCCCGGGCCCGTCCTTCAATTCGAATTCGGGGTACGGGGTGTCGATCAGCTCGACCTTGCCTGCCCCGGCGTAGCTTACTGCCAAGTTGCCCATAGCGGACCACTTCCTTGAAATATCAGTTGGATACCAAATCGGATGTGCCCAAGTCTGACCACTGGATGTGATCCATGTCAATAGCCCGGCGAGAAATCCGCCGGGCCCGGCAGCCCGCCAGCGACCGGCTACCCGTCCAGTTCCTCGGCCGAGCGCAGGGAAATGATGTCCTTGGCGGTGCGCTGCAGGATATCCAGGGATTCCTCGATCAGCGGCGAGCCGCGGCTGCCCTTGCGGGTCACCGCCACGATGCGCCGCGAGGGCTTGGCCGCCCCGGAAATCCGGCGGCGCACCACGTTCTGCGCATCGCCCAGGGTGGCCAGCCGGGGCAGCAGCCCCACACCCAGGCCCGCCCCGATGAACGCGATCATGGTTTCCCACTCCACCGCCTCGTGGGCGATATGCGGGGTGACCCCCAGCGAAGTGAAGGCGGCAACGAACAGCGCCCGGTAGACCGACTGCCCGGATTCGGAGATCCACGGGTCATCGGCCAGGTCCTCCAGGGCCACGGACTTGTGCTGCGCCAGCCGGTGCGTGGCGGGCAGCACCACATCCAGCGGGTCATCGAGCAGCACGGTCTGCTCGAACCGGTCCCTGGCGGCAGAACCCGCGGACGTCTGGCTGGCCACGATCACGGCCAGGTCGATCCGCTCCGCGAGCAGCAAGTCCAGGCAGCGCTGCGGCTGCGCTTCGATCAGCTGCACCTCGGTATCGGGCCGGGTGGCTCGCAGGTTCGCGGCCAGCGGGGCAAGCAGCTGCGCGGCAGCGGTGGAGAAGCCGCCCAGGCCGAACTGCCCCTGCACCTGCCCGGAGGCGTTGCGCGCGGACGCCGCGAGCAGCTCCCATTGCGTCACGATCCCGTCCAGGCCCGCAACGAAATGCCGGCCCGCGGAGGTCAGCCGCACCCCGCGGCCCTCCTTGGTGATCAGCTTGATGCCCAGGGTGCGCTGCAGTTCGCGCAGCTGCGCGGAGACCGCCGAGGCCGAGTAGCCGGTCAGTTCCGCGGTGCGCGCTACCGAGCCTGTGGAGGAGAAGACCCGCAGGGTGGCGAAGCGTGGATCAATCATGCACCAATTGTGCACGGTTCCGTTCAATTTCTTGCGCTTTTCTTGCCGACTATTTCTTCCTAGTCTCGATTCATGCGGTGACCGGCCTCACATCGGCCCGCGCAACCACAGCCAGAGGACGCCAGCCGCGTCGTGTTCCAAGGAGTAACAGATGACCGCTTCGGTAAGCGCACCGCGCACTACGCGTGGGAAGCTCGCTACGTCGGTGAACCAAGAACAGCTCGCCGAGATCACCGAGCTCTTCCGCAACCGGCGCAAGGGCTACTCGCTCGAAGCCCCGCTGTATACCGACCCCTCAGTATTCGATGTCGAAATGCAGGCCATCTTCGGGACCCACTGGCTGTTCGCCGCGAGCATTGCCGAGATCCCCGAGCCCGGGGACTACGTCACCGTGGACTACGGGCCGCATTCGCTGATCGTGCTGCGCACCGAGGAGGGCGGGGTCAACGTGCTGCACAACGTCTGCCGGCACCGCGGCGCCCGCGTGCTCACCGAAGCCTCGGGCAGCACCGGGAACCTGGTCTGCGGCTACCACTCGTGGACCTACTCCCCCGAAGGGGACCTGATCCACGCCTCCGCCCCGGGCGAAGGCAAGTTCGACAAGAGCTGCTTCGCACTCAAGCGCGCTAACGGCCGGGTCCACGCCGGGCTGGTCTTCGTTTCGCTGGCCCAGGACCCTCCGGCGGACTTCGACGAGGTCGCCGGCATCTTCGAGCCCTACCTGGCCCCGCACGATATCGCCCGCGCCAAGGTCGCCTACCAGCAGGACATCATCGAGGAGGGCAACTGGAAGCTGGTGATGGAGAACAACCGCGAGTGCTACCACTGCGACGGGCACCCCGAGCTGGCCTGCTCGCTGTTCCCCACCTGGGGGCTGAGCGACGACACCGTTCCGCCGCACTTGGAAGAGGTATGGGAACGCAACCAGCAAGCCCAGGCGGCCCTGGAGGAACGCTGCCGCCGCTACGGATTGCCCTACGAGGTCGTGGAGCAGCTGGACACCCGCATCGCCGGCATCCGCATCTCCCGCGAATCCCTGGACGGCGACGGGGAATCCTTCTCCGCCGACGGGCACCGCCTGTCCAAGAAGCTGCTCGGCGAGCTGCGCGACTTCCGGCTGGGCCGCTGCTCCATGCACCTGCAGCCCAACAGCTGGTTCCACTTCCAGTCCGACCACGTAATCACCTTCGCGGCCTTCCCGATCAACGAGCACCAGACCCTGGTGCGCACCACCTGGCTGGTGGCCGATGACGCGGTCGAAGGAGACGACTACGATCTGGAGAAGCTCACCCACACCTGGAAGCAGACCAACCTGCAGGACAAGGCCTTCGTCGAGCTGTGCCAGAAGGGCGCAGCCAGCCCCGCCTACCAGCCGGGCCCGTACATGAAGAGCGAATACCAGGTCGAGGCGTTCATCAACTGGTACACCCAGCGCGTGCTGGAGCACCTGGCATGAGCGCAGGCGCCCAGCTGGCATCGAGCGTAGCGGCCCAGCGCATCCGCGGGCTGGAAATGCCGTGGAACCGGGTCCTCAGTTCCCAGGAAGGCCCGGCGAGCGCGGCCCGCGCGCTGGGACCCTGGCACCCCCAGGAGTTCCTGGCCGAATGCGTGCAGACCATCGAGGAAGCCGGCGGGCTGATGACCTTCGTCTTCCGCCGCGCCGATGGCGCCCCGCTGGCCTTCCGCGCCGGGCAGTACCTGAACATCGCCTTCCCGGTGCATGGCGAAGACCAGGACCCGGTGGACCGCAGCTACTCGATTTCCAGCGCGCCCACCGTGCCCTGGACCTTCAATGTCAGCATCAAGCGCGATCCCAAGGGCCTGGTCTCCTCCTGGGCGCATGAGAACCTGCGTCCGGGCATGGTGCTGGAGATGCTCGGCCCGGTGGGCGCCTTCCACCTGGGAGATTCCGACCGGCGCGCCCGCTACCTGTTCCTTGCGGCCGGAGCCGGGATCACCCCGATCATGTCGATGGTGCGCACCATCCACTCGCTGCCCGGCCAGGCCGATGTGGTGGTGCTCTGCCACGGCACCGTGCCCGGGGACTTCGCTTTCTGGCCCGAGCTGGAATACATTGCGCAGGTCGATTCGCGGATCAAGGTGTTCTACTCGCTGGGCGACCGGGCCAAGCCCAAGAGCTGGAAGGGTTTTGCCGGGAGGCTGACCACGGCGATGATCGACGCGGTGGCCCCGGATGCCAATGGCCGCAAGGTGTTCGCCTGCGGGCCGGAAGGCTACCTGAATTCGGCTACCCAGCTGCTGCGCGAGGCCGGGGTGGATGACACCTCGGTGTTCATGGAGTTCTTCTCCGGGGACCGCAAGACGCTGCTCGAATACCAGGAGGAAATCGCCCTGGCGGGGTCCATCGCCGAGGAGGTGGCCGAATCCGTGGAGGAGTTCTACGAGAGCCAGCCGCCGGAGCTGGGGATGTACGAACCCGAGTACGACCAGAGCGGCACCATCGAGGCCAGCGGCCAGAAGCTGGTGGCGGTCGATTCCAATGCCCCGCTGCCGCCGGCCTCACCGCTGGTTCCCGCGCAGGACTCGCCGGATACCGCTTCCTTCCCCACCGTGGGCGAAGGCGAGCTGACCATGACCTTCCTGCGCACCGCGGTGAATGTCCGGATCAGTTCCCAGGAGCACATCCTGGGTGTCGCCCAGCGGGCCGGGGTGCGCATCGGCGCCAACTGCCAGGAGGGCATGTGCGGCTCGTGCAAGGTCGTCAAGCTCGAAGGCGAGGTGGCGATGAACCACCAGGGCGGCATCCGCGCCCGTGAAATCGCGGCCGGGAAATTCCTGCCCTGCTGCTCCACCGCCCAATCGGATCTGGTCATCGACGCCTAGCGCGCCGGCCACCACCACACCATCAGCTTTCAAGGAGTCCCCATGTCCCGTCTTTCCCCTCGGATCCTCATCATCGGCGCCGGCATCGTCGGCGCCAACCTCGCAGACGAACTGGCCGCGCTGGGCCACACCAATACCCTGGTCATCGAGCAGGGTCCGCTGGATCTTCCCGGCGGCTCCACCTCGCACGCCCCGGGCCTGGTCTTCTCGTCCAACCCGTCCAAGTCCATGACCGAATTCGCGCAGTACACCATCGAGAAGCTCACCGGCCTGGTGGGCGCCGACGGGCGCGGCTCCTTCCTTCCGGTGGGCGGGCTGGAAATCGCCACCACCGATGAGCGCCTGGCCGACCTGCATCGCCGTGCCGGCTGGAACCGCTCCTACGGGGTCGACGCCGAAGTCATCGACGCCGCCGCCTGCCTGGCGAAGTTCCCGATGCTCAACCCGGAGAAGGTCCTGGGCGGCCTGTTCACCCCGGGCGACGGGCTGGCCCTGGCCGCCAAGGGCACCGCGCTGGTCATGGAACGCGCCAAGGCCGCGGGAGTCGAGTTCCGCGACCGCACCATCGTCACCGATATCGAGGTCTCCGGCGGCAAGGTCACCGCGGTGATCTGCGGCGAGGAGCGCTTCGCGGCGGACATCGTGGTCTCCTGCGCAGGCTTCTGGGGACCGAATATCGGCAAGATGGTGGGCACCTCGATCCCGCTGCTGCCGCTGGGCCACCAGTTCGCCTGGAGCACCCCGGCCCCGTCGCTGGCCGGAGTGAACGAGCTTCCGGCCGGTGCCAGCCGCCCGATCCTGCGCTACCAGGACCGCGACCTCTACTACCGCGAGTGGGGAGATCGCATCGGCATCGGCTCCTACGCCCACCGTCCGATGCCGGTGGATCTGGACACCTTGCAGGCCTACCGCCCGGAAGAGATCACCCACGAGCGGATGCCTTCCTCGCTGGACTTCACCCCGCAGGACTTCGCCGCCGAATGGGAAGCCAGCCAGGAGCTGCTGCCGGATCTGCGCAATACCCGGATCCAGCGCGGCTTCAACGGCATCTTCTCCTTCACCCCGGACGGCGGCTCGCTGGTAGGCCAGTCCAGGGAAGTGGACGGCTTCTACGCGGCCGAGGCCGTGTGGGTCACCCACGCGCCGGGCATCGCCAAGGCCGTGGCCGAGCTGATCACCACCGGCACCTCCACGACGGACCTGAGCGACTGCGACCTGAACCGCTTCGAGGACGTGCAAACCACCAAGGAGTACGTCAGCGAGACCTCGCAGCAGAACTTCGTGGAAATCTACGATGTCCGCCACCCGCTGGAACCGCGCACCAAGCCCCGCACCGTGCGCACCAGCCCGTTCTACTCCCGCCAGCAGAAGCTGGGCGCCTTCTTCCTGGAGGGCACCGGCTGGGAGCGCCCGCACTGGTACGAGGCCAACGCCGCGCTGCTCGATGAATTGCCGGCGGAGTGGGTGGCCCCGGAGCGCGACAGCTGGTCAAGCAAGTTCCACTCGCCGATTGCCGCGGTGGAAGCCTGGAAGACCCGCACCGCGGTGGCCATGTTCGATATGACCCCGCTCAAGCGCGTGGAAATCACCGGCCCCGGTGCCGGGCCGATGCTCCAGGGCTTGACCACGGCGAATATGCTGCGTGCCCCGGGCATGGTCAGCTACACCCTGCTGCTGGACCATGCCGGCGGCATCACCAGCGACATCACCGTGGCCCGGCTCTCCGAACAGGTCTACCAGGCCGGCATCAACTCCAACGTGGATGTCGCCTACCTGGACCGCGAAGCGCGCAAGTTCAATGAGGCCAACCCGGGCCAGTGGGTGGCAGTTCGCGATATCACCGCCGGGACTTCCTGCATCGGCCTGTGGGGCCCGCTGGCTCCACAGGTCATGGCCAAGATCAGCGACGATGATATGGGCAACGAGGGGCTGAAGTACTTCCGCACCAAGCAGATCTCCATCGCCGGCATCCCGGTCACCGCGATGCGCCTGTCCTACGTGGGCGAATTCGGCTGGGAGCTCTACGCCTCGGCGGATGTCAGCGCCAAGCTCTGGGATGCGATCTTCGAAGCCGGGCAGGAGCACGGCATCATTGTCGGCGGGCGCGAGGCGTTCAACTCCATGCGACTGGAGAAGGGCTTCCGCTCCTTCGGCACCGATATGACCAGCGAGCACGAACCGGAACAGGCCGGTTTGGGCTTCGCGGTGAAGGCCGCCAAGACCGCGGACTTCGTGGGCAAGTCGGCGCTGGCCGAACGTGCCGCGGCGGCCACCAAGCGCCTGCGCTGCCTGACCGTGGATGATGGCGTGTCCATGGTCCTGGGCAAGGAACCGGTCTACGTGGATGGCAAGCCTTCCGGCTACGTCACCAGCGCCGCCTACGGATACACGGTCCGCAAGCCGATCGCCTACGCGTGGCTGCCGATCTCGGTGGAAACCGGAGACTCGGTGGCGATCGAGTACTTCGGCAAGCAGATTGCCGCCACCGTGGTCGATGATCCGCTGTACGATCCGCAGATGGACCGTTTGCGCGGAGTTTCGCTGGCCACTTCGGCCAGCTAGCGGCTAGACATAAGTGACCCGGGGCCGGGCACCGCTCATGCGAGCGGTGCCCGGCCCTTTTCCATCTGCACCGGCAGCCGGCTGGCTGGTCCATGCCCATGGGAACCCTGCCGCCTGATGCGGCCGCAGCGCTCTCTTGGACTCACTGGCTTCACTGGCCTTCTAGCCGCGTCCGGGAAAAACCAGCTTGCCCATTTGGAGAGAATACATATAGCCTATCTAATAGTTAGCCTGTCTAAATTAATTAGGCATTGAAGCAACTCAACACAGCGGAGCAGATGATGAGTGGTTCCTTGGCAGTTCCCGCAGAGGCAAGTCCGGTTCACAGCTCGGCCTGGGACAACCGGATCGGCCAGGTCGCTGCGCTGGCAACCCGGCTGTGCCAGGACAAGGATGCAGTCCACTCCGCCTACTGCAGCATTTCCGGATCCCCGAATGAGCTCATCGTGAATCTGGCCTGCACCGCCACGGGCGAAGAGCATGTCCCGATGATCATGCTCTACGTGAACGACACGTTGCTTCCGCAAATGGAAAGGTCTCTCGGCATCCAGTTCGAGGTGCGAAACCTCCACTTCGCCGTTGCCGGCAGGGAAATCCATGCTCCCGCAACCGCTGGGTTGAAGGGCTGCTCGCCCACCATGGATTGGCTGGACCAGCCATTGACCGAGCCCATCCCTGCCACCTCGAAGGATCCCCGGGGTGCCCACGCGGACCTGACATTGATTTAGCCCCTCCGCCAGTGAAGGAATCCCCTCTCGGGTGGCGATTCCTTCGAGCTTGCTTGTTTTCTTATCCAGCGCAAGAAAAGGAAGTAACTGAAATGGCAGGTCGCATCGCTAGAACCCAAACCGCGCTCAGGGTCGCGGATTTCCTCGCGACGCGCGAGGGCAAAACTCATCTGTCGCAGTACGGATGGGTTCCCGGAATGCCCATCGTGATGACTCGGGCCACAGAATCAGCAGATGACGCCATGGGAATGGTCTCGATCCATGGACGTGCGGCCCTGGTGGCAATGCTCGACCCGCTGACCTCGGAACTGCGGATACTGCATATCACCACCCCGCAGCCTGCACTCAAGAAGGTCCGAGTCTCTCCGGCAGGCCGCACCATGGGGGACTTGTTCGAGCAGCTTGCCTCGATGCTGATCGTCGAATTGCGCGTCAGGTTCTGGAACCACACCGCCGTAGCGCACATCATCCCGTCGTGCCCCGGCATGAAGAATGCGAACGACTCCTGGGGCGCTGCCTTCACACGGACCCAGCGGCCGCTGGAAACCACTGCCCAGGCAGCTGCCCTCCCCTGATCCGGCGCGACTGCCGGTAACTGGGCGAAGGGATCCAGGAATGGAATCGAAGCCAGTGCGCGCTGGGATCAACTGTGCCTCCTCGCGCTGAATCCCGCCAGAGAACCTTCCCTGCCCGCCGCGGAACAGCACCCATGGGAAAGCCGCCGCATCATCAACCTCCCAATCGATGATGCGGCGGCGGCACGTGGTGCACCTGGCCGGCGGCAGATCCCAGTTCATGTCCCCGCCGGCGTGCACCGTGCCCGTGGTTCGCTTCGCCATGGCAATTGCGGTTCCGGCATTGAGGGTTCCACTGCCAGCTGGCTTGCCCGCAGCGGAATCCGGAACACCGGCCAGCCAGCTACCGGCGTCCGGCCATGTGCGCTCCCTTCGCCGGGGCCGCCTGCTGGCTTGCCGCCGCGGCCTGCGCGGCATGCAGGACCAGCAACGCCGTCGTCACCGTGCCCACGCCGCCGGGAACCGGACTCAGGGCCCGTACCAGCGGACGCACCGATGCCGCATGGACGTCTCCCACCAGCTTTCCTTCGGCGTTGACGTTGGTTCCGACATCGATCACCACAGTGCTTTCGTCCGCGTCATTGCCGGTGAGCAGGTTTGCCTTGCCCACGGCCATGACGACCACCGCGGCGGACTTCGTGAAATGGGCCAGATCGGCGGTCCTCGAATGGCAGATGCTCACCGTGGCATCGCGCTGCAGCAGCAGCTGGGCCAACGGCTTGCCCACCACCGCAGAGCGTCCGACCACCGCGACATGCTGCCCGGACAGCGGGATCCGGTAGTGCTCCAGGATCTCGATGACCGAGCGTGCGGTAGCCGGGGCGAAGGCCGGCTGGCCGACACTGAGCCGTCCCAGGCTCAGCGGATTGGCCCCGTCAATGTCCTTGGCCGGGTCGATCAGCGCCACCAGCGCCGCGGCATCCACCCCTGGCGGCAAGGGCGTCTGCAAGATGATTCCGTGCACCGAGCTGTCCTCGTTCAAGGCGGTGATCGCTTCGGACAGCTGCTCCTGGCCGGACCCGGTCAGATCCACGACCTGGCAGTCCACCCCGAGCTGCGCGGCGGCCCGTTCGATCGAGCGCACATACCAGGCGGTGGCCTCGTTATCGGTGGCCAGCACGACCGCGATCCGGACACTGGTGCCCTCGCTGGCCATGCGCACCACCAGTTCTGCGGTGCGGGCGCGGATCGCTTCAGCCACCGGCTGCCCGGCTAGATTGCGTGCCGTCATGCTGCCACCACCGTATGGGCGTGCGCGCTGAGCTCTTCGGCGTGGGCGATCGCCTCGCTGGCCTCGCTGGCCGCCTGGACCAGCCGGTCGCGCTGGGCGACGTCCTTGATTGAGCTGATATTCATTTCCAGGGTGGCCAGCGCGGTAGCCAAGGCCGCCCGGGCAGCTTCGGCCGCGGCGGCCACGTCGCTGAGGACCGATCGGTTGCCAATGGGCAGCAGGCGCTGGCCCAGCTTGATGATCTCAGTGGAGGCCTCAACGGTAGAGACCAGCGGTGCGGCGGCGGCGATGGTGGCGTTTTGGATGGCCGCGCTGCGCTCCGACTTCTGCTCGCTGCTTTCCTTGGGCAGCTTGTACGCGGCACCCAGGGCGCCGAACAGCCTTTCGTCTTCCTCCGCGGCGAAGAGCCCCTGGCGCATCAGCAGCCGGGCATGCTCGGAAATCTGCTGGGCCTGCTCCTGGACGTCCGCGTACTGCGGTCCGGAAGTGAATTCGGCAACCATGGACACCAATGCCGCGGCCTGCGCCGCATGCAGGGCCGCGGCCGCGCCCCCTCCTGGCGTCGGGGCGCCCGAGGCAAGCCGCTCAAGGTAGCTGCTGACAGTTTCATTGGAGATCAATGGGGTTTCCCCTCGTTCGGGACGCATGGAAGTTGATCCCTGCACCGTTCGGCGGGATTTCCGGCGCGCAGGACCACGGTCCAGGCCGCCGGAAACCCTTGGTATCCGACTGGTATATCAGGTTATCTTGAAGCCTAGAGCACCTACCGAACGCGGGTCAAGGGTTTTCTGCCACCCGGAACACCCCGGCATCCAAGCGCCACGCGACCGGATCCCCCACTAGTCCATCTAGGAACTGCACATGCCGGCCAACGGGGCCCGGAAGGCATTTTCCCTGCGGCGCACACGCGGTCCCGGCGAAGGGCCAGGCGTGCGCGGCACGAGCCGGAATCCATCAGGAGTGCACCACAGCGACAACCACTTGCTGCGGTGGCATGCCCGCGAACCGCGGGGCCAAGCGAGCGAGCACCACCTTCTCGCGCCCGATGGATCGGGGCAGTGTCCAGCCTCACGAGCATTCCACAAGAAACTTGTACAAGTTAATTGTATTCTATAGCTATGGAAATTGATCCCGAGCCCGCAGACCTTCCCCAGCAAATGCTCGAGGTGCTTTCACCATTGCTGAGCCTGATACGCACGGCACGATCCATCTCCCCGGGCAAACTGGGAATCCTGCACACCTTGGCCACCGAAGGCCGGGCTAGTGCCGCCCGGATGAGCCAGGCCATCGGGGTCAGCCAGCAGGCCATCTCGCTGACGACCAAGGAACTGGAAGGCCTCGGACTGATCGAGCGGCACCGGGATGAGGCCGACCGCCGCAAGCTCTGGTTCCAGCTCACCGATGACGGCCGCCAAAAGCTGGACCAGGAAATCCTGCTCGGCCGGACCGCGCTGCTCCAAGCCATGGGCGAGAACCTGAGCGAGGAGGACCATTCCCTGATCCGCTCCGCCTTGCCCGCGCTCAAGAAAATCAATACCGCGGTCCGCCCATGAACCGCAACGCACCCAGCCAGAGCCCGCTGGTGCCCACGCTGGTCTTCGCCGCGCTGGCCACGGCAATCGTCTCCTCGCTGGGCATGCTGCTGGTCCCCTCGATTTCCCTGCGGTTCAATGTCGATATTGCCGCCGCCCAGTGGATGCTCACCGTGAATCTGCTGGCCGGCGCCGTGGCAACACCCATCATGGGACGCCTCAGCGATGGACCGCATAAGAAGCGGCTGCTGCTCGTCTCGCTGGCGGCCATGTTCCTGGGTTCTGTCATGGCAGCGTCCGCACCGAGCTTTGGCGTGTTTCTTGCCGGACGCGTGCTCCAGGGATTGTCCTACGGCATTGTTCCGGTCACCATCGCCATCGCCAGGCGCTATGTAGCGCCCGAGCACGTGCAGAACACCATCTCCACCTTGTCGGTGACGGTTGCTTCCGGAATCGGCATCGGCTATCCATTGACCGGCATCATCGCTGGCATTTTCGACTACTCCTACGCGTTCTGGTTCGGTGCGCTATTCGTGCTGGCCACCATCTGCGTGGTGTGGAAAGTTGTTCCTGCAGGCCCCGATACCCAGGCCGAGCAACGCCCCTTCGACTACACCGGCTCCGGCTTGCTGGCCCTGGGGCTCACCTCCCTGCTGCTGGCCATATCCGAGGGCCCCAAGTGGGGCTGGGCTTCACCTGCCACCCTTGTTTTGGGCGGTTTCTCGGTCATCGTGCTGATCATCTGGGTGAGGGTAGAAAACAGCCTTGGCCACCCGCTGATTAATCTGCGCACGCTCAAGCAGGGCGAAGTCCTCCTGGCCAATATCTCGGCCATCGCCCTGGGCGCCGCACTGTATATCGGCATGTCCGTATCATCACTGGTAGCCCAGGCAGATGCGGCAACGGGCTACGGGCTGAGCCTGCCGGTCTTCTGGGCAGGATTTGTCATCTTCCCGCTCTCGGTAGGCAGCTTGGCTGCCAACCGCGTGGTGCGCATACTTGCAAAACGCGTTGGCATCCAGGTCATGCTTCCCATTGGAGCGATCATCATGGCCGCAGCAGGCACCATGCTCTGGCTGCTCCACTCGGCGCTCTGGGAGATCTTGCTGAGCATGCTGGTCTTCGGCATCGGCATGGGCGCAAGCTATGCGGCCATGCCGGCATTGATCGCCCGCAGCGTAGCGACCAAGGAGCTAGGCAGCTCGGTAAGTTTCAACCAGGTGCTGCGTACTGTAGGTTCTTCCTTCGGCACGGCGATTTCCGCGGCCATTATCGCCACCCACCCCGGACTCAATGGCGAGGCCAGCCCGGAAGGCATCGACATGACCTTCTTGATCGGCGCACTGCTTTGCATCGCCTTGGGTGCTGCGTTGCTGGCCGATTCGGCACGGCGCAAGTTCAAGGGACGCAGGTAGGCGAAAGGGTCCTGGATGCAGATAACGCCCCGATACCACGAAGGCATCGGGGCGTTGCCCGCAGGCTGCTGCGCCTAGAATTCGACGATCTCGAATTCGAGAAGTTCAGCGCCGCTGGCCACTGGCTTCTTGGCATCGTTGCCAGCATGGGCCGCATCAGCGCGCTGGGTACGCCAGTTCTCGAAGTCCTCGCGGGTTGCCCACTGGGTGTACACGAAGTACTTGTCTCCACCATTGACCGGACGCAGCAACTTGAACCCTTCGAACCCCGGTGAAGAATCCACTGAATGCTTGCGAGCAGCAAAACGCTTCTCCAGTTCCGGTCCAGCTTCGCCGGGAACCGATAGGGCATTGATGACGACAATCGACATGTTCAACCTTTCTTTTCCGGGCTTCTTTCACGGGAAACCCTCTGTCTCCACCCTACGCCCGCGCGTTCTCGACCGCAGGCCAGCGTGACGAAGTTCGACCGGCTAGTCGGCATGCTCCTGCGGCCAGCAAATTTCAAAGCGTTCCAAGACCAGCTCTCCCCCGGCTTTGGCGGTGTCTTCAGGGTTCCAGTCGATTCCTATGGATTTCTGCGTTCGGCGCCAGAATTTTTCATGTTCTGCGCGCCAGTATTCCAGCGAGAGATCCCCTTCGCCCTCGGCCGCGGCAAACTGCGCGTCTACCTCGAAGAACGAGGAACGCTCGACGGAAAGTACTCGCAAAATTGCTCGCGGCTGCCCTTGCCCATCGCAGACAATGCAGTGGTCTTCAGGTTGCGGGACACGTTCGTTGTAATAGGCATAATCGCTAGCCAGAGATGAAGTCGCTCGCTTGGTTCCGTGCAGCATTTCATCCAGAAGCTCATCGGCAAGCGCAGGATGATCACCGAACGATTCGGCGACATAGTGCGGTGCCTCGGTCCGCGGAATCCCCTTGCTCACCAGGTACGCAGACCACATCTGTTCAGCAGCTTCTGCATTGACAGGCGGCAACACTGGAAGAGATTTTTCAGTCATGGAACGATCCTAGCCGCGAAGCACATTCCGGATGGCCCTGGAATGGCAATGGAAGGACGATTGGGCTGCGTCTAGAGTCCTGGAATCTTGAATTCGAACTTCTCCTTCGAGTTCCCTTGGCTTTCAAATGCAATAGTCCGGCCCCCAAGGAAGTAGAACTGCTTCAGCTTTATAGTCATTGGGCCTTCGCAGCTTAGCCTGAACGAATTAGCTCGCATGTTCGAGGGAACGCAGTTCCCCTTGTACGTCATGTTATCCACCCAAAGCCAGTTGAGCCGCACCTCGAAACTTATTGGATCGCTTTCAGAAGCTCCGCTGATATCGAAGGTGTAATTCGCAAAGAATCCACCTTCCTCTTGTGCCATGATGACCTGGAATCCAGACCCGTCTTGGTCGTCTTCCGGCTCAACTGTTGGTTCCGAGGTTGGTTCCGAGGTTGGTTCCGCAGTCGGCTCCACCGTTGGCTCCGGGGTCGGTTCTGAGGTCGGTTCTGCAGTCGGCTCCACCGTTGGTTCCGGGGTTGGTTCAGGAGTCGGTTCCGGAGTTGGTTCCGGAGTCGGCTCCACCGTTGGTTCCGGAGTTGGTTCAGGAGTCGGCTCCACCGTTGGTTCCGGAGTCGGTTCCGGAGTTGGTTCCGGAGTCGGCTCCACCGTTGGTTCCGGGGTTGGTTCAGGAGTCGGTTCCGGAGTTGGTTCCGGAGTCGGCTCCACCGTTGGTTCCGGAGTTGGTTC